>Ga0126371_10006445_pt1 | contig 10452 bp, 11 predicted proteins | sample PanSoiMetaPlot_4_FD_110145 | JGI IMG/M metagenome (GOLD analysis project Ga0126371, IMG submission 110145) | Tropical forest soil microbial communities from Panama - MetaG Plot_4 | ecosystem: Environmental > Terrestrial > Soil > Tropical forest > Bulk soil | place: Panama | collected 2016-02-17
CGACTGATTGCTTCCATCACTCATCTCGATAGATAACGATATTCGGTTGGACGGCTCCAGGACCAGGGCCAGAAACCGAACCGGCGGGGCGGCGGTGACGGAGGAGGCTCAAGACCTTGGTCTTCCTCGACGCCAGACTTCTCAATTACAACCTGGGCTCGTTCTTCCACAGGAACAGCACGCGGAATTTTTGACTGCTGCGAAGTGGCTGGCGTCGGAACGGGAATTGCGCGCGGCGGTGGCGGCGTTGGGCGGCTGGACTGAGCGGTAGTCTTTTCAGAAAGTGGCGTTGGAGTTTTCTCCGGCTTTGTCGCCTCTTTCTCTGCCGTCGCTGCCTTCGCCTTCACCTTTTTCTCCTTCTCCGCTGCTTCCTTCTGAGATCTTTTCTTCGCGGATTTTGCTTCTGGCTTGGGGCTCGCCGATTTCTTCGATCTCCGAGACATGGTTGGTTTGGGCGTCTCGCTCGGCTTTGGCTTCGGTGTCGCCGCCTCTTCGTCGCCGGTTTTCTTCTCCAAATTCGATTTATGCGGACGCGGGGATTCCGTTGCAGACGTTGAAGCCCCGGTTTCATCCGGAGATTTTTCTGTTACTAGTTTGGCTTTCCGAATCGGATGTGACTCCTCCGGCGTCGGAGAAGCGCCATGCTTCCTCTTCGATTTCTTCGCCGTCGCTTTTCTTTTCGCAGTTGGGCTCGGCGATTTCTTTGGTCTCTGTGACGAGATGGCAGGTGTCTCGTGTTGTTCGGAAGATTCGTCACGCTGACTTTTTTCATCCTCGCTGAGTTGGGCGCGAAGAAGACTGCCGGCGATCGCGCCAAGCGCGAGTGCAGTTGCAAGCCAGAGGCGAAAGCGCACTGCATCGGAGCGTAACAAAGCGTGCGACACGATCAACCCAGAACGCTCTCCCGTGGCCGTTAAAGTAATCTTTCAGTTAGAAATCAAGCTACGCGCGCAGCAGAACCACGCGGACTTGCTGCGGCTTCACGTACCTTCGCGTGTTCGCGACGAAGAATGGCGTTTAGTTTGCCGCCCAATAACAGAAACAGGGAAGTCAGATACATCCATGTGAGCAACACGATGATGGACGCCAGGGCGAGATAGGTCGGGTTGTAGCGATCATATCTTCCTACGTAGAGCTGAAAGAGTTTTGTCGCGACGATCCAGCCAGTCGCGAAAAAAATCGCCCCCGGAAGCGCTTGTCGAATTGTGAGATAATTCTCCGGCGTTAGGAGATACAAGGCCAACGCCAGTCCGATCAGCGCTAACCAAGTCAACGGTAAACTGAGATAAGTCACCCATTCCTGCAGCGGCACATTCAGTTGGAAATTTACTTCCGCGAGGCCTGCCAACGTTTCGCCGAAGACGATGGCGTTGAAGCAAAACACGATGACGATCCCGAACCAAAAGAGCATGAAAAACGAAATGAGGTATTTCGACCACCAGTGCCGATCTTCTTGCACGCCGTGTGCCTGGCTCAGGGCACGTGAAATCGTGGCGATAAAAACCGTTCCGAAATAAATCCCGAGGATGATGCCCGCATTGGCAAGGATCCCGTTCGAGCCCGTCACCACAACGCTGGCCATCGCGGTATCGAGAATGTCCTGCACCTTCGGATCAGGAGGGATAAAGCTTTTCAGGAGCTCAAACATCCCGTGCAGTTTTGCGGGATCGGTGCCAAAAAGCCCGAGCAGATGCCAGAGGAATAGCAGTCCCGGCGCCAGCGCAAAAAGAAGCAAATATGCCATCTGAGCAGCTAGCCCTGTTGTTGTGTCGGTCGCGGTTTCCAAAACCAGACGGCGCGAAACACGCCAAATAGTTCCGACATATCTCATGTCTGCTCAGAGTTTACTTTGTTGGTAATAAATATCCATTAAACTCCAAATGCTTTCGCGAATAAACTTCTGTTCGCTTCGCTTTCGCCTGTTTTTGCCTAACGAGTAGTGAAAAAAAGAATACTGATTCTAACTGCCGGTTTTGGAGAGGGTCACAACAGCGCGGCCAGAGGAGTTCGTGATGGGCTGGTTCGCGTCGCCGGGGAACGGATCGAGGTGGAATTGCGCGATCTATTTGCCGAGGCCTACGGACCGGTCAACGAGCTCGTGCGAAGAAGTTACCTCGCATTGATCAATTTTGCGCCCCGCACGTGGGGGAGCGTGTACCGATGGCTCGATCGCAAGAAGGACTTCGACAACGAGTTTCAACGGCTTCGGCGATTAAAAGAGGATCTTGCGCCACTGCTTGACCGCTTTCAGCCTGAGGTGGCGGTATGCTCCTTCCCGGCCTACACAAACGTGCTCCACCAAATTTTGGGTTCAGACAGATGCTGCAAAAGCGTGGTCGTCATCACTGATTCGATTACCATCAACGCAGCCTGGTATCGCTGTGCGGCCGATTACTTTCTCGTTGCAAATGAACAGAGTGCGGCTGTGCTGCGCACAGCTGGAGTCGCACCGGAGAAAATCAAGGCATTCGGATTTCCCGTCAGCCTAAAATTTGCTGACTTGATGCCAGATCGACAATTGCCTTCCAACAACTCCGAGCATCGCCTTCTTTACATGATTCACGCTGCCACGCGCGGCGCGCCTCAACTCGTGCGACGCCTGGCGCAGCTTGGCATCGGTCTTACGGTGACCATCGGCCGCACCAATAAACTCCGCTCCGTGATTGAAGCGGCGGCAGCCGATGGCAAGACGAAAATTGTCGGATGGACAGACGACCTTCCCCGTATGCTTCACGAAAGTCATTTGCTTATTGGGAAGGCTGGAGGCGCGACCACACAGGAAGCGATCGCTGCGGGTTGTCCGATGATTATCAATCATGTTGTCTCCGGCCAGGAAGAAGGCAATGCCAGGTTGATCGTCGAAACAGACTCGGGCGTGATCGCGCATTCGCCAGGGGAAGTCATCGCGCAAGTTCAGCGAGCATTTGCCGATGATGCAAAGCAATGGCGAGAATGGGCTGCGAACATTGGCCAGTTGAGCAGACCGCGGGCTTCACTCGAGATCGCCAAATTCCTATTGTCGATTTAAAGAGAAAATTTCCTCGCCGCCTGCGAGTGTTCGCAAGACTTGCAGTTCCGGCGAGAGAACGACCAAGTCTGCATCGGCGGCAACGGCCAGATGGCCTTTAGCTTTGAGTCCGATGGCCCGGGCGGGATTTTCCGTCGCCATCATCACACCTTCATGCAATGGCACGCCGACTTTCCTCACCATCGTCCGAACGAGATCGATCATACACGAGCCGCTGCCCGCCAGCGCCGAGCGGTCGGCGAGCAGACAAACGCCGCCTTCCACGACACAATCATTGCCGAAAAGTGAAAATCGAGACCCATTGGGTAACCCCGCACCAGCGGTCGCATCGGTCACGAGGCAAATGCCGCCTGCGCCTTTCGCCCGATACAACATCTTCATTAGCGTCGGGGAAACATGATGACCGTCGGCGATCAGTTCGCAGCTGATCTGCGGTTCGCTTAACGCAAATTCGAGCAAGCCAGAAACGCGATAGGCGCCGCGCCGCCTCGCTGAGGACATGCAATTAAACGTGTGAGTCACACTATGCATGCCGTGTTCGAAGGCAGCGCGCGCGTCTTCGTCCGACGCATCGCTATGGCCACCGCTTACGCTGATCCCGAGCGCATCAGACTTTCCGATCGTATCCAACGCTCCCGGCAATTCCGGCGCGATCGTAATGCGTTTAATCACATCTGAATGCTCGAGCAATTGCTGCACGACAGCAGGTGACGGATTCTGAATGAATTCCACGCGTTGCGCGCCGCATTTGGATTCCGAAATGAACGGGCCTTCCACATGAGCTCCGGCGATTCGTCGATCCGAAGATCGACAATCTCGAACTGTGTCCAAGGCGTCGATAATTTTCTCGATCGGTGCGGTCGCTGTGGTGAGCAGGAGCGAAGTCGTGCCACCACTCGCATGGAAATTGCAGATGGCCCGAAGCGCCTCCGCCGAGGCGCCCATCGTGTCGCGGCCAAGCGCGCCGTGTACATGGAGATCGATAAAACCAGGAGCGAGATAGTTTCCGCCAAGATCGACAGCGTCTTTCTGAGGGGCATGTGTCTGCTCGCGGATCGCGGCTATTTTTCCCTCTTCCACGACAACTTCCAAGCCATCGCGAATTCCATCGGAAAAAATGAACAGTCCGTTGGTGAGAATCACGGCGCCAACGTCCAATGCTTAATGCTCAACGTCCAACATCAATAGCCGCTGGAACGGATTGCGCTTATGACCCGGCGTCCACTTTGTGGGCTGCGATGAATTTCGATTACGACATCGCTATTATCGGCTGAGCGTTTTCCAGCACCGCGACCGCGCTCGTATTCAAACGCAAGCGGCCCGAAGCGCGGATGCTTCTACCGCACCGAGTGAAGGTTAGTAGCGAGCGACTGGAGCTTGGTCGGTATGGCGATGGAGCCCCGTCAAGTCTCTACAGATTGAGCAGTCCGGCGTACCAACGCAGGAAAGTATCGCCAAAAAACATCCAGCTTACTGCGCCAAACCCCAGATAAGGTCCGAACGGAAGCTTTGCCGACCAGACACGCTTCCCCACAATAAGCGTGATTAAGCCGATAATCGAACCAAGAAGTGAGCCGGCAAATAGACTGAACAACACCGCGCGCCACCCGAGAAATGCGCCAATGGCGGCAAGGAAGTCCAAGTCACCCCGTCCCATAGCCTCCCGAGGAATCAGCAACTCGCAGGCTACGCCTGAGATTTCGTTTACGTGATCAAGCAGAAACTCTTCGCCCTCCACTGCAATGCGATCATAATGAAAATCCAGCGTGACGTTTCCGTAGGAGTGGTTGTCGATCTTCGCCGCGTCGCACTGAAGCAAGAGTCGATCTTTCTCGCGCGCAAAATGGTCGCTCCACAAGCTTTTTTCGTTGCCAACTATGAAATCGGCGTCGTCTTCACGCTTTGTCCATGTGAACGGAGTCGGCGTGTCGAAGCGAATCCTTTTTCGTCCAAAAGCGATCTTGCCCGCCTCCAGAACAAACAAGAGGATCACGTAGCCCAAGGCAGCTGCGAGCAGTGAACGAACGCCAGCAGCAAACCGTGAATCCGTTTCCATCAAAGCCGGCACTGACACGCTGGCGGCGATCCCAGCGATCATTCCACCGATCGTCACCTGATCTGGAATGATGAAGTGCTCGAAGTCGATAAACGTCCCGACAATGAGGAACGAGACAAAAACCCAGTATGCGATCGCTACTGGCCAAGGGAAGCGTTGCCAGACCGCGAGAAAAAGGAGCGCGGTGAGTAATTCAACGGCGAAATAGCGAAAGGAAATTCTGGAGCCGCAATTTGCACAACGGCCGCGTAGCACCAGCCAACTGACCAAAGGCAGATTTTGATGCCATGGAATCGGCTTATTGCAAGCCGGGCAGAACGAGCGGCGCGGCCGGTTGATCGAAAGATCAACGGGCAAACGGTAGATGCAAACGTTTAAGAATGAGCCGACCGCAGCGCCCAAGAGAAAAGCAAACACGCAGAAGATAAGGTCGTAGGCAGTACGGTCCACGCGATCAAGAGACAATCGATTTAGGCTGGCGGCGCTCCATGAACCATGCAATCCAGATGCAGCTTTCGTAAAGGAGGCACATGGGAAGTCCCATCGCGATTAACGTTAAAATGTCCGGCGTCGGCGTGATAATCGTTGCGAGAATGAAGATAAGCACAATCGCGTACGGCCGGGTGCGGGCCATGAACCGGTAAGTGACCAATCCGAAACGCACCAATGCCAGAACCACCACAGGCAATTCGAACGCAAGACCGAAACCGATCGTGAACCGCGTCACAAAAGAATAATATTGCTGCACAGTCCAGGTAGGTGCCCAGCCGAGCGACTCGGTGTCACGAAAGAAAAAGAGAATCGTTTTCGGCAGCAACCAAAAATAGCAAACCCCAACGCCGAGCAGGAACAGCGCAAAGCTGACGCCAATCGCGGGGAGTAAAAAGCGTTTCTCCACCGCTGTGAGCGCTGGCAAAACAAATTCCGCGAGAAAATATAGGAGGAACGGAAAAGAGATAACGATTCCGGCGTAAAACGCGAGATGAAAAGAAATCACGATTGAATCTGTGATGCCAAGCGCTTTGAGCGTCCCGAGCCGCGAGTCAAGATCGCGCAACGGCGCCTGCATTATGTGAACGAGGAACGACCTAAAAGCGAAGCAGACGATCATCGCGCCGGCGAGCGTGATCGCCATCTTTACGATCATCCATCGCAAGTCTTCCAGATGCTCGAGAAACGGCTTGGATGTCTCACTCTCCGGCAGGTCGCGAAACTTGAAGATGTTTTGCAGCGCCATTGAATCGACAAGTTACTCGCGAACCATTCGAACTCAGCGCGCCTCGAGCGATACAAAACCGCGCGCCGCCAACCGGCTGCAAATGCCAAGAGTATTGCCGTCCCGGATTTCGTTGTCAGCAATCATGCGCCGAATCTCCGCTACGCTGAACGCACGGCAATCCACAATCGCTTCCGATTCATCGCGTATATAGCCCGGGACTGGTACAACGGGGCGCGCCAGGAAAAAGTAACCTCGCTCGTCAGTGAATCCCGGCGACGAAAAATAATGACCGAGCGGAATAAGCGAACCGGCTTCGGCGAGTTCATAGCCAGCCTCTTCCCGTAGTTCGCGCAAAGCACCTTGTTCAATTGTCTCTGTTGGACGACCGGGGTGGCCGATCCCGGCTACAGTATCGATCTGGCCGGATGGCATTTCCCAAATCGCTTGGCGGATCGGGATGCGTTCCTGGCGAATGAGCACGATTTTCCCATCGTCCGTGATCGGCGCAATGACGACAGCGGCTTTCCGATGCACGATAGTCCAAGCGCGTGGCTGGCTGCGCATCGGCGTTTGCAAATCATCGGTTACAACCTCGAGATGGGCATTGGCAAAATGTCGTTCACTCCAGATAGTCTTCCAACCGTCCTGTTTCACGGGGGAAGTGTAGTGGCGGGCGTGTCGACCGCAAACCTTGTAGCGGCGTTTGTAGTAAGCGCTTCTACAACCTAACGCGCCAGCGCTTGATCTGTGCTGCGATAATCCTAGACAGGGTCAGCTACCTTGCCTACAGCATCTCTTGTTCAATCTCTTGGCGTCATCAGCCGACGGAGGTAGTGCGCGTTACGGTTACAGAGACGTATCTCGCATCTTTCAGAGGAAATTTTCGCACTTCGACAGTGATCTTCTGAATGGGAAACTTCTTCAGCAAATGCATTGCGAGTCGATCAGCCAGCGTCTCAATCAGATTCACCGCCTGATCGCATATGAAATTCTTCGTTTCTTCGGCAACCACCGAATAATTAACCGTGTTCTCGATCTTGTCAGTTATGTCACGCGCTTCGTGAAACGGCCAAAGCGAAACATTGATCATCACTGGCTGTGGGGTGGCGCGTTCTTGTGCAGGGACTCCAATATGAGTTAGAACCTCAAGGCCCTCGATGTGAATCCGGTCGGAGAAAGGATTCGGCTCGTTTGGCATCGGGCAAGATTACCGCGCAGCAGATTAGAGCAACAACGGGAATTCTTGAGTGAATGGTGCAACAACAGTGCTGTGGTAAGCTGAACCCGCACAATGAAAACTGTCTGGCGCGTCTTTGGTTATTTAAAGCGGTACCCTTGGATAGCGGCCGGGACACTAAGCTGCGCAATTTTGAGCACACTCATGGTGATTGTCTTCCCGGGCGTGACGAAATGGATCATCAACGACGTAGTACGAGCGAATCGACCGGACAAATTGCTGCCGCTCATTTTGCTGGCGGCAGTGGCGTTCCTTTTGCAAAACGGATTCAATACGCTGCGGATCATCTTAAACAATACCTTCGAGCAAAAAGTGATTTTCGATCTGCGGAGCGATTTGTATTCGCATATTCAATTGCTGCCGCTCCGTTGGTTTGATAATCGTGCCACTGGCGATTTAATGACACGCGTCATCGAGGACGTGAACTCGGTCGAGCGTGTACTGATTGATGGAATCGAGCAAGGCACGGTAGCCGTCTTACAAATCGTGATCGTGATGGTGGTAATGCTTTATTTGAATACTACGCTCGCCCTGCTCGCATTGGTGCCGTTTCCGTTGCTCGTTGCCGGCGCGCTCACTTACACACTGACAGCTCATCGCCGGTATCGCCTGCAGCGTCGAGCGGCGTCGGCCATGAACGCACTGCTGCACGACAATCTCTCCGGGGTTCGTCAAATCAAGAGCTTCGTCCGCGAGAAACAAGAACACGGGCGTTTCAATCGGGTAAGCGATCAGTTGCGGCACGCCACGCTCGTGGTGATGCGGGTTTGGGCAGTTTATAGCCCGTCAATGTCGATGTTTGAGGCATTTGGCGCCGTGCTAGTCCTGGGATTCGGCAGTCACGCTGTTTTGACGGGTACAATGCAGATCGGCGACCTAGTCGCATTTCTTATGTTGACCGCATTTCTTTATGATCCGATCAGCCGTTTACATCAGCTGAATCAGCTTGTGCAAGCCGGACGCGCCGCAGGGGAACGCGTGTTCGAAATTCTCGATGAACAGGTCGAACCGGGTATTGTGGCCAGCGGCGTTCCTAGCAACGCGATCAGTGATCGCAGCTACAACGCGCGTATCCTCGGCGATATTCGCTACGAGAATGTGAGCTTTAGCTACGCGGAAGGATTGCCCGCGCTCCAACATGTTTCGTTTTATGCGCCGCCAGGCGCTACCATCGCCCTGGTAGGTGCGACGGGCGCCGGCAAATCGACCCTAGTGAATTTGCTTGTACGATTTTACGAAGTCGACAGCGGTGAAATTTACATCGATGGAAGGCCGATTTTCGACTACGCACTGCGTAGCTTGCGCGAAGCGATCGGCGTCGTGACGCAGGAAAGTTTTTTGTTCAACGGCTCGATTCGAGAGAACCTTTTGATGGGTAAGTCCGCTGCTACCGAAGCGGAACTATGGCAAGCCGTGGACGCCGCAAATGCCCGGGAATTCATTGAAAGACTGCCAGGCGGCCTTGAAAGCATCGTCGGCGAGCGCGGGGTGAAGTTGAGTGTTGGCGAGAAACAGCGTCTGTCGATCGCGCGCGCGCTGCTGAAGGATCCGCCGATTTTGATACTCGATGAAGCGACGGCCTCCGTGGACACGGCAACCGAGCGACTGATTCAGGAAGCGCTGGAACGCCTGATGTTTCATCGGACCTCGATCGTCATCGCCCATCGGCTCTCCACCATTGTGCACGCGGATCAAATCCTGGTGCTCGATCACGGCCACATCATCGAGCGTGGGACACACGACGAATTGCTCGCGTCTGGCGGAAAGTATGCGCGGTTGTGCCAGCAAAGCTTGCTTGAAACTTCCGTGCAATCGGAAGTTGAAACCACCCAGGAGATTGCGACTCTGCGAATTCCTACTCCCGACGAACAATTAGCTATTTAATTTGCCGGCTCTGTGTGCGTTCAATCAGTCGAGGGCGGCGATGGCGCAGGTGAAGGCGAAGCTGGAATCGCGATTGTTTGTCCGGCCTGTAATTTGCGGCCATCCTCGATATGGTTGGCCTTTTGGAGTTCATCCACGCTCACCTTGTACATCTTTGCGATGGATGTGAGTGTCTCCCCGCGTGCGACGATATGCGTGGTCCCACCTGCTGGATGCAGCGGAGCCTCTTCCTGACCGGTGATGGCGGGAGTCGAAGGCGTACCTTCTCCGATCATTACGCCGGGGCGAAGATGTGAAATCTGCTGCTCAAGTTTGAGGATTTCCTGCGAGAGCGCGTTAATTTTTGCGTTCTGTTCGTCTATCTTCTTTGCCAGCGCTTCAAGTTGAGTGGCGTCAGACGACTTAGTAGGTTCGCGCGCTGGCGTCTGGCCGGACAGCGCCAAAGGGAACGAGAAGCTCAAAAAAAGCGCTGCAAGCAGTGCGCCGGTAGACTGCATCCCGAATTTTGCCATCACCAGATTTGTCTGGCAAGCATGCGCGATCAAGCGGCTGGGAACGCTGCTTGCCTTTCCAATATTTCCCCCTTAAATTTTTTTATGCCAGAACGTACTCAAAAACCGGTAGAGCCGGTTCCATGGGGCCCAAAACAAGGAGACGGTGGTGGCCCGCGTTCACCGGATGTTTCGCGACCGGATACAAGGGATCTTTTAGACAAAATGCGCAAGGTCGATCCCAATCAATCCAAACGCTATCGGCAGCGTACAGGCGAATAATGGAGCCATCCCCGGTGGCGCTTGACCAGAACTTCTCTGGCGCGGTTGACGATTTTCCCGCGCTTTTAAGGCGTAAGGGGCTGCTTGCTCCAGCGGCAAGCATCACCGCAACACACCAGCCAGGAAACGTGCATCAAACCTCGTGGCAGCCAACCGAAGCGACTACAATTCTTGCTTTCAAATTTTCAGGCGGCGTGCTCGTGGCAGGTGACCGGCGCGCGACTGCGGGCAACACCGTTGTCTATGATCGGGCCG
>Ga0126371_10006446_pt1 | contig 10451 bp, 7 predicted proteins | sample PanSoiMetaPlot_4_FD_110145 | JGI IMG/M metagenome (GOLD analysis project Ga0126371, IMG submission 110145) | Tropical forest soil microbial communities from Panama - MetaG Plot_4 | ecosystem: Environmental > Terrestrial > Soil > Tropical forest > Bulk soil | place: Panama | collected 2016-02-17
AAAACGATATCGCGCCGAACTTGCAAAGAATGCGCAGAACGTGGCGAGCCTGCGTGAATTGCTCAAAGGGGACAAGCCTCTGACATTGCTCTACGCGGCGAAGGATACCGAGCACAACAACGCGATCGTCCTCAGAGACTTGCTTCGGCGGCGCGGATGATCGGCAGCCGCCCTCGGCCCCGGTGCCGTGGCGACGAGACTGGACGGCGAGCGAGGGCGGGAACCGGCGCGAAGAAGAACCCGAAGCCGAATGCAGTGTTTCTGTCCTTGCGAACTTGCTGCGATCGCTGCGCACGATCGTCGGCCGGACGCCGTCGAGCAGAGCCGCCCAAGCTGCATCGCAAGGCCAACAGCCCGTAGGTGCGCGAGCGGGCAACGTCCGGGAGGGTCTTTGTTCGGTTCGAAGCTCAATAGCGCCACCATGAGTTCGCGCAAACTGCAGGCGCTTGAATACAGGTACCCGAAATGCCTTGCGTGATTGCCTGCTCACGCACCTTCGACGACGCCCTCACCTTGCGGCTCTTAAGACCATCAAGCAATCACTCCAGTCATTCGTAGGATTTGTCGCTCGTCGAACGCCGAACACTGATTGATCGAAGTGCCGCGATCGCGGTGATCGAGCCTGCGAGGGAGGGCCAACGCTTGGCGGCCATCCGGTGATGAAACCCAGACAATCGTGCTTGGCAGTGAGCGGTCAGAAGCCCGCCGCGCACGGCCAGAACACAAGCCGATTGACGAGGAAGCGTGTGAGGAGCAATATGAAGGTTGCATTTTTTCGGCGCAAAATACTCGATTGGCGGCGCGTTATTCTCAAGCTGCCCAGCGTTATGTCGCTCCGCGTCGCCTGCTGGCGTTTTGATTGTTGGTGAGTGCCAGAAATGCTGATGGCCATTCGCAGTCTTAAAGTTTGGCATGCCGACGCGGACGTTGACGTGCAAGTGCGGCTGTACATGCCGGAGCAAGACGAGCAGGCCTGGGTCTGCAAATACGAGATTGGTTGGCCAACGGGTGTGAAGTGTAGCCTTGCTCGAGGCGTTGACGCAATTCAAGCAATCTTGCTCGCGTTCTACAAGATTGGAATCGAGATCTACACGAGTGACTATCATCGAGCTGGTAAATTGATTTGGCTGGCTCCGGGACGCGGCTACGGTTTTCCTGTTAGCAAGAGCGTACGTGATTTGCTGACAGGTGACGACGTAGGTCTTTGAGTCGGCGGCACCTGCCCTGCCCGGGCTCGCTCGCCACATCGACCTTGGGGCCGCGCTGTCGAGACCTAACGGACGGCGATTTTCGCATTAGCGGCGCTGTTCTTCTCTGTTAGGCACGACTGGCAAAAATTCGGCTTGTATGAGCAAGCCCGGCGAGAACGGCGCCATTGGGGCAATACCAACACAGTGGTGATTGCTGACACGTCCGACCTACTAAAGGAACAGTGGCGTACCGCAACGTAATCGAGAGCCCGCATCGACCAGTCGCCCCTTGGCACGCCGGGCCGACCCTGTTGGGGTGAGCGGACGGCTCATCAGCTTGACGTCGGCCTCGGCGTGAGCGCGGCGCAATCCTCACCCTATTTCCCGACCGGTTTCATCTCCTGCGAGAGCTGATAAGGATCACGGACATGATTTTCGCAGGATGCTCCTCGTCACAAGCGCCACCCGCCCCACTAAAATTCTACATACGGACAGAAAGGCACAAGGTTTGGGGCTTCTGATCAGAAACGCAGACTCCGGCCGATTGGCCTCTATCAAGGAATGGCGATGTTCACCAGGATTGCTCCCCTGCTGTTTGCCTTGCTCTGGAGCTCATCTTTTATCGCCGCAAAGGTTGGCCTGCGGTATCTTTCACCGCTGCTGTTCGTCGCCGTCCGACTTGCGGGGTGCGGGGCGGTACTATTGGGGCTGATGTTTCTGTTACGCCGTTCTTGGCAGCCCCTGGGGGGATGGCGGTGGCTGCATTGTGCGATCGCCGGCGCGCTCATCAATGCCATCGGACTGATGGCCCCGCATGTCGGTCTGCTGATGGCGCCGGCGGCCCAGATCGCGCTCGTGCAATCGCTCACGCCGCTGTTGACGGCAGCATTGGGCGTTGCGCTTTTGCATGAACGGTTACTCATGTCCCAATGGCTCGGATTGGTGCTGGGCCTGGCAGGCGTCAGTCTCGTGGTGGGCCAGGCGGCGCTGGAAAGCGCCGCCCAGTTCGAAGGCCTGCTGCTCGCCTTCGTCGGGGTGCTGAGCCTGGTCGCGGGGACAGTTTATTTCGGGCGGTTCTGCCGCGGCGTCTCCCTGCTACCCGGTGCCACGGCACAGTTTCTCGCGGCGACGACCGTTGCCGCGCTGGGCGCGTGGTTGCTGGAAACGCCCCGCGCGGACTTTACACCTGCGGCCATCGCCGCGGTCGCCTGGAACACCGTGTTGGTTTCGCTCGGCGGTATGGGGCTCTACTTCGCCATGCTGGTCCACGGCACCGCCGCACGCACGACTGCGAGCTTCTATCTCGTCCCCGGGACGGCAGCCGTGCTGGCCTGGGCCCTGCTCGGCGAGCAGCTTGGTCTACTGGCCTTAGTGGGACTTGCGATGGCTTCCCTGGGGTGCTGGCTCGTCAACGCGGGACCCACGGCCGCGAAAAACCGGCAGGTTAGATAAGCGCGGCCTGCACCATGTGGTCATGGTCCCGGGTAGCCTCCGTCACCCTAAAATGCTAGACACGCATGAAATGCATGTGCCTCGCGCCGGGCGTCGTGTGGCATCATACGAAACTTCGACATTCTGACTTCGACCATAAGGCCGCCCCCGGCCAATGGATCAAGAACACCAACGAGGTCAACGGAGGAAATACATGAAGACCAGCAACGATCGGATTCTGACCACTCACGCCGGAAGCCTGCCGCGTGGCGAACCGCTGGGCACGATGTTGCTTGATGAGGAACTCGGAAAATCTGTCGACAAGGGTAAACTGGAAACCGCGACGGAAAGTCGCGTGGCCTACGTGCTCGAGAAGGAAGCTGAAGTCGGTATCGACATCGCCAACGACGGTGAGCAGGGGCGGGTCGGTTTCCAGACCTACGTTCCGCAGCGAATGAGTGGTTTCGGTGGCGCTTCCAAGCGGCCATTCGGGAAGGAATTCATCGAGTATCCGCAGTTCACACAAAGGATGATGGAACGCATTCCCCGGCACGGCAAGGTCTTTGATGCTCCCGAGGCTGTCGCCGACCTCAAGTACCGCGACACTCAAGCCATTGATGCCGAAATCGCGCGGTTTAAGCGGCTCTCAGCGAAGCCCAAGGGCCCCGTCGTCGAATATTTCATGAACGCGCCCTCGCCCGGCATCATCGCCACGACGATGCTCAACGCGCACTATCCGTCGCACCAAGCGTATCTTGACGCCATTGCTCGCGAAATCAGGACCGAATATCTCGCGGTAACCAAAGCGGGGTTCGTTCTGCAGATCGACGCCCCGGACCTCGCCATGGAGCGGGTCCTGCTTTACCAAGATCTCTCCGACTCGGAATTTGCTAAGATCGTCGAACAACACATCGGCGCCCTCAACAAGGCGCTAGAGGGCGTCCCGCGCGATCGGGTGCGGCTTCATGTCTGCTGGGGTAACTGGGAAGGGCCTCACACCCACGATGTGGCACTCGATGTCATTCTGCCGGTCCTCTACCAGGCGAATGTCGGTGCGCTCAGTATCGAGTTTGCCAATCCGCGCCGTCAGCACGAATCGGCGGCGCTGCGCAAGCACCCGCTGCCTGACAAGATGATCCTGATCCCTGGTGTCATCGATCCCAAAAGCAATTTCGTCGAGCATCCAGAAGTCGTCGCGCAGCGCATCGAGACGGTCGCGAAGGCGGTGGGAGACCGGGAGCGGATCATCGCCGGGGTCGACTGTGGCTTCGGCACCTTTGTCGGGTGGGAATGGGTCACCGAGGATGTGGTCTGGGCCAAGCTCAAGACGCTTCGCGCCGGAGCAGACCTGGCTTCGACGCGGCTGTGGGGGAAGAAGGGCGCCGCGTAGCCGCGCGGCGGCCGATGAAACGCTGAACTGCGTTTCGAAAGGAGATCGCAGTTCTATACGAAAGCCGGGGTGTGATGATGCGCGTTTAGCAGCCACCGGCCCCGGCCGGGGCGCCCACCGCGGCGCGGATGACGTTGGGGCACAACGTTCGTCCTCTGCGCGTCACAAGGTAGGTCGAAGCGGGGCGCACGCGTGGCGCGGCGAGAGCCGCGCCTCACCAGCAGCGGTACCCCTGGTCACAGATCTCACCCGCCTTAAGCTCAATCAGCCGCGTGCCGTGATCCTTGTATAGCTCCAGGCAAAATCTCTGATACCGAGTAACCATCGTGTCCGCCTGGGCAAAGACGGCGAGAAATGTTGCAATTTCTTGTTTTATTTTCCTGCTTACGTCTTCTCGAGCCATGCCGTTGCCGAGTCCCACTTCTGTGGCGAACCCCGCCATTTGGCTGCTCATGCGACTATACTTTGTGGCTATCACCATCGCGTCCACACCGACGTCGCCGATCATCACATGCTTGCTTGCGTCAGTGACCACCGAGAAATAAGCCACGCATTCGACAAGCTCACTGAACAACTCCGAGGTCGCGCCGCGATCCGTCATCGCTTGCGCAGGCATCAGCATGAGTAAAATGCAAGAAACGATCACGAATGAGCGGCTCTTCATCGGCATTTTTCTGTCTCGCTTGCAGACACTCAGGCCCTCGCGCCGGTGGCTCGCTTGTCACGGGGAAAGGGCCGGCTGACATAGCTCCCTCTGGAGTTTGCCGGAAAGCTCAATACAAAGACAGTCAGTACATCAACTAACAGAAGGATTATCCTGGCCGCAAAGCAGGGTTGTGGAGATGCATTTCATGGACGCGCCCCACCATCCCCCGAAAATTTCTCGCAAACCGGAACCACGCCCATAGGGAGTTAGACATCCGATCAACAACCCAGACACGGTCGTGATCCCCCTCAACCCCTCGCTGGACGGCGACAGTGGCGTTCACTCGGCTCCGACAGCTCAGTGCCCAGCGCCGGCATCGCTGCCAGGATCGCGTTCGCTTCACCGGTAAGCGGCCCCGGCCCCCACGCCTGGCACGGCCGATCCGGTCCGGCAAAGGGCCGCGTACACGCGCACTGTCGCGGGCAAGAGCTGCAACCGATGGGGGCGGCGGTCTCCCTGCGCCGGCGCATCGATCGGCGGGGTTGCGAGGCATTAGCACCCGGCGATGTCACGGCGGCTTTGTTTGTTTGTGTGCGGTCCGCTTGCGCCTTCCAAAGCCCGAGCCGCCGAGGCAGCAAATGCGGATGTCGCAGGCCTGTCATTGCCGTTTCACACAAACAAGTTGACATGAATCGCGGTCGCTTGCCTGCAACATTGATCGTTCGCCGGGGGGTTGTGATGCTCAAGCGTAGATTTCACGCAGCGTGGTTTGCGCCTGTTCTCGGGCTGATCCAGCCGGCGGTCGCGAACGCCTCTACGTCGGGAAACCTCTTGGTCAATGGCGACGCGGAGCTGCAACTATGCACCAATGACTGGACCGCCCAGACGTCGATCCCGGGCTGGCGCGTGATACGCGGCGCGGCGAGCGTGCTTTGCTATTCGGCATTCAATTTCGCCCAGGTAAAGCCGGTCACGCCGTCGAATGCGTCGGCCGGCGAGGCACTCTTCGGGGCTCCCGGCGCCGATACGGCGATGGAACAGAGCGTCGATGTTAGCGCGGCGGCCGCCGCGATCGATAGCGGCACGGTTGGGTTCAACCTTTCCGGTTGGCTCGGTGGCTGGGCCAACCGACCGGAACGGGCCACGCTGACTGCGGTGTTCCTCGGCGCCAGCGGCCAATCCACAGGTGCGCCGGTCATCATCGCTGATGTCGACGCACAGGCGCGGGGCAATGTAACGGGTCTCGTGCAACGCGCGGTCAGTGGCGTCGTGCCCCCGGGCACGCGCCAGATCACCGTAACCGTGCAATTCCTGAGCGGCATGACATCCTTTCACAATGCCTACGCTGACAATATCAGCCTGACCCTCAGCGGTAGTGTGACGGGCCTTGCCCCCGCCGCTGCGGTGCCGCCGACAACCACCATCCCGGCGCTTGATCACGTGTACGTTCTGATGATGGAAAATACCAACTATGCCGACGTGATTCACACCACGGGGACCACGGTAACAATCGATCCGCAGATGCCGTTTTTCGCCTCCCTGGTGAGCAGCGGTGTGGTCCTAAGCAACATGTGGGAAACCTACCATCCGAGCGACCAGAACTACGTGGCCATGGTCGCCGGCAATACCTACCGCTACGGCCCCGTCTACTATCCGGATTACAATCTGCCCGTGACGCACCTCGGCGATCTCTTGAATGCGCACGGCAAGAGTTGGGCGGCCTACGTTCAGGACATGATCACACCCTGCAACCTTGCATCCATAGGGGACGGGCAGACCTCCTACTCGCCCGACGATCAGCCCTTCGTGCAATTCCGGAACGTGATCGACAATCCCGCCCGCTGCACCGCGGATGTCCGCGATTTGAAGGATTTCACATCGGCGATCGCCAGCAATACTCTACCGAATTTCGCTTGGCTCGCCGCAGACAACTGGTGGGACGGTGAAGGCGCTTGGTATGAAAACTATAATGTCGCCTTCTCCAATGCCCGGCAAGATCAGTTCCTCCGATCGGCGCTCCAACCATTGTTGGACTCTGCACAATTCAAACAATCGCGGTCGCTCTTGATTATCACCTGGGACGAAGCCGACGGATGGGGCTGGCCTGACGACCACGTACCGACCATTCTCGTGGGCTCTCCCGGCCTTCTGCAGGCGGGCACCGTTATCCACAAGCATGTCAACGGCTACGACCTATTGCGGACCATTGAAAGCGCCCTCGGCGTGGGGAGCCTCGGTCGGTTCGACCAGTTTGCCGTACCGTTGAATGAGATCTTCATGGGCGAGGAAACCCCGGATAGCGAGGCGGGCTATCTATGGCCCACGGAGGCCGTGGCAACACGCGGGAGCATCAACGACACGTTCGGACAAGCCACGACGCCCGCCGCCGTTGACCAAGGCCAGTCGCTCACCCTCGTTGTTCCGGCAGGTGTCGACGCCACGACCGCGGTCAACCTTGCACCGTTGGGGCAAGTGCCGACCTCCGCTTCCCCGGCCTATCACTTCAACAGCGACAAAGTAACGATTGCGATTCCCACCAGCCAGCTGGCGCCCGGGGTCTATGGCGCTTGGCTGCAACGCGGTACGGCACCGCCCTATCGCGCACCGATGATGGCCACGATCCTGCCGCCGCCGCTTGTTAGCCCTGCCAATCCCGGCGTCGAAATCGTGGGCGCGTCCACCAGTGGAAACCCCGCCAATGTCGGCCTGCGGGAAGGCTCAAATCCCACTGTGCGCTACTGCCGTCCGTCGGGTGTTGCCGCAGCAAACACCTGGATCGGTGTGTTCGCAGCCGGCACGCCGAGCGACCAAATGACCAAGGACAACGCCGATGTGATCGGCTTTTGGCTCAAGACCCCCGGTGGTGGGGGAGAAAATGAGCCGTGCGGAGAGGCCGAGGCTTACGCATCGGAGCTGACGCCGGGCCAGAAGTATCAGGTGCTGCTGTTTAAGAACGCCGCGAACGGCACAGCGACCGCGGTCGGTCGCACCGCAGCCTTCACCCTGATCCCGGCTTTGCCTTAGAGCGCCGCGCACGCCAGCCACGACGCGCGGTCGCCACTGCGCGTCGTACGGCAAGGCGGCGTTCGTCCAAGGAGGTTTGCCGCTCTAGGATTGTATAAGTTAAATATTACTCCCCTAGGATGCAAAAATTCAGAACGACCGACTTGATCTAAGGGCCAACAACCGCTTGACGAATTCATAACCATCTGGTCATTGATAATGCCGTGACCGATCGCCAAGTCTTCGTCGTCGACGGCTCTCCTATGGCTTCCTGCCGAGAATGAAAACAACTACCTGGGCGCGAGCCGGCGGCGGTATTTGGCGGGCCTGGAGCGGGCGGCCGCCGCGACGGACTGACGGGGGGCACGCCGTGCAGCACGCTTGGCGGCAGATCAAATAGCCGATCAGCGCGAGGATTGGCCGCGCGCCCAGAACCGCGCGCCGTCGCGCTCATTCGAAAGCCTCGTAAGCCCACCCATGTTTGCGGACAAACGATCAGGAGAGCTGAAGTGAAATCGGTGTCCCGCTATCATCCTCTGTTGGTGATGCTTCATTGGGTGCTCGCGTTTCTGATTATTGGTGCACTGGTTGTGGGGTTCTTCGGGCTCGCGGCGACGCCCAACGCCGCCCCTGAGAAGGTGGGTATATTGCGGGTGCACATGGCGGTCGGCATGCTGATACTCTTCTTGACGGGTATCCGCTTCGTCATCCGCCTTCGCACACCAGCTCCCGCAGAGGCAACGACCGGTTATCGGCTGCTTGATCGAATCGCGCCACTCTCCCACTACGCGTTCTACTTGCTCGTGCTTTTGATGGTGGGGAGCGGCTATACGACCGGCATCCTTGCCGGGCTCCCGGCGATCGTGTTCGGCGGCTCGGGCGCGCCGCTGCCGGCTACATTCATGATTTATCCGAGCTGGGTGGCACACGGCTATTTTGCCACGCTCTTGGTGGGCTTCATTATTTTGCATGTGGTGGCGGCTTGCTACCACCAGTTCGTCAGAAAGGACGGCTTATTCCGGCGGATGTCCTTCGGCCGGCGGGTGTCACACCCATACGCCCGTGATCCCACGGCCGCATCGCCGACACTCATCGATTCGGCACGTCCGCGAGCGCCTCGTTGAGGGCGGCGGCTGTCTTTCGGATGAGACTATTGGATCTGCGCGGAAGGCATCTGTTCGAGCCGGCTCACCACATTGGGCTCTCGCCTCAGGGCGCTGAGAAAACGCTCTGCCCAGTGTTGAATGTCGTTTTGTGAGAGCACCCGCAACAGCGCCTGATGCCGTTCGCGCCGTTCGGCCAGCGGCATCGAAAGCGCGTGTCCAATCGCCACCGCGACGCTGTCTGGATCGTAAGGATTGACCAGCAGCGCTTCTTTACATTCATGAGCCGCTCCCGCAAAACGCGACAGAATCAAAACACCGGGATCGTCGGGGTTCTGCGAGGCGACATATTCCTTAGCGACCAGGTTCATACCATCACGCAGCGGCGTCACAAGCCCCACATGCGCGGCGCGATAAAGCCCGGCGAGCGTCGCATGCCCATAGGCGCGATTGACGTAGCGGATTGGCGTCCAATCCGCCTCCCCATATTCGCCGTTGATGCGCCCTGCGGCCAAACCTATCCCTTGCTCCATATCGGCATACTCTGGAATATCGGTTCGGCTCTTTGGCGCGATCTGCAGATAAGTCACCTTGCCACGCCACTCGTGGCGTGTTTGCACAAAGCGTTCGAATGCCAACAACCGGGGGCCGATACCTTTCGAGTAGTCCAGGCGGTCCACTCCGATGATGAGCTCACGGCCCACTAGGCTTTCGAGCACGCGCTTAACCATCGGCAATCGCTCAGAGCGCCGAGCAAGGCCAGCGAAATGCGCAACGTCGATACCAACCGGAAAGACATCGACCTGGATCGTCCGGTCGGCAACGGTGAAATTGAAATCGTGGCTGTGCAAACCGCATTCGCGGGTGAGGTAGCGGCTGAAATTAAAAGCGTCGTCACCGGTCTGGAAACCGACGAGGTCGTATTCGCACAGCGTCGGTATAAGCCGTTCGTGGTGGGGCAACGCGGTCAGCATTTCCGGTGGTGGAAATGGGATGTGAAGGAAATAGCCGATGCGGTTCTTGTGGCCGCGTTCGCGCAGGGCTTTGGCGAGCGGCATCAAGTGATAGTCATGGACCCAAATGAGATCATCTGGTCTGAGCACCTCGTGCAACTCTCTTGCGAAACTATGATTGACGCGCAGGTAGCCGCTCAGATCACGGCGTGAGAACTCGGCGAGATCAACGCGGTAGTGCAGGATCGGCCACAGCACCCGATTCGCAAAGCCGTTGTAATATTCGCCATGGTCTTCTTCGGAGAGATCCAGCGTGATATAGGCTACGTTATCGCGCACGACCTCCGGCTTTACGATTTTCGTCTGCGCGGCGACCTTCCCGCTCCAGCCGAACCAGATGCCAGATCTGTGCTTGAGGGCCGCCTTGACGGCGACTTCCAGGCCGCCTGCACGCGCCTTGGCATTTTTCTCGGGGATCGAGACCCTATTCGAAACTATGACGAGGCGTCCCAATGGCGATCCTCCCAGCTCGGCGACCGCTGGGTCGCCGTCAACATCATCCCAGGCATGAACTTTTGTCTCACTGAAGCGACTCACAGCGCGTGGGACCTCCTCCTGTATACGATCTCAACGCGACACTCCTGAAAGGAGGCCCGGGGTTGTCGGTGTGGGTGCAGGATCGGTCAAAAATGGCCGTCGCGCTGATTATGGGCTGACAGCTATTCCCAAATGGGC
>Ga0126371_10006447_pt1 | contig 10451 bp, 10 predicted proteins | sample PanSoiMetaPlot_4_FD_110145 | JGI IMG/M metagenome (GOLD analysis project Ga0126371, IMG submission 110145) | Tropical forest soil microbial communities from Panama - MetaG Plot_4 | ecosystem: Environmental > Terrestrial > Soil > Tropical forest > Bulk soil | place: Panama | collected 2016-02-17
TCGGGCAACCTCTGCCGCTGCGGCGCATATCCGGAAGTCATCCAGGCCGTGAAGTCGGCTGCCCGCAAGCGCCGGGCCGGCAATCCGACATAGAGTCCTTCGCTCCCTTTCGGGGGAGGCAAGGACATTCAGTCTGCTCGGAGCAGCAGCTTCCGGGTCGACGCCCCCCCGCTCAGAGGGAGGTTAACAGCCGTTCAGAACTTCGTCTCTCCACCGACTTGATCGAGGCCGCGCTTGAGCAGCGCCAGCACGTTCGGCCACAGATCAAGTTTGCTCGCGTGGGTGTGGCCCTGCGCTGACATCTTGTTCCAGGTCTGCGCCAGGATTCTGGCAAGCTTGGCTTCGTCCGTCTTGCCCATGAAATCTGCCATATAGTGACTCAGAAACACGATGCAGGCGACATCTTCAAGCATCTGCGCCTCGGGGTCACTGCGCAACCGCTCCTTGCGCACGAGCGCGCCGACGCGAGCGGCTTCTTGCGGCTCGTAGCCTGCAGCGGTCATGATCTCACCGAGACGGCTGGCGTGATATTCCTTGAGATCGTTGCGCCATTTCAGATAGCCGGCGCGACCCGGCGGATAGCCGGCGCGCGGCGATGTCCAGCGCTCGATGTGTTGCCCGCGCACGGCGATCCGCAACAGCTCCGACGCATTCGGGGCCATCCCGGTGAGGGCGTCGCTCATGCGTCGCCCATATAAGAGTTCCGCCGGCACGGCGACGTCGTCAATCTGCACGATCTTCGGATCGCGCGCATTGGCGTCATCGATCGCCGCGATGACTTCGTCGAAACGTTTTCCGTGATCGCTCATAAGACATGCCGATAGGATGGACCTGCGGGCCAGGCCCCGCGGGGTGACTGAGGAGAGTGGATCATTAACGCACTACCCCCGAGATGCAGCACGGCTTGTGGCGCGGCGGCATCACGCGGTCCTTCAAGTAGCACCGCGCGTCGGTACCGAGATAACCGGGCCTCACATAGGTCCAGGCGCGGCAATGGGTTTCGGCCTCGCAGGCCGCCTTGCAGGTTTCGCCCGTCGCACTGGGCTGAACCTCGAGATTGCGATAATCGCCGCCAGGGCGATCGATGGAGAACTCCCGCAGGCCGTGGCGCGGTTCGATGACACCGGTGCCGTGGACGCCGGATGCGGAGGCGCCGTCCTCCACCCGAGGCGGCACCTGGTTCTTGAGCCAGCACACGGCCGGACGATCGGCGGTCGGGTAGTTGAAACTCCAGGCCCGGCAACGGCTGTCGCGGTCGCATCGGGAGGCGCAAATGGCGGGATCGCCAGAGCGGACCGGAAAGCTCACGTAGTCGCTGCCGCGGCGGTCGAACCCCACCTGCGCGTGGGACGCCAACGGCAAGCATAGGACCGCGACCAGGGTCACCCCCCGCGCTAACGAGACTCGAATCATCCAACGCCCTTGAGCTGTCCGGGATCCGTCCACGCCCCCACCCCGAAGCTGGCGGATGTTAGAGAATTGGCTGCGATGAGGCGAGAGGCGTCTTGCCAAAAGCATCCGCCGCGATTTGACGCGCCCTGGCACTGCCGCCTCATGCCGCCCCACCCTTATTCTCCCTGTGTCGCGGGTGAGCGCCCCGGGTCACAGGGGTGGCGGCGCGGACGCCCCGCGCCCTATGCCGACGTATGGCGGGCCGCAATTTAGGGGCAGCGTCCGCTCCCCACTTGCTGCGTATGGTAAATGACCGCCGTGCGCCAGTTGAGGAACAGGCAAGCGGGACGCGCGGTCGCGCGCAACAACAAGAGGAATTGGTGATGGATCAACCTCACGGCGGCGGCCTGCTGGTGTTGCCCCTGCTGCTGCTTGCAGTCGCGGTGATCAGCGTGCCGCTGGGGCGGCTCCTGCGGCTCTCTCCAATCGCGGCCTATCTGGTGGCCGGCGTCGTGGTCGGCCCATTTGGGCTCGCGCTCGTGCGGGAACGCGAAACCATCGTGGCGGTATCTGAACTGGGCGTGGTCCTGCTCTTGTTTCTGATCGGGCTGGAGCTGGAATTCTCGCGTTTGCTGAAGCTGCGCCGCGCTATTTTCGGGCTTGGCGCGGCGCAGCTCGCGTTGACGGCCGCGGTGCTGGGCGGCCTAGCCTTCGCGCTCGGGCTCACGGGCTGGCGCAGCGCCGTTATCGCCGGCCTGGCCCTCGCCATGTCGGCGACGGCGATCGCGCTGAAAATCCTGGAAGAGCGTGGTCAGCTGCAGCAGGTCTATGGCCAGCGCGCTTTCGCGATACTGCTGTTCCAGGACATGTCGGTGGTGCCCATCCTCGCACTGCTGCCGCTACTTGCGCCGGGAGCCGACAGCCATGTGACGGATTTTTCCGCGACATTGGTCGCGGTCGGCCGTATCGGCGCCTCCATCGTCGCGGTGGTGATCGCCGGGCGCTACCTGCTCAATCCGTTCCTGGCGCTGCTCGCCGGCACCGGCGCGCGCGAAGTGATGACAGCAGCCGCCCTGCTGGTCGTACTCGGGGCGGCGGCGCTCATGCAATTTGCCGGCATGTCGATGGCGCTCGGTGCGTTCCTCGCCGGCGTGCTGCTGGCCGGATCGAACTATCGTCACGAGCTCGAGGCCGACATCGAGCCGTTCCGCGGCCTCTTGCTCGCCCTGTTCTTCATGAGCGTGGGCATGTCGATCGACGTGCAGGTCGTTGCGGCGAACCTTCTCCTCATCGCTGCTGCCGCGCTCGTCGTTACCATTCTCAAGGCCGGTATCGTGACGATGCTGTTTCGCGCCACCTGCCCCAATCCGGGCGACGCCCTCCGCGCCGGCTCGGTACTCACCGCTGCCGGCGAGTTTGCCTATGTGCTGATCCCGTTCGGCGTCACCCTCGGCGTCATGGGGACGCGGGAGGCGAGCCTTTTCTCCGCGATCGCGGCCATCACCATGTTGATGGGGCCGCCCGTGGCCTCCCTTAGCGATACCGTTCTCGCTCGCGTCGGACGCCGGCGCTTGCCGGAGCCGGACGATTTCGAAGGCGTCCGCGGGGCAGCACTTATCATCGGCTTCGGCCGCTTCGGCCAGGTGGTGTCACAGTGCTTGCTTGCCGAAGGCGTTGACGTCGTCACCATCGACAACGATCCCGAGATGATTGCCAATGCCGGCCGGTTCGGCTTCAAGGTCTATTACGGCGACGGCGCGCGTCTCGACGTGCTGCGCGCCGCCATCAGGACCGAGGTGCGGCTGGTCGCCGTCTGCGTCGACAAGCCCGACGCGGCCAACCGGATTGTCGATCTCGTGCACGCCGAATTCCCCGGCCTCAAGCTCTACGTACGTTCCTATGATCGCCGCCATACGCTGGAGCTGCTTGCCAAGGGCGTCGATTTCGAAGTCCGGGAGACCTTCGAGTCGGCAGTCGATTTCGGACGCGGGGTGCTGGAGGGGCTGGGGCTTGCCCATGAGCGGGCGGCCGAGGTGGCAGACTACATCCGCCGGCGCGACCTCGATCGCCTTGCCTTGCAGCAGGCCGAAGGCATCGCAGCCGGCCGCGACCTCATGTTCGCGCGGCGCGTGCAGCCCGAACCGCTGAGCGAGCCGCTGCACAAATCCGAAGCGCTCAATCCGGAGGCCGGCGAGCTGATCAGAGCGGAGCCGGCGGCGCCCGAGTAGTCTTCGCGGTAATCGGAGGATCGTAGTCCGGTCGAGCGCGCCGGCGAAACCTGCAGCACTGACGGATCTGACCGGGCGGTGCCGGGTTCCGCTGAGTTTATCATTCGGGCCGGCCCAAGGCCGGACCCTGTCGCTCAATCCGGGCTACACATGCCGCTGATCAGTATTGCCGATGCGGTTGCGGTCGCATACGCTCGGATCGTTCCCAAAGAGTTCCGCGATTACCAGATCAATTGAATTTGCATAGCCCGGAGGAGAATATGAAATCAGTTCTTCTGGGTGCGACGTTCATGGCTCTCACGGTGGCGGCGGCCTGGCCTCAGGTGAGCCCTGATGGTCTTATTGCCCGCGCGAAATCGTTCGAGCTGGACACGCCCTATGTGCCGCCGCCGGGCGATCCGCTGGCCCATCATGCGGCCGGCTATGCCAAGGTGATGTGCTCGGCCGTATTCATGACCGGGCTCGCGCCCGAATTTGCCGCCGAAAACGTCGGGTTCTTCACAGCCCCCTACGCCGCGCGCGCAAAGCTGGGCAAGCCGGTCATCGATCGCGCCAATCAGGCCGTGCACGTTGCGCTGCCGAACGGTCCGACCCGCACCGCGAAGTACCTCGGGAGCCAGGGATGCGTCACTCTCCCGCTAGATCAAGGCGAATTGAATTTCACCCCGGTTGCCGTCAGGAGCCGATTGCCCGATGCGGCGACCCAGCCGTGGCCGATGGGCGATAAGCTGCCGGACGAGCCGCTGTTGGATGGAATCGACGCCGCGAAGCTGAAGGCGGCGGTGGATGCGGCATTCGAGCCGGCCCAGGGATTGACGGCCGCATTCGTCGTGACGTGGAGAGGCCGACTCATCGCCGAGCGCTATGGCGAGGGCATCAGCGCGGGGACGCCGCTCGAAGGCTGGTCCATGGGCAAGAGCCTGGCCGCGACCCTGTTCGGCATCCTCGTCAACGAGGGTGTGTATGACCTCAACGACCCGGCGCCGATCCCCGAATGGCAAACGCCTGGCGATCAGCGTGCGCAGATCCGCATCGCGGATCTGCTTCACATGTCGAGCGGGCTTCGCATCAAGGCGCCCCAGGACCCGGATTACGACCCCGCCGGTCCCTATCCGGACCACGTCTACCTTTACACTGGCGGGGTCGATTCCTTCCACTACGCGGCGACGCGGCCGTTGCAATGGCCGCCGAACACCGTCGGGCGCTACCGCAACACCGATCCGGTGCTGATCAGCTATCTGATCCGGCTCGCCGTTGAAAAACGCGGCGAGGAATATCTTTCGTTTCCGCAGCGAGCGCTGTTCGACAAGCTCGGCGTCCGCTCCATGGTGATCGAAACCGACCCGTTCGGAAATTTTCTCGGGCAGGGCTACGAGCTCGGCTCTGGGCGCGACTGGGCCAGGCTTGGCAATCTCTATCTCCAGAACGGCGTGTGGAACGGTGAGCGCATTCTCCCTGAGGGCTATGCCAAGTTCGTCAGCACGCTCGCGCCCGCCTGGGCCGCCGACGGGCGTCCGATCTACGGCGCTTTCTTCTGGCTCAATGGTGACGGACGCTTTCCGGTCCCGCGGGATGCGTATTACATGGCAGGAGCGGGCGGGCAGACGACGCTGATCATCCCCTCGCACGATCTCGTGGTGGTGCGGCTCGGGCACTTCCGGGGCGCCACCGCAAGCGCGTTGGGTTTCGACAAGGCGCTGGCGCTGCTGATGGAGGCCGTACCGCGGCGGAAGTGATGCGGCCGACAGGGGCGAACGTTGTCCGCCGCCGCAGCCCGGTGAGCGATAACAGTCGCAACGATCGCGGTTTGAGCTGTGCCGTCCGTGGCCCATCTGGATCACTGGCAGGGGACTGTCGCCTTTAGGCGACAGCGCAATGCCCGTCCTCTGCTGTTGTTGACGTTTAGATAGTGGCGCATGGGTGGAACGAGACCGCGATACGCACAAAATTCCGGGGCTGTCGTCAGCCTCAAGTATCACGTCGTAAATCGGGGGTCTCGACGCGGTTTTTTCAGCCGATGCGTCGTGCGGGCAAGAATAGCGAAGGCCATGCTGTCCCTGTGCTGCGACCTGGCCACATGTCCTCGCTGTCATCATAAGTCTAGCATGACTGATGTGAAGCTTTGAGAGCCACAATACACGAGAAAAGAACGACTTGCCTGCCGGTCATTCTGCTATACAAACGTGTTCCTTCGCCTCTATCCATCGTGCAGCACTGCTGCCACAAACAATGACAACTGTATCACCTCTTACGAGCCGTTCGGTTCACCCAAAGGAGTGTGGCCGGTGAACATACGGGCGGCCAGCACCCGCTCGCGGTCACGCCAACCCTGACACACATTGCCCGACTTCAGTGCGATCGCCACTATCGCGATACACGCGGCCGCTTCTTCGTCGAAGGCGTGCGCAATTTTGTGACCGCCGTCGATTGCGGTTGTGCAGTGGACACCGTGCTGTACAGCGACCGGCTCCTGACTTCTCCAATCGCGCGCAAGCTCGTCCGGCGCCTCAAACGCGAGGGCGTGCCCTTCGCGCGAGTGTCGCCCGAACAGTTTCGTACGGTCTCGCGCGCCGAACGCGCTTCGGGCGTGGGCGCCATTCTACGCCAGCACGTCCAGAATATTCCAAACGTTACACCAGGCGATTCACCTTGTTGGATCGTGCTCAATGAAGTGCGCTCACCTGGCAACTTTGGAGCACTGATCAGAACGTCAGCGGCAATTGGCGCCGCTGGCTTCATCCTGCTCGGTCACAGCATCGACCCGTTCGAACCGGTCGTTGTCCGGGCGAGTATGGGCGCGTTATTTCGGCAGACCTTCGTGCGCACCAGCATCGGACACCTGCACCAGTGGGTACAGCGGCACGATCTCCCGGTGGTTGGCGCCTCACCCGACGGTACGATGGAGTACGATCAGGTGCACTACACTCGCCCGACGGTGCTGGTGTTGGGCAGAGAGCGCGGCGGTCTGACTGCCGCCCAACGGGCGCTCTGCCAGCAGATCGTGCGCATCCCGATGGTCGCCGGCATCGACTCGCTCAATCTGAGTGTGGCCGGAAGCCTGCTCATGTATGCGGTCGCGCGTGCTTTGCAGCACCATGACTGCAAGATGGTGCATGCCCAGTAAACGCTATGCTCCAACGTCAGGACCCATCGCGGCGGCACCTTTCGCATTCCAGGCGCAGTCATGATCCCATTGTCGCATCGTATCTTTGCTCGACGTGGAATGACTTGGCGGTGATGAGCCATGTGTCGTCGACGTAGTGGTACGACAGATAATCAAGGTATTGTAGGGTATCGATGCGAACGCGGACCTTGACGATCGCTTGCGTTGGCGAAGCGAAATCGACCAGCAATATCTCCTGATGCCTGGGCGCCTTTTTGGCCTTTGGCGACGCATTTGACGCCAGTGCTGTCTTGTAGTCCTTTGCTGGCACCAGCCGCAGGTTCCCGTCACGCAATCCGTGCAACTGGGCACTCGTGGCAAACACTTGGTCGAAGCGCTCGACATCGCCGTCGAACATCAGGTCGAAGTAGCGCTCGACTGCGTCCTGCAACGATTTCGTGGTTGTCGCATCAGGCATCACAGGATCTCCTCACGCGCGGTTGACGATGGTTTTGATCATCCCACGCGAGCTTGGCGCACGTCCTTGCGAACTCGGCTAGGATAGGGCCTCTAGACGCAACATTATGCCGTTCAAGCCGAGCGAGATTCGCAGCTATGCCAAAATACGACCTTGACGCGATCGATCGCCGTATCATTGCGGAACTTCAGGCCAATGCACGGTTGAGCAACGTCGAATTGGCCGAGAAGGTCGGCTTGTCGCCGTCGCCCTGCCTGCGTCGTGTCAAGCGGTTGGAGCAGGCGGGCTACATTGAGGGGTACCGCGCCGCCTTGCGAAGAGAGCGCGTCGGGCTGGGCTTCTCGGTGTTCGTCGGCGTCCAGATCGACGGCCACGCTAATGAGCGCGCGTTAACATTCGAGAGGGCGGTAACCGCCATGCCGGAAGTGATTTCGTGCCATTTGGTATCAGGCGAGGCGGACTATTTCTTGGAGGTCGTCGTTCCGGATCTCGAGCACTATCAGCAGTTTCTGGTCGGAAAGCTGTTGAACCACCCAATCGTGCGAGAAGTCCGCAGCAACATCGCTATCCAGACGCTCAAAGCCGGTGCGCCGCTGCCGCTCGCTCATCTCGAATAGAACTGCGCGCTCAAGCCGCGGCAAGGGCTCCGAAGCCCGCTTGCATGCGCTCAACGCGGATCGTGCCGCCGCTTGAGACGCTTCGCCCGCTTCGATCTCGCCGCTGCGGCCATCGCCGCCCTCTTTTGCGGCTGCGCCAGTTCCGCCTCTGCGGCCCACGTCGCCCTCCTTCTAACCTTGCCGAACTTTCGATTCGATCTGGTCTCCCGTCGGTCCGAAATCGCTTGGGCGAGGGGCAGAACCGGCCACCTTTTGGGCCGCCGTATCGCCGTCATCGTCTCGCTCAGCGCCGCTTCGTCCGTGTCAATCTCGGTACCACCTACCAACGCAATCTTGGCGGCCCGCCTGAATTGCCGATTTATTCCGGCCTTCGCTCGGGGCCAGGAATTGCGATGGCCCTTGGGGTACTCAGCAAACGTGCGGTGATCCCTGGTGAGGCTCAGTCGTTTTTTTTCGTTGGGATTCTTGACTGTGCTCATGATGGTTGCTCCGTCGGGCTCCGCAAAGACAGGAAACACGCAGCCCCCGGTTTCGCTGCGCTCAACCCGCAATATGCTCGGCACTCTCCCGAACTCTCAATAGGCATATTCCGCAAACACGGGATCAACCGACCCACCCCATGGGCCGTGGAACTTCCGCAACAGCTCCTCTGCCGGCGTCTCGCCGCGCTCGGCCAAGTCATCCAGTGGCTTGAGATAGCGCGTCTCGTCGGCGCCGTAAGGGTCGAACCGCTTGCGCCGCGTGAGTCCGGCGCGGGCGAGCGCCAACGTCTCGCGCGCAATCGACAACAGATTGCGGCCGCCGATTGTGGCCCTGAAACCCAGTCGCGGCACGTCATCGCGCAGCTTCTGGCGTTCTTCGGCGGTCCAGCCCTTGATGATGTCCCAGGCCGCGTCGAGGCAGGCGTCGTCGTAGAACAGGCCGACCCAGAACGCCGTCAGCGACGGCAGCCGCGCCCATGGGCCGGCGTCGGCGCCGCGCATCTCAAGGTAGCGCTTGAGCCGCACCTCGGGGAAAATCGTCGAGAGGTGGTTCGCCCAATCGGCCACCGTGGCCCGTTCGTTCCGTGACCTCAGGTCGGGCAATTCAGCGAGTTTTCCGGCCATGAGGTCGCGAAACGAACGGCCTGCGACATCGATATAGCGGCCGCCGCGTTTGACGAAGTACATCGGAACGTCGAGGGCGTAGTCGGTCCAGCGCTCATACCCCATCCCGGGTTCGAACGCCCATGGCAGCGTGCCGGAGCGGTCTGGATCGGTGTCGCGCCAGATTTCGGAACGGAATGATAGGAATCCGTTCGGCTTGCCCTCAGTGAATGGCGAGTTAGCGAACAGGGCGGTGGCGACCGGCTGCAGAGCGAGCGACACCCGCAGCTTCTTCACCATGTCGGCCTCCGATGAGAAATCGAGATTGGCCTGCACCGTGCAGGTCCGGTACATCATGTCGAGGCCGAGCCGGCCGACCTTGGGCATGTAGGCGGTCATGATCTGATAGCGGCCCTTGGGCATCATCGGCATGTCAGCACGGCTCCAACTGGGCGCCATGCCGAGACCGAGGAACCCGATGCCGAGCGGTTCTGCAACCTCGCGCAATTGCGCCAAGTGCGCCATCAGCTCGGAGCAGGTGCGGTGGACGGTGGCGACCGGCGCTCCCGACAGCTCGAATTGCCCCCCGGGCTCCAGCGTGATGGCGCCGCCGCCAGTCACGTCCGACAGGCCGATGATGTGCGGCCCTTCCATGATTGGTTCCCAACCAAGGAGCGCCTGCATCCCTTCGAGGAGGCCCTGGATGCTGCGCGTACCCTGATACGCCACCGGTCGATTGTCGGCGAGTGTGAACGCAAATTTCTCGTGCTCGGTGCCGACACGAAACTTTTCGCGCGGCTTTTCACCGGCGGCGAGCCACGCGACGAGTTCGTCACGGGTCTCGATTGGCGTCATATCGTCCTGGTCGCGCGCCATGACTCGTAGCAGCCCCCCGGCAAATTGGGGGCGCGACCCTTACACGGGCTTCATAAAAGCGCAATCGCCGGAAGCCCAACCACCCGTTGCCCGCCCAGCGTACTGCGCATGGTTGCGTCTGACGCAAGGGATCGCTTAAGTGACATAATCCGGCGGGATTCGCACGGTAAGACGCCCACCCGGCTTTGATTCCAAGCCGCGTTAGCGGAAAGCAAAGGAGACCAGCCGTCTGATGCGGATGAAGCTTGGCACAGCCGCATTGCTGGCGGCGTCGTTGCTTGGGGGCTGTTCGACCTCCCTCAACTTAATCGGCGACCCGTTTGTGGCGCCGGCAAAATTTCAATTTCTGCGCTGTGAGGATATTGCTAAGCGGCTGGTGGGGACCCAGGCCCGCGAGCAGGAGCTGCGGGCCCTGATGGATCGCGCCAGCACCGGCACCGGCGGGTCCGCTGTGAACGTGCTTGTCTATCAGCCGGATTACCAGACGGTGCAGTCCGAATTGCGGCAACTCCATGAAGCGGCAGCCGAAAAGCAATGCAACGATGCTCGCAAGGGCGGCCCAACCGGAGATCGCGACAAGCCGCGTTAGCGCGGATCGCTCCGGGCTAAGAGGATTTCCAGTCAGAACGAAATGCGCTCCAGAAGTTGCCGCTTACCGGGTCATCGCCTCCA
>Ga0126371_10006449_pt1 | contig 10449 bp, 7 predicted proteins | sample PanSoiMetaPlot_4_FD_110145 | JGI IMG/M metagenome (GOLD analysis project Ga0126371, IMG submission 110145) | Tropical forest soil microbial communities from Panama - MetaG Plot_4 | ecosystem: Environmental > Terrestrial > Soil > Tropical forest > Bulk soil | place: Panama | collected 2016-02-17
CCGATGACGGCGACTACCAGGATCTGATCTGGTCTCCCGACTCGAAGTGGCTCGCCTATACGCGGCCCGGAACGACGTTCTCGACCATCGTGCTGTATTCCGTCGTGTCCGGAAAGGCGACGCCGATCACCACGCCTCGGGCGGACAGCTACTCGCCCGGATGGAGCGCGGACGGGAAATGGCTCTACTTCCTCTCCGACCGGAACTTCCGGTCCCTCATCGGCGGTCCGTGGGGCCCGCGCGCACCGGAGCCGTTCTTCGACAAGCAGGCGAAGATCTACCTCGTGTCGCTCGTGAAGGGCCTGCGTTCGCCCTTCCAGCCCAAGGACGAGACCCCCGCGGCACCGCCTGATACCGGCAAGAAGGACGTCACCGTCACGGTGGATTTCGACGGGATCGCGGACCGGCTCTTCGAGGCGCCGGTACCGGCGGGCAACTACGCCAATCTGTCGGTGGGAAGTGACCGGCTCTTCTATCTCTCCTTCGGGGCCGCATTTCAATCGCCGCGGGCCTTGATGTCTCTGGAGATTTCGAATCAGTCTCCCAAGGCGAAGTCCGTCTCGGACGACATGCTGCAGTACGAGCTCACGGCCGACCGGAAGAAGCTGATGATCCAGAAGGACGGGGACCTCTACATCGTGGATGCCTCGAGCGCCCCCGCCACGCTCGACACCAAGTCCCAGGTGCAGCTCTCGGGTTGGACCTTTCCGATCGATCCTCGCGAAGAGTTCGCCGAGATGTTCCGCGAGGCGTGGCGCCTGGAGCGGGACTACTTCTACGACCAGCACATGAATGGCGTGAACTGGCCCGCGATGCGGACCAAGTACGGAGCGCTCGCATCGCGGGTCACGAGCCGGGGCGAGCTGTCCGACGTCCTGGCGCAGATGGTGAGTGAGCTTTCGGCGCTCCACATCTTCGTTTACGGTGGCGACGCCCGCCAAGGCGACGATCAGATCGCGCTGGGCTCCCTGGGCGCGACCTACGAGCGCGACGAGGCGAATGGCGGCTGGCGCATCACGCACATCTACAAGACCGACCCGGATTTCCCGGTTCAGCGCGCTCCGCTCGCAGTGCCCGCCCTGGGTGTCGCCGAGGGTGATGTGATCCAGATGGTGAACGGCGTGCCCACGCTGTCGGTCCCCGACCTCGACGCGCTCCTCGAAAATCAGACAGGCAAGGAGGTGCTCCTGCGCGTGAAGACGCCGGGTGCAGCCGCCGGCGGCCGGGACGTGGTGGTGACGCCGTTCTCCCGCGGCGCGCTGTCGGGGCTCCGGTACAGCGAATGGGAGTATACGCGCCGGCTCGCGGTGGATGCGGCCGGTCACGACTCCATCGGGTACGTGCATTTGCGCGCGATGACCGGGAACGACATCGCCCAGTTCGAGCGCGATTTCTATCCGGGCATGAACCGCCAGGGCATGATCATCGATGTCCGCCACAACAACGGCGGAAACATCGACAGCTGGGTACTCGAGAAGCTGATGCGGAAGGCGTGGATGTACTGGCAGAGCCGGATCGGGAAGCCGTACTGGAACATGCAGTGGGCGTTCCGCGGGCACATGGTCGTGCTCTGCGACCAGTGGACCGCGTCGGACGGCGAGGCCTTCAGCGAAGGGTTCCGGCGGCTGGGGTTGGGCAAGGTGATCGGGGCCCGGACCTGGGGCGGCGAGATCTGGCTCTCATCGTCGAATACCCTGGAGGACCACGGGATCGCGACGGCGGCCGAGAATGGCGTGTATGGGCCGGAAGGGGCCTGGCTGATCGAGGGTCATGGGGTGGACCCCGACTCGGTGGTCGACAACCTCCCGGGCGCCACCTATCGAGGCCAGGACGCTCAGCTCGATGCGGCGGTCGCGTATCTGCGGGCCGAGATGAAGGCGCATCCGACCCCGGTACCTCCTCCTCCCGCATATCCCGACAAGAGTCACTAGGGGTATCTTCTAGCCTCGATGCAAGACCTTCTTCCCCAGCTCCAGTCGTCACTCGGCGGCCGGTTCCGCTTTGAGCGGGAGCTGGGGGGCGGAGGCATGAGCCGGGTTTACCTCGCGGAAGAAGTGGGGTTGGCCCGCAAGGTCGTCGTGAAAGTCCTGGCCCCCGAGCTGTCGGCGGGCGTCAACGCCGACCGGTTCCGCCGCGAGACGCAGCTCGCCGCGTCGCTCCAACATCCGCACATCGTTCCCCTGCTCACCGCGGGTACCGCGGGGGATCTGCTGTACTTCACGATGCCGTTCGTCGAAGGCGAGTCGCTCCGGGCACGGGTGAAACGGGAAGGCGCCCTCCCCATCAGGGACGCCGCGCGCGTCCTGCACGACGTTGCGGACGCCCTCGCCTACGCGCACGCGCGCGGCGTCGTGCACCGCGACATCAAACCCGACAACGTCCTGCTCTCGGGCAACCACGCGCTCGTCGCCGACTTCGGCATCGCAAAAGCGATTTCGAGCTCCGGCGGATCGAGTGGACTGACCTCCGTCGGTGTGGCGATCGGGACGCCGGCGTACATGGCGCCCGAGCAGGCCGCCGGCGACCCGACCGTCGACCACCGGGCCGACATCTATTCGTTCGGTGCGATGGCGTACGAAGCGCTCTCCGGACATCAGCTCTTCGAGGGGATGAGCCCGCAACAGACGCTCGCGGCGCACCTGACCGAGCCTCCCGAGGACATCGGCAAAAAACGCCCTCAGGTCCCACGGGAACTCGCCGATCTGGTCATGGCGTGCCTCGAGAAGAACGCCGCCGATCGTCCGCAGACGGCCGCCGAAGTGCTCAAGGTCCTCGAGGGGACCGCGACGCTGACGAGTGGCGGGACGAAGCACACCCGCACGCGCACCGGCCCGGTGGCAACCCTGAAGCCCCGCACCCGGTGGATCGTCACCGCGTCCGCCGCGCTCGCGGGAGTCGCGCTCGTCTGGGGCATTGTCGGCCGTCGCGGCAGCTCCATGCTCGACGACGACAAGGTGGCCGTCGCGCCCTTCGATGTGCTGGATCCGTCGCTCCAATTGTGGCGCGAAGGGCTCGTCGACATTCTCGCCCGCTCGCTCGATGGCGCCGGGCCGCTCCGCACCGTGTCGCCGACCGTGATCGTGAAACGGTGGAGCGGACGCGCGGATCCGATCGCCGCGCGCGCCCTCGGCCAGAACACCGGTGCCCGGATCGTGGTCTATGGTGCCCTGCTCAATTCCGGGCCCGACTCGGTCCGCCTCAGCGCCAACGTCCTCGATGTCTCGACCGGCAACCAGCTCGGCGCCGTGGATCTCCGGGACCACAAGGACCGCATTGACCGGCTCGCCGACTCGGTCGCGGTCCACGTCCTGCAGGCGATCGGTGCGACGCGGATCCGGGGGCTGGGACTCGCGCGCAATACCGGCATCGGGTCCGCCTCCCTGCCGGCCGTCCGCGCCTTCCTGACCGGCGAGCAGTTCCTCCGTCACTCCGAGTGGGACTCGGCACTGGTGGCGTATCAGCAGGCGTTCGGCGTCGACTCGAGCTTCACGCTCGCGTACGCCCACGCGGGGCTCGCGGCGGGGTGGGGACGCTCCGGATCCGATACGCTGACGACGCGCTACCAACTCAAGGCCGGTGCACTCAACCACGGCCTGGCCCCGCGTGACTCGTTCCTGGTGCAGTCCGAGTCCCTGATGACCATGGTGTTCGAGGGACCGCAGCAGCTGGGTGGGAAGTGGTGGACGTACGGAAGGCGGGCCGTCGCGACGCTCGAGGAAGCCGTGCGGCGGTACCCGGAGGATCCGGAGCTCTGGTACTCCCTGGGAGACGCGCGCTTCCACGCCGGGATGTTGGCCGGTGAGTCGTCCCGCCAGAGTCTCGAGGCCTTCGACAAGGCCATCGCGCTCGACTCGACGTTCTCCCCGGCGTACGTGCACCCCATGCAGCTCGGAGCCAACCTCGACGGACCCACGGGGGGGCTCAAGTACGCTCAGGGATATCTGCGGGCGGGCGGTGGCGGCCGGTATGCCGGTGAGGCCCGTGCCATCAGCACGCTCTTCAGTCCGGGCACGAGTGACGCGCGCCGTGTCCGGTTGGTCGACTCGGTGGCCGCCGTCGCGAGTGGTGGCAACGGCAAGCCACCCGCCTTTATCGGTGCCGAGTGGGGCGCGGCGACGCTCGCGCTGAACGACCCGGGCGATGCGGACGTCCGGTTCGGGCGCGCGATGGCCGGCGGCATGCTCAAGAACGCCCGTAGTGCATTCGATTCGCTGAACGCGAGGAACGTGGAGTCGCTCGCCCTGGCGAATCGTGGCCACCTGCGCGCCGCGTACAATATCGGGCCTGCCATCGCGCCGGAGCTCGCCATCGAGTACCTCATGCTTGGCGCACTGCCACCGGATTCGGCCGACCGCGCCATCAGGGAGTTCACCCACCGGGTCAGCAATGGCAACTGGTCGGCCATGGCGTGGTGGGCCACCCGGGGTGACACGGCGTCCATCAAGACCCTGATCCAATTCGTGGATTCGGTGAGACGGAAGCCGCCCCCACCCCCGAACTGGCCGCCCATCGCGGTCGAAATCACCGGGTACCTCATGAAATCGGGGCCTGCCTACCTCGCGCTCGCGCGCCGGGATACGACCGCCGCCTTGAATCTGTTCCAGGCCTTGCCCGACACCGCGTGCTTCGGCTACTGCCCCCTCGATCCCCTGGTGCGCACCGAGCTGCTCGTGGCCCGGGGCCGGGACCAGGAGGCGGCGCGGGCACTCGCCGCGGAGCCCGACTTCAATCACCGCAACCCGCTGCCATCCGACGTGCTCTGGGTCCTCGAACGTGGCCGGGTCAACGAGCGTCTCAAGAACTATGACGTGGCCAAGGACGCGTACGCGGACGTCATCGCGCATTGGGCCGACGGGGATCCGTCCCTCAAGTCCTACGTCGACGAGGCGCGCACGGCCCTGCAACGACTCTCCAGCGAAAAGAAGAGCTGATGGCCGCGAAGAAAAAGGTCACCAGGCGGAAGAAGGCGGCGAAGGAATCGCGGGGCCTCACGGCGAAGGAGCTGGTCGACGAGACTCCGCCTCCCGCCATCAAGAAGCTCGCCGACGCGATCGCCGATGATGGAGGGGTGATCGTAGGGATGTACCGCGACCCCCTCGGCTCGAACTGGCAGATCTTCGCGGGTCTTCCGCTCGCGAAAGTCGAACCGACTCCGTACCAGCGGGACCTGTCCCCGACGCACGTCGCGCGGCTCTCCAAGGCGATCGACAAGCTCGATCGCTTTCTGGATCCCGTCATCGCGGTCCGGACCGAAGATGGTGGGTACTGGACGCCCAACGGCTATCACCGGCTGGGCGCGCTGAAGTCCCTGGGCGCCCGCAGCATTCTGGCGCTCGTGGTGCCCGACGCCGAAGTCGTTCATTGTAACGTCGCGCCCAACACCGAGAAGGCGCACAACGTGCGGGAGCGCTCGCTCGAGGTGATGCGGCTGGAGCATGGCCTCGCCGAGCTGGATGACCGGGACGAGACGGAGTTCGAGCTGGAGTTCGAGGAGCCGTCGCTCCTCACGTTGGGGCTCTGCTATCAGCAGAACGGACGGTTTTCGGGTGGCGCCTACCAGTCGATTCTCAAGCGGATCGACGGGTTTCTGCCGATGAAGCTCTCCAAGGCCGTGCAGGTGCGCCGGAAGCGGGCCGCGCGGGTGCTGAAGCTGGACGATGCGGTCGGCAAGGTGGTGGCCGCCCTCAAGGCCAAGGGCTTCCAGAGTCCCTATCTCAAGGCGTTCGTCGTGTCCCGCATCAATTACCTGCGATTCAAGAAGGGCCCAGCGGAATTCGACGAGACGATCGAGAAGCTGATCGAGGCGGCGGAGAAATTCGACGCCGGGAAGATTCGCGCCGATCAGATCTCCGCCGCCGCGGGCGGCGGTGGTTCGGACGAGTAGCTAGAACTCCAGGGTCTTCAAGTACTCGTAGCTGGTCTGTATGTCCGCCAAGGGGTGCGGCGGGTTGTCGTGCTCGACGTAGTAATGCTTGATTCCCGCCTGCTCCGAATGCGCGAAGATCTTCTTCCAGTCGATGACACCCTTCCCCACATCCACCATCGTGTGATCGGGTCCCGGCCCCGGGCCCATGTCCTTCACATGCACCTGGGAGAAACGGCCGGGATACTTGGCGAAGTAGGCGAGCGGATCTTGTCCGCCGTCGGTGATCCAGAAGAGATCCATTTCGCCCTGGAGCAGCTTCGGGTCCGTGTTGGCGAGCAGCACGTCGTACGGAAGCTGGCCCTGGAGCGGCTTGAACTCGTAGCTGTGATTGTGGTAGGCCAGCTGGAGTCCAGCGGCATGAACTTTCTCGCCCGCCGTATTGAGCGACTCGGCGACCCGCTTCCAACCGTCGATGTCGGGGCGGAGCTTCTCGTCGATCCAGGCAAAGGTGATGTAGGACAAGCCGACCGTGTGCGCGTCGGCGATCATTTGGTCGAGACCGGCTGGAAGCTTGGCGTAGTCGAAGTGCATCGAGACACCGGTGAGCCCCAGGCCGTCCAGCATCTTTTTTACGTCCGCCGGCGCGTGGCCGAAGAAGTCCGTGAGCTCGACCTCCTGGTACCCGATCGCCGCCACCTTCTTCAGCGTGCCTTCGAAATCCTTGGACAGCAGGTCGCGGACCGTGTAGAGCTGGAGCCCCACCTTCGGAATTCGATTCCGCATCGGGATTCGGGGTTCGGGATTCGGGATTGGTGGGATCATGACGGACGCCGCCGCGACCCCGACCGTTCCAATGAACTCCCGCCGCCCGAAGGTCCTGCCCCCATCCTCAATCCCGAATCCCGAATCCCGCTGTTCCTGGTTCATAGCTCATTTCTCTTGAGCGCGTCCACCGCGAAGTTCGCGGCCCGCGCGGTCAGTGCCATGTAGGTGATCGACGGGTTCTGGCACGCCGATGAGGTCATGCAGGCGCCGTCGGTGATGAACAGGTTGGGGATGTCCCACGCCTGGTTGTTCGCATTCAGCACGGACGTCTTGGGATCCCGGCCCATCCGGCAGGTGCCCATCTCGTGAATCGCCTTCCCGGGAGGCGAGAAGTCCGTACCCACCGAGATGTTCCTCGCTCCCGCCGCGGCCAGCATCTCGGCCGCCGCGATGGACGAGTCCTCCATCAGCTGACGTTCGTTGTCCGAGTACGCCACGCTGATCTTGATGACCGGAACGCCCCACTTGTCATTCTTGGTCTTGTCGATCTCGAGGTAGTTGTCGTGATTCGGCAGACACTCCCCGAAGCCCGAGAATCCCATGTGCCAATTGCCCGGCTCCTCGAGCTGCTTCTTCCAGCCCGCGCCGAAGCCGGGCAGGTCGGTCCCACGCCACCAGCCGTCACGCCCGGCGCCACCCTGGAATCCGTACCCGCGCAGGAACTTGGACTTCGGGCCCCCGATCAGATTCCGGAACCGGGGCATGTAGATGCCGTTGGGACGACGGCCCACGGTGTTCCGGTCGGCGGGCGCATCGATCTGGCCCGAGGCGCCGCCGCCCATGATGTGGTCCATGATGTTGTGCCCCACCTCGCCACTCGAATTGGCGAGGCCATTCGGCAGGTCGGTGGTCGCCGAATTGAGCAGAAGGCGCGCGGACTCGAGCGCCGACGCGCAGAGGAACACCACCCGCGCATGAAACTCGAGCGGGTGCATGGTGCCCGCATCAATCACGCGGACGCCCGTGATCCGGTTCTTTTTCTGGTCGTAGATCAGGGAGTGGACGACGCTGTCCGCGCGCAGGGTCATCTTCCCGGTCTTCTGGGCCGCGGGCAGCGTGGCGTTGATCGAGTTGAAGTACGACAGCGTGATGCAGCCGCGCTCGCAGTACCCGCAGTAGTGGCACGCCGCGCGCCCGTTGTGATTCTCGGTCAGCACCGCGCACCGGCCGATGGTGAGAACCCGCTCGCCGCCCCAATGCTTGGCGACGACGTCCCGCATCATCGTCTCACCACAATTGAGGTCCATCGGCTTCAGGAACTTGCCGTCGGGGAGCTGCGGCAATCCCAGCTTCTCCCCCGAGATCCCGATGAACTCTTCGACGTGATCGTACCAGGGCTCGATGTCCTTGTACCGGATCGGCCAGTCGATCGAGATCCCGTCGCGCAGGTTCCCTTCGAAATCCAGATCGCTCCAGCGGTAGACTTGCCGGCCCCACATGATGGACCGCCCCGCCACGTGCCGTCCCCGCAGCCACAGGAACGGCTTGCCCTCCGCCTGGGTGTAGGGATTATCGATGTCGTCGACGAAGAACTTCCCCGACCATTCGTCGCAGGCGTAGCACTCTTTCTGGATGGGCTGGCGCTCGAGCTGCCGCTTCCGGTCCCCCAGTCCCCGGAACTGCTTCTCCCAGGGCGGGACATGCTCCACGTAGTCGGAAGGGGTTACCATCGGACCGGCCTCGAGCACCAGCGTCTCGAGCCCGTGCTCGGTCAGCTCTTTGGCGGCCCAGCCGCCCGTCATCCCCGAGCCGACGACGATCGCGTCGTAGGTCTTCATCAGAAGTCCCCCGTCGCGTTGGAGTCGGCCGGCGCGCAGGGCACGTACTTCCCGGGGATCATTTGGAAACGCTGGTCCTTCACGAGGCCCGCCTCGGAGCTGTAGTAGCCGTAGACGGTGAGCCACTTGATCCGGTGGAAGAAGGGCTCAGGTCCCCGGGTCTTCGAGGGCGACGCACTCCACCGCGACGTTTCGTCGTCGAGCTCGTGCAGCAGCGCCGCCTGCTGCGCCGGCGTGCCGTCCACGAAATCCTTGGCGAACGCGTCGTGTGCCTTGGCGTCGAGGTCGGTGAGCCCGGTGAGAAATGCCGCCTTGTCATCATCCGCATACCAGCCCGACAACACGACGTCGATGAACTCGGCGACGTTCCCGGCACTCGCGGGAGGCGTGTCGGTGGCTGGGATGATCAGGTCGGCGACGGTGGCGACGGTGGTGTGTTGATGCGGGTCGAGCGTGCGAAGGCTGGAACCCATGCGCGCGCGGACCGCGCGCGTGAAGGCCTGAACATCGGGAGGCAGGAGCGGGAGCGCTGCCATGGCTCCCGCCGCCGCCACCACGAGTGAGCGTCGTTTCACAGGTAGCTCCTCAATGACTCGTTTGGCCCATCATCTGCATCATCAGCTGCGGATCGAACGGAACGGGTTTTTCGGTGATGGAAGTGGTCGCGCCGGTGCCATGATTCACGAGGACCATCTGACCGCCGCCCGACTGCTCGTCATTCACGGCCCGCACCAGGCCCAGGGGCAGGTTGGGGACGACCCACTCATCCGAATGACTGTCGGGATCCTGAACGTGGAGGGCTCGGAACGAGCCCGCGGGGACGATCACGTTTTCCCATCCCAGGGACTTCGAATCCTCACAACGGCTGAGGCCGGATGCGGCATTGTCGGGCCCGGCGAGGGCGTCCCCCAGGGGGAGCGTCATGGCCGGAGTACCCGCGAGCTTCATGATGGCGGTGTGCGGGTGGCCCATGCCGGGGCCGAAGTTCGGCACCAGCATCTTGATGACGCCGGACGTCCGCGCGCCAAAACCGGGGCCCATGCCGACACTGTCCATCGCCATCTCGATCCACAGGAAGCTGGTATCGCCGACCGCCTCCGTACCGACTACCGAAATGCGGATCTTGGCGCCATTCTGCTGGCCGCCGACGAACTCATACTCGGACCAGGATCCCACCGGTGGATGCGCGGCCTCCCGACACAAGGCAGCGAGGTCCTGCGCGGGGGCCGGGTACGCGGCGACCGCAGTCAGGGACACGAACAGACAGGCTCGCATCATGGGGCCCCCTAGTGGCTGTTCTGACCGCCCATCATCTGCATGAGAGCGGCAGGATTAAAGGGCACGGGGGTCTCGGTGAGCTCATCCTTGGCGCCGGACCCGTGACCGGTCATGACGACGTCCCCGCCGCCCCCCATCTTCGTCGCCTTGATCAGTCCCAGGGCCACGCTCGGCATGACCCAGATCTCGCCTCCATCTTTGTCCTCCACGTGCAAGGCGTGGAACGTGCCGGCAGGCACCGTGATGTCCGTGTAGCCGAGAGACTTGCCCTCGCCACACTTCGAGAAACCGACCCGGTCTCCGCTGGCCATCTGCCCCATGGGCCCACCCACCGGCATGTTCATCGCCGGTGACGTGCCGATCTTCACGATAGACTTTTTCGGATGTCCCATCCCCGGCCCGAACCCGTCGACGAGGGCCTTCGACATGACGGACATCTTCTGCCCGTTGCGCTCACCGAACCCATTCATGGCGAACTCGATCCACAGATCGGCGCCCTCGGCGCCGACCACCGACACCTTCACGGTCGCACCGTCGTTCGTCCCGCCGACCACCTTGAACGTGGCCCACGATCCGACCGCGGGATGCGACATCTGCTTGCAGAGAGCGACCAGGTCCTGGGAGTGGAGCGGTGAGGCGGCGAGTGCCAGGACGGAGAGGATGGCGACGGCGCGGGCTGTTCTCAGCATGTGCTCTCCCGGA
>Ga0126371_10006450_pt1 | contig 10448 bp, 9 predicted proteins | sample PanSoiMetaPlot_4_FD_110145 | JGI IMG/M metagenome (GOLD analysis project Ga0126371, IMG submission 110145) | Tropical forest soil microbial communities from Panama - MetaG Plot_4 | ecosystem: Environmental > Terrestrial > Soil > Tropical forest > Bulk soil | place: Panama | collected 2016-02-17
CCATCCCGGCCGGGAATGCCAGTGACGACATGCCCCTCTAACTTGATTGCCACTTCGCGATGAACTCGGGCGTCCAGAAGAAGCCGAGGACGTTCAGCGTAAGGCCGTCATGGATCGAATAGATCGTGAATGCTTCGAGACCGAGCGCCGCCGCGACGGTCGCCCACGCCGGGATGCGCGAGGCGAGAAGGAATCCGAGCATCATCGCGCAAGTATCGGACAGCGAGTTTACGATCGAATCCCCCGCATAGCCCTGGGCCAGCGCCTGCTGCCGATAGCGATCGATGACCCGCGGCGTATTCTCGACGATCTCCCATGCCGACTCGCAGGCGACGGCCGCGATAAAGCGCTTCCAGACCGCCATCTTCGGAAAAAGGAGCCAGAGCCCGAGATAGAAGATAAAGCCGTGGATGATGTGCGAGAAGGTGTACCAGTCGGTCAACTGCTGCGAATTCTCGCGACTGTGCACGTCTCCCACCCACAGCATGAACGAATGCGTGGTGCTCACGCTCGGCTGCCCCATGAGATGCAGCGCGAGGGCCTGGAGCGACAGCAGTGCCACAGGCGCGAGTACGACTTTCAAGTATTCCTTCGAGGCGGCCATGCCGCGTGACCCCGCTACGTGATCATCTCCCGCACCTGCTTTGCCTTCTCGGTGCAGGCCGCGAGCAGAAACGCGAGGTCCGTTCCGGTCGACACGTAGCGCGCCCCCAGCTTGACGAACTCGGCGACGAGCTGCGGCCGCGTCGCAAGGCCGCCGACGCCGACATGCTTGCCGTGCTTCTGCGCCGCCGCGATGACGCGTTGATAGGCCTCGCGCACCCGAGGATGCTCGTACTGGCCGGTGAGGCCCCAGTCGGCGAGCAGGTCGTTGGTGCCGATCATCGCCATGTCGACGCCCTCGACCGCCATGATCTCGTCGGCACGGTCGAGGAACTCGGCGCTCTCGCATTGGACCATGACGGTGGTCGCGTCGTTGAGCGCCTGGTTCGCCTCAGCCTGCGGAAAGTTGCGGTAACGCAGATGCGGCAGGCCGCCGGCGGCCGAGCGCTCGCCGAGCGGCGGGAATTTCGCGGCGCGCACCACCGCGCGCGCCTCCTCGGCGGAGCCGATGTGCGGCGCGATCACCCCGAGCGCGCCGCCGTCGAGCACGCGCCCGACATGCTCGGGCCGGATCGAGGGCACGCGCACGAACGGCGCGATCCCGACCGCCAGCGCCGCGATGCAGATCTGGCTCGTGGTCGCGAGCGAGAAGCTCGAGTGCTCCACGTCGATGTAGAGCGTGTCGAAGCCCGCCGTCCTGGCGATCGAGGCGATCTCGATGTTGGAGACGAGCCGCACCGTCATCGAGGCGACCACCTCGCCGCGCGCGAGCTTCTCCTTGACCGGATTGCGCAGGATGTCGGCGATGGTGTCGGGCATGTGTCTACCTCCCCTCCTCCGTCATGCCCGCGAATGCGGGCATCCACGTCTTTCTTCGCGACGAAGACGTGGATGGCCGGGACATAGCCGAGCGAAGCGACGCCGTTCTTCGAACGGCTATGCCCGGCCATGACGGCAATTCGTCCCCGGATTGCGCTTCGCTCGATCCGGGCTACTATGGCGCCGTCTTCGCGTGGAACCCGACTATCCATGAATTACGCAACCGACTTCAAGCCGATCAAAAACGGAGTCTCGTCCGAGGAATGGCAGACCCGGCTCGATCTCGCGGCTTGCTATCGGCTGGTCGACGCCTACGGGATGACCGACCTCATCTACAACCACATCACGGCGCGCATTCCGGGCACCGAGCACCTGCTGATCAACCTCTACGGCCTCCTGTACAAGGAGATCACCGCGTCGAGCCTGGTGAAGATCGACGTCGAGGGCAACATCGTCTGGAAGCCCGACACCGACTACGGCATCAACGTCTCGGGCTACGTGATCCACGGCGCGATCCACAAGGCGCGCCCCGAGGTGAAATGCGTGCTGCACACCCACACGCGCGCCGGCATGGCGGTCTCCGCGATGAAATGCGGGCTGCTACCGATGTCGCAGACCTCGATCCGCTTCAACGCCCATATCGGCTACCACGACTACGAGGGCCCGGCGGTCGACCTCGCCGAGCGCGAGCGCCTGGTGCGCGACCTCGGCCCGCATGACGCGATGATCATGCGCAACCACGGCCTGCTCACCTGCGGCGCCACCATCCAGCAGGCGTTCAACACCATGTACCAGCTCGAGCTCTCTTGCCGTAGCCAGGTCGACGCCATGGCGGCGCGCACCGAGCTCAACCTTCCGGGCGACAACGTGCTCGCGCACACGGCGCACATGTACCAGCCCGGCACCCGGCGGCCGTACGGCGTTCTCGAATGGCCTGCCATGCTTCGACTGCTGGATGCCGAAGAAGGCCGTTCGGGCTATCCGTCGTACAAGCACTGAGAATCCCGCGAATCTCGCGACCGAGGAAACCATGATCAACGCACGAGTGACCGGATTGCGCAGCGTCGAGCTCGGCGTGCCCGATCTCGACAAGTCCGCCGCCTTCTACCGCGACGTCTGGGGCCTGGAGGAGCTGGTGTCGAACAGCGATACCGTCCACATGCGCGGCACGGGCGCCGAGCATCATGTGCTCACCCTGCGGGCACGGCCGAAGGCGAGCTTCCTCGGCGTCCATTTCGCGGCCGCGAACCACGATGCGGTGAACAAGCTGCACGACCAGGCGAAGGCTCATGGCGCAACGATTGCGGCGGCGCCGGCGGCATTGCCGCGCGACGAAGGCGGCGGCTACGGCTTTGCCATGCGCTCGCCCGAGGGCCAGCCGGTCTTCATCTCCTCCGACGTCGGCCGCCTCGATGCCGGCCGCGAGGACCGCTCGCGCCCGACCAAGCTCACCCACGTGGTGCTCAACGCGACCAAGACCGACGCCGAGCTCGCCTTCTTCCTCGACGCGCTCGGCTTCCGCCACTCCGACTCGACCGACATGATGGAGTTCATGCGCTGCACCCGCGACCACCACTCGCTCGCGCTGGTGCGCACCGAGGGACCTTCGCTCAACCACATGGCCTACGAGATGGCGAACATCGACGGCCTGATGCGCGGCGCCGGGCGCATGAAGCAGGCCGGCTACAACGTCGAATGGGGCCTCGGCCGGCACGGTCCGGGCAACAACGTGTTCACCTATTTCGTCGAGCCGAACGGCTTCGTCACCGAGTACACGACCGAGGTCGAGCAGGTCGACGAGGCGATCTATGAGAAGCACGACGCCGCCTATTGGCGCAGCTTCCCGGGCCGCCCGTGCCGCTGGAACATGGCGGGCACGCCGTCGAACCGGCTCAAGGTCGCGATGGGCGGCAACGTCGTCGCCGCCATGGCGAGCGGCGACGAGCGCTGCGAAGACGTGATGGCGAAGACGCTGGCGCGGTAGTCAGATGGTCATGGCCGGGCATAGCCGTTCGAAGAACGGCGTCGCTGCGCTCGCCTATGTCCCGGCCATCCACGTCCTTCTTGCCAAATTGCAAAGACGTGGATGTCCGGCATAAGGCCGGGCATGACGTAACCGCTTCGTCAGACACCAGAACTGCGTTGACGGCGATTTGACGGCGCATTGACCCGCCATTGTCCATGGTCGACGGCGCATTCGCCGTCGTTTCGACCGGGGCATACGCATGTTCAACCGTCGACGCTTCTTGAAGAACGCGGCTGCCGCCGCGAGCGCACTGCCCGTCGCCGCATGGGTTGCGCGCGGCAGCCCGGCCTGGGCGCAATCGGTGTTGCCGGCGCGCCGCACCTTTTTCGCCGATCCCGACTTTGCACAGGTGCGCGTGAGCCCCGACGGCGAGCATCTCGCCTATCTCGCGCCGCTCGACGGCGTCCGCAATCTGTGGCTGGCGCCGACCGCCGACCCGCGTCAGGGCCGGCCGCTGACGCGGGTCGCCGACCGCGGCATTTCCACGTATTTTCGCTGGGCCCATACCAATCGCCACCTGGTGTACTTCCAGGACCGCGACGGCGACGAGAACTGGCGCGGCTCGAGCGTCGACATCGCGACTGGCGCGACCTCCCTGCTGACGCCGCCGGCAGGCGTGCGCGCGTTCCTGCAGGAAGTGTCCTATCGCTTCCCCGACGAGATGCTGTTTCGCCACAACGCGCGGGACAAGCGGTTCTTCGACCTCTTCCGGATCAACCTGCTCACCGGCAAAAGCGAGCTTGTCTACGAGAATCATGCCTACGTCGTACTGGTGACCGACAGCCAGTTCGGGCTGCGCCTGGCGTCACGTTTTGCCGCCAACGGCGACGCCGAATGCGTCGAGCGCCGGGGCGACGACTGGAGCCCATTCTTGACAGTTCCGATCTCCGACGTCGATTCAACCCAGCTGATCGACTTCAGCGACGACGGCGGCACGCTCTACATGATCGACACGCGCGGCCGCGACAAGGCAGCGCTGGTTGCGATCGACATGGCGACGCGAAAATCCACCGTGCTCGCCGAAGACGACGAGGCCGACATCGTCGCCGCTGATTTCGACTGGAGAACGCGACGCCCGCAAGGCGCATACGCGATGAAAGATCGCATCCGCTGGCACGCGATCGAGCCTTCCGCCGGCAAGGAGCTCGCGATGCTCGCGGGCTACGGCCCGGGCGATCCGGAGTTCGTCAGCCGCAGCCTCGACAATCGCAAAGTGACCGCATTTTTCGAGCGCGACACCGCGAGCGGCGAATATGTGCTGATCGACCACGCGGCCGGCGTCGTCCGACCGCTGTACACTCAGCGCCCGGCGCTGGCGCAGGTCCGGTTGCGCCCGCTCGAGCCGGTCGTCATCCCGGCCCGCGATGGGTTGAAGCTCAACGGCTATCTGACCATGCCGGCGCAAGCCTCGGGGACGACGCAAAAATTGCCGATGGTGCTCGCCATCCACGGCGGTCCCTACTGGCGCGACCAGTGGGGCTTCAGCCCGACCCATCAGTGGCTCGCCAGCCGCGGCTACGCGGTGCTCAGCGTCAACTACCGGGGCTCGACCGGATTCGGCAAAGCCTTCGTGACCGCGGCGGATCACGAATGGGGCGGCAAGATGCACGACGACCTGATCGACGCCGTGCAATGGGCCATCGGCCGCGGTTTTGCCGACGGCAAGCGCATCGGCTTCTACGGCGGCAGCTATGGCGGCTATTCGGCGCTGATGGCGGCGACCAAGACCCCCGAGGTGTTTGCCTGCATCGTCGATCTGTTCGGCATCTCCAACCTGATCACCTTCATGGCGACGATCCCGCCCTACTGGGGACCGTGGTTCAGCATCTGGAAGAACCGGCTGGGCGACCCGGCGACCGAGGAAGGCCGCGCCTTCCTGCGCAAGCGCTCCCCGCTCAATCACATCGAGCGGGCGACGCGGCCGATCCTGATCGCCCAGGGCATGCGCGATGTCCGCGTCGTGGCGGCCGAGTCCGAGCAGATGGTCAAGGCGCTCCAGGGGCGGCGCATTCCGGTGACCTACCTGACGTTCCCGGACGAGGGACACGGGTTCGTGCGGCCGGAAAACCGCCTGGCCTTCACCGCCGTGGCCGAGGCGTTTTTGGCCAAGCATCTCGGCGGCCAATACCAACCGCTCGGCAACGACTTCGCCGGATCGTCGATCAGGATCGAGACCGGCGGCGAATTGGTACCGGGACTGAGGCCTGACATCGGGGCCGATCGGCGGGATTAGGTATAGGTATTTATTCCTATACCTAAACGTAAGCCGCGAGCCCTCTATATTCGCTCGACTTGACGCGGCGGTCGCTGCGGCGACTCGGGCGGAATCCAGAATTGCAGAACAAAGCCAACTGGGATAACAGCCGCGATGTCAGCGGGATAACAGCAACCAATTCAATGTCGCGGCAGGGCCTGCGACCGCGTCGCGCGCATGGCGACCCGCAAGCTTTTGAGTGGTTGGGTCCAAACGTTCCTGTCTAAAATGTCGGGAGGGTCAGGCGTCCAAGCCGGACCGACAGGGAGGCCGCCCGATGATCAGGGCACTGCTCGCCGCGGCGCTGTGCGCCGCGATCGCGCTCGCTGCCGGGCCCGCGCACGCGCAGGCCTATCCGGTCCGGCCGATCAAGATCGTGGTCCCCTTCCCGCCCGGCGGACCGACCGACGGCATGGCGCGCATCATCTCGGATCGGCTCGCGGCGGTGCTCGGAGCGCCGATCGTGGTGGAAAATCGCGGCGGCGCCGGTGGCGGCATCGGCGGCAAGTTCGTCGCCGAAGCCGAGCCGGATGGCTATACCCTGCTGATGTCGCCGGCTGGCGCGCTCTCCACCGGGCCGCTGATCAATCCCAAAATCGGCTACGATCCCGCGCGCGTCTTTGCCCCGATCACCGAGTTGATCGAGACGCCGCTCATCATCGCCGTCAATCCGAGCCTGCCGGTGCACTCGATGGCCGAGGTCCTGGCCTATGCCAAGGCCAATCCCGGGAAGCTGCGCTGGGGCTCGCAGGGGTTCGGTACGGGGCCGCACCTGCTCATCGAGTTGTTCAAGCAGGAGACCGGGACCAACGTGATCCACGTGCCCTATCGCGGCACCGGGCCGCTGCTCAACGCGATCCTCGGCGGCGAGGTGCAGATCATGGCCGATCCGAGCACCACGACCCTGCCCTATGTCGAGGCCGGCAAGCTGCGCGCGATCGCGATCGCCGGCAATGTCCGCCAGGCGCAACTGCCTCAGGTGCCGAGCGCGGTCGAGGCCGGCTTCCCCTATCTGGTGTCGCCTTTCTGGCTTGCCGTGGTGGCACCGGCGAAGACCCCGCCCGCTATCATCGCCAAGCTCAACGCCGCCTTCCACGAGGCGCTCGCGGTGCCGCAAACGCGCAAGCGGCTCGAAGCGCTCGGCGCCGAGGTCAAGATCGGCACGCCGGAGGATCTCGACAAGATGCTGGCCGCCGACCGCACCAAGTGGAGCGCGGTGGTCAAGCGCGCCGACCTCAAGATGCAATGACATCCCATGTTCCGTCACGATTCCGTTGACGAAGCCGCCTTTCGCAGCGAGGTGCGGGTCTGGCTCGAGGCCAACCTGCCGGTCGCGCTGCGCGGGCGCACCAACCGCCCGCCGCCCGCCGAGCTGATGCCCTGGTACCGGGCGCTGTCGGCAAAAGGCTGGATCGCGCCGCACTGGCCGACGGAGTACGGCGGCATGGGCGCGACGCTCAACCAGCAGATCATCATGACCGAGGAGCTTGCGCGCGTCGGCGCCCCGCACCTGCCCGCGCAGGGCCTCCATCACATCGGCCCCATCCTGATCGAGTTCGGCACCGCGGCGCAGAAGACGAAGCATTTGCCGCCGATCGTCGACGGGTGGGTGATCTGGGCGCAGGGCTATTCGGAGCCGGGCGCCGGCTCCGATCTGGCGAGCCTGGCGACGCGCGCGACGCTCGACGGCGACAGGTTCGTCGTCAACGGGCAGAAGATCTGGACCACCTGGGGTCATCATTCGCACTGGATCTACGCGCTTGTGCGCACCGACCCGCATGCGCAGCCTCGCCACGCCGGCATCAGCTTCCTGCTCGTCGATCTGGCGAGCCCCGGCATCCGGGTGCGGCCGATCCGTACCATCGCGGGCGATGAGGAGTTCAGCGAGGTCTTCTTCGACGACGTGATCGTTCCGGCCGAGAACCTGGTCGGCAGGCTCAATGACGGCTGGCGCATCGCCAACGCGCTGCTCGGCCACGAGCGCATCGGCACCTCCAATCCGCAGTTCGCCCTGATCGCCCTCGAGCGCATCAGGACGATCGCACGCGCGACCGGCATCATGGCGGATCCCGCCTTCCGCGATCGCCTCGCCGCCGCGAGCATCAACGTCACGGCACTCTCCGCCCTGTTCAGCCATGCCGTCGAACTCACCAACTGTGCGCGCAGCCCCGGACCCGAGGCCTCGATCATCAAGATTTTCGGCTCCGAGCTGCTGCAGTCGCTCAACGATCTTCTGCTCGAGGCGGCCGGCAGCGACGCGTCGCTCGCGCCTCCGATCACGACGGAGCACGGCGCCGTCGAGGTCTCGACCCCGTTTCTGCAGGTCCGCCGCGCGACGATCTATGGCGGCTCCTCCGAGATCCAGCGCAACATCGTCGCCCGCCGCGTCCTCAACCTGCCGCAGGGATGATGGAATGCAGGCGCTCGAGAAAAATGGCACGGCGCCCGCGCTCCCTCTCCCCCTTCAGGGGGAGAGCGTCGGGGTGAGGGGGCGCCTCCGCGAATCTGAGCGTCGCGAGTAGCGCCATGCGTGACGCGAACACCAAGCGAATTGCCCGGGCGCGTCGCCTGCGTCGCGACGCGACCGATGCCGAGCAAAGGCTCTGGTACCGATTGCGTTCGCGGCAGATCGCCGCCGTAAAATTCATCCGTCAGGAGCGAATCGGCCCGTACATCGTCGATTTTGTCTGCCGCGAACAGCGGTTGATCATCGAAGTCGACGGCGGCCAGCATGCGACGGATGAGCGCGACGCGGTGCGCGAAAACTGGCTTCGCGATCGCGGCTTTAGCGTGCTGCGATTCTGGAACAACGATGTGCTGGCGAACACCGAGGGCGTTCTGGAGTCCATTGCGGCAGCGTTGACGGAAATTGCCCGCTCTCCAACTCGCGGAGAGGCCCCCTCACCCCGACCCTCTCCCCCTGAAGGGGGAGAGGGAGCGCACGCGCCGTGCCCGAAAGATGGAGCGCGGTGACACATGGAGCTTCACCTCACCTCCGAGCAGGCTCTACTGCGCGACAGCGCCGCCAAGTTCTGCGCGGCGGCAGGACCGCGCGCGGCACGCGCCTCACGCGGCGGCGGCTTCGCTCCGGCCCGCCTGCGCGAGGCGGGCGAGCTCGGCTGGCTCGGCATGCTGGTGCCGACGTCGGCCGAAGGTTCGGGCCTCGGCCTCACCGAGCTCGCGCTGGTGCTCGAGCAGGCCGGACGCGCGTTGGTCTGCGAGCCGATCGGGCTTGCGGCGATCGCGGCGGCCGCGCTCGCGCAAGGCCACGCGCCGCATCCGCTGCTGCCGCGCGCCATGCGCGGCAACGCGCTGATGGTGCCGGCCCTGCAGGAGACCGCCCACGCCGATCCATGCACGCTGCATACGCGGGCGGACGGCGACGACCGCGCCGCGCGCCTCACGGGACGGAAAATTTCCGTCTGCGCCGACGGCGCCGATGGCTTCCTGGTCAGCGCCGAAGCTCGCGACGGTCCGGCGCTCTACTACGTGGCGCGCGCGGCGCCCGGCGTCGGTCTCGCGGCGACGCCAAGCGTCGACGGCCGCGGGCTCGCGACGCTCACCCTCGACGGCGCGCCCGCCGACCTCGTGCCGGCGCGCCAGTCATCGCGCGGCGCCGTCGCGGCGCTGACCGACCTCGCGCTCGTCGCCCTCTCGGCCGAGCTGCTCGGCGTCATGGAAGGCGCGCAGGAGATGACCTTTGCGTATCTGCGGCTGCGCAAGCAGTTCGGCAAGCCGATCGGCAGCTTCCAGGCGCTGCAGCACAAGGCGGTCGACATCTACATCAAGACCGAGACGACGCGCTCGCTCATCTATCAGGTCGCCGCCGCCAACGACCCCTATCGCATCGATCCCGCGCTCGCCGTCACCGTCAAAGCCAAGGCGTCCGAGGATGCGCTCGCCGTCACGCAGGCCTGCATCCAGCTGCACGGCGCGATCGGCTTCACCGACGAGCACGACATCGGCCTCTATCTCAAGCGCGCCATGCTGCTGTCGTCGCTTTTCGGCAACGCCGCGGCGCAACGGCGCCGTTATGCGGAGATCACTGAGCTGCAAACCTGTTGAACCATAAGTCATCGTCATGGCCGGGCTTGTCCCGGCCATCCACGTCTTGTTTGCTGACGCACAGAAGGAAGACGTGGATGCCCGCCATAGGCGAGCGAAGCGACGCCGTTCTTCGAACGGCTATGCGCGGGCATGACGGAACCGGCCGAACCAGGAGACATCATGAGCGAGGAACAGACGGTCACCTACGAGCTCGACGGCGAGGTCGCCCTCGTCGGGCTCAATCGCCCGGACAAGCGCAACTGCTTCAACCCGACGGTGATGCAGCAGCTGCGCGCCGCGATCGAGCGTGCCGGCGAGGAAGCCAAGTGCGGCATCATCTTCGGCCACGGCGACAATTTCTGCGCCGGGCTCGACCTGCGCTGGGCGGCGGAGAGCTGGAAGACCGGGCGCTCGCAGCGCCTCCCGTTCCCGTTCAACCGCAACAGCTATTTCGAGGCGATGGCGCGCGGCAACATCCCGTTCGTCGCGGCGCTGCACGGCGCGACGCTGGGCGGCGGCCTCGAGACGGCGGCCGCCGCGCACATCCGCGTCGCCGACGAGACCACCTATTTCGGCCTGCCCGAGGGCACGCGCGGCATCTTCATCGGCGGCGGCGGCTCGGTGCGGGTGGCGCGGCTGATCGGCTTCGCCCGCATGCAGGACATGATGCTGACCGGCCGCGTGCTCAAGGTCGAGGAG
>Ga0126371_10006451_pt1 | contig 10448 bp, 16 predicted proteins | sample PanSoiMetaPlot_4_FD_110145 | JGI IMG/M metagenome (GOLD analysis project Ga0126371, IMG submission 110145) | Tropical forest soil microbial communities from Panama - MetaG Plot_4 | ecosystem: Environmental > Terrestrial > Soil > Tropical forest > Bulk soil | place: Panama | collected 2016-02-17
CCACCGGCCGACGCAGCCTGCCCGGCCTGGCCAGCCGCTCCGGCCGCTGGGGCTCCTCCTCCGAATATCCCACCTAGGCCCGGAATACTGGAGAGCGCTCCGGCTCCGGGTATCCGGCTAAGTAGCCCACCAGCGCGAGCCGTAGAGCCTACGTCTCTCTGAAGCAGGGCCAATTGCGCTCTCGCCTCAGCCGTATTGAAGGTAAGCCTGATATCCTTAGACTTACGGGATACCTTATCAAGCTCTAGCTGAATGACCGCTAGGTCCTTTAGGGCTTTCTTTGGGTCAACAATATCGGTCTTGGATATCTCCACCATCTTGAGCCGTAGCTCTTCAAGCTTCCGGTCTAGTGGCCCCATATCCGCGTCCGGCTTTGCCTTGGGCAGGGCCTCTAGCGCTGCCTTTAGCCGCTTCCGGAAAGTATCACTAAAGGCTCCTCCGGACTCCTCTCCAGCCTTCCCCATATTAGCGGTGATAGCCTTACCCATCGTATTGCCGTACTGGTTACCGATAGCGGCCGCACTAGGGACTAGCTGAGCCCTGAGCTTATCGTTCCAGCCGCTAGCGTCGGGCACGACTCCGACGGCGACGGAACCGACAAAGATATCAGGCACCGTGGAGCCTCCTAAACGTCGCTAGGGCCTCCGCGTCGGAGAGGGTACGTAGCCTAGGGTCTATCGCTCTCGCTTCCCCTAGCGTGAGGGTACGGAGCCGTCTAGAGCCCGTTCCGGGCCTCCGTACGGGCTCCGGCCTAGGTATCGTCTTATCCGAGTGAGCAGAGGCGTAGAGCCAGTTGGACATCCGTACCTCGTCTATGAGGACGGCGAGGAGCGTCTCAGTGATACTCCAGGCAGATTTGGATGGGTCGGCTCCGGCCGCTCGCTCCGCAAGGTACCATTCCGGCATATCATTACGGATTGCCGTATTCACCGCGCTCTCCGGAGGCAGATTGTCGATAAGGATCAAGAGCTTGCGCCAGCCGATAAACCGGCCCGGCCTATACATATCAAGATAGTCCAGGTGGTAATACCGCTGGAGGTCTGCTTCTATCTCCTCTTGGTATTCCGACGTGAGCCAGAGCGCGCGGTTGATTTTCCCTGGTTCAGCCTCGCCTGCCGGCCGCACTCGTTGAATACCGCTTCAATCTGGTAATTCTGAAGGTTGGCCTCCACCCAGACGCGGAATTCATCATCGTCATCGATTACCTCACGGGCCCAGGCGTCCCAGTTCGCTACTCCGGCCGACCGCATAGCGGTGCTCGACCAGGCATTGGCGTGGGTGACGTGAATGATCTCTCCGCTGACGCGGACTATCGTAGGGTCACCTACGGCCTCGCGACGGAGCTTATCATCCTCCGCGTCTAGGTCTAGGTCAACGACCTCTTCATCTTCCGGCTCTACCGGATGTAGTGGCTCGGTCATTGGCTTAGGTGAAGTAGGTCGTCATGGACTTGCCGTAGTTAATCGTCCGCTGAGCTACGGCATTGGTAACCGTCCCGATGGTACCGGGATAGAGCGTAACCGTCATATCGGTCATGACGATATCACCCTGCTGGGCCTGGTCGTTACCGCGAGCGGTGACCTTTGCGAATGGCGCGTAGAGCCGCTGCTGCTTGAGCCCATCGATGGAATCGAATATGAAGCTGTAGCGGTTATCGGCCGGTGGGTCCGGGATGATATAGGTAACTGAGTTGGCCGGGAGAGGAGGTGGCGGAGTGGTAGCTGGCTTGAGCGGAGAGGACGCTACCGGGAATACCGGCACGTCATCATAGAGGCTCCGGACGTACGGATTGAGAGCCTCTAGGAATACGGACTGGACCGTCTTGACGCCACCAGTGAGAATAGACCGGACTGGCGTAAGGACTCCAGCGGCCGGAATGTCCTTGATGGTCTCGTCCAGCTTGAAGATATAGCCGGAGGTATCGGCCCATCCACAGCACTTGTAGATGCCGGAGCCGAGAGTTGTTGGGTCCTCAAAGGCTACCGGAGGACTCGCGTTGTTCGGCTGGCCGACCCAGACCACTACGTCTCCGGCCGCGTAGAGTAGCTGATTGTCCTTGTAGGTCCCGGTAGCCGGTGGGGTAAGTCCGAATTGCGTGGGTATGTCATATTCTGATACGACCTCATCACGCTGAGAAGCTGGCATTTACTTTCCTCCTACGGATGGATATGTAGCTCGTACGTCGCGGAATATCTCACAAGGTCCTGATTAGCCTCCGGTAGTGATCTAGGTCCGTTTACTGTCGTTGCGTGAACTATGACTCCATTCTGAACTCGTACGCTCATAAGGCTCAGGACAAATGCCTGAATCTCGCGAGCGGCTACCGATACCTGGCCCACTTCGGACTTTAGCCCAAATACGTCTATATCAATCACGGGATCATCAATACCAATATTCCGGTTAGAGCCGGAGATACGATGGATACGAGCGGTAGTCTGCGGGAGGTCGCCACCTGGCATATATGTTACAAAACGGAGAGCCGGGAAGGCTGGGACGAGAGCGTACATGAGCGCGCTCTCCGCGTCCGGGAAGGTCGGAGTTGTCATTTCCTATGGATACCTCCAAACGCAGCAATAGCTAGGACGCGGTAAGGCTCCTGGCCGTAATGAGCGTACTCGACATAGAGCGCTTCCGGCGAGTCGTTGTAGACAATAGCCTCCGCGCGCTTACCTCCGCGTCCGGATACTCCTCCATACTTATGAGCCCGGACGTGGAATGAGGCTTTGTAGCGGCCGGGATGCTTACTCTCCGGAGGATGGCCGACCGGAGCGATAGCCTCCGCGCGGAGCTTAATAGCCTCCGCGTGAGCGCGCATAGCCTCAACCATAAAGTCAGAGTTAAGCATCTCGCCTACTCCGCGATGGTCCGGTGTAAACTTCGCCGTCATACCGACGCTCCAGTAACCCGTCTACAGTTAACTGATACCGGCGAGACGTGACCGGAAAATGGCGACACATAGGTATTGGGATTCCCTGTAACCTCCCATTTCTCGCCACTGATTATTACCGCATCAATATAGCTGATATCAGTACCGGACGGAAAGTAAACCATTACCGTATTATCAGTCTGCTCGGTAAAGGCAATAGTCTCGGATGAACCACCCGGAGCTATTACGCAAAGTGGGACATCTTCAGTCGTTTCCGTAAATACATCACTACCGTAATCCGGATCAGTACCGGAGAGGACGCGACGGACAATGGTAACCGTCTGGCCGTAGGTAAACGGATGCATAACGTCCTCACCGCAATCGTACCAGCCGGCCTACGGAAGTCCTTGAGAGCAGTAGCCATACCGGCGTCTAGGAGAGCCGCATTAAGCCCGGCTCCGGAGGTCCGTCGCATCGAGTAGGAATATGGCCCAATAGACTCAGACGCGAGCGTAGCGCTCATGGTCGGAGTCGATAGCTCCGATATGATCGCCGTACATAGGACGGCTACGGCCTCGTTAGGAGGCGAGGCGTAACCGTAGTCCCAGTTAACCGCATAGCTATCGGAGTACCACGCAGTCTGGTACCACATCTCCGGCAGGTTAATTATGCCAGACTCGTACGGAGATGGGATAGTGATCCTATCAATGCCATCAAATACATACCAGTTAATTACAAGATTGCCTAGCAGAGACGGGTTACCGGACTGCCAGGTCACGGAGTGAATCGCGTTGACCGGCCTATTGCTTAGCCTAATCTCTCCGGCGTCCGCCACGAATATGTCTGTCATATTCGTCTCACTGACAAAGTCCTGGCGGCAATAACGCCGGATAAGCGCGGAACCGTCGCGGAGGAGAGCGTCAATACGCGCTCCCTCAACCTGATTGAGATTACGGCCCAGGCGATCAACGATATCGTCTGGTGAAGCCAGGGTAGGTAGGTCGCCACCAATTCTCATTACCGTCTCCTGCCTGAGCCGTAACCTAGCGTGGATGACCTTATGGTCCGCAGACCACAATTGCTGATAGTGGCGCACCTCCTGTTCCCAGGCTGACGACGTTACTTCTAGCCTGCCTTTGCCGATGATCCGTCCGGGCCGTCCCCCAGTTGTCTCCCTTGACGAGGCACATCTGCGTCCAGGTAGTCCCGTCTGGGCTCGTTTCCAGGGCCACGGAGCTATCCGGAGCATTGGAAACGACTCGCAGGTTGAAGGAGCCGAACGTATTGCCGGCTCCGGCATCCAACGGACTCGCGCTCGCGCCTATCGCGGAATGCGCCGTCTGCTTGTAATTCGTCACGGCCTACTCCGCAGACTTACGCGGAGCACGGGGAGCCCGTGACCGCGATGATGACTCCGCTAGAGCCGCGTCTGCTTCCGCGAGCGTTGCCGCTGCGGCTGCGTCGTGGGCCTGCTGGGCCTCCGTCTCCTGCGGGTTGTCCAGGCTCGCTTCGGATGCCGAGCTAGCCATGAAAGAGCCCGTGTACGGATACGGAGGAGCTTGGATGACGGAGAGAGCCGCTGCGGCCGGAGGAGTCGCGCCTACGGGCAGGAGCGCTGCGAAAGGCCACCGCTGCGGGTTGGTCCCGGTCATAACCGCTCCGGGAGCCATGATCGTGACCGGGTTAACGGTCGCGTAAGCGAGGCGCATCGTCATCCGCATCGCCACGGAGTCCTGCTGCATCAGGTTCAGGATAACCTTCCCGGTATCGTCCGAAATGACGCCTTCGGTGAACATCTTGAAGGTAATGTCGCGCCGGATTCCGATCAGGGCCTTGGTGAAGTCGCCGCAGAGGAGTACGGCTCCGGTAGCTCCCATCTGCCAGGAGCCGTTGTTGACCTCGGATAGATCATAGCCGTAGAGCGTCCCACCGGGAGAGTCCGTCATATCCGGCTGGTAAATCGGTGCGCCCTGGGCCGACCGGATGCCGACCAGGTTCCACGACGTTCCTGGCATTGCCGCGAAACCATTAACCGTATATCCGGTCTGGGCCATCATCGCGCCCAGCTTGGATACGTCCTGGCCCATATCCACGTTGGTGCCCTGGACGATGAAGTGGCCGGACTTCCCGGCTCCGGTGAATACCGACTCACCCCAAGTGGATGGCTTGTTGATGCCCCAGAGCACGGCGAGGTCGATGAGCGCGCCAACGGCCTCCGTGATTCGCGGCTGGACCTCCGACCAGAGAGGTACATCCGCGTCATCGAGATATGCTTCAGGAATTGGGACGATACAGGCCAATTCCTCCACGACCATGACGACATTCTTCCATTGCTGCATGGAAGTCTGCTTCATGCCCGTATCGCCACCGACCCAGTAGGCTACCGGGAGAACATCGAGCACCGGCATTCTCTGGGTCTTGGAGGAAAGGACTGTCTTGTTCATCAGTGAGAGCGCCGCAGACTGCTTTGGCGCCTCCTGGATGATAGCCGTAGCTAGAGGCTCCGGAACGAGCGGGTCAGAGCCCGTAGTGGTACGGCCGACGTGAGTACCATAGGTCGGCATTTAAAGCCTTTCCGCGCGGACGCGGAGCGCACGCGCCTACTGATTGCGGGTATCTAGGAGTTTGCGGAACCATTCATCCGGAGTATTGGGCGTTCCACCCGCTGCCGGCGCTGATCCGGGCCGCATTGATTCGACTGGGCGTGCGCCCATAATTGGCATACCGTTCCGGCCTGCCTGCTGCGCGAGGAGTTCATTGGCTATCTCGTGAGCCCGTTCCTCAATTACTCGCGCAAACCTTTCCGCGCGCTCACCAATCTCGTCCTCCGTTCCGGAGCCGAGATCATCGATGAGGTCTACAGGAAGGTTATGGGTAGCAGCCGCCATTACGCGCGAATGCATCGCTAGCGCGCTAGCCGCTCGCTCCTCCGCATCGGCTTGCGCCGCCTGAGCCTTCTGAAGCTCAGTCATATTGGATTGCTCTATCTCCTTGAGCCGTGCGGCCGCGTCGGAGTTAGTCTTGGCACGAGTCTCCCATTTACGGGACTCAGCCTTCCACTTCGCTAGCTCTTTCTCAGGGTCATAATCCTGCATACCCTGAAGCAGGCCTTCAGCCTCAGCGTCCTCCGCGTCCGTTCCGGCCGCGAGGTCGCCTTGATCGACATCAGCCGTTCCGGCGTCCGTCGCGCTAGCGTCTTCACTCATGAGCATCTCCTATTCCTAGCTAGGGATAATACCTCTTGTCACCGTTCCGGGGGAAGCCCGGCCTAACGAGCCTTTACCTTTCGCCTCCTTGGCTTTGGCCATCGACTCCTCTACTCCAGGAGCATGCCCTGGCCATCCTCCGGTTGCGCGCTTATGCATATTCGCACAGAATCCTTTTAGCATCCCAGGATCATGGATATACTTACCGACCTCCGCGAGGCACCTATCAAAATCTCCGGGCACGCCCCAGTTAATCTTCGCGCGGCCTGCGCCTTCAGCCCAGTACCGCTTTAGCCGCTCCGTAGAGGCGACATCTTTGGGGCTAACTTCCTTACCAGCTACCATTACGCTGCCTCCACTAGGAGAGTACCGGCCGACGCCGTACGGACTTTACCACCTGCATCTATTACGTCAATGCGCCACCAGAATGCGCCAGTCACCCCATTATCGGTACCTGGGATGCTAAATGTAGACATTGTGGCGCCAGGACTAGATGGATCAGCAACAATAGTTGACGTATACGTATGAGTAGTTATATCGGCATCAAGGGTATAGCGATTGTCCTTGTAATAGAATTTGGCCGACATTCCCGTACCGTCCGGTATCTGGGGAAACTGAGCCTTTACCTGGACGTCATTCGCTCGCGGGAATATAAGGACCTGCCCATCCATCACATCACCTCCCAATATTCATGGTTACTATCACTACCGGAGCAGGGACAACCGTGACCGTAGCGGAGAGCCCGGCTCCAGGTATGACGGCTACCGCTCCGGTCGCGTGCGACACGGCCGTAGAGCTTCCGGAGAGCGCGAGGGTAGCCGCTAGTACCGGCGAGCCCGGAGAGGCCGTCTCCGTACCGGCTAGAGGCCGTTCCGGGCCTGTTCTAGGCTCGCCGTTCATCGCGGTAGCCTTACCGGGATCATGACGATGCGATAGACGCGAGCCTGGGCAACTCCTCCGCGCTTTGCGCACTCCCGGCACATAGCCGCTCCGGCCGCTACGATAGCGGCATGAACGGGACATAGCCAGATATCCGCTCCGTGACTGACTACGCCACAAGTCCGGTGATAGAGCGAGGCCGGAGTCGCACCGCACATCGTTGTGGCGGTAATTAGCGCACTACACGGATTCGCTCGCGGAATCTGAAGATCAGCAACGGCGAGCCGTAGGTCTAGGTTAACCATTGCCTACACTGGTCCCTGTCCCTCGTACGTGTAATGGAACGGATGCGATATTGTGTAGTCGGTAGAGATAGAATCAGCCGTAACGATGCTGCCCGCCTCGTTTACAACGAGCGGCTCAACATTCGTCCCGTTGTTGTCGAGTGCGAATCCGATAACTAGCTCATACGGATACGCCTTGCCAGTAACCGAAGGCCCCCATTTTATATACCATCCCTGCGACATAGAGATACCCTGCGCAGTCGGGACAGGTGCCCTTCCCTCTCGTTCTGGCATTTTGCTCCTCCTAGACCTGGCATATAAAGCCGACTCCGGCCGCTCCGGTACCGGCCGCGCACTGGAGGCTGTCGCCTACTCCTGGGGTACGCGAGGAGGCGAGCAGGAACGAGGCGATTGTATTTGCGGCCGTCCCGGATGCTGCCGTACATACAATGCCCCAGTAGCAGGTACCCGGAGCCGACGTGAATGGCCCCCAGGTAATCTGCGCGGTATTCCATAGCTGCGACGGCGAAGCTGCCGTTGGGGATGTGGGCCCATAGGCCTGGCGAGCGTAGCCGGTAGAGGTCGCATACTCGCTGATGGTCGCACCGGCCATTGTCGTCTCAGTCGACTGAAGCGAACCCACGGCCGTCTGAGAGAGCGCCATATAGGTCGCTGCGGCTGCCGGGCTCTGGACTAGCCGGAATACCGCTTGAAGCGCTTGCTGTTCCGCGTACTGGAATAGCTGTCCCTGTGAGATTAGCGTCATTGTTCCTCCTACGGTAGCGGCTGGAAGTCGCCTGCGAATTCGTCAGGATCAAAAGTCGTGATACGCGGTAGTCCTTTCTTGTCGGTCCACTGAAGATGCGGCCAGCCGGAGTCCGCGTCCAGGTCTAGGACATAGACCTCCGTACCGGCATCCATGTCTAGCTCCGTCATCTCTGCGGTAAGCGGAGAACCTTTATGCGACTCGCCGTGCGGCTTGCCATCCGCAGGCTGGTACGTATAACGCTCGCCAACTTGCGGAGGTGCGGCCTGTGGTCCTGCGGGCATTAACTGCCTCCTCCCTTTAGCGTTCCATCCGATTGCCAGTTGTCAGGGATATCGGCCGACCATCCCTTTGACGCCGCTACTCGCATGATATAGCGACGGACCTTAGCCCGCTCCTCCGGCGTATTCGGCCGGGCTCTGCCGACTGCGTGGATTGCGGCCTGGAGGGTATCCGGGCCTGGGCCTCGTCCCTTGATAGGGAATCGTGGTGCGTCGCTCTCATTTGCCTGACTAGGCGGCATGGCCTGTCCCTTGGCCTGTAGAGCTTTCCTCTGCTTGATATCCGCCACGGCTACTCCAATACTCGTCCCACGCGGCAATAGCCGCTTTACCCGATGTACCTTTAGTGGCCTGTCCCCATTCCTTGGAAAGGCCCGTGTTTATAGACGGCTGCCCGGTAAATACCGCACGAGCCACGCAATGGCAATGATCGTGCGCACGGAAGCCAACCGTTGATTCCTTATAGACGGCTCCGCGACTAGCAAGCATCGAACAGAACGAGCACGCTCCGGGCTCTATCACCCGCTCCCAGCCACGAGCGGCCGGATCAATCGGAGTAGTCCCGGTTATCGTGTCCCGGCCTCCGGCTAGCACGAGCCGCGTAGCCGCTCCGCGTAGGCCGTCGCCGGCCATCGTCGCGGCATTATCTTCCGGCTGATCCTTTAGGTAGTGGGCGAACTGACCTGGCCCCATTATATTCAGGACCTTATTGATATATGCCTCGTCCGGCATCTGGCCGGGCACAGCAAGGTAAGAATTACCGGCGACAACGCGAGACGCGGAATAGTACTGGGCCGCATCAGCAGCCGTTAGCCCGTAATTCTGAGTGACTATTCCAGTGAGGATAGGCTCTAGCTGATCCCAGCTCTGGCTAGAGTTAGCCGGATTGAATAGCTGATTCCATAGAGCCTGAACGGCTGCGGCTACGCGAGCGGCTAGCGCTTGCTGATTGCGCTGATACCGGCTTAGCAATATCTGACCTCCCGCAGTCTTACCTACGGGAAGGCCCGGAATCGCTGGGGTACTCATTGCGGTGGCTTACCTCCCGGACCTCGCGGAGCCGGAGGAGGAGCCTGAGGAAGCGGCTGCGGCGTAGTACCCGGAAGCGCTCCAGGGACGGCCGGAGCCGGGATGGGTACTCCGGCGACGGCTCCGGGCTGCGGAGCGCCAGGTGGGCCTCCTACGGCCGGAGGAGCCATGCCGGCCGCTTGCTGGACGGCCTGCTGGATTAGGGCCTGGGCCTGCTCACGCTGAGCGGCTAGCTGCCACGCCGCTACGTCATCGGCCGTAACTCCGGGAATCCTCGCCCAAAGCTCCTGCTCCGGAACGCCAAGCATCTGAGCTATCTTGGTAAGGCCATCTATCGTAGCCGCAAACGAGCGTGTTGACATATCGCGCCAGACTACCGTACCGAATAGATCATTCCAGCCGTCCTTGTCACCGGCCGCGAGCGACGTTAGCCTGAAAGTATTGCGCCATGGGTCGGTAAGATTCGCCTTTAGTTCATCAACGTGCGAGTCCTGGCCGTCCTTTGCGGCCGCTAGAGCTTCCGCGCTCATATTCGCTATCTGGCCTAGGAGCGAGTACGGAGGTATCTGCGTAATGGTTGACATATGCTTGATAGCATCCTCGCGTGAACCAGAATACGGAGCTAGAGCCGTCTCGCTAAACTCCCCAAAGCGGGTATTGGCATCCTCAGCCGCCCAGACCCTATCGACTCCGGGCCGGAACGGAGCCTGCTCCCGGCCTTCCTCATCGACTGGCGCCATTCCGGTAACCCAGCGCTGGCGGAATGCGGCGTATTGCTCCGACATCATCTCGTTAAATGTCGTGAAATTGACCTGATCCTGAACTTCTATGATCGGCTCAATCTCGCCGGAGCAATCATCCTCGCCGTCTAGGTCCGTCTCATGTAGAAAGCGGACCACGGGACATACGCCAAGGCCGTGCTCGGCTACCGGAGCCTGCCCGTTGAGGAGTGGGTCATTAGGGTCGGCCATAACCAGGTTGTAGTTAGCGATAGAGCCGACGCCGGTGAGTAGCTGGCTCGCGAGGATATAGCGGAATTGCTCGTCATAAACGTGGACGTATACCCGGCTCTGATTCTTTGGTAGCTGGACCGTACGGACCTCTATTGCGAACTGCGGCCATTCATCATCAACATCG
>Ga0126371_10006452_pt1 | contig 10448 bp, 10 predicted proteins | sample PanSoiMetaPlot_4_FD_110145 | JGI IMG/M metagenome (GOLD analysis project Ga0126371, IMG submission 110145) | Tropical forest soil microbial communities from Panama - MetaG Plot_4 | ecosystem: Environmental > Terrestrial > Soil > Tropical forest > Bulk soil | place: Panama | collected 2016-02-17
AAGTCGTTCGGCGAGCTTCTGCGTCACGATGCGCGCGATCGTGTCCGAGCTCGAGCCCGGTCCGAACGGCACGACCAGCCGGATCGGACGCTCCGGCCAGTGCGCGTCGCTTGGCCCCGGTTGCGCCGACGCCCGGCCGGCGACGACGGTGCCCGCCGTCAGCGCCAGCAGCGCCCGTCGCGACACCCCATCGCTCATGCGATCGCCTCCGCCTCGCGCAGGCTCTCGATCAGCGATGTGCGCAGCAGGAAGGCGCGCGCGCGCTTCGGGTCCTCGGCGGTGCGGCGCAGCTCGTCGTGATTGCGCGAGCGCACGGCGGGATCCTTCTCGGCCAGCAGCTTCTTGTTGCGGATGGTCTGCTGCTGCGTGTGCTGCAGCGCGACGTGACGACGCTGGCGCTCGTAGCGGTCGAGCTGATCCTCGGACAGCGTGCCGCGCAGGATGCCGGCGAGCTTGTCGGCGAGATTGAACGCGTCGTGCACGCCGCTGTTCATGCCCATCGCGCCGATCGGGCTGTTCACGTGCGCCGAGTCGCCGGCGAGGATCGCACGGCCGACGCGAAACCTCTTCGCCACCCGCTGATGCACCGTGTAGAGGTTGCTGCCGACGATGTCGAAATCCTTGGCCGTCGGCAGGAAGCGCTGCAGCCGCGCCTGCAAGGCCTCGGGGCGGCAGATCGCCGCCTCGTCATCCTCCGGTGCGGTGGGGAAGTGCACGCGCCAGCGGTCGGGCGGCCCCTTCCAGTGAAACAGGTTCGACCACTCCGTCGGATCGGAGATGTAGTTGCGCTCGGTGTAGCCGTGCTGGCGGAAATCGTAGGCGACCTCGATGTTGAGCGTGCGGTCCGAATAGGTAAAACCCTCGAACTCGATGCCGAGATCCTTGCGCACGATGCTGCGCGCGCCCTCTCCGCTCACGAGGTACGCGCCTGCGATCGTCTCCGCGTCTCCGTCCGCGTTGGCGACGTGCGCCGTCACGCCGTCTGCGTTCTGCTCGAACGACGTGAAGGTGGTCGACAGCCGCACCTCGATCAGCGGATGCGTTTTTGCCAGCGCCAGCGCCTCTTCGACGATCTTGATGCGCTCGCACTGGAGCACATAGGGAAAGCGCGTGTCGTCCTTGAGGTGGGCGTGGTCGAACTCGGCGATCAGCCGGTTCTCGTGACGGTCCCAGTAGTGAAACAGCGGCGCCACGATGCCGCGCGGCTCGAGCCTCCGGTAGAGCCCGATCGCGTCGAACAGCTCGAGCGTCGCCGGGTGGTTGGTGCCGGCGCGCGGCACCTGCTCGAGGAAATTGTCCTCGCCCAGCGCCTCGACGACGGTGACCGGGATGTCCTGCTGCGCGAGCCGCAGCGCGAGGCAGAGCCCGACCGGCCCCGCCCCGATGACGACGACCCGCTTCCCGCGCACGTCAGGCATCGCGGCTCAAGGCTTCGCGACCACGTCCTTGACGGCGCCGGCCCAGCCGGTGTGGGTCAGGTCGAACACGATGCCGAGCGGATCCTTGTACTTCGCCTCGTAGAACGAGTTCGGCGAGGTCGGCCGGCCCGCGAGGTACGTGCCGCCGGCCGCGACCACCTTCTTCTCGGCCGCGTCGAGGTCGTCGACCCACATGCCGAAATGGTAGATGCCGATCTCCTCCTTGTCGCTCTCCTTCTTGAGCAGCGCCACGTTGACGGTGCCGTCCGACATGTAGATGCCGCGCCGCGCCGTGCCGGCGCGCTTCATGTCGAACGCCTGCTCGAAGAATTTCGCCGCGGCCTCGGGATCGGGCACGATGAGGGCGATGTGGCGAAGTTTTGCCATGCGGGACACCTTTCGTTGCGAGTCCATTGCGAGCGCGCTTGCGCGCTTGCGCGCCCACGCATCGCCGCCATTTAGCCGAAACATCCGCGAACGCGCAATCAGCGGGCCGCGGCCGATGACCGCGATGCCACGGACAGTCAAGGACGGTGGTCGCCCAGGCGGGCGACCGGTATGCGCTAACAGCTGTCTCCGATCGCGGAGCTGAAGGCCTGCTCCAGCATGCGCCGGCACTCGACCACCCGGTCGAGCACCGCGCCGTCGCAGGCGTGCGCGATGTCGCGCAGGTCGCGGATGGCGGCGTCCACGGCGGTGAAAATGTCGATGTCGCTCTCGGGGACCGGATCGGGAACGCGCTTCTTGAAGGGAATGACATTGGACATGGAACGACCGCCCCGAATCACCACGCACGCGGGGGGCATTTGGCCAGCCAAAGGTTAATCGATCTTTTGCGTCGCCAATTTCGGCCGCGCGATCAGAAAAGCAGTGCTCCCCGCCGCGACGCCGAGCGCCGCGCACAGGCTTGCGGCGACGATCATCGGGCGCGGCGTGCCGTCGGCGATCAGCCCGTAGAGCTGCGCAAACGTGGCGCCCAGCACCTGCTGCACGAACACGCCGATGCCGGCCGCCGTGCCGGCGAGCCGCGGGATCGTTCGCATGGCGCCGGCCTGCGCGTAGGGCAGCGCGATGCCTTGCGACATGGTGACGAATACGCCCGGGAGGAAGAGCATCAGCGGCGCCGGCGGCAGGGACATGAGCAGCGTCGCCTGGACCGCGACGGCAGCGAGGCAGACGAGCGAGCCGGCCAGCACCATGATCTCGGTCGGCGCCCGGTTGCCGAGCCGGCTCGAGATCATCGTGCCGGTCAAAAAGCCGAGCGGCAGCAGCACGAAGTAGAGGCCGAACTCGGTCGCCGGGCGGCCGAGCAGCTCCTTCATCAGGGTCGCGGATGCGGTGGACACGATGAGGAACGTGCCGGTGGCAAAACCGGTCTGCAGCACCAGCGCGACGAAGCGCGGCTGCGCCAGGAGATCGGCGTAGCTGCCCAGCACCTTGCCATTGTGGCCCGCCTCGCCGGGCGGCCGCGTCTCGTAGATGACGAGGTAGACGCCCGCCGTGATCGCCGCGGCGGCGGCGACCGCGAAGCCGAACACGGCGCGCCAGCCGAGCGTGTCGACCAGCAGGCCGCCGACCACCGGCGAGATCATCGGCCCCACGGTGTAGAACATGGTGAGGTAGGCGATCGCCTTGACGAGGCGCTCGGCGCCGTAGGCGTCGCGCGCGATCGTGCGCACCAGCGTGATGCCGCAGCCGGCGCCCAGCGCCTGCACGACGCGGCCGGCGACCAGCATCGGCACGTTGACGGCGACGGCGGACAGCACGCTGCCGAGGAGAAAGAGACAGAGCCCCGAGAGCAGGACCGGCCGCCGGCCGTGGCGATCGGACAGCGAGCCGTAGGCGAGCGTCGCCACGCCCATGCCGAGCACCGCGATACTGAAGGTCGCCTGCGCCAGCGCATCGGAGAGGCCGAACGCCGCCTTCACGGCCGGAATGACCGGCATGTAGATGTGGATCGCCAGCGGCCCGAGAAACGCGATCACGCCGAGGCACAGGCCGAACAACGGGCCGGGGATGCGCTTCATTTCGTTCCTGTGCCGCGGCGGGGTCTCGACGCGGCGCCGACCATCCTACGCACGCGGCGTATCCGCAACGGCGAAATGTCTTGGCAGCCCTGCGCGCCGCGGCGTTGCAACCGCCGCCAAGACGACCGCATCGGCGCGCCGGCCTACTTGACGCCCACCGCGCTCACCAACGACTTGGCGGCATCGAGGATCGGCGATGCGATCACCGGCGCGAGGACGGCGAGCAGCGCGGTCACGGTCGAGAGCGGCGCGATGTCGAGGCCGTCGGCCTCCGGCCGCGCGTCGGACGGGGGATGCACGGCCCGGTAAGCGCCGCGATCGAGATACCAGGCGGCAATGCCAGGCAGAAACGCCGCCAGCATTGCGACAGTGCAGCTTCCGCCCCACAGCCGCGTCATCGCATCGCCCGCCGGATCGAGCGCTTTCCTCTCCCCCTCCACCAGGAGCGAGATCGGCCACTCGAGCTGGGCCTTGGCCGTCAGGACCACGACCACCAGCAGCGCCGATGCCATGACCATGGCGACGCGGATGATGAACAGGCGATCGTCGAGATCCGTCCGGTCGACCAAAGCGCCGCGTCGGACGGACGCGGCGGCGAGCGCCGTCAACAGCACCCCGAAGGTGAACAGGCCGATGAATATATTGATGGCGAGCAACTGGACCCACCGATCCGCGACCGGCATGTGCCCGAGCAGGTCATGCCGGTCGGCGAGCTGGAGGATGTTGTCGGTGACCAGGATGCGCCGCCGCTGGGCGGACACCACCAGCCAGGTCTCGAGCGCGGCGAAGACCGCGAAAGCCGCGACGACGAGCGCGAGCATCCGTCCTCCGAGGCGCCACTGAACGATCATGCCGCTGACCGCGAACGCCGCCGAGCAGACGAAGTAGAGGAATCCGCTGGCAAGACTGGAATTGATCAGCCCGGAAAAGTGTTGCGCCACCAGATCGAAGCGCGCCGCCGCGTCGGGCTTCGCATCGCTCCGCACGCCAGGGGCGGCTTCACCGCGCTCCGCCTTCTGCCCGGCGACGGGCTCGCGCTGCGGTCCCTGCGCCAGCTGATCGCGCAGCCGGTAGTCGAGCTGCATGCGCTCGACGTGGCTCGGCCACAACAGCCAGGCGACCATCACGCTGCTCGGCCACAGTCCGAACAGGAATGGCGCCACGACGCAGGCGATGGCAAGCGCGTAACGATGCAGGAACGGGGTCATCGAGCGCCCTCGGCGGATCGGGCCTGTGCGCCGCGATGATATGCAGGCACGCTAAAGTTGTCCACCAAAAATACACGCGCGGTACCTCGGCGGGCGTGAAAGCCTTCACTTCTTCAGCTTGTACCCCGTCTTGAACATCCACCACACGATGGCGAGACAGATGGCGAGAAACACCAGCGTCATCGCCAGGCTCACGCCCACGTTGACGTCGGCGACGCCGAAGAAGCTCCAGCGGAAGCCGCTGATCAGGTAGACGATCGGATTGAACAGCGCGACGGTCTGCCAGAACGGCGGCAGCACGTGGGTCGAGTAGAAGCTGCCGCCGAGGAAGCTCAGCGGCGTGATGATGAGGAGCGGCACGACCTGCAGCTTCTCGAAGCCGTCGGCCCAGATGCCGATGATGAAGCCGAGCAGGCTGAAGGTGGCCGCGGTGAGCAGCAGGAAGACCAGCATCCAGGCCGGATGGTCGATGCGGATCGGCACGAACAGGCCCGAGGTGGCGAGGATGATGAGCCCGAGGATGATCGACTTGGTCGCCGCCGCGCCGACGTAGCCGGTCACGATCTCGAAGGCGGAGATCGGGGCGGACAGGATCTCGTAGATCGTGCCGACGAAGCGCGGGAAATAGATGCCGAACGAGGCGTTGGTGGTGCTCTGGGTGAGCAGCATCATCATGATGAGGCCGGGCACGATGAAGGCGCCGTAGGGCACGCCCTCGATCTCGGTGATGCGGGCACCGATCGCCGCGCCGAACACGACGAAATAGAGCGAGGTCGAGATCACCGGCGAGACGATGCTCTGCAGCAGCGTGCGGAAGGTGCGCGACATCTCGAACACGTAGATGGCGCGGATCGCGTGGATGTTGACCGGGACGCTCATGCGGCCGCTCCCGTGTCCTTGCGCAACAGGTCGACGAAAATGTCCTCGAGCGAGCTCTGCGTCGTCTGCAGGTCCCTGAAGCGGATGCCGGCGCGCCGCAGGGCGTCGAGCAGGTCGGTGATGCCGGTGCGGCCCTTGCGGGTGTCGTAGGTGTAGACGAGCTCGCAGCCGCCGGCCGCGAGCGTGAGATGATAGGGCGCGAGCGCTTCCGGCACGGCGGCGAGCGGCTCGGCGAGCTGCAGCGTCAGCTGCTTCTTGCCGAGCTTGCGCATGAGCTCGGCCTTGTCCTCGACCAGGATGATCTCGCCCTTGTTGATGACGCCGACGCGATCGGCCATCTCCTCGGCTTCCTCGATGTAGTGCGTGGTGAGGATGATGGTGGTGCCGGCGGCGCGCAGCGCGCGCACCACCTCCCACATGCCCTTGCGCAATTCGACGTCGACGCCGGCGGTCGGCTCGTCGAGAAACAGGATTTTCGGCTCGTGCGCCAGCGCCTTGGCGATCATGACGCGCCGCTTCATGCCGCCCGACAGGGTCATGATCCTGGAGTCCTTGCGGTCCCACAACGAGAGGTCCCGCAGCACCTTCTCGATGTGCGCCGGGTTGGCCGGCTTCCCCCACAGGCCGCGGCTGAAGCTCACCGTCTTCCAGACGGTTTCGAACGCATCCGTCGTCAGCTCCTGCGGGACGAGCCCGATCAGCGACCGGGCGGCCCGGTAGCCGGCCGCGATATCGTGCCCGGCGACGGTCACCCGGCCGGCGCTTGCCGTCACGATGCCGCAAATGATGCCGATAAGGGTGGTCTTGCCGGCCCCGTTCGGGCCGAGCAGGGCGAAGATTTCGCGGTCGCGGATGTCCAGATCGACGTTCTTGAGGGCCTGGAAACCCGTCGCGTAGGTCTTCGACAGGCCGGCGATCGAGATGATCGGGGGCATCGATCCGGCGGACGGCGGGGCAGACGTGGAGGGGGTTATTCGTTCAAGCATGCGATATTTCTCGGGCCAACGTTCGTCTGCGGTCTCGGCCGAGGCGGTAGGGCACTTGGGGAGCCGAGTAAAGGCGCGAGCCATGCGTCCGGCGACGAGGTGTTGCCCGTGGCGCTGGGGAACCTGCGCGGCGGCGCTCATGCTGCTCGTCGCGCCCGGCGCGCGCGCCGGCGACACCGACGCCATGACGGCCGTGCCGCAGCACGTCGCGGCCTGCACGCAGGCCGCGAGCTTCCGCACCGTCGTCGACGTCGGGCACGGGACCCAGGCGCCCGGCGCGGAGAGTGCGCGCGGCGTCGACGAATACGTGTTCAACCTGCGCCTCGCCCGCGAGATCGACAAGGAGCTGCGCGCCGCCGGCTTCGACAAGACCGTGCTGCTGGTGACCCCGGACAAGCCGCCGCGCGGCCTGTTCAAGCGCGTCGCCCGCGCCAACGGACTCAATCCCGATCTCTTCCTGTCGGTGCACCACGACTCGGTTCCGGACCGCATGATGGAGACCTGGCAGGTCGACGGCCACGACCGGCATTACAACGACCGCTTCCCCGGCCATTCGATCTTCGTGTCGAACGGCAATGCCGATCGCGCCGGCAGTCTCGCGTTTGCAAAACTGCTCGGCCTCGCCCTGAAACAGCATGGCCTGCAGTACACGCCGCACTACACGGAGAAATTCATGGGCAACCGGCGGCGCGAGCTTCTCGACCCGCGGGCCGGCGTCTACCGCTACGACCAGCTGATCGTGCTCAAGGACACGCGCATGCCGGCGGCGCTCATGGAGGCCGGCTCGATCGTCAACCGCAGCGAGGAGCTGCTGCTCGCGACGCCGGAGCACCAAGCGATCATGGCGGGCGCCGTGGTCGAGGCGGTCGATGCGTTCTGCGTGGCACGCGCCAACGCGACCCCCGTGGCGGTGGCGACGCGGAAGCCCGACGAGCCGGTGGCGGCGAAGAAGCACGACGGGCCGAAGGTGGCAAAAAAGCTCGACGGGCCGGCGGCGACGAAGAAGCACGACGAGCCGAAGGCGGCAAAAAAGCTCGACGGGCCGAAGGTGGCAAAGGGGTCCGACGAGGCCCGCCGCAAGCCTGGAACCGGCTGGCTCCAGAAGATTTTCCAATAATTTCAGCGCACTGGGCGTCGCGCTAAAATAATTTCCCAGACCATCTTGTCAAACGCCTGTCACACGACTAGCCTATACGTTTTTTCGCGGCCCAAAATTGGGGGACCGTGGGGGTCTGGGCCGGGGTCGCGAGAACGAGGCGCGCGACGCTTCGCGCGCAGGTACGCGACGAGCCATGAGTAACCTGAGTGACCTGAGTGCGCTGTTCGATCTTCCCACATCTCCCGCGGTGAAATCCGCGCATCCGCTGCGCTGGGGCGCGCCGACCGCAGCCGCGCGCGGACCGGTGATCGCGAGCCGCGACCCGGCGCTGCGCAACGCGATCGGCGCCCATGCGGGCGGCTACGGCGTCTACCGGGCGCTGGCGATCGCGGCCGGCGACCTCCCCTCCGACCACCGCCCCGACCTCACCGACACCGCGCCCGCCGACCTGATCGGCCCGCATCCGCAATGGAGCGGAGACGCCAAGATCGTGTCGCTCGATCCGTGGGGCCACCTGGTGGGCGAGGCGTTTCGCGCGGAGCTCGCGCGCGGCCTCGACATCCGCCCGACCATCGCGGTCACGCGCGCCCATATCGACATGCCGGAGGTGCGCGCCGCCTTCGCGGCCGGCCGCATCCGCGCCGACGGCAACATCGTCAAGGCGAGCGGCCTGGTGCGCGTCATGAAGGCGGCGATCGACCCGGTCTGGTACCTGCCCGGCGTGGCGCGGCGCTTCGGCATCAGCGAGAGCGAGCTGCGCGAGAGCCTGCACGCCAACACCGGCGGCATGTATCCCGAGCTCGTGTCGCGCCCCGACCTCAAGGTTTTTCTGCCGCCGATCGGCGGCTCGACCATCTACTGCTTCGGCGATCCCGCCAACCTCGGCGACCGCAACTACCCGCTCGCCTGCCGGGTGCACGACGAGTGCAACGGCTCCGACGTGTTCGGCTCCGACATCTGCACCTGCCGGCCGTATCTGGCGCACGGCGTCGAGATGTGCATCGAGATGGCGCAGGCCGGCGGCGTCGGGCTCGTCGTCTACAATCGCAAGGAAGGCCGCGCGCTCGGCGAGGTGACGAAATTCCTCGTCTACAATGCGCGCAAGCGCGACCGCAACGGCGATACGCCGGCGAGCTATTTCACCCACACGGTCGGCGTCGCCGGCGTGCGCGACATGCGCTGCCAGGAGCTGATGCCCGACGTGCTGCACTGGCTCGGCATCACCCACATCGACCGCTTCGCCTCGATGAGCGATATGAAGTTCAACGCGCTGCGCGACGCCGGCATCACGGTGGGCGAGAGCGTGCCGCTGCCCGAGTCGCTGGTCCCGGCCGACGCGCGCGTCGAGATCGAGGCGAAGCTCGCGGCGGGCTACAGCGGCGCCGAGACCTTCCGCCTCGATACGCCGGCGGCCGGCCGGGCGCTCGGCGAATGAGCGCCGGCGCGGCGGCGACGCGAGAAGCGACTGCGCCGCCCGAGCTTCTGGCCCTTCGCAGCGCCGCGGCGGTGCGCGAGCGGTGCGAGCGCGTGTACGAGTGGGTCGCGGCTGGGCGCTCGGCCCATTTCACGCTGGACGAGACGAAGCTCGACGCAACAGCCGCGTTCGTCGCCAAGGTTACGCGCGCGTCCTATCCCGATCTCGTCATCCCGCATCACAGCCGCTGGGGACATTTCTCCGCCGGCGGGCACGACCGCTGGCGCACCCTGGCGCTGGCCGGCCTGAGCGAGCTCGACCGTGCGCGCGCCGCGATCGACCTCACCGTGGTCAGCGTGCTGCTCGATGCCGGCGCCGGCAGTGCGTGGCGTTATCGCGAAGCCGAAACCGGCCTGACGTTCGCGCGTTCGGAGGGCCTCGCGGTCGCGAGCTTCGAGATGTTTCGCGCCGGCCTGTTTTCCTCGGATCCGATGCGCCCGTATCAAGTCGACAGCAAGGCCCTGGCGCGGCTCGAGCTTACGCAGCTTGCGACGGCTTTCCAGGCGTCCGACAGCAACCCGCTCGTCGGATTGCCGCATCGGCTCGACCTGCTGCACCGCCTGGCCAACGCGCTCACGACGCAGCCCGGCTTCGGCACGGCGGGACGGCCCGGACATCTCTTCACCAGGATCTTGATGGAGTCCCGCACGATCGCCGCGCCCGCCATCCTGGCGTCGCTGCTCGACGCGTTGTCCGGAATCTGGCCCTCCGGGCTCGAGGTCGATCGCGTCGCGCTGGGCGATGCGTGGCGTCATCCGGCGATCCGGACCCGGGATCGCTCCGACGGGATCGTCCCGTTCCACAAGCTCTCGCAGTGGCTCACCTACTCGCTGATCGAGCCGATCGAGCGGGCCGACCTGACCGTGACCGACCTCGACGGCCTCACCGGCCTGCCGGAATATCGCAACGGCGGGCTCTTGCTCGACATGGGCGTGATCGTGCCGCGCGCGCCGCTCGACCCGGCGGCGCCGCACGAGGTCGGATCCGAGCTGATCGTCGAGTGGCGCGCGTTGACCGTGGCGCTGCTCGACCGCCTGCGCGAGGCGACGCGGGCGCATCTCGGCCTCGCGACGCTCTCCATGTCACAGCTGCTGCAAGGTGGCACCTGGAGCGCTGGCCGCACGATTGCGGTGGAGCGGCGCCCGCCGGACGGCCCGCCGCCACTGAGCATCAAGGCGGACGGAACCGTCTTCTGAGGGCGCGTACTCATCGGCCGCCGCATCGACAATCACGGCGCCTTGACGATCTGCTTGCACGCGGGCGGCAACCCGGCCAGCGTCAAAACCGGTTTCGGTTTGCTCGGCAGCGGGTGCAGCGTCGATTCCTTGAACCAGAAGTCGAGCTCGCTGCCGCAGCC
>Ga0126371_10006453_pt1 | contig 10447 bp, 7 predicted proteins | sample PanSoiMetaPlot_4_FD_110145 | JGI IMG/M metagenome (GOLD analysis project Ga0126371, IMG submission 110145) | Tropical forest soil microbial communities from Panama - MetaG Plot_4 | ecosystem: Environmental > Terrestrial > Soil > Tropical forest > Bulk soil | place: Panama | collected 2016-02-17
CTCCATGGTCGCAACAACCTTTGCCGCTGATACTCCCCTCCTCGTCACTGGCCTCGTCGCCACGCAAGGCATCGCAGGTAACTGGCTTTGGTGGAACCAATGCCTCACCGGGATGCTCACGGTCTTCTTCTTCGCCCGCTATTGGCGGCGTGCGGAAATCATGACCGATGTTGAGCTGACTGAGCTTCGTTACTCCGGTAAGCCCGCCGCGTTTCTTCGTGGCCTCAAAGCCGTCTATCTCGGCCTCTTGATGAACTGTTTCATCATCGGCTGGGTCACCCGCGCAATGATTGACATCATTGCGGTCCTGCTGGGCAGCGCCATAGCGCAAGGCAAAGTTTGGGAAATTGCGATCGGCAATCACGTCTTATTTCATTACACGCTTGGTGACCCGCATCGCACCGCGCTCTATATCTGTATTTTCGTGCTGATTCCTTTCACCGGCATCTACACCTTCATCGGCGGCCTCTGGGGCGTTCTTGTCACCGACCTTTTCCAATTCATCCTCAAAATGGGCATGGTCATCGTTCTCGCCTGGATTGCCATCAGCAAAATCGGCGGTATCGGCGCGCTCACCCTTCGCCTCAACATGGTTAGCAGCGAAACCGCCGCTAAGACGGGCAAAGTTGTGGCCAATCCGCTCGCATTCCTTCCCGACTTTTCTCATGGCTTCACGAGCGAAGCTATTTGGACCATCCCGCTGATATTGTTCGTGCTTTTTATCGGCGTCCAGTGGTGGAGCAGTTGGTATCCGGGCGCGGAGCCGGGCGGCGGCGGTTACGTCGCGCAGAGAATCTTTTCAGCGAAAGATGAGAAGAATTCTCTTGGTGCCACGATCTGGTTCAACATCGCCCACTATGCGCTGCGTCCGTGGCCCTGGATTGTCACCGCCCTTGTAGCGCTTGCGCTGTATTCACCGCATGGCGGAATGCAACCCAGCGCCGACTTCGCTGCCAATCCGCAACAGGGTTACGTCATGGTGTTGCGTGACTTTCTTCCCCCCGCACTGCGTGGCTTGATGGTCGCGGCATTCCTCGCTGCCTTCATGTCTACCATTGGCACGCAACTCAATTGGGGCACGTCTTATCTCGTCAACGATTTTTATCGCCGCTTCCTTGTTCGTTCTTCTAGCGAACGGCACTACGTAAACATGGGCAAGATTTTCACCGTCATGCTCGTACTTGCCGGAGGTTACGTCGCCAGTCAACTTGCTTCAATTTCAGAGGGTTGGCAAATCGTGCTCAGCATCGGTGCGGGGACCGGCGCGGTGCTCATCCTCCGTTGGTATTGGTGGCGTATCAACGCCTGGAGCGAAATCGTCGCCACAATCGGCGCCGCCGCAGTCACCTATATCCTTGCACATGTGAAGTTCTCAGGCGGTGGGGCCGTCGTCACTGCAAAGACCACTTTGCTCACCGCTTTCATCACGACGGTTCTTTGGCTAATTGGCACCTTCTTCACAAAGCCCGAGCCGCAGGAGAAACTTGTTTCTTTCTATCGCCGCGTTCATCCCAGTATTTACGGTTGGCAACCCATCGCCAAACTCTGCCCTGAAAAACCTCCCGTCCGCGATTTCCTCACCAATCTTTCGAATTGGTTCGCGGGCGTCGTTATGGTCTATTGCGCACTCTTCGCAATAGGCCACATGGTCTTTCACCGCATCGCGATCGGCCTGCTTCTCGCCGTCATTAGCGGCGCTTCCGGCTTCTTTATTTTTAAAAATCTAGCGCGCCAGGGATGGTCCACTCTTTCCGGCACGGAGAATCCATGACGGGGAAGCACGTAACAAAGTCTATCGTCCCGAGCCAGATGGTCCCATGAACTCAGAACTTCTTCTCGAAATCTCTGTTGAATCTCTTGATTGCGCCGTCGCCGCGGAACGGGGCGGGGCGAATCGCATCGAACTCTGCGAAAACCTTGCCGTCGGTGGCCTCACGCCTTGCGAACAACTCATGCGCGACGCCCGGGCCAAGCTAAACCTCCCGATCTTCGCCATGATCCGCCCAAGAGCCGAAAGCTTCGCCTACTCCGCAGCAGAGCTTTCCCAAATGCGCTGCGAGATTGTTCGCGCAAAAGCCTGCGGCATGGATGGACTCGTCCTCGGAGTTCTTCGCGCAGACAATACAGTCGACGTGGAACAAACCAGCGTTCTTGTGGAACTTGCCAGGCCGCTGCCAGTCACTTTTCATCGCGCATTCGACGAGACTCCCGATCTCCATTCGGCCCTCAAATCCGTCATCTCCACCGGGGCCACACGCATCCTCACTTCCGGCGGCAAGCGTTGTGCGCTCGATGGCGCCGCTGCCATTTCCGAACTGGTGCAGGCCACCAATGGCCACATCAAAATTCTCCCTGGAGCTGGGATCAACGCTTCTAACTTACGCGACGTCGTCCGGCTCACTTGCGCTCTCGAGTTCCACTCCGGCCTCGGCTCTTCTATTCCTTATGGCCAATCCACTTCCACCTCGTTCGAATCGGCCGTTCGGCAACTCGCCTCAATTCTTTCATCTGTAGCGGCCGCTTAATGGCGCCAGCCTTTGTGTTTGATTTAGGTTTGCCTGGTGGATTACGTTTGGGGAGCTGGTGAAGACGACGTAAGGACTTCCGTCGATTTTTTAGCCCTATTTTCGCTGCGCATGATTAGCGCGCCGGCCACGCAAATCGCCCCGCCAAGCACGGAGATCAAAGCCACGTGCTCGCCGCGAAAAACAACCCCTAGTGCCAGCGCTTCAGCCGGAATCAAGAAAGCCGTTGAAGAAGCTTTCGCTGCGCCAAACCGGCCGGCCGAAACCGACATAATTGCAAACGCAATTCCCGTGCTCAACACGCCAAGCGCCAATAGCGCTGCGAGCGGTCCCGGCGCCCACTTCACATGCAGAACGTCCTTAAATCCGGTCGGAGCAACAAGCACCATTGCGACCATTTGCGCCCGCAAGACTACAGGCAATGCGCCATTCCTCTGTTGTAGCGGGCTTGCCAGATTAAGAGCAATGCCGTAGGAAGCCAGCGCCGCCAAGATCATCCCAACTCCGGCCACCGTGCTGTGCCCTTGGCGCAGCGTCGGCAATCCCATCACAACGGTTCCTGCTATGCCAATTGCAATGCCCACAATCACGCGCCGCGGCGGCAATTTCCATGCAATCATCGCCGCAACCGTTGCGGAAAAAAGCGGATTCGCACCATTCAACATTCCCGTCAGCGCAGATGAAACGTATCGCTCCGCAAACGGAAACATGCTCAGAGGAAATGCCATCCAGAAGATGCCGAGCGCAACAATCTTTAGCCAATCTGAGCGCAAAACCGGCTTTCGAGCCGCGGGGAATAGTGACAACGTCAAAAATCCAATCACCAGCCGCACAAGCGTCACACCGCCAGGGCCGATTGCTCCCAGCGCATCCGCAATGAATAGGTACGACGCGCCCCAAATCATCCCCGGCAAAGACAAAATCACCCAGTCCGTCGCGCCGGGAGATCGCAGCGCCGCAGAATCCGTCGAATTTGTCCTGTTGGCCATTCGCGATTTGATGCGCAAAAGAATATGCGCGTCACTTCGCAACGCGAAGGGCCATTTTGGAGAGCCCCGATGACGTGGATTGACCCAATTTGTGTGGACAAAAAACAAAGGCAGCCAAAGTGGCGGCTGCCCTTAATTTCGGCGCAAAACTATGCCTTCGACGCTTGCCGCCGCAGGAACGTCGGTACGTCCAGGTCGTCGCTCGGAACCTCGCGCGCCACATCGCGTACATTCTGCTCAACTTGACGGACAACGTCCTGTCGGGAAACCTCACGATTCATCGGTGCGCTTGCGCCACTTGCCGCGGCCGACATGGCAGCTGGCGGATGCTCCGTGCGGCCCGCTTTCCAGGTCTGCGGCATGAACTGCTGGCGCTGTACCGTGTTTTTCTTGTTCGCTTCCTTGAAACCCGCCGCAATGACGGTAATCTTTACCGCGTCCTTCATGGCCTCGTCTTGTACCGCGCCGAAAATGATGTTTGCATTTTCCGCCGCCGCCTTTTGAATGATCGAAGACGCTTCGTGAACTTCATGCAGAGAAAGGCTCGGGCTGCCGCAAATGTTGATCAGAATTCCCTGCGCGCCTTGAATCGAATTGTCTTCGAGCAGCGGACTTGCAATCGCGCGATTCGCGGCGTCAACGGCGCGGTTCGAGCCAGTCGCGACGGCAGTTCCCATCACGGCATAACCCTGGCCGCTCATGATGGCTTTCACGTCAGCAAAGTCTCGGTTGATGATGCCCGGCACCGTAATGATGTCCGAAATGCCTTGTACGGCTTGCCGCAAAATATCGTCGGCAATCCGGAACGCGTCAAAAAAACTCGTGCCTCGCTCCACGGTTTCCATCAAGCGCTCGTTAGGAATCACGATGACCGTATCCACGGCGCCGACCAGATCCTGCAGCGCTTGCTCGGCCTGCATCATGCGGCGTTTGCCTTCAAAGGCGAATGGTTTCGTCACAACCGCAACCGTCAGCGCGCCAAGTTCACTCGCAAGTGAAGCCACCACGGGCGCGGCGCCGGAACCAGTGCCACCGCCGAGACCGGACGTGATGAAAATCATGTCCGAGCCTTCCAGTGCTTCAATAATTTTGTCCGTGTCTTCGAGCGCCGCTTTGCGGCCGACCTCTGGATTTGCGCCCGCACCGAGACCTTTCGTAAGTTTCGCGCCGAGCTGCAGCTTTACGGGCGCCTGCGAAAGCTTCAGCGCTTGCAAGTCGGTGTTCGCCGTGATGAATTCAACGCCTTCAACTTTGGCGCGAATCATTCGGTTGACGGCGTTGCATCCGCCGCCGCCGACGCCAATCACTTTGATCTTTGCAGGAGAAAGTTCCTCGCTGAAACTCATGCGGATTCCTGCGTCTTTTGCCGTCATTCGTTCCCCCTATTCCGGCTGGAAGCCCGTGCGCAAGGTTCTTGAACCTCGCGAAATCCTTAGCGCGCCAAAAATCAGCGCATTCGCGCTACGCGCCAGCGAACATCGCTTTCAATTTGCCGACAATGCCTCCGGAGCGGGCAGGCGCATTGCGCCGCGCTTTTGCTCCGTACAAAGCCAGTCCAATTACCGTCGCGTATTCCGGCTGCGCAACTTGGTCCGGCAAATCAAGAACGCCCTTTGGCTCCGCGATCCGCACCGGAAGATGAAAATACTGCTCGGTCATTTCATCGAGGCCGTTCAAGCGCGCTCCGCCTCCGGCAAAAATAAAGCCGGCGGGAATTTGTTTCAGCAAACCTGCGCGTTGCAAATCGTCGCGAACGAGCGCCAGCAATTCCTGTGCGCGCGGCTCGATTATTTCAGTAAGCGAACGGACAAAAATGGTGCGCGGCGGCCGATCCCCAACACTTGCAATTTCGATTGAGGCATCGCTCGGCAGCAGCGCGGACGCAGCGCAACCGTGATGTCGCTTGATGCGTTCTGCTTCCGGAATCGGCGTGCGCAATCCGACGGCAAGATCGTTTGTAAAATGGTCGCCGCCGATCGCAACCGCACTCGTGTGGCGAATCGCCCCGCCGCCGTAAACAATGATCTCCGTCGTGCCTCCGCCGATATCAAGCAGGCAACAACCGAGGTCGCGCTCATCCTGCGTAAGACACGAATCTGAAGAAGCAAGCGGTTCGAGCACCGTGTCGCTGATCAAAATTCCGGCGCGATTCGCGGCAGTTACAAGGTTTTGCGTCGCGATAACGGATGAAGTAACCAGCTGCACATTCGCTTCAAGATGCTGGCCCACCATGCCGAGCGGATCTCGAATGCCGTCATGCGCGTCCACGATAAATTCGTGCGGCAGAACGTGTAGAATTTCGCGGTCTTCTGGCAAGTTGACGCTCCGCGCGGCGTCTACGGCGCGCTTCACATCTTCACGCTCAATATCGCGCGGGCGGTTCCCTAGAGTGATGCCGCCGCGGCTGTTGACGCCGCGAACGTGGCTTCCAGCAACGCCGATAAGCGCGGACTCCACTGGAATACCGCAAACCGATTCCGCTTCTTCCACCGCGCGGCGGATTGAGCTGACGGCGGAATCAAGATTGACGATCAAACCCTTTCGAAGGCCTTTGGATTCCGCCGCGCCAAGCGCCAGAAACTTCACGGAGTCATCCATGACTTCCACGATCAGTGCGCAGGTTTTCGTGCTGCCGATGTCCAACCCCACGATATATTTGTCCTTCTTCGACAAGCGCCGCTCCCTTGGTAAACCTTCTATCTCTTTTTCGCTTCCATACGCTCGCCACATCCGGAATTGTCCGGATTGACGACAACCTGGCGCGTATATTGCAAATCAACCGAACGCACGCAGCCGGCATTGGCCTGCCATTGCGTGAAATTCTCCACGAGCATGCGGTATTTCGAAGTGAAATCTCCCGAGCCGAACTTGATTGTCACCGCTTGTGTAGCGTTGCCGCCCGGAATTCCGGCCATCACTATGCGTACGTTTTTCACATTCGATAAATCCACTTCGCTGAGCTGGTTCGAAGAATCGGCGTTTACCGTATTCAAGTCGCGAACGAGCTCCTCATAAATCTGCATGCGGCGCTCGCGCTCCTCGCGCGAAAGCGCATCGGATACTCCGGAAACGATCGGAAAGCGCATATCCGCGTCGGTTGGCCGATCCAGCAGAACGCCATGAGCGTCGATCAAGACGATTTCATTGCCGCTGCGCGCGAAGGCCACGGGAGTGCGTTCTGTGATTTCCACGCGCAGGCGGTTCGGCAGAATGCGCTGAACACTCGCGGATTCAACCCAGCCGATCTCTTCGATTTTGCTGCGGCGGTCGTCGAGCGGCACACGAAGGACGCTGCGGCTCCGGTCCGGATAGAAAACGTTGACCACGGCTTCGCGTGCGACGACATGATTCCCCGTCAAGTCAATTTGGTCCGTCTTCAGTAGCAACATTTGCGGGTTATACAGCGCAAACCGAATCGCAAACACGCCAACAGTGATTGCAGCGCCGGCCACCAGAACCCAAAACGCAACACGTCGGTACGTTGAAAAATTCTTTGCGCCGAATTTCTTGCGGCGGATTTCGACCGGCTTCTGCCGCCGCAAATAACGCGGCTCGTCCTCCACCAGCTCCGGACGGAAATTGTCTGAGTCGGCGGTGGCCGTTGCGTTCCGCTGAATGGCCTTTACGCGTTCCACACGACTACCTCGTTTTCAAGCTTCACTCCGTAGCTTTTTCCACCCGTTCACGAACTTCCGCGATCAGCGAAAGCATGTCTTTCGCGCTGGCCTTGCCCGCATTGACAAAGAAATTTGCATGGCGATCGCTCACCCGCGCATCGCCAACGCTCAGGCCTTTGAGGCCGAGGTCATCGATCATCCGGCCAGCGCTTCCCCCTGGCGGGTTTTTGAAAATGCAACCGGCGCTCTTCTGCCCGAGCGGCTGGCTGGCCCGGCGCTTTTCGTTGCAGATGCGAATTCCTTGAATTATTTCTTGATACGACTTGGAGGGTAGTTCTAGCGTCACTGCGAGCATCATATCATCGGGCGCAAAAGAAGTGTGACGATATTCGAAAGAAATTTGGTCGCCGCGAAGGGTTTCGATTTTGCGCGTTGCCGCGCGGTAGAGCTTCACTTCGCGGACGTAGCTGCCGATTTGCATGCCATAAGCCCCGGCATTCATGCGCAGGGCACCGCCGACCGTGCCGGGAACACCGATGAGGCCTTCCATACCGCCAAGGTCGTGCTTTGCACAATAGGTGACGGTGCGCCCGAGGTCGGCTGCAGCGTCCACATGCGCAAACTTCCCTTCCAAAACGACGTCTGGATCAAGGCAAGTTAGTTGCAAGACGACCCAAGGAAGTTCGCCGTCGCCGACAAGCAAGTTCGATCCGCCACCAAGAAATTTGTGTGCAATCCTGTGATCGTCGAGAAGCCGCAGAAGGCCAGGAATCGAATCGTGCTTCCTGATGAGAAGCAGATCGGTAGTTCCGCCAATGCCGAGCGACGTGTATTCAGAAAGAAAAACACCCGTCCGATGCTCGACCTCGAGCGACGCGATCGCGGCAAGAACTTCGCGGTTTTCAAGACGCATGGGGCGACGGTTGCTCCGTTCCGAGTAAAACCATAAATTCGTTGCTGGCACGGCTCACATTACCGGCACCGATCGTAAGAATTGCGTCCGCCGGTTTGGCGTTCTTCAGCAAGAATTCGATTCCTTCTTGCATCGTACGGAAGTAGTGGACATTTTTGTGGCCGGCTTCGCGTATGGCCGACGCCAGCGCTTCACTGGTAATGCCAGGAATGGGGTTTTCGCTGGCCGCATAAATGTCGGTCAAGACAAGAATGTCCGCTTGATTGAAGGCTTTGGTGAAATCGTCCCAAAGATGTTTGGTGCGCGTGAAGCGATGCGGCTGGAAAAGCGCAAGCAGCCGGTTGAATTTGCAGCCGCGCGCGGCGTCGAGTGTGGCGCGAATTTCGGCCGGGTGATGGCCATAGTCGTCGATGACGGTCACGTCGGAGACGACACCTTTTATGTCAAAGCGGCGGCCAACACCGGTGAATTTCTCAAGGCCTTCGCGGATCAAGTCTGCCGGGACATTTAGATAGAGCGCCACCGCGGCTGCGGCGGCCGCGTTGCGAACGTTGTGAATTCCAGGTGGGTGGATCAAGTGAAACATCCCGAGATCGTCGCCTTTGTACATCAGGCGAAACTGACTGCCGAGTCCTTCCATCGTGATATCGGTGATAACCAGGTCGGCTTGCGTGGAAGTGCCGTAAGTGATGATGGGGCGCTTCACGTCGGGTATGATGGCTTGGACGTTTGGTTCATCGAGACAAAGAATCGCGGCGCCGTAAAACGGAATGCGATTGACGAATTCAACGAAGACCGACTGAATTTCCTCGAGTGAACTGTACTGGTCAAGGTGCTCACGGTCGATTGTTGTGACGACGGCTACGACAGGTGCGTAATAAAGGAAGCTCCGGTCACTTTCGTCTGCTTCGACGACAAAATATTCTCCCTTGCCAAGGCGAGCCGTGGTTCCGGCTTGATTGACTTTGCCGCCGACAACGAATGTCGGGTCCAGATGAGCGGCAGTCAGAACGCTCGCAACCATCGAAGTCGTCGTCGTTTTTCCGTGAGCCCCAGCAACCGCGATCCCATATTTAAGGCGCATCAACTCGGTAAGCATTTCCGCGCGCGGGATCACCGGAATTTTGCGTTTGTGGGCTTCGACAATTTCCGCGTTATCACTCTTCACGGCCGAAGAAACCACAACGACGTGCGCGCCTTCGACATTAGATGCCTTATGGCCTTCGTATATCCGCGCGCCAAGATCTTGCAGCCGTTCCGTGATAGACGACGGCTTAGTGTCTGACCCGGAAACAGAGTAGCCGAGCGTTAGCAACACCTCGGCGATGCCGCTCATGCCGATGCCGCCGATTCCCACCAGATGAATGCGCTGAAAATTTCGGAATGTGACCATCATGACGCACCCCCCTGTTTTTCCGGGTGCTGCTTAAGCCGTGGACCCGCCGCCCGTTCAATCAGGTCCACGATGTCGCGCGCTGCATTGGGTCTACCCAAATTGCGCGCGTTGCTCGAAAGCTGCTCGATCTGCTGGGGTGAATCGAGGAGAGAAAAAATCTCGTTAGCCAGGCGGTTGGCCGTCAATTCATCTTCCACGATCAATCGCGCGGCCTGCGCCTTGACCATTTCCTGCGCATTGCGTAATTGATGGCTGTCCGTAGCGCGCCCGAAGGGGATGAAGATGGCCGCGCGTCCCGCCGCGGCGATTTCAGCCGCTGTGATGGCTCCTGCCCGGCAAACGATGAGATCTGCCCAGGAAAAGCGCTCCGCCATATTTGAAAGAAAAGGGACGACCTCCGCCACAAATTCGCGCCGCGCATACGCCGTGCGTACAGCATTATAGTCGCGTTCCCCAGTTTGATGCACAACGCTCAAATCGGATTTGCGGGCGGCGAGAAGATCCATGGCGTCTACGACGCAACGATTGATGGGAAGTGCGCCTTGGCTTCCGCCCGTGATAAGCAGGCGAAACGGTTTTTCCGGTTTGCGTGCAGGGATTTGGAAAAATTCTTCGCGCACAGGATTTCCGGTTAGAACGGCTTTAGAGCCGAATCGTTCGGCGGTGATCGAGTAACCTGTGGCGATCTTGCGCGAAAGGCGTTCAAGCGTTTTGTTTGTAAAACCAGGTTCGGCGTTAGGTTCGAAAATGACGTTCGGAATGCCACAGACCCAGGTGGCCAGTAGCATTGGGCCCGCCGCGTAACCACCGACGCCGAATGCGGCAACCGGTTTGTGTCTTTTGACGATGGAAAACGCGTCCGACATGCCAGGAAAAAGTTGGGCGAAATTCTTGGGAAGCGTGAGGCCGCCGTTGGCTATGAGCCCTGCGGCGCGCAACGTCTCCAGCGGCAGCGCGGCTTGCGGGGCGCGTTTCACCTCGATTCCGCGTTGGGTTCGAACGAGCAC
>Ga0126371_10006454_pt1 | contig 10444 bp, 6 predicted proteins | sample PanSoiMetaPlot_4_FD_110145 | JGI IMG/M metagenome (GOLD analysis project Ga0126371, IMG submission 110145) | Tropical forest soil microbial communities from Panama - MetaG Plot_4 | ecosystem: Environmental > Terrestrial > Soil > Tropical forest > Bulk soil | place: Panama | collected 2016-02-17
GCCGCGTCTATCGCACAGGCGGCAATAGAGCACCATGACTAATACGGACTCTTTAAGAACCCTCATCGAGCCGACTCACGCAGGCATGGCACTTCCTCAATCGGAAAGTGCCCCGACACAGCTGCGAGGCCAGCGGCTGCGTGTCGTCGTGGCTGACGATTCTCCAACATTCATAGAAGTTCTGTGCGCCTTGTTGCAATTGGATGACCAGATTGATGTTGTCGCTCGTGTGGGCAACGGAGCAGGGGCAATCGAGACAGTGGCGAAGCTGCGTCCCGACGCTGTGCTGATGGACGTGGATATTCCCATACTGGACGGACTCAACGCCGCGATGGTCATCTCCTCACGATTTCCCGGAACCAGAATCGTGCTGATGTCGGTCTTCGAGTCCTCAGAACTGCGTGCGGATGCTCAAGCGTGCGGCGCTGTGGCGTTTATCGACAAAACGATGTTTCGCGATGAGTTCCCGCAGGCCCTGGGAATTCCCACAGCGCTGTAGAGCCCGCAGTTTTTACAAGGACTTTACCGCGCGTTCGAGGGTTTGCGTGGAAACTGAACTCAGCGGTTATTTTGAGGAGCAAAATTTCCCATGAACAGAAAAAGAATCGTATTCCAGCTTCAGTTTGTCCTCACACTGGGTCTGGTAACTCTGGCAGCGCAAAATCCACTGCCGTTTCCGTCTGATCCGGAAGCGATGGTGCAACATCGCGTCCAGCGCTTAACTACAATCTTGTCGCTGACAGGGGCACAGCAAACACAGGCGCTCACCATCTTCACCAAGAGTGAAACTTCTCTTGCCAGTGTCTTTGAGCGGATGAAGACGGCTCACGAGGACCTGCAAGGCGCCGTCAAGAAAAACGATGCCAATGCAATCGACGTAGCAGCCACGACGATAGGCAATCTAACCAAGGAACTTACGGCCGACCATGCGTTTGCAGACGCTGCTTTTTATCAGATTCTCAACCCGGACCAACAGACAAAGTTCGCCGAACTGGAGGGAGGAGTTGTAGGATTTGCGGTAGCGGGTCCGGGCGGGCCGGTCCAGGGTTACAGTATCCACAAGTAACCCGGCGAGAGGACAGAGGTAGCCCCCAACCGCTGTCCTCTTGAGAATGCCAAATTGGAACTAGTGAAGAAAGCATCGTTAGCAAAGAGCTTCCTGTGGTCGGGTGTAGTTTGCACGCTCGCCGCGGTGCTGGTGACCCTCGGCGTTCTTCAATATCGGTGGAGCCGCGAAGTAAGCGATGCGACCAGCGCGCGCATGAGAGCCGGCTTGGCCGCGGCGATGTCCGAATTTCGCAGGGGGTTCTTTGGTGAGCTCGCGAACGTCGCCCGCGCGTTTCCAGTAGATGCGGCCGATAGTCTCGATCCTCGCCGCTGCTCGATTCAATTGGCTCAGTGGGAGAAAACAGCGGCGCATCCTGCATTGATTCAGGACGTGTACATTTGGCACCCCGAACCGGGGAAACCCGACCTTGTGAAGATCAAGTCGTCCGGACAAGAGGGCGAACGTGTTGCGTGGCCCCCCGAGCTTGTGTCCTTGCGCGAAGATCTTCCCCCAAATTCTGTATTTCAACAGGCATTTTCCGGAGGCCCACCTCAGGTGCTTGGATTCAGGGCTCCGGAAGTTTATAGACATAGAAAGGATGGACCGGTCGAGTTCGAGTTGCACCGAGTGCCCGTGGGCGGGGAAGCAATTGGTTTGGCTACGGGGAACGTCACAGGCATCTTCAAAGGTGGACCTCCTTGGATGCTCAAATCCAGTGTGCCTGCACTGGTGCGGCCAATTGCCTCGGCGTCGCGTGAGATCAATCGCGGTGGCCTTGGATACCAGGCCATACTCTCGGGTTGGATGATCATTGTTTTGAATCGAGCTGTTGTTTCGGAGCACATATTCCCGGAGCTTACGACGCGTTACTTCTCGGGTATCGACGGTCTTGACTACGACGTCGCAATCATCGCGGGCGATAACCCGGAGCGCGCGATCTACTCGTCCAATCCCGGAGCGGCAAGGACTACGCTCGCCGGAGCTGATGCCAGCATGGAGTTATTGGAACCCTTAGGGGTACCAGGGCGGGCAATCATAAGCACGTTGCCAAAGTTCAAGGGTCAACCGGAGAGCGCGATGCTGGCAACCCCTAACTTTGGGTCTGCCCCGGGTCATAGCTTGGAAGCCGATTTGAGAGAGGAATCGTGGGCGATAGCACCGATGCCTACCTCTCCCTCAGAGAGCTGGTGGTTGGTAGTGAGCAACCGCCAAGGATCGGTGGAAGCTGCGGTGGCCAGGCTTCAGCGGAGAAATCTAGGTCTCAGCTTTGGAGTACTGGCAATACTGGCTGTGACCATGGCGACCATTATCCTTACCAGCCGCAGAGCCCAGGAATTAGCGAGGCTGCAGATGGAGTTTGTTGCCGGCGTTTCTCATGAACTGCGCACGCCGCTGACTGTGATTAGCTCTGCGGCCGACAACATCGCCGACGGTCTGGTTCAGGGAAGCGAAAAGATTACCCAATATGGAGCTGCGCTTAAACGGCAGGCGGCTCAGCTCAGGGAGCTGGTCGAGCAGATCTTGATGTTCTCCGCAACTCAGCAAAACCGGCAGGGTTATAGCCTACGATCTGCACAGATGGCGGATGTTGTCGACCTGGCACTCAAGAATTCGGCTGAGCTGATTCGCGACGCCAACTGCAGGGTCCAGTGCGAAGTGAGACGCGACCTTCCGGAGATCATGATCGATGTTGCGGCGCTCTCCCGATGTCTTCAGAACCTAATTGGAAACGCGATCAAGTACGGTGGAGATGAGCGTTGGATTGGGATTGAAGCCAGCACTGCGGAAGGCGGAAGTACCGTGGTAATCAGTGTGACCGATCGGGGAATCGGCATACGAGCCGAAGACCTTCAACACATCTTTGAGCCGTTCTATCGCAGCGCCGCTGTTCGCGATTCGCAAATTCATGGCAATGGCCTTGGCCTTTCGGTGACCAGAAGCATCGTTGAAGCGATGGGTGGGCTGATTAGGGTGCAGAGCGCGCCAGGTCGAGGAAGTTCGTTCACTATCCACATACCTGCAGCAGGTTCGGTGCTAGAAACTCGTAAAGTTGCGCTGAGAGCACCGGCCAGAGTAGACGTTTCCTGATTCCATGAACGAAAGAATCTTGCTGATCGAAGACGAGGAAGCGTTGCGCATGACCCTGATGGATCGGCTGCGCAGCGAGGGCTATGCCGTCGAGTCGGCGCCCGACGGTGTTTGGGGTGAGAGGAAGGCGACTCATGAGGCCTTCGATTTGATTGTGCTCGATGTAATGCTTCCGCGCAAGAATGGCTTTGATGTTTGCCGCGAGATACGGTCGGCAGGAATCGCCGCGCCGGTACTCATGCTGACGGCGCGCAATCAGACAGTGGACAAGGTTGTTGGATTCAAGATTGGCGCCGATGATTACTTGGCGAAGCCTTTCGATACCCTTGAACTCATGGCGAGAATTGAGGCTCTCATCCGTCGTTCCCGAATAAATCCCGCAGATCCGAACTCGGTCCAAACTATCGGAGAGTTGCGCATCGATTTGCGGGGAACGGCCGTTACTCGCAGCGGCGAGCCGGTCCAGCTTTCCGCGCGCGAATTTCAATTGCTGCGATACTTTTTAGTGCATCAAGGTAGAACTCTGTCACGGGGAGAAATTCTTAAAGAAGTTTGGGGATACAGCGTGGAGACGTTCACCCGAACAGTAGACGTACACGTAGCCAGCTTGCGGCAGAAGATCGAGAAGGATCCCAAACAACCATCCCTTATTGTTACTATTCTCGGTCTCGGCTATAAGTTCAGCACAGCTTAGAAGATTATGTCTCCACGACCGAAGAGTGCTGTTCCATTCCGGATCAACCTTTAACCAGTTATTTGAATTCCTCCTCGAAGCTGGCACCATTTCCGGGCGTTATCGGCTATTCGCTGGTTTCAAACGTCGTCGACTGTCCTAGCACGAGTGAAAGTTCCGCGAAATCTTTGCCGTGGTGAGAGTTATTTCTTTCTTCGATGGTTTCGCGAAGAGGCTCATTTTGGCAATATGGAAATGATGTTTGGAACGAAGGGGACATCGACGGCCAGCCGATCGGAACCGCTCGAGACGTCAATATAATGCAGCGTCGCGGAGGTCCCGTTGAGTACTCCTACGTAAAGTTGCGAGCCATCAGGAGTCACGTCGCCAGCAACGGGGATGCCGCCAGAGCTGATAGCAATTGCAGTCGCCGAGGACAGCCGAACGTCATATTCGGGAATCTCATTCAGTGAACTGCAGGACTGTGCGACTCCAGTTGCGAACACCTTTGAGCCATCAAGGAGAGGCGTAAGCTGAGTAATTGCGCAACGTATCCCAAGTGCGGTACCCGCCAAAGCGGACGTCACTGTAGATGGACACGAGCTTTGAGCCGGATTCACTGTAAACGTTATCCACGAAGAGTCGTTCACCCCGAGTAGACTCGGGACGCTCGCAGGAAAAAGACTTATCAACCGGCTTAGCGAGACATTCTGTTGATCTACGACCTGGCTCCTGCACGTGGAGTATGCGTCCAGTTTGTTACCGCTGATATAGGCTTCCGTCCCTTGCGGTAGATAGGCTACGGCTGAACCGGTGGAGGTATTAGAAGATGTGACCTGGTGAAGAGACGTGACGTACTCGTAGAGTCCACCGTCGCCAGCCAAGAACGCCTTGAACGAATCCGGAGAGAATGCTGCCGATAGGAGGCCAGGCGCCACCACAACCTGTGCTGTAGCTGCAGAAACATTAACGATGAAAACTCGATTGATATCTGGATTCGAGACGATGACCTTTGATCCGTCCGGAGCAACAGCCAGAATCGTTCCGGTGACCTTGGAAATGTTTGGATCGCCGCTGACCGTGCCAGAAAAGACCGTGACAGAATCCGAGCTTGGATCGAGCGTCATGATGGCGTCGCCATCAGTTCCGTCACTGCTTCCGATGAACGCCTTTGTTCCGTCCCGTGTAAAGAGAAGTGAGTTGGGGACGTAAGGAAGCGTAATGCTCTTCTCCTGGTTTAACGTGATCGAATCGTAGATACGCAATTGATGATTGGTGTGTCCGTCGGGATACTGGTCCCCAGCGACGTAGATCGTCGTAGTGGTCGATCCTGCAACTGTTCCAGTCACGAGATTGCTGTAAATGGGATAGCCGAAACCCAAAGCTTGGGCGGTTGTCTCTCCGGATGGCGTCGTGATGATGCCGGTTGGGGCATTGTTGCACTGGGTCGGGGTGCAGGACGCGAGAACTGTGAAGGCTCCGGCAGAGAGCGCCGCGATGCTTGCGTTAACCACATTGCTTGCCGTCGCCCGAAGGACAGTTGGTTGCGAACTCGTGAACGTGAGGGACAAGCCGTTGATGGGGTTGCCTTGCGTATCCACGACCGTTGTCGTCAGAGTCGCTGAGTCTCCCTTATTGAACGCAAACGAAGTATTACCGGTGTCCTGCTCGGCGAGCTGAATTGATGCTGGGGAGCACACGACGAAAGCAAGCGGCGCACTGGTGACATTACTTGCCGAAGCAATGACGTTCGAAATTCCCGGTGCTCTCGCGACGGCGAGCCCACTGCTACTAATTTGCCCAACGGTTCCATCCATCATCGTCCAAGTAAACGACGTCACTTCGGCAGTGACATCGACTCCACTGCTGTAGGCAGTGGCGGTAAATTGCAGACTGTCATTCTGTGAAGTACAAGGTCCCGCTGGGGCGCTCAGCACAATGCGGTCTAGTTTGAGATGGACAGTAACTGGGATACTCGCTGAAACATTGTCAGCAGAAGCCGTAATCCCCACCGTAGAAGAAGGGATCGTGCCAGTTCGGCACACGACATAATTGATGTCCCAGACACCGGCACAAACAGATCCACTCGAGGACACTGTTATAGCCGAAGGGTCGCTCGAGGTGTAGGTGATCGTTGGCTGCTTAGTCAACGCAGTGCCGCTTGCGTTCACGACGCTGGCTGAAATGCTGCTGACGGATCCCTCCGTCAGATCCAGGCTTGATGGTGTGATATTGATCCGAGCGGCAGTTTGGTCTGAACTCCCAGAGCTCTTGCCCGCACAGCCAGTTATAGTCAATAGAAAGCTCGAGATAAAACAAAAAAGGAATCCGCGATTCAAACGTAGCATCCTGGGCCGAGAAATCCTAGTTTGCTAAAATCCACACTGGCCCGGTGCCATCAGAAACCGGACTTCCCGACATGGCACTCAATTTTCCAGTGCTCGAGTCGATTGCGTACTCGGAGACGGTGTTTGCGCCATGATTGGACACATAGACCGCCTTGCCATTTGACGAAATCGTAACAAATGAGGGCGTATTTCCTGCCGAATAAGGCGAGTCGGATAGTTGGGTTAGCGCGCCTCCAGAACCGATAGAGAAAGCGGACACGTTATTAGAAGTCTGGTTGGCAACATAGAGATGGCTGTTATTACTGTCTACCTTGAGTGAAACCGGGTTGCTTCCGACAGTAAATGGCGACCCGGCAACTGAAAAAAGGATCCCCGACCCTGACTGAATCGTGAAGGCGTACACACGATTCGATAAATTGTCCGCAGCGAAAAGATATGCCTCACTGGGACTGATCGCGATAGAAGCAGGTCCAATGCCTGCGTTAAACGGAGATCCGGGAACACGAGTGAGCGCTCCGGTTGAGCTGTCGATAAAGAAAGCATAAATAACTCCTCTGTCTTCCACCGCCGCATACAGATAGTTTCCCGAGGGAGTCACCGCCATATAAGTCGGAGTAGCTGCTAGCGTGTATGGGGAACCGCTAACCGCTGTAAGTGTCCCGGTGCTGGAATCGATCGTGTAGGCAGAAATGTTTGTTGAGCTGCTGTTGCCTACAAATAGAAACTTTCCCGAAGGAGCTATAGAAAGACTGACCGGGCCTGTGCCGGTGGAGGCCGAACTGGATGAAGACGTGAGGCTTCCGTCTTTTGAGCTTACCGAGTAGACCTGAATGTTGTTGCTTCCGCTGGACACTACATAAGCGAACTTTTTATCGGAAGTAAAAACTATGGCATGGGGTCCAGTAGTAACCGAGAAAGAGTTTTCGGATGTAAGTGCTCCATCTGAGGCGACTTTGAACGTGGCGATTTGTGAAGAGCTGGCATCAACCACGTACAGCAGGTTAATGCTTCCGCCGCTGCTGCCGTCGCCGCATGACGAGGTTAGAACTGAAATCTGAATACAGACGACTATGAGGATTCGACGCATAAGTTCTCCACTACGATGACAGCAGAACCAGGATTGGGAGGCTGGACCGCTGGCACAAAGTCTCGCAAGAGCCGTTTATATATCGTGTGCAGTCGCTGCTGAGTAAATTCCGGGTAAGGAAAAGGTTAGGAAAGCGTCAGCAACCCTCACGGCTTGCTTCAACATGAGCGGAGTAGGACCGCACTGCAAGCTCACATCCGTCCAGCAAGCGGTTTATGCGCTCCAGTGTGACGAGTGATCCAATGCCTATGGCTCACGAATATCCCATTAGAAGGCAAGACGTAATTGCTGTCCCGTCCTCAGACTGATCTGATGCATACCTTTTACGTGCACTTTACCGATTCTTTACACCGCTGAATTCCATTCGGTGTTCACGCAAAAAGCTGGATCAAGTCGCAGGTGCCACATTTCACCTGCGTCGCAAAAGAGCTTCTGCAGAAAACAAACAACTGAATGAGGAAAGGTATGAAGTACCGATACGGATTGCTTTGTCAGAAATCTCTAGCACTGGCTTTTTTCACCACAGCTTTGTGTTTGTTATCAGTTGACTCGATCGCGCAAAGGCAGATCGCGCGTATTACAAAGACGATCGACAATGCCGATCGCGCTGTGATTTCGGACAGCCATCCGCCCCTGGCAAGAACGGAAAATGAAACTGGTCGCGTACCACCGGCGACCAAGCTCAAAGGAGTCACGCTGTTCTTTAGCCGCACTGCCGCGCAGCAGGCAGATCTGGAGGCTCTCATCGCCGCACAACAGGACCCCGCTTCGAACCTCTACCACAAGTGGCTTACCCCAGATCAATTCGCGGTTCGCTTTGGAATAGCCGATGCAGACATCACGAAGCTAAAGACGTGGCTAGAGCAGCAAGGCTTTTCGATCGAGGGAGTCTCGCGCAGCAAAAACTCGATTACGTTTTCGGGAACGGTAGCTCAGATGGAATCAGCCTTTGGGACCGAGTTGCACTACTACACAGTAAACGGCGCGAAGTACTTTGCCCCGTCGAAGGACGTAAGCATACCTGCCGCCCTCTCTACTGTCGTGGCCGCAGTGAACAATCTGTCGAGCTTCCGTCCCAGACCGCACGTAAAGCTCAAGTCACCTAAACTGGCGACGCGACCCAACTTTACTTCCAACCAATCTGGCGATCATTTTCTAACGCCGAACGACGTAGCCACTATCTATAACATCACTCCTGCTTACAAGGCCGGCTACACCGGAGCCGGGCAGTCAATTGCCGTCGTTGGGCAATCTTCGATCCTATTGTCCGATATTGATAAATTCCATAGCGCGGTGGGACTGACTAGGAAAGACCCGACACTGGTTCTCGTACCCGATTCGGGAACTGCTACGACCGTATCTGGCGATGAAGCAGAGTCTGATCTCGACTTGGAGTACTCCGGAGGGATCGCGACGGCCGCAACTATCTATTTCGTCTATGTTGGTAACAACGCGAACTACAGCGTTTTCGATGCACTAAATTACGCTGTGCAGACGCGGATTGCCCCGATTATCACGATCAGCTATGGCGTCTGCGAAACTGTGCTGAGTTTGAGTGACTATACGATTCTGACAGGAATACTGGCGCAGGCTGCCTCACAGGGGCAATCCGTCATTAGTGCCTCGGGCGACAATGGTTCAACCGATTGCTACGGCACCAGTAGTCTGACGACAGTGCAGCAGCAGGCCTTGGCAGTTGATTTTCCTGCAAGCAGCCAGTACGTCACCGGCATGGGAGGGAGCGAGTTTCCCGCGGCTGATGTGGCTTCATCCAACACCACATATTGGGCCTCGGCGAACGGCAGTGACGTGATCAGCTCCGCTCTCTCCTACATTCCAGAGCAGGTGTGGAACGATGATTCTTCCGCAAATGGTCTTAGCGCAGGAGGAGGCGGCGTCAGCACGCTCACGACCAGGCCCGCTTGGCAGAGTGGTGTGGCCGGTATTCCCTCCGGCAGCTTTCGCCTGGTACCGGACATTTCGTTAAGTTCCTCACCAAGCAACGCCGGCTACCTTTATTGTTCCAGTGATCGCGCCACTGAAATTACCGGGAGTTGTTCCAACGGCTTTCGAGATTCAAACAGTACATACCTTACGGTCGCGGGAGGGACAAGTTTCGCAGCTCCGATATTTGCGGGGATGCTGGCGATCATCAATCAGAAGCTGAACTCGACAGGACAAGGCGTCGTGAACTCTGAGCTCTACGGTCTCGCAGCAAACTCGGCCAGCTATGCCTCAGCCTTTCACGATATCACTAGCGCCGGCAACCAATGCAATGCTGGGCCGAGCTACTGTTCGACGGCAGGCGTATCAGAGTATGCGGCCGGCACCGGCTATGACCAAGCCTCAGGCTTAGGTTCGGTAAATTTCTACAATCTGCTGACAGCGTGGCCGGAAAATTCGTCTTCGCTTATCGCCTCGATGACTATGTTAGCCGCGACCACGACTTCGCCCGCGTCTGGCGCGAATGACGCAATCACCATAACCGTCGCTTCGGCTTCCGCCTCAACTACCACAACACCAACTGGCAGTGTGAGTATTGTCGTGGACGGCTCGACTCAAAATTCGTCGCTTGGGCTCTCAGACGGAATGGCGACGTTCAATTTTTCTTCCACGACATCCGGCGCGCATGTGATCACTGCGACCTACTCCGGCGATTCGATATTCGCGGGCTCAACCGGAACACTGACCCTGACAGTAAGCTCTTCTTCCCGCGGCTTTAGCTTGTCGGCCACCAACCTGACAGTCGCCGCAGGCAGTTCGGGTACATCTACAATAGCAATCTCGCCTCAGAACGGTTACACGGGCACTATTCAGTGGACAGTCTCGAGCAGTCCAACCCTCACGAATGGCTGCGTCTCTTTGCCCAATGCAACTGTGTCCAGCGCCGCTGCTGTGACGGCGACCATGACCGTATTCACCAGTGCTTCTTCCTGCACGAGTTCTTCAGCAAGGGGCTCGACAGGGAATTATGGTCAGTCTGGATCTGCGGCCCAACACTCTTCCCGCCTTGGAATGCGGTTGCGCGCATTCCCGAACCTGCAGAGGTTAGGAGTGCTGTTAGCGGGTCTACTATTCGTGTTGCTGCTCGCATCTCTCCCGCAAGACTCTCCCAAATTCGTCTCCATCTGCCTGCTGTCCGTGTGTGGTCTGGTAGTTGGCTGTGGCAGCTCTTCTGGCGATTCTTCATCAACCTCGAA
>Ga0126371_10006456_pt1 | contig 10441 bp, 9 predicted proteins | sample PanSoiMetaPlot_4_FD_110145 | JGI IMG/M metagenome (GOLD analysis project Ga0126371, IMG submission 110145) | Tropical forest soil microbial communities from Panama - MetaG Plot_4 | ecosystem: Environmental > Terrestrial > Soil > Tropical forest > Bulk soil | place: Panama | collected 2016-02-17
GGCAAGCGCCGGCAGGCTCAAGAGGGCGGTCGCGACGGCGATTGCGAACGCGCAGATCGGGACTCTCATGGCGTGCTCTCCCTTCGATTTCCTCGCCCGCACGCTACAACTCCTGCTGCAGCGTGTGGAAGAGGAGGAGTTAGATTTCGAGCCATGCTTGCCGCACGGATTGGTTTGCCTGAAATTGCCCGGGAGTGCCCTCGAACACGATGCGCCCGTGTCCCATGACGTAGAGGCGATGCGAGATGCGCAGCGCGATTGTCAGCTTCTGCTCCACCAGCAGGATCGATACCCCGCGCTCCGAGATGTTGCGCAACAACTCGGCGGTGCGCTCGACCACCTGCGGCGCGAGACCTTCGGTCGGCTCGTCGATCATGATCAGGTCGGGATCGCCCACCAGCGTGCGGCAGATCGCAAGCATCTGCTGCTCACCGCCCGAGAGGACGCCGGCCGGAGTGTCGCGGCGATCGCGCAGGGCGGGAAACAGCTGATAGGTGTCCTGCATGCTCCAGCGCGCCGCATTGCGGTGCGCCTTGATGCCGAGCTGGAGATTCTGCTCGACCGTGAGCGAGCCGAAGATGTCGCGATTTTCCGGCACATATCCGATGCCAAGCTGGGCGATCTCGAACGATCGCAGGCCGCAGATCGGCTTGCCTTTGAATGTGATCGAGCCTTGCGGCCGCACGTCGCCCATGATGGCCTTCAATGTCGTCGAGCGTCCGACGCCGTTGCGTCCGAGAATGGTTACGATCTCACGCTCGCCCACCGCGAGGTCCACACCCTGGAGGATGTGGCTCTTGCCGTAGTAGGCGTGCAAATCGCGAACTTCGAGCATCACGCGGCCACCGTGCCGAGATAGGCCCGCTGCACCGCCGCATCGGCCTTGATCTTGGCCGGCGCATCGCTGGCGATGAACCGGCCGTAAACCAGGACCGATATTCGGTCAGCGAGGTCGAAGACGACGCTCATGTCGTGCTCGATCATGACAAGCGTGCGTCCCTCGCTGATCTTGCGGATCAGGGCAACCGCGTGCTCGGCTTCCGCGTGGCTCATGCCGGCGGTCGGCTCATCGAGCAGAATGACATCGGCGCCGCCGGCGATGGTGATTCCAAGCTCGAGCGCGCGTTGCTCCGCATAGGTCAGCACGCCGGCGGGAGCCTCGCTCCGGTCGGCGAGATTGATTTCGTGCAGAACGCGGTCGGTCCGTTCGCGAACGTCGGCGAGCGAATCGACGTGGTGCCAGAACGAATATTTGTACTGTAAGGACCACAGGACGGCGCAGCGCACGTTTTCCCACACGCTGAGGCGCGGAAAGATGTTGGTGACCTGAAAGCTTCTTGCCAGCCCGCGCCGACTGATCTCCTTCGGCCGGGCGCCGGTGACGTCGTCACCGTTGAGGCGGATGACGCCGGCGCTCGGCCTGAGCCGTCCGCTGACCAGGTTGAACAGGGTGGATTTGCCCGCCCCGTTGGGGCCGATGATCGCATGCCGCTCACAGCGCGGCACCGCGAGATCGATACCGCGGATGATCTCCATGCGGCCGAAGTCCTTGCGGATGCCGACGAGCTCGAGCGCAGGGGCGCTCATGGCGGTGCTCCCACGGACAACGCCGCATCGTTCCACGCGCGAACGGTGATGGCCCAGGCCGCTCGCGCGAGCAGCCCGCCGCCGGCGACCAGCATTGCTGCAACCAGCCAAGGTGATGCGCTCGCGACGTCGAGCGAAATCCCGAACAGCCGCATCGCCGTTCCGTCCGCGGCTTTCGCCAGAAGATGGTACGTGAGCTCGATGCAGGCGATCACGCCGGTAGCGACGACCGATGCCGCAGCAAGCAGCAAAACGTACGGTACCGGCAGCCGACCGAGCGCGCGAGCGCGCAGGAGCGGGGCATGCATCATCAGCAGTCCGGCGAGGCCCCCTGGCGCGAACATCACCACGGCGATGAACATGATGCCGAAATAAAGCTGCCAGACCTCCGTCACATCGCTGAGCATGAGTTGCAGGAATGTCACGAGGAGTGCCCCCAGCACCGGTCCGATGAAGTAACGGATGCCGCCGATATAGGTGGCGAGCAGCACGACGCCAGACTGCTGCAGCCCCACGTAGCTCGCATTCACAATCTCGAAATTGATGGCGGCGAGGCCGCCCGCCAAACCGGCAAAGAAGCCCGAGAGGCAGAAGGCGACGAAGCGCACCATTGCGGGGCTATAGCCGATGAATTCGACGCGTTCCGGATTTTCCCGCACCGCATTGCACATGCGGCCGAACGGCGTGCGTGTCAGCGCGTACATCGCGGCCATTGCGAGGATGCACCACGCTGCAATGAGGTAATAGACCTGGATCTGCGGACCGAAGGTCAAATCGAAGATGCGGGGCAGACGAGTGCGGTTGGTCGTTATGCCCTCCTCGCCACCGAAAAAGTCCCTCACGATCAGCGAGCTGGAGGCGACCAGCTCGGCGAGGCCGAGCGAGATCATGGCGAATGCCGTTCCGCCGCGACGGGTCGAGACGGATCCGAAAACGATCGCGAACGCGAGTCCGGCAATCCCGCCGACAAACGGCACGAGCGGGAGCGGGATTGGATACTTGGCTCGAACGATCGCGTTCATCGCATGCACGACGAAGAAAGCACCCAGCCCGTAGTACACCGCGTGGCCGAACGACAGCAGTCCGGTCTGACCGAGCAGCATGTTGTAGGACAGAGCGAAGATGATCATGATCCCCATCAGGCTCATCATGGTCAGCGCACTGCCCGAGCGAAACACGAGGGGCAGGCCCGCGAATAAGAGCGCAGCCGCGAGCCAGAGAAGGAATCGCGGCCGCGCCCCCCGCCAGCTCGTGAGGGCGGCCAATCCGCGCTCGGCAACCTCGTTCATCTTTCGCGCGTCCCGAACAGGCCGACGGGACGCAGGATCAGGATCAGAACCAGAAGCAGATAGGGGATGATCGGGGCGATCTGCGCCACCGTCACGTTCTGCAGGTCCGACAACGAGGAGCGTGCATCGACGGCGAATCCGAACGCTGCAAACAGATCCGCGAGCGACACGTTGATCGATACCGCGAACGTCTGGATCAGGCCGATCAAGAGCGAGGCGATAAACGCGCCCGACAGCGAGCCGAGACCGCCGACCACCACGACGACGAATAGGATCGGACCGACCAGTTCCGCCATGTTCGATTGCGTGACGAGCGCCGGGCCGGCGATCACGCCGGCGAGGGCGGCTAGCGCGCAACCCAGGCCGAACACCAGCATGAACACGCGCGGGACGTTGTGGCCGAGCATCGCGACCATGTTGGGATGGGTGAGCGCGGCTTGGATGATCAGTCCCATGCGGGTACGGGTCAGCACTGCAAGGAGAGCGATGAAGATTCCGATCGAGATCAACAGCATGAACAGCTTGTATGCGGGATAATTGGTCGCGAAGATCGTAAAGGCCGGGAAATCAAGCAGGGCGGGTACGCGATAGTCGACCGGAGCCTTGCCCCAGATCATCTGCACGATTTCCTCGATTACGAATGCCAGTCCAAACGTGAACAGCAGTTCGGCCACATGGCCGTGGCGATGCACGTGGCGCAGCCCGTAGCGCTCCGTCAGTGCGCCGATCGCCCCGACGAGGAGCGGCGCGACGACGAGAGCCGTCCAGAACCCGGCGTAACGGCTGATCTGAAAGCCGAAGAATGCACCGAGCATGTAGAAACTGGCGTGCGCGAAATTGAGCACGCCCATCATGCTGAAGATGAGCGTGAGCCCGCTCGCCATCAGGAACAACAACATGCCGAATAGCACACCGTTGAGCGTGGAAATCAGGACGAGTTCAAGCACCAGCCTCTCCCCGGCGTTGCGCACGACGAAGCGCCCTGCGCGATCCGAAAGGTCGGGCGCCGGTTGCCCGCCTCAACTCGGGCGATCCATCTTGCAGGTCGTCGGCAGGATCGTGCCGGCGGTCTCCAGCTTGGTGACGATGCGCCAACCCCAACCCGTCTTCTCCTCGTCGAACGGCTCCTTGTCCCCGCGCTCGCCGAACGAGGTGATATACATCGGCTGGAAGAACTGGTGATCGTCACTGCGCATAAAACCCTCGCCGCCGTCGAACACCTCGAACTTCATGCCTTCGAGCTTGGCGGCGATTTTCGGGGCCTCGAGCGACTTCGCCTCGTTGATGGCCGCGACCAGCATGCGCATCTGGTTGACGACGCGGGGATACAACAGCCCGAGATCATATTTCGCACGAAAAGCCTTCTCGAAATCCTGCGAGGACTGATGCGGGGTATTCGCGCGTCCTTCGGAGATTTCGAACACGCGGTGATTCACGCCGCTTTGCCTGATGGCGGTCGGTCCGCCGGTGCCCCCGGCATAGTAGGTGTACCAGTCCACCTGCAGGCCGGCATCGGCGGCGGCCTTGAGCAGCAGCGCGAAATCTTGTCCCCAGTTGCCGGTGATGACGCTGTCGGCGCCCGACGCCTTGATCTTCGCGATATAGGGCGCAAAATCCGTGATCTTGAGCAATGGATGGAGCTCGTCGCCCACGATCTGGATGTCCGGGCGCTTCGCGCCCAGCATCGTTTTCGCCGCTGCACGCACCGCCTGGCCGAACGAGTAGTCCTGATTGATCAGGTAAAGCTTCTTGATGTTCGGGCGCGTCTTTATGTGGTTGGTGAGCGCCTCCATCTTGATGTCGGAGTTCGCATCCCAGCGGAAGTGCCAGTAATTGCATTTCTCGTTGGTGAGCACCGGGTCGACGGCGGCATAGTTGAGGTACAGAAATTCCTTGCCAGGATTGCGCTCGTTGAACTTGGCCGCGAAGTCGGAGATCGCGGCGGCGACGGAAGACCCGTTGCCCTGCGTTATGATGCGGATCCCCGCATCGATCGCCTTCTGCACCTGCACCAGGCTTTCTTGCGGATTGAGCTTGTTGTCGTAGCCGACGATCTGGAGTTTCGTGCCGAGCACGCCGCCCTTCGCGTTGATCTCGTCGGCGACGAACTGGAAGGTCTTCAGCCCGACTTCCCCGATGCTGGCTCCGCCGCCCGAAAGCGGGTCGATAAAGGCGATCTTGACCGTATCTTGTGCGGACGCCGGAACCTGAGCAAAAGAAAGCACCGACAACGACAGACACACCTGCAGGGCGTTCGGATATTGCATTGAAAACCTCCCCGGAAACTTGAACGCTGCCGAGTTCTGCGCTCGATCTATGCAAATGCTACGCACAAGCCGACGGTTGTTCAAGGTTGCTCGAGCTGGTTCAAAGGCTGCGTCGGCAATGCCCGCCGAACAGCAGGTGCTGCAGATGCGAGTGCAATGTGACGAAGCCTTCGCGGTCGGGGACCGTCAGGACGTTGCGCGGTCGGGGCAGGGTCACCTCGACGACCTCGAACCCTTCACATCAACGGACATTACATGGCCTGTTCGATCACGCTGTCGGCGCGGGCGACGCCGACGGCAGATCCGACTTACGTATAGAGGTCAGTCGCTCGGCGAGCCTGCGCACCGCCAGGTCCGTCGGACGCTCGCCCATCAGCTTCTGCAACAGCACAGCGGCGTGGGCCGCATCGCAGTCGAGCATGGCGTAGGCCGCCAGATATTCTTCGCGCCAAGCGGGCGGTGCGTCGTCCGGCCAGGGCTCAAAGACAGCGATCGGCTCCTCGCGTCCGCGGACCGCCAGCCGCCCGAGCGGGCGCAGTAATGGCGCGTCGCATTGCGCAGCTGCACCAGGCCCGACACAAATCGCCGAACCGAGCTCCTTGTTGCAAGCTTCGAGCCGCGCCGCCATGTTCACGGCATCGCCGTGAGCCGTGTAGTCGAGTTTGGATTGAATGCCGACGTCGCCGACGATGGCGGGCCCGGTCTCGATCCCAATTCGCGTGCGGCCGAGCCCGATTGCCGCGGCGGGGCCGCGGCGGCGAAATCCTTCGCTCCAGACCTGAATGGCGATCGCGCATTCGACGGCGCGCTGTGGATGGTCGTCAAGGTCGATAGGTGCGTTGAAAAGAGCATGCACGCCGTCTCCGACGATCTTGTCGACCATGCCGCCGTGCCTGATCACAATGCCGGCAACGCCCTCGAAATACTGGTCAAGCGTTGTGACCAGCTCCTCGGGACCGGCGCGATGCATCGTAGCCGTGAATCCCTCGATATCCGCGAACAGCGAGGTGACCTCACGCCGCTCGCCAGTGAGCTTGACCAGGTCCGGTTGTTCGACGATGCGGCGGACGACCGCCGGCGCCAGATGCTGTTCGAGCCGATGGCGTACCAACGCTTCGCGCCTGCGCGTCAACGAAGATGTGGTGCCGGCCGTGACGGCGAACACCAGTGCGGCCACGATGGAGGGCGTCAGCGGATCGACGAGGTGATCCGCGAGTCCTGATACGGCGATTGCGGCGATCCACAGGAGCGCGAGCGCACCGCTCAAGATCCCGCCGCCGGCGGCCGGGGACAAGGCGGCGCCAAGCCCGACGGCAAGCGCCCCGATCGCCAAAACCGTCAGCGACTGCGCGATGGGCGCGGCAGCCAGCGTGCGCGGCACGCGGCCAGCCACCATCTGCTCGATCGCATCGGCCTGGATTTGCACTGACGGCGTCAGCGCGTCCGCAGGCGTTTTGCGCAAGCCGTTAAGCTCCGGCGCGGAACCGCCAAGCAGCACCAGCGCATCCGTCAGCCGGCCCCGGTCAGCCCGTCCCTCGAGGACATCGATCGCGGATAACGTGCGGGCGACGCGACGCCATGATGGCGTCGGCGCGAGCCGAAGCAGACCATCGCGCGACAGGGCAACCCGCCGGCGCCCGACCACCAGCGTCGCGGGCTCGCCCTCGATGAGATAACTTGAGGCACCGGCTGCGAGGCGCAGCGCCTCGGCGGCGAGACCCGGCATCAACACGCCACCGACAGCGACGAAGATCGGAACCTGACGGATGGCGCCATCAGTGCTGCCAGGCAATGAGAGCACGCCGAGCCCGCGCGCTGCGGCCGCGAGCGGTGGCGTCGGCCCGATCGCGCCCGCGGCCTCCCACAAATCGTCGAACGGCAGCGACCCGCGGCTCACTATCGCTGCTCCCGGCAATGCGCGGTCGCGATCGGGGTCGAGCACAAAGCCGAGCGCGACGGGGACGCTGCTGATCGCTTGCGCCAGCAGCTTGTCACCGTCCGGCAAGCTTTCTCCCAGCGTGCTGATCTCGGCGTGGCCGGTCACCGATCCGAGCCGGCGGGCGAGCGCCGCCGGCGAGCGGTCGTCGGGCTCGGCGAACAGCACATCGATCGCGATCGCAGCCGGCCGCGCGCTCGCCACCGCCTCGACGAGCCGTGCCATCGTCGCCCGTGGCCACGGCCACGCGCCCAATGCATTGATGGACGCACGATCGATGTCGACAACGATTACTTTCAGGTCGGACGCCACCGGCCTACGCAGCGGCTGGTCGCCGGCGAGCACGAGGTCGAAGGCGCTGTCGCGCAGCGACTCGCTCATGGTCTTCGGAAGCAGGATGGCTGCCGCTAGAAAAACGGTCAGCGTCGCTAGACCCGCCGTGACCGGCAGGCGCTGCTGCAATGCTCGACGCATCTTACCCATCAAGATGCCGCGCGATCGCGGCGAACAGGCTTGTTTGCGACAACGGTGAAAGATGCACTTTCGGTTGGTGATGTCTTTCCAACATGGAAGCCAGTTGCCTCGCGCACTCAGCTGACGCTTGCGAGCGCGGCGCGGATGCGTTCAGGCGCCCATCGTTTGACCGGCGTCGGCGGCGTGCCGGGCGAGGCAATGTCCGTACCTTCGCCTCCGCGCAAGATCACTTGCTGACCGGCCGAGGTCACCGCCACCGAGCCGCGTACAACGAACACGCCGAAACGGCCGTTGCTCGGCCCCGCAAAGAATCGCGTGCCGCGTACCGCAATCAGTGCGAAGGGGCTACGAATTTGCACTCCCCCGCGTCGCGGCTGTCCATCGAACAGCAACGGCCCCGAGCGCAGCGTCATCTCCCCGCCGGCATCGACAAGAAACCGATCGATCTTCAGCCGCGCTTGTTCGCCGAGCCTCACCGTCGTGTCGCGGCCGAGCCGCATTCCCAGTCGGGACGCGACGCCGGTCACGACTTCCTCGCTGAGAAAGACTGGCGCGGCCCGATTGAGCATGCGGCGGACCGACTCGAGCTCGGCGAATGCCTCGCCCGTGACGTCTTCGACCGATCCGACCCGCTCAACTGCACGCGCCGGTCCGAGGGCAAGAATGAATGAGAGCGCCAGCGCTCCGTGGCGGAGAAGCCAGCGTCGATTGCAGGAACGGTCGCGTTTGATCTCGCCAAGTCCGGTCATCGTCGATCCCGTTGACTCGGAGTTCCAGGGAGCAACGCCCATTGTCGCAGATGCCAGCGGAGCGTTCTGTGAACTGGTTCACAGGGCCGGACGGGTCGAGCCGTCCTGCAACGCCGCCGCAGCGTCGTCGCCGCACTAGAGAACCTCGCCGAACAGCAGGTGCTGCAGATGCGAGTGCAGTTTGACGAAGCCTTCGCGGTCGGGGACCGTCAGGACGTTGCGCGGTCGGGGCAGGGTTACCTCGACGACCTCGACGATGCGTCCCGGCCGCGGCGACATGACCACGACGAGGTCGGACAAGGCGATGGCCTCGATCACGTCGTGGGTCACGAACACGACCGTGTTCTTCACCTCTTCCCACAGCTGCGTCAGCTGCTGCTGCAGGCCGAGGCGGGAGTGAGCGTCCAGCGGGCCGAAGGGCTCGTCCATCAGCAGGATCGGCTTGTCGGCGACGAGCGCCCGCGCCAGCGAGCCGCGCTTCTCCATCCCGCCGGAGAGCTGGCGGGGAAACTTTTGCTCGAAGCCGCCGAGCCCGACGCGCTCGATCCATTCCAGCGCGCGGCGGCGGCGCTCGGCCGCCGGCACCTTGGCGATCTTCAGCGGGAATTCGACGTTCGCAAGCAGCGTCATCCAGGGAAACAGTCCGCGCCCCTGCGGCACATAGGCGAGGCCCGTATTGATCCCGCCGACCCGCTTGTCGCCGCACGAAACCGTGCCGTTGGACGGGCTCTCGATTCCGGCGATCAGCTTGAGCAGCGTCGACTTGCCGCAACCGCTCGGTCCGAGGAGGCTGACGAACGAATTCGACGGGATGTCGAGATCGATGTCATCGAGCGCGAGGACCGCGCTCGTCGCGCTGTCCCGATAAAGCTTGCTGACGGCCTCGATGCGTATGGCTCCTGATATCGACCGCATGCGGTTCAGTTCAGGGTTTCCGGCGCGAACAGGTCCTCGAGCCGGTAGGACCGTTTGAGCAGCCCCTGTTCGCGATGATAGCGCAGGCAGGTCTCGAGCGTCTTGCGGTTGGGCTCCAGTCCGTACGGCCAGTAGTCGTCGCCGAGGAGAGCCCGGTTCTTTTCGCGCAGCGCGACGAGCCAGGGGATCATCGAGGGAGCATTGAAGAAGATGTCGGAGGCATTGTAGGCCTTCAGCGCGATCGCCTTGGCCGCTTCGAACGCGGTCATGATCGCGCGCGCGATCCAGCGGTTCTCGTCATAGGTCTCCCGGCGGATCACGACCGTGTGCATGATGGGGAAGATTCCCGTGCGGCCAAAATAGTCGCGCTCGACGCGCTCGAAATCGGGAAACAGGCGCTGGACGAGCTGCGGGCTCCGGCGCGCGCTCGGCGGGATATGCGCCGAGAACAGCGCATCGATCTCGCCCCTCCGGAGCATGTCGTCGAGCCCCTGCTCGGGCGAAAGACGATGGATGGCGACGTCTTCCGGCGGATCGAACGGCGCCCAGTCGGGGCCGGCATCTGTGCGCTCGATGCCGCCGACGTAATGCGTCATCGAGCTCGCCTTCAGGCCGAAGTCGTCGCCCAGGGCGCCCTTGGCCCAGATCCCGGCGTCATGGCCGTAGCGCTGCAACTCGCCGACCCGGCGGCCGGCGAGGTCGCCGGGCGAGCGGATGCCCCTGGTCGTATTCACGAACACCGCGGAGTGGCGGAAGAAGCGATTGGGAAAGACCGGAATGGCGATGAAGGGCGGATCGGGAAGCTCGAGGGTGCGAAGATAATAAGTGATGCCGAGCTCGGAAACGTCGAACTGCCGATGACGGACCATGCGCTGCATGATCTCGCCGACATTGTGCGTGCTCCACAGGTCGAGCTCGATGCCTTCGGGTTTCACACGTCCATCGAACAGCGCGCGCGTACGATCATAGTCCCAGCAGGCGAGGGTGAGTTTCAAGTTTGCCATTGTCTTCCTTGATGGCAGAAGGCCGGGGAGATCGCATGTGAGGCGGGCACGCAGGTCGCGCTCCCTCTCCCCCTTCAGGGGGAGAGGGTTGGGGTGAGGGGTCTATCCGCGAGTCATTTGCTTGTGGAAGCACCCCTCACCCCGACCCTCTCCCCCTGAAGGGGGAGAGGGAGCGCGAGCTCCGTGCTCTCCAGCACCGTCTCCTTGCGGACGATGGGCA
>Ga0126371_10006458_pt1 | contig 10438 bp, 6 predicted proteins | sample PanSoiMetaPlot_4_FD_110145 | JGI IMG/M metagenome (GOLD analysis project Ga0126371, IMG submission 110145) | Tropical forest soil microbial communities from Panama - MetaG Plot_4 | ecosystem: Environmental > Terrestrial > Soil > Tropical forest > Bulk soil | place: Panama | collected 2016-02-17
ACGCTGCGATCCCTCTTCCAACCCTGCCGCAGTGGGTGTGCGTGCCATGGTTGTAGAAGTGGCGCTCCAGGCTGGAGTGTTGGATAAATGGCGGCTCGAAGGCGATAGCCTCGACAAGAGGGTGTATGAGGTTGCAGCCAAGTACCCGCTTACAGTCGAAGCAGGCGTTGACTTGGGAGATTTTGTTGAAGCTTTAGAGCAGCCGCCGGGGTCGGCCTAGCCGCGCTACTCTTTACCACTGGTTGGGGGACCCGATCCACTTCTCCGGAAATTCCCGTTTTTCGGCCACAACGCGTGGACCGATCGCGCCGTGGGGTTCGAGAGCAGAGTGTAGCCAAAAGATAGGCCCCACATTTAATCCGATCGAACTCTGTTGTCGTAGACGTGACTATGGAGGACTAAGTGACCGGCTTACTAGAGCACGGCATAGCCGATCGAACGCCCGGGCGAATTCTGCCCGAACCGCTCGATCGAGTGACCGATCCGATATTAGTCGCGGACGACGAGCGCACGTATAGTGATGTGAACCAGGCTGCTGTGAACGCGCTCGGCCGATCAAAGGAAGCAATCATTGGCCGGTCAATCGACGAAGTTTTTTCGGAAGCTGATAATCTTAGGGCACGTGTAAACTGCGGGGCGCAGCTGGAGCGATTTTTGTGTACCGGGCCAAGGCCAATGTTATCCCGGTCTTCACGCCTGCGTGCTCCAGCGTATCAAGTAGCGGATCGGCGGCCGGCTTGCTGCCGGGCGTGTCCTTCCGTAAATCGTCACCATCGTCCTTTCGTGAATATGGGCAGGCTGTGTAGCTGCGGGTTGTTGCCGTTGACGCCGCGGCGCAGCCCACCGAACCGAAACCATTCCATTGGCTCCAGGGGGGTTGTTTCGGCGGCGGTGACGCTGGGCCGGCACGGTAGGCCGATCGCGGCTGGACAGCGCCGACGAGGCGCTGCACTCGGCGAACTGCACACTCGGGCACTGGCGGGCGTGCGGCGCATATCAGCTAGCGTTCTTTAACTGCGCGTTGCTCTTAGGCTTGCCCGAGAGTGGAAGTGTCAGGCGAAAGCAGGTATGCGGCGACTGCTTATCTAATTCCAATGTGCCCCCGTGCTCCAGTGCGATCGATCTCGAGATACTCAGCCCCAGCCCCGTGCCTTTGCCGACGGGCTTGGTCGTAAAGAATGGCTCCATGAGGTGCGCCCTGTTTTCCGGTGCGATGCCGGGGCCGCTGTCGCTAACCGAAAATACCACCCAGCCAGAGCTATATGTCACTTCCAGCTTCACCCAGCGTTCCCCTTCTAGGTCCACGAGTTCGTCAAACGCGTTCTGCAGCAGGTTGAGAAACACCTGGCAGATTTCCGTTTCGCGGCAACTGACGAGCGCCGCCGGGTCGACTACAGGAACAACCAGGCGGATGTGGTTTGCCCGGAACCGCTCGGCGCACAGTGCCAGCGTTTCTTCGACGATCTCGCGCATGGGAGTCTCTCGGAATTCGTCCGCGCTGCCCTCCCGCGCCACGTGGCGCAAGCTGAGTACAATCCTAGCGATCCGGTCGGCGGTCTTGCTGATCCGGTTGCAGTTCTTCAGTAACCTCGCGACCTGCAGAGAGCCGGATTCCGCCATGCGGCTGATATTCTCCGCGGATCCACGAATCACAGCCAGCGGGTTGTTGATCTCGTGGGCGATCCCGCCGGCCATCATACCCAAGGCCGACAACCGGGCGCTGGCGACCATCTGCGCGCGGCTGGCTTCCAACTCCTGTTCCACGCGCTTGCGCTGCGTAATATCCCGAGCGATCTTCGAAGCGCCGATGATCCTGCCCCGAGCATCCTTTACAGGGGAGATGGTAAGGGAAATATCTAGTAGCGAGCCGTCCTTTCGATGGCGGACAGTCTCGAAATGATCGACCCGTTCGCCACGCCTCAGGCGAGTCAGGATTTGCGGCTCCTCGTCCAGTCGATCGACCGGGATAAGAATCGTGATGGGCTTGCCTATGGCTTCAGCAGCCGCATAACCGAAAAGCCGTTCCGCGCCTTGGTTCCAGCTCGTAATAATACCGTCTAGATTCTTACTGATAATGGCATCGTCCGATGACCCGACAATAGACCCGAGAAGAAGAGAGTCGTGCTCTGCTCGTTTTCGCTCGGTCAAGTCTCGCATTATGGCCAGTTGGACGGTCGTTCCGTCAGCACTTCGCAACGATGCGGCATGCGTTTCAATGTTGCGGCGGACTCCGTTAAGGCCGACAATGTCAAATTCAAAGGTCGCTTTCCCCTCGCCGCGACAAATGCGGTCGTTCATGTCGCGAAACCGTACTCGGTCTTCTGGAGCGATGATGTCGAATACGCTTTTGCCAACAGTGGCTTCGGCGGAGGAAGCTCCTATCAATGCAAGTCCCTGTGTGTTAGTGAAAAGAAGGATTCCCTCAGGGCTAACGATCTGAACGCAGTCAGGAGTCGTCTCAACAATGGTACTAGCCTCACTATAAAGTCGCGCGATTTCTGCGCGACTCCTCTCTGCTTCGATTGCCCGACGGTGGGCCCGCTCTGAAAGCTTGCCCGCCAGCATGCCGGTCAGGACGAAGGCAACAACCAGCACCCAGTGTTCTGGCGTTGTAACGAATGTGTAGACTGGGGGCAGGAAAAAGTAGTCGAGAGCCACCGCCGATGCTAGGGCGGCCCCGAATGCCGGCCATTTTCCCCAAGCCGAAGCCACGAACACCACAAATGCCAGATAAACTACGGGAACAATCCGGCCGTGGATGAACCGATGCGTCTCGCTGAATGACAGCATCGCAGTCAGGGCGGCCACGCCCGCTAGCACCGCAACACAAACCGCAAGTGCTTTAAATTTCGGCCATCTCGAAAAACACCAAATGCGGGAACCACTGAGTCCCTCCTGTGGCATAAGGAGAGTGCCGAATTGAGGACGCGCAGTCCACAACTATAACGATTCGGCACGGAGCCGCCGGACCCAGAAAATATTTGGTGACGCATGTTCCAACGAGTTGGGACCGGGCTAGTCGGCATCGGGCGATTGCTGTACTCGCATTTTGGTGGTGACGCTGCTAGGCACGGGTGCCCTGCATGCGAAGTCGCCTCCACAACGTCAGAAGCCCACGATATTCCAGAGTGCTCCGCCCATGAAGTCGGAGACAGTCGCAGATAGGTGGCGATACTGGACAAGCGCCACCCTCGGGTGGCTACTTGTCCGGCATCCTGTTCTCGGCCGGTACTCCCGGATTCGTTCCCTGCCAATTTGCAGAGTGCAAGACACTCGGGCGGGGTTTAGTCCTGATCGGCATCCTTTGCGCCTGATCGATGATGATTACATCCGGCGCATACTTCGCCGGGTTTCAACTTCAGCCCGAGTTGCTTCCGTCGCACGGAAGCTGCCTCGAATTAGTTGCGCCGCTTGGACAGCGCACGTGCCCGCGCGTCCAGAGCAACGGGTGGCCTTCAGCGTAGGAGCACATGCGATCGGCGGCACGCGCGGTAAACTGGTTTCTTCGATATGAAACTGCAAAGCCACACCATCACTCAGGGGAAAAACCGCGCCGCCGCCCGGGCCATGCTCAAGGCGATCGGGTTCACTGATGACGATCTCAAGAAGCCGATCATCGGCGTGGCCAATACCTGGATCGAGACCATGCCGTGCAACTACAATCTGCGCGAGTTGGCCGTCAAGGTGAAGGAAGGCATCCGCGCCGCCGGCGGCACCCCCATGGAGTTCAATACTATCGCCATCAGCGATGGTGTGACCATGGGCACGGAAGGCATGAAAGCGTCGCTCGTCAGCCGCGAAGTGATTGCCGATTCGATTGAACTGCTGGTGCGGGGGCACATGTTCGACGGCATCGTGGCGCTGGTGGCTTGCGACAAGACGATCCCCGGCGCAGCCATGGCCCTGCTGCGGCTCAACATTCCCGGCGTGATTCTTTATGGCGGCACCATTCTGCCCGGCCGGTACAAGGATCGCGACATCTCCATCATGGAAGTCTTCGAGGCCATGGGCGCGCACGATGCCGGCCGCATCACCGACCAGGAACTGCTCGAGATCGAAAATCACGCCTGTCCAGGCGCCGGCGCCTGCGGGGGGCAATACACGGCCAACACCATGGCCACGGTGATGGAACTGATCGGCCTCTCGCCGATGGGAACCGCGGCGGTGCCACAGGTCGACAAGCGGAAAGATAGCGTGGCCTACCGCTGCGGCCAGATCATCCTGGATGCCGTGCGCAACCAGCGCCGGGCGCGCGACATCTGCACGCGAGCCGCCTTCGACAACGCTATTGCGGGCGTGGCGGGCACCGGCGGATCCACCAACGCTGTCTTGCACCTGCTCGCCATGGCGCGCGAGGCCGAGGTCGCCCTCACGATCGACGACTTCAATCAGATCTGCGCCCGCACTCCGATCTTCGTCGACATTAAGCCCGGCGGCCGGTTCATGGCAGTGGATATCGACAAGGCCGGCGGCATCGGAGTGATCGCCAAGCGCCTCGTCGACGGCAAGTTCGTGGATGGCTCCGCGATGACGGTTACCGGCCGCACCTTCGCCGAAGAAGCTGCCGGTGCCAAGGAAACTCCCGGCCAGCAGGTGATCCGGCCGCTTAACCAGGTACTGAAGCCGCGCGGCGGCATCGCGGTCCTGCGCGGTAGCCTCGCGCCGGATGGCTGCGTCATCAAACTCGCAGGCCACGACAAAACCCTACATCACGGCCCGGCGCGTGTGTTTGAGCGGGAAGAAGAAGCTCAGCAGGCGGTCCAGGACGGTAAGGTAAAGGCCGGCGATGTAGTGATCATCCGCTACGAAGGCCCGCGTGGCGGACCCGGCATGCGCGAAATGCTGCAGGTAACCGGAGCGATTGTCGGCGCCGGCCTCTCCGATAGCGTGGCGCTTGTGACCGATGGCCGATTTAGCGGCGCCACCCACGGCTTTATGGTCGCGCACGTCACGCCTGAAGCCTACGACGGGGGCCCGATCGCGGCGGTTCGCGAGGGCGATCCTATCACCATCGACGCCGACAACGGCGTGATCAACCTCGAGATTTCTCCCACTGAGCTCAAACGCCGGCTGGCCGCCTGGACTGCTCCGGCGCCCCGCTACACGAGCGGCGTGTTCGCCAAGTATTGCGCGCTCGTATCGTCCGCATCCGAGGGTGCTGTCACGTCAAAAGTCAACGCGGCCTTGCAGCAGCCGGCCGTTCCCGTCGGGGTATGAAGCGGATCGCGGTGATCGGCGCCGGCAATATGGGCGCGGCGCTGATCGGCGGAATCCTGAAGGGCGGCGTGGCTGACCGCAACCACGTGACTGCCACCGTCCGCACGGCGGAACGCGCCGAGGAACTCGCCGCGAAGTATGGGATCCGCGTGACAGCCGGCGAGAATGCGCAAGCCGCCGACGGCGCCGAAATTGTCGTGCTGGCCGTCAAACCCAGCACGCTCCCCAAAGTCCTCGAAGAGATCCGCGGCGTTTTACATCCGCCCCAGATTTTGCTCTCCCTTGCCGCCGCCGTGCCGATTTCGCTGATCGAAAAACTTATCGGGTCCAGCCTGCCCGTCTTTCGCGCCATGCCGAATATACCGGTCGTGGTGGAGGAGGGGGCCACTGCCGTGGCTGCCAACGCGCACTGCACAGTGGAGCAGCGAGCCGTAGTCGAAAACATCTTTCGGGCAGTGGGCGTCGTTGTGTTCGTCGAAGAAGATCTCATGCACGTCGTCACAGCCCTCTCCGGCAGCGGCCCGGCCTACGTCTACATGGTGATCGAAGCGATGATCGCCGGGGGTCTCAAGATGGGTCTCTCACGTGAGGTTTCGACGCGCTTGGCCGAGCAAACCGTGCTGGGCGCCGCGAAGTTGGTGCGCGAAACCATGCTCCACCCCGCCATCCTGCGCGACCAGGTGATCACGCCCGGAGGCGTCACCATTTCAGCCATCCACGAGCTCGAAAAGCACGGCCTTCGTTCGATGCTGATCAGCGCCATCGAGACAGCGACCCATCACTCCGAGAGCCGCACACGCGCCCTTCTCGCAAAGTCCGACTCTTAAGGTTCCGCGCCGGCTCCGCTCGCAGTATACTGTCTCTCTCTGAATACTCGGCCCGGGAGGCGTGTATGACAACTAAATCGATCCTCGTTCTTTCGTTAATGGCGGCTGCGAGCTGGACTGCCTGGTCCTGGAGCAACGAAGCGGCCGATGTCAAGACCGTCATCGCCAATGCATCCAAGGCATTGGGAGCTGAGAATTTGAAGGCGATCGAATATTCGGGTTCCGGGCTCGATTTTGTACTCGGCCAGGCGCCGCGGCCCGATGCCCCGTGGCCGAAGTTCAACGACAAGACGTATACGCGTCTCATCGATTTCACTGCGCCGGCATCTCGCATCCAGCGGATCCGAACGCAGGGCGAGGACCCGCCTCGGGGAGGCGGCCAGCAGCCGGTCGTCGGCGAGCAGCGGCAGGACCAGGCGGTGCCCGCCAACTCTCCACAGGCAGCTACTCTAGCGGATGACTTGATGATGTCGGTCCCATACGGATTTCTGCACGCGGCCGCCTCGGCTAAAGACTCCAATGTGAAATCGCAGAACAAAGGCGGCAAGAAGTACACGGTCATTTCTTTCACTGCGTTGAACAAGGCTCCTGTGCACGGATACCTGAACGAGCAGAACGTTCTGGAGCGGGTCGAAACGACCATTGACAACACGGTGCTCGGCGACATTCCCTTTGAAACCACTTTCGCCGACTACAAAGACTTCAACGGCCTCAAGTTCCCTGCGCACATCGTGCAGAAACAGGGTGGGTTCCTCGTTCTGGATCTCACCATCACGGATGTGAAGGCGAACCCGCCCGCGAACATACCGGCATCCGGGCAACCGGCCGCCGCCGCCGCGGCAGTTTCCTCCGAAAAGCTCGGCGACGGCGTTTATCTGATCCTGGGCGGGTACGCCGCGATTGCCGCCGATTTCAAGGATTACATCGTGGTGATCGAAGGCCCCCAGAACGACCAGCGGGCCGATGCCATCATCGCCGAGTCGAAGCGGCTGATTCCCAACAAGCCCATCAAGTACGTGGTGAACACGCATAATCACTTCGACCATGCTGGCGGGCTTCGCGCGTTCGTGGCCGAAGGCGCCACTGTGGTGACGCACCAGATCAATAAGCCCTACTACGAGAAGATCTGGAAGAACTCGCACCATCTGGTTCCCGACAAGCTGTCGCAGAGTCCGAAGAAGCCCACATTCCAGACGGTGTCGGAGAAGTTCGTTCTCTCGGACGGAAACCATGTGATCGAATTGCATCACCTTCAGAACTTCGGCCATAACGACGGTATGCTCGTGGCCTACCTGCCGAAGGAAAAGGTCTTGCTCGAAGCCGATGGCTTCAACCCGGCGGCCCGGCCCGCGACGCAGGCTCCCGCCACCATCAGCCCATATACGGCGAGCCTGGCGGCCAATATCGAGCGGCTTCATCTCGACGTGGAGCGGATCATTCCGGTGCATTACCCGGTGGACAACCGGAAGGTTCCTGTTTCCGAATTGATGATTGCTGTTGGGAAGAGCTGACGAAAACAAGCCAATTCCAATAAGGTTGGGCCATCTACCGGCTTATTGCCGAATCCGAAAGTGAACTGCGGCAGGTCAAGCCGCGTTTCCCTGCAGAAGAACCTGTTGTTGGACGATAGATCTTTCCAGTGAACTCCGTCTTGTCTGCTAAAGCCTATATTGAGTGACTCACGCTTGGTTTCTAGAATCAGTCCCGTGGTATACCCATGGGAAAACTACCGGCCCTTTCCAAACGCCCGCTCTTCTTATTGTTTTTGACGTTTGCGGCGAGATTTTCCGCTAATGCTCAGACGGCCACGTTGAATCTGGCCGCGGGCGCTGTCGCCGCGGGCACGACGGCCGCGATCAACTTATCACTGAGCGGTTCCGCGGGGCCGGCCAGCCTGGAGTGGGCGCTTACCTACCCGGCCTCTTCGGTTTCGGCACTCTCTGTAACCCCCGGCGCGGCCCTCACCGCTGCCGGCAAGTCGCTGGTATGTTTTGCGGGCGCGGGAACGTATCAGTGCCTGGCGTCGGGAGTGAACACGGCCGCAATCGCGGACGGAGTAGTTGCCACGGTCTCGATCACGCCCGCCATCACGTCGGGCACTATTAACACGGGTGTCGTCAATGTGGTCGCGGCATCACCGATGGGCGGATCGTTGGCCGCGAGCGCAACAGGCAGCACGCTCACAGTGGGTACGATGCCGGTACTGAGTTCGTTTGTGTGCAACCCTTCTTCCATTACCACTCCCGGGACATCCAGTTGCACGGCCACTTTGAGTGGAGCAGCGCCAACCGGCGGCTTGATGCTAACGATCAGCGGGAATAACAGTGTTCTGACCATCCCGTCGTCTTTGGTGATAGCGGCAGGATCGGCCTCCGGCGCAATTACAGCCAGCGCGGCCAGCGTCACTGCCAGCACCAGCGACACCGTCACCGCGTCGCTCGGCACAGCTTCTCTCAATGCAAGCTTGACCTTGATGCCGCCGGCGGCGTCGGCTCCTGTCGTGACTCCAAATTCTCTGGCCTGCGTTCCATCCAGTCTCGCCCCGGCCGGATCGACCACTTGCACCCTCATCCTGACCGGCCTCGCGCCAGCTGCGGGCGCGGCCGTGAGTCTGACCTCCAGCAGTTCGTCTCTGACGGTTCCAGCGTCAGTGACCGTGCCGGTGGGTTCCAGTTCCACTACGTTCACGGCGACGGCTGCGGCAGTGACGGCCGTACAACCATCCGTCATCACGGCTTCCCTCAATGGAAGTTCGCTCACCGATTCGGTGGTGTTGAACCCGGCGGGCGGTGCGACTACTATGTCGGTCGGGCCCGGTCAAACCTACACTGCGCCTTGTGCGGCGTTGACCACGGCCGCTGATGGATCGACCATCGCCATTAATGCAGCAGTCACCTATTCCGGCGACGTTTGTACGATCACAGCGAACAATCTCACGATCAAGGGAACCAATGGGCGCCCATTGATCAACGCCGCCGGGCTGAATTCCGGTGGGGCAGCGTGGTTATTCCAGGGTAACAATATCATCCTCGATACGATCGAACTCACGGGCGCGGCCAGTTCGACCAACAATGGCGCGGCCGTCCTCATGAACGGCGCCAACCTGGCCGTTCTGAACTCATATATCCATGACAACCAGGAAGGCGTTGTGACTGGCGCCAGCGCTCACTCGCAGATCCTGATCCAGGCTAGCGAATTCAATCACAACGGATTCGGCGATGGGCTTACGCACAACGTGGACGTGAACTCCGCGGCGCGTCTCACGATGCAATACGATTATTCGCACAACGCGAATGGAGGAGACCTCGTCAAAAGTCAGGCGTCAGAGAATTACATTCTCTTTAACCGGTTGACCTCCGAGCAAGGGACTACAGCGTCAGAAATTGATCTGACTCATGGCGGCCGCTCGTTCCTGATCGGAAACCTGATTGAAAAAGGCGCCACTGATACGGGCCCCGATGCTGTCGGATATCTGCTCGGCGGCACAAGCGTATCCAATCCGAGCACCGAGTTTTACGTCGTGAACAACACCTTGGTCAGCGACAAGAGCACCAGCGTGAATTTCCTGAACATCGGCTCAGCCGATGCCGTGCCCGCCATCGTTACGAACAACATCCTGTATGGCCCCGGCGTTGCCAGCACGCAATCCACATCGGTGTTGACCGCTAATCTGACGGCCAATCCGCTCTTTGTTAATCAGGCGGCATACGACTACCACTTGACTTCGGGTTCGCCGGCCATCAACGCCGGTGTCGCAGCCGGTTTGGCGGACGGCATCTCGCTGGTGCCCGGATATCAATACCTCGATCCGAGCTGCGGCCAGGCGCGGACTCTGTCGGGTGCGATCGACGTTGGCGCCTACGAGTATGGCGGCGCCGGCGCGCCATTGTACTGTGCGATGGCGGCATCCGGAATCAGTCTCAGTCCCACCAGCGTAACCGGCGGCACGGTCACAACCATGAACACCGTGACTCTGAGTGTTCCAGCCCCGTCGTCCGGCACCGTGGTGGCGCTCACGAGTTCGAATCCGAGTGCCGCAGCGGTGCCCGCTACGATTACAGTGCCGTCGGGCGCCGTTACTGCAACCTTCAACATCACCACATCCTCAGTTGCCGCGTCCACGAGCGTGAAGATCTCAGCTTCCTATTCGGGAACGTCACAGAGCGCCGCTCTCACAGTCATGCCCGCGGCGACACCCTCGGCCCTCGGATCGTTCACATGCAGCCCTACATCCCTGCGTTCCTACAGCACCAGCACCTGCGTCATTACGCTGAAGAGTGCCGCGCCTCCCGGTGGAAGCGCGATCAACGTGTCTTCGGGTAGCAGCCTCATTTCGGTGCCTGCGACAGTAACCGTAGCGGCCGGGACGACTTCCGTCACCTTCAAAGTCAAGA
>Ga0126371_10006459_pt1 | contig 10438 bp, 9 predicted proteins | sample PanSoiMetaPlot_4_FD_110145 | JGI IMG/M metagenome (GOLD analysis project Ga0126371, IMG submission 110145) | Tropical forest soil microbial communities from Panama - MetaG Plot_4 | ecosystem: Environmental > Terrestrial > Soil > Tropical forest > Bulk soil | place: Panama | collected 2016-02-17
CGTCGCCGTTCCAGAGCGTGGCTACGGGCGCGCTTGGCCCGCCGGGATTCGTCCCGCCGAAGGCCCAGGCCTGATCCGGGCCGGTGGCGAGGATCGCCGAGTAGCCGGACGCGTTCGCTGGCAGGCCGTAGTGGCGCACCAGCGCCATTCTGAACGCGGAGCTAGCCGTCGTCGGCTTGCCGCTCACCTCATTGGCTGACGGCGCCGACTTTGCCAGCCGGGCTAGCCGCTGAGACGGCAGCTGGTGCGCGACGGCCCACGTCGTCACGCTGGCGCCCGCCACCAGGGCGGGCACCGTCACGCAGACGGCAAGATGCCGGGCCCTAGCCGCAATGGGGCGGCTCCACAGCATCGACGTCTCCCCGTGGGGGCTCCGGGTGAGCAACTCGCAGATTGCATAACGCTAAAGTCAATTCTTTCCCAAAGATACCGGGCAACTGGCGCGAAGGTGCTGCATCACTGCTGTCATGCCCAGCACGTGGCAACCTGGGCCACGTGCCGTCGGCGTTGGGGATCGCCCACTCGGCGGTGGGCGCAGCGTGACCGATCACCGAGCAGTGGCAAGATAGCTGCACCTGAAGGTCCGCGCCCGAGGCCATGGGCCAGCAGGGTGCGACGGAAGGGGACGGGTCAGCGGGATATGGCGGACGAGCCGGTGCTGCCGCCGGGTCAGTACATACCGCGGACGCTGCCGGTGCTGCACTACGGTCCGGTCCCCGCGTTCAATCCCGAGACCTGGGATCTGCGGATCTTCGGGGCGACCGAATCAGGGTCAGAGGCGCGGCTGAGTTGGGACGACGTGGCCGCGTTGCCGGTGAGCGAGCTCACAGCCGATTTTCACTGCGTGACGAAGTTCACCGTTCCCGGCATTCGCTGGTCGGGTATCCCGGCGACCGAGGTGCTCGCTCGCTTCCCGCCCGCGGCAGGGGTCACGCACGTGATGATCTGGGCCGACTTCGGCTACAGCGCCAACGTGCGCATTGGCGATTTCGCCGCGCCGACTACGCTGCTCGCGACCCAGATTGAGGGCGCTCCGCTGAGCGCCGAGCATGGTTATCCGCTGCGCCTCGTCCTGCCGCATCTGTACGCATGGAAGAGCGTCAAGTGGGTTCGCGCGCTGGAGTACCTGACCACCGACCGGCGCGGTTTCTGGGAAGAGCGCGGCTACCACAACACCGCGGATCCCTGGCGTGAGCAGCGCTACTCCTACCAGGAACGGGACGGCGAGGGACCCCCGTTCTAACGGGCCCCGTGCCTAGAGAGCGCCGATGTTGATCGTGATCGTCGCGCCCTGCGGTGCCTGGCCAGTCGGCGAGTAGCTCGTCACCCTGTGGCCGAAAGCACCCTGGTTCACCTGCACGCCGAACCCGGCCTGCTGGAGCGCGGCCGTTGCCTGGTCCTGGGTCATCCCCAGAACGTCGGGGACGGCGACCTCTCCGTTCGGCTGGCCGGTCTGGCCGCCCTGCCCAGTCGACACGTACACCGTGACGACTTCGGGATTGGTGATGGGCGTGCCCGGCGCCGGAGACTGATTGCTGACCGTCCCGGCGGGCAGCGAACTGCTGTTGTCGTCGACCGGGTTGATGGTGAGGCCGCCAGCGGCAGCCTCCGCCTGGACGTCGCCGATCTGCTGGCCCACGAAGTTCGGTAGCGGCTGGCCCGAGCTCACTACCAGCTGGACAGGCTTGTACGCCGGCCACTTCTGGTAGGCGACCGGGTTCGTTGAGATGACCACGTTCGCAGGGACGCCGGCGGATGTCTGGTAGCTCGGAGGTGCCGCCTTGAGGCCAGCTGACCGGATGGCCTGCTGGGCCTGGTTCACCGGCAGGCCAGTGACCTGCGGCATCGTCACCATCACCGGCCCGAGCGAGGGAATGACGGTCACCTGGCCGCCCCGGCCGATGTCCGATCCGGCTGCCGGGCTGGTGGAGATGACCCGCCCGGCCGGCACGCTGTCACTGTTGCGGGCGTGGCCGGTCACCACGTGGAACCCGGCGCTCGACAGTTCGGCGCGGGCCGCGCTCACGCTCATGTTGGTCACCTGCGGCACTGCAGCGTACCGGCCGAACGCCAGCCACCAGACGAGCACGCCGACCAGCACGATGGCCGGCACGATCAGAACTCGCCGGCTGAACAGCCAGCGCTGCAGCCACGGCTCCTGGTAACCCCGGCCGGAGCCGCGCCCGTGGCGGCCAGAATGACCGCCGCCGAAGTCTGGCTCCTGGCCCACGGGGACGACCATGGTGTGGTTGGGCGCTCCGCTGCGGTCGCCCAGCGCGGGCAGGTAGCCGGCCGGCGGGTACTGCGCGGTCCTGGCGTCATAGGCAGGCTGCAGTGCGCCCCCCTGCTCGGCGTCCGGCATCGGGGAGTCGCTGCCGGCCTGGCGGGAGCCGTTCGATGCCAGGCCCGCTGGCCAGCTCGTCATCGGCGCGGCGGGTGCCGGGACGTCAGGCGGCGCATATCCGGGCCCGGCTGGCTGCCCGTCCCGCCTGGTCACCGGCGGTAGCGGCATGCCTCGGCGAACCTCGGTGATGGCGCGCAGGTAGTGCCGCGCGTCAGCAGGGCGGAGATCCGGATCCCGGCTGGTCGCGAGCGCCACGAGCGCGTCCAAGGCCGGCGGCAGGTCGGGCTGCGCGCTGGATGGCGCCGGTACAACAGAGTTGACGTGCTTGTATGCCACCGCCAGCGGCGTGTCCCCGGTGTGCGGCTGCCGCCCGGTCAGCATCTCGAACAGCATGACGCCCACCGCGTAGACGTCCGTCCGCTGATCGGATGAGTTGCTGGCTACCTGCTCGGGCGCCAGATAGGCGGCCGTCCCGATGAGCAGGCCGGACCTGGTGTGCCGGATTCCGGACGCGGCCCGGGCGAGACCGAAGTCAGCGACCTTGACCGAGGTGCCGTTGCCGAGCAGCACGTTCTCCGGCTTCACGTCCCGATGGACGATGCCAGCATCGTGTGCGACGGCCAGGCCGGCTAGCACCCGCTCAATAATGTCGAGCGCCTCACGCGGGTTCAGGCGGCCGCGGGCCGTGAGCAGCTCACGCAGCGTGGGCCCCGGCACGTACTCCATGGCGATGTAGTGGAGATCACCGGTGGAGCCCTGATCGAAGACGGCGACGACGTTCGGGCTCGACAGCCGGGCGACCGCGTGGGCCTCGCCGATGAACCGGTCCACGAACTCGCGGTCGCGGGCCAGCTCCGGATGCGCGATCTTGATCGCAACGGCACGATCCAGTCGCACGTCGCGGGCCAGGTAGACCGTGGCCATGCCGCCTCGGGCAATCTGCGACTCGACGAGGTACCTGCCGTCGAGTAGCTGCCCAATCGGCGCCGACAACGTCACATCCATCGGGAGAATTCTAGGGGCCACGCAGTGTTCTGCGCGCAGAACAGGCTGCGATAGCCCTAACCCACGGGTGGAGAGGAGGCGAGCGCGAGGTGGCGCCGCGGCACCCGGCCAGCTAGGAATGCCTGCCGTCCCGCGGCGACAGCGAGCCGCATGGCCTCCGCCATCAGCTCCGGGCTGCGGGCCCTGGTGACGGATGTGGCGAGCAGCACAGCCGCGCAGCCGAGCTCCATCGCGATCGCGGCGTCGCTCGCGGTACCGATCCCTGCGTCCAGGACCACGGGCACTCCGGCCGACTCGACGATCAGCTCGATGTTGTGCGGGTTGCGGATGCCAAGCCCGGAGCCGATCGGCGCGCCCAGGGGCATCACGGCGGCACAGCCTGCCTGCTCGAGCCGCCGCGCAAGAACCGGATCGTCGTTGGTGTACGGCAGCACCGTGAAGCCGTCGGCTACGAGCTGCTCGGCAGCCAGCAGCAGCTCGACCGGGTCGGGCAGCAGCGTCCTCTCGTCCGCGATGACCTCGAGCTTGACCCAGCTGGTGCCGAGTGCCTCGCGCGCCATGGCCGCGACGCGCACCGCCTCGGTGGCGGTGTAGCACCCCGCGGTGTTCGGCAGCACGCGGATGCCACGGTCGGCTAGCAGCGCGAGGACCGAGCCTTGTGCTGCCGGGTCGACACGCCGCATCGCGACGGTCGTCAGCTCGGTACCCGAGGCGGCGAGCGCGCGGTCGAGTACGTCCATGCTCGGCGCGCCGCCGGTGCCCATGATGAGCCGGGAGGTGAATTTCTCACCGGCAATCAGCAGCGGATCGTCCACTGTCAGCCTCCCTGCACAGCGGTCAGGACCTCCACGTCGTCGCCTTCGGCGAGCGCCGTGGTGTCCCAGGCGGCCCTGCGGACAACGGTTCCGTTGACCGCCGCGGCCACGCCGGACGGGGCGCGAGTCAGGAGCGCAACCGCCTGCGCCAGTGACCCGCCGCCAGCCAGCTGATGCGGCCGGCCGTTGATTTTTACCTGCATGCGGCTTCTTCTTCCGGCCGCGGGGCGGCTGTCGTGCTGCGGGTGCCATAGCGACCCGCCGCAAACGCGCGCCACAGCGGGTCTGGTACGCCGGTGCGCAGGAAGCCGGCGACCGTGTCCGCCGTCACGGGCGCCAGCAGGACCCCGGCGCGGAAGTGCCCCGTGGCGAGGACTAGCCCAGGCATCTCGCACAGCCCGATGATCGGCGCGTTATCGGGAGTGCCGGGCCGGAGCCCGGCGACGGCATCGGCAAACTCGAGTTCGGTAATCCCTGGCACGAGGGTCCGAGCATCGCGCAGCAGCTCCCAGATTCCGCCGGCTGTCACCGTCGTATCGGGACCGAGTTCCTCCTGCGTTGCCCCGACGACCAGTTCGCCGCTCTCCCTCGGCACCAAGTACACGCCTGAGCCACGGACAATTCCGCGGACGGTCCGCCGCAGCAGGCCGGGCGGCAGCCCGGCAGCTGTCATCGCCGCTGTGGTCCGGAGCCGGATGATCTGGCCCTTGACCGGACGGACCGGCGGGGCGATGCCGGGCGGCAGGCCTGGCATTCTGGCCGACTGCCAGCCAGCGGCCAGCACGATCCATTCCGCCTCGGCTACCGAGCCGTCAGCCAGTCTGGCGCCGCTGGCGCGGCCTGCAGTGCAGATCACCTCTGTGACCCGCTGGCGGACGAGCCGGGCACCGGCCCCCTCAGCCGCCTGCACGAGCGCGGTCGCCAGCAGCCGCGGGTCGACCGAGCCGTCGTCGGTGGCAAGCAGCCCGCCGCGGATGGACGGGTCAAGCATCGGTTCCGCATCCCGGCACTCGCGCGCGCTGAGCTGCTGCAGATGCACGCCGAACGACTCCTGGAGCTGCCTGGTTTCGGCGAGGGCGGCCACGTCGTCACTGTCGTAGGCAACCTGCAGGGTGCCAGACTGCCGGAAGCCGGCCGACAGGCCGGTCGAGCGCTTCAGGTCGGCGACGAAGGCCGGGTAGCGCCAGAGCGAGTCCTGACCGAGCCCGAAGATCTCCCGCTCGGCGTACGCAGCCTCCGCGATCGGGGTGAGCATGCCCGCGGCGGCGTGCGTCGCCCCCTGACCAGGCTCGGGGTCGGCGATGACGACCTGCATGCCCCGCTGGGCCGCCCGCCAGCCGATGGCCAGGCCGATGACGCCGCCGCCGATGACGAGGACGTCGGTCCTAGCCTGGCTCTCGACGCTCACCGTCGGCTCCCTTCGCCGGCATGACCCGGATCAGGTTCCTGCGGTCGGCGGCTCACCAGCCGCCCTCTCAGTCCGGTCACACCGGACTCCCGCGCGATGATCCCCAGGGTAGCGCGCCCTTGCCAGCTGGGCGGCGGCGCGGCGGATCTCCCGATTGGCCCCGAACGTCACTGCCGGCCGGGGAGGGCGAGGCCGGTCTCGTAGGCGACCACGACGAGTTGTGCACGATCCCGGCAGCTCAGCTTGTCCAGCAGATGGCTGACGTGCGTCTTCACCGTGGCCACGGACAGGTGCAGGGCGGCGGCAATCTCGCTGTTGGACTTCCCGGCAGCGACCTGCTCCAGCACGTCCCGTTCTCGGTCCGTGAGCTGGGCGAGCGCGTCCTGCGCGAGCCTGGCGGCGGGACGCGGATGCCGGGTGAACTCGGCAATCAACCGGCGAGTTATCGCGGGGGCGAGCAGGGCCTCGCCCGCGGCGACAATCGCGATGGCATCGAGCAGCTGCTCCGGCGGCGTGTCTTTCAGCACGAAACCGCTGGCGCCGCTCCGAAGCGCTTCGAAGACGTGCTCATCCTCGTCGAATGTGGTGACTATAAGGATCCGGGGAGCCGAGTCCGGATCGGTGTCGAGGATGACCTTGGTTGCCTCCAGCCCGCCCATGACCGGCATCCGGATGTCCATCACCACGACATCCGGCTTGAGGGCCCGCGCCTGGCGGACCGCCTGGATGCCGTCGCTGGCCTCACCTACGACGGTCAGCCCTGGTGCGGAGTCGATGAGCAGCCTGAACCCCGTCCTGACCAGTGCCTCGTCGTCGGCGATCAGGACCCGGATGCCAAGCGCCGGAGGTCTCGTCAAGCGATGGCTCCCTTCTGATGGGGTAGCGGCTGGACAGGCAGATGTGCGCTCACGACGAATCCGCCATCCGGGCCCGGTCCAGCGGTCAGCGTGCCGCCGAGCAATTCGGCTCGCTCCTGCATGCCGGGGATGCCAAGCCCGCCGCCCGAAGCGGATTCAACGGGGTTCGGATGGCCGGCGTCGGTCACCGTCACGGTGAGGTTGCCGTCGCCGTGGTCGATATCGACCCGGGCAGGTGCGCCGCTGGCGTGCTTGCTCACATTGGTCAGCGCCTCCTGTGCGATCCGGTACGCGGACAACTCCAGGGCCGCGCTGTACGTGCGCGGCTGCCCGGAACTGTGGTAGCTGACGTCCTGGCCGGCCCTGCGGAGTCTGTCGACAAGCGCTGGCAGGTCGCTCAGCGCCGGTGTCGCGGCCTCGTCGGCATCCTGTGGGTCACGGATCTGGCGGAGCAGCCCGCGAAGCTCGTCGAGTGCTGATCGGCTGGCTGTCTCGATGGCGGACAGAGCGACATCTGCCTGGCCGGGCTGCTCGGCGAACAGTAGCCTTGCCACTCCAGCCTGGACCGCGATGGCGCTCAGGCTGTGCGAGACGACGTCGTGCACCTCCCTGGAGAGCCGCAACCGTTCCTCCGCCCTAGCGAGCTGGAGTTCCTCGGCAGCCCGGCGGCGCTCCACGCGCTGCAGCTGCTGGCGGTAGCCGCGAAGCGCCCGCACCATGTCGCCCGCCAGCCACGCACCGATTACTGCGAACAGCTGGACCGCATCCTGGTCCTGGTGCGGATGCAGGTGGATGGCGATCGGCAGCGACGCCCAGGTGCCCGCGCCGGCCACCAGCGCGGCTGTCAGCGACCGCCGTCGGCGGCTCCGGTCGGCACAGGTGAACACAGCGATCGCAAGATTGGGTCCGGCGTTGCTGATAAACGGGGTGAACGCCACGCCGGCGAGGGCCGCTGCCACGTAGATCGCCGCCACGGCTACGACGACGGTCACGGGCCACCTACGCCGGACGATCAGTGGCGCTGCGGCCGCTGCGCCGAAGGCAGCCGCGGTGGCCGGCTGGCCAGCTGATCCCGCGCCGAGCAGGACCGGCACGGTGAATGCCGCGAAGCAGCCAACTGCGATTGCCCAGTCAAGGCGATCCGGGGCCGCAAAGTCGGAGATCCGCTGCCAGAAGCGGGCAAGCAACGGCGGTGCGGGCGCGGCGGCTTGGTCCGTGATCACCATATTGTGACCATAGCCTGGGCTCTTACCAGCGATGATCGGTCGCGAGCCGGATCTCGCCATCGTTCTGCGGAATGAGGCCGCCCCTGGTCTCAGGCTGCCGATGGCGGTCAAGTCGAGACGCCAGGCCGACGGCAGCTGCCTGGCCGGCCGCGCAGCCTTGTCGCATGACCAACACAGCCATCACCACCGATGACGGACCACGCTCCAGCAATGAGCCTTCTCAGGCGACCCGGCAGTTGTCGGCTCTGCTCTGTGCCGCCGCGGCTAGCGCCGCGGTCGCTGGCATAGCTACCGGCCTCGCCACGTACCTGCACCGGTCGCCGATTCGACACGCGCACGTTCCCGGCACCTCGGCCTGGGTCCAGCACCTCGCCATAGCGGCCGCTGCCTGCGCGCTGTACGGCGTCGTCCGGTGGCGGCGTGCCCGTCGGCCCCGGCGGGGCACCGGCCGGCTCCTGCTGCTCGCCCCGCTGGGCAGCAGCGCCGCGTCACGTCTGGCGGCAACGATGCGGCAGGTGACGTGGCGGTCCGCGGCGACGCTACCCCTGCTGGCAGTGATCGCCTACAGCTTCTGGCGAGCCGGCGTCCAGGTCACGGGCGGACTCGACCCGAACTTCACCGTCAACGCGTGGGGCGGCCCGACGTACCTGGGCGCGATGGCATGCCACTACCTGGATGGCGCGCTGATCATCGCGGTCAGTGGCTGGCTGCTGAGCAGGATCATGTTTCGGCCGCCCTCGGGACGCGCGGATGGCTCCATCGGACTGTCTGTCGATTAAATACTCGATCAATGACCACGAATGTCAGTATCGGTCGATAACGTGATCGAAGAAGCACGCGCCAGGAATCTGCGACGCCAGGGGAGGAGCGGGCCGTGACCGATAACTCAGGCAATGCCAGGATCGCGAGCTGGATCGACTCCCCGTTGGCTCGGCCGGCTGGCGAACCCGCCGTTCGTGACGTGATCGGTGCCGGCTTCACGCATGCTGCGGACGGCCCGTATCCGCAGCTAGGAGCGCGGGGATTCGAGGCGGGCGGCCCGGCGGATCTGTTGCCTCCCTGCTCGGTTCTGGCCGAGCTGACTGGCCAGGTGCTGGAAGAAGGTGCTGGTCGGCTCACTGACGATGAACTGGTGGGTGTGCTGCGCGCCGCTCGCCGGGTGGTGTCGTGGCAGCAGGCAGTCGAGCTGGCCGCCGTGGCGGAGCTCACGGCGCGCCGCGCGGCTGAGCCGACGGGCCAGGGGCCTAGTGCTAGGGAGCGAGCCTCGGCCGAGGTGGCCGTCGCGCTGACCCTGACCGGCCGTTCGGCCGACATCCTGTCGGATCTCGCCGTCGGCGTGCGGCGCCTTGGTGATGTCGATATGGCGCTGCGAGGAGGGGAGATCGATATCGCGAAGGCCTCGGTGTTCGTCGAGGAGCTCGCCGGGCTGGACTGGCTGCACGCATCAGTGATCGCCGGTCGGCACGTGTTCGCCGCCCCTGGTCTCACGACTGGCCAGCTGCGCCAGTTGTTGCGGCGCGCCGTGATGTCCGTCGACCCCGACGCGGTTCGGCGTCGGCAGCAAAAGGCTCGCGACCATGCCCGCGTGGAGACGTGGTCAGAAGGATCGGGAAACGGTGCACTCGCCGGCCGGGAGCTGCCGCCTGCCCGCACGCTGCTCGCCGACCGCCACGTGCGCGCGCTGGCTCAGGCGTTGCAGCGCGCAGGCATGCCCGGCACGCTGGACCAGATCTGCGCCGAGGTGTTCCTCGCGCTCCTGTCCGGTGAGTCTCCCGAGTCGCTTCTCGCTGCCGCTGAGCCGCGCGACGACACGGCCGAGGGACCAGTCGGACATGGTGCCGATGAGCATGGCCGGCGCGCTGCGGATGAACAGGGCGGGCAGGCTGCCGGCGTGCCAGGCGAATGCATGACCTCGAAGCGAGGCGAAGCCGCCGGTCCAGGCGGACTCGGCTTGTCCTGGCCGCGCGGCCCGCTCGGCACGGTGCATCTGACCATGCCGCTCGGTGCGTGGCTGGGCATCACGAACAGCCCAGGAGAGGCCGCAGGTCGCGGCGTGCTTGATGCGTGGAGCTGCCGCGAGGTAGCCAGCTCTCTGGCGGGCCAGCCGGGCAGTCGCTACTGCCTGACGGTCACCACTCCGGACGGCCACCCGGTCGGCCACGCCTGTTCTCGCACCCCGCCACCGGGGCTCGCTCGAGACGGGCCGGCGCGGCCTCCGCCAGGACCGCCCGGAACAGAACGGCCGGGGGCAGAACGGCTGGCGCAGGATGGGCCCGCGCCGCCGGTCGTCGCGTGGATCCGCGGCCTCGCCATGAACTGGCTCGAGTCCGGGTCGTGCTCGCATGCGCGCGAGACGGCGGCGTACGTTCCCGGCAGGCTTCTTGGCCACCTGATCAAGGTCAGGAACCCGACGTGCACGGCGCCGGGTTGTCGGCGACCGGGCCAGCAGAGCGACCTTGATCACGTCATCCCGTACGCCCAGGGCGGGCGGACGTGCGAGTGCAACTGCCATCCAGCCTGCCGCCGGCACCACAGATGCAAGGGCAGCGCGGGCTGGCACCTGGAAATGCCGGAGCCCGGCACGCTGGTCTGGCGGCTCCCCCATGGCCGCCGTTACGTCACGCGCGCCCAGCCATATCCGGTCTAGGCGCAACGCCCGGCGACCCGGAAGGCAACAACGCTCGCGATCGCCACCTGCGCTATTTACCGTCATTGCATGGGGCCACAAGGCTGGCAGATCCACCGGTGGGCGATCCGCTGCCGCTGCCAGTCTCGTCAGACGA
>Ga0126371_10006460_pt1 | contig 10438 bp, 11 predicted proteins | sample PanSoiMetaPlot_4_FD_110145 | JGI IMG/M metagenome (GOLD analysis project Ga0126371, IMG submission 110145) | Tropical forest soil microbial communities from Panama - MetaG Plot_4 | ecosystem: Environmental > Terrestrial > Soil > Tropical forest > Bulk soil | place: Panama | collected 2016-02-17
CCCACCACAAGGGGTGATCGGCTTGACGGCAGTTGAAGGTAACGCAAGGTTTGCGCGCCGCTTGGCGGGGCGTCAAGGAGCGAGGCGACGCGCTGGCCGCGGGCGCGTTCGCCATGCCGCGGCGGGTCGGCACGGCCCGGCTTTAATTCAGCAAAACAGAGGCATCGTCTCATCGCCCAATCCTCGATAGTATGTTTCGGAGCGCGGCACACGGTTCGCGCGAGACGAGGTTCTGCCCTGGTACCTTTGTCAAAATATAAACCTTTGCGCCTACGCTCGGTTCCTGCTCAGGCCGCCTCGTGAAGGCGCGCGGCACCTAAACATGAAGGCGGCACCCACGAGCACGATATCGGCGCCAGGGCGACGGAAAAGCCGCGTGCTTTAGCTGGCGGATCGATTATCTAACTTGAGCGATCTTTGTAAGCTTCCGCCGCGATCCAGGCCGCAAATGCCGGGCCAATTGCAGCACCGGTTATCAAGCCAGCGGACCAGTCGTTTTGCGAGGGGCGCACGATAAGCATCCAGCCAACACCGAGCGCGTCCTGATTCAGCAGTTCGGGCCGGTGCACCAAGCTGTCATTGTGCGCCAACACCACGCCGTCAAAAGCGGCTCGGGCTGCTCCGATCCACTTTCCGCACTCAATGGTGGCAAACGAGCGCCCTTTCTGGAAAGAGCGTCCGATCCGTTTCGGAGTAAACACCAAAACGTCGCCAGCAAGCGACATGGCCAACGGTGTGAACCCCACCCGAATCGTTGCATCATCGAGCAGATCGTACCAGATTTGGTTGTCCACATCGTAGAACAAGTGATCTGGGAATTCGCTGTCTTGCACCTTGCTCACAGCTAGAACTCTTAATAGCTCAGGACCCGGCACTCCCCATCCATGAGATCGCGGATCATGGTGGCTGCGCCCATTAGGCCGTTGCATTCTGGTATCAGGTCGCTTTTGTTGGCATCGAACAACTCGAGATTGGCAGGACACGCCCAGAAGCGCGCGCCGTGGCCGTGGGCCTCCTTGATCCAATCGTAAACTGTCATCGGGCTGTTGGGCTTGACGCGTAGCCGCTCGGCAACGCCCTTGATCATTAACCGACCGGCCGTCGCCGTGCAGACGACGTCGACCTCATAGTCCATCGACGCGGCAACCGCTGCATGATAGAAAGGCGCGCCGAGTTCCTCGACATTGCGTGGATCGGTATTGAGCAGAATGATTAGCAGGCGGTTCACGACACGCTCACCTCCGTGGCGAAGGTTGCTCGCCAGCCGCTGGGAAAAAGCCACTGCCGGCAACAATTAGGCGGTTAGTCGCGCTCGGACGTTCCGCTCGCACGTCGCTATCGCGCCGCCGCTCGAACGGCATCGAGTCCGCGCGCGGCCCGGTATCGACGGCTTGGTGCGCCCTCCTCATTCCAGCCCGATCTGCTCGACCCCGAGCCGTTGACCCAATTTGCTAAAGCAATGTCCCTCCTTGAGCACTCGCAAATCCCCATCGAGACGCGCTTCGAGTTCCCTGAGTTTTGACCGCGCGTTCGGGTTGTCGAGCGGCGCGCCGTTGGGCGCGGTCACGGGGAAGAAGCAAGCAGCATCCCAGTCAGCACCGGAACCGGCAAAGAGAACGATGATCTCGTGCCAATCGATCCCCTCGCCCACGACGTTGAAATAGGTGGAGCACAATGGTGTTACCTGGTGCGCGCTGATATCGACGAGCACCACGAGCGCGGTGAAGGCGCCGGACCGCGCGAATTCGACGGCGACCCACCGGTCGAATTCAGTTGCGTGTATCTCCTGGTTAGAAATCGACAACAGGAGTCTCCGACCGGTAATGATCGAACAGCGACCAGAATGGGGTATCACGAGTTCGGGCGTACCAATTCTCGAATTCGACCAAGACTTGGGCGACGTCGGGCAACGCAGCGTCATTCTCAGACGCCGTTAGATTGGCAAACACCGCTTGAGCGACCGGCGAGAAGCGGGACAGCACAAGGGCCCGCGCGTCGCTGTCGTTTGACCAGTCGAGCTTTGCGCGCAGGGCTGCGAGCGCTGCGGCGACCGCTTGCTCCTCGGTTTCAGCCTCGGCGACCGCATCAGCAATCGCACGCATCAAATTCAGCCGGCGGAACGCGAAGGCCCGCTCGCGGTCGAGCGCGGCAATTTGCTGTGCCGCTTGTTGCCGGAACGTGGCCTCGGCGGCCGAGGCGCTATCCGCGGCGGCCTTGAGCCGATCCAGGAACCCGAAGCCCTGAGCTGTCACGGTCACCTCCGTGGTGGTGGCGGAAGAGAGTGGGAGTCGAACCCACCAAGGACCGTCTCGCAGCCCTTCCCGGATTTGAAGTCCGGACGCCCCACCGGGAACGCTTCTCTTCCGGACGGCGCCCAACCAAAAACCCAACAAAAATACGGGTTTCTTAACGGCTCTTCACGTCCACCTCACCCCCAGCACTAGGACCGGGCGCGACAAAATGTCAAGCGCCCGCACCCGCTAGAAGAATGCCGTCAGGTCCTCACCGGCGCAACGCGCATCGGCGCGCGGCCTAATCACTTGGGCGGCGGCCGGCCGATCGCCGGCGCGAGGGGATTCCCCATCGGACTGCGACGCGCTGTGGGAGCGTGGCGTCAGCCGTCGATGGAGTCATCCACCGACGAGGAGCGAGCGCTCACGCGCGATCAAGCGCTAGCGGGAGCATTTTGTCGAGATGGCACCCGCCCGGAGCGGGGTATCGAGCCGCTCAACCTGCGATGCGACTATGCAACTTGGTAAGCAACTCTACTGGCCATCTTGCCGCTGTCCCCGCAAGAGGGCTCGGCGCTGAGAATCCTGTTAGCGCAGCTGTCGTTCAACCTCGGACTAGATGCGACCTATCCCGGTCAACGAACGGTCGCCGGTTCCGATGCGTTTCGATGACGCAAGTCTATCCGCCGTTTGAGCCGTGATAGTACGGGTCAAACTCCGGTAACGTGAAGTAGCCATGATAGGCTGCCGGATTGCGCACTCTGGGATGAGGCGACTGTTGCGTCCAATAAGGCGCAGAATAGTCATACGCCCAGTGTCGATTTATTGGCGTTGCTTCGGCACGCTGGTGAGCCTGCGCCCTCGACATCAAGGGCAAGGAAAGCGACGCTGCTGTGATCGCGGCGATCGCCGCACAAATGACCTGCTTCGGCATAGCCTTCTCCTGTTGCCGCCGGCTTTGGTGACGCCTTGCTTCCGCTTTTGGTCCCTGACTTAAATCAAGCAAACATTCCCGTCATTGGGCCGCCGTTCCCGCAACCCAATGAACGCCGCAACAAACGGCTCACTGACGCCCTGTAAATTCGAGGAAACGATCAACGCCTGTCAATGAGGAGATTCCTGACGACGGCGTAGGTAGGATTCCTGACAACGCTCCAGCATGACGCGGGGCTGCCCGTCGCACGATGCTGCCCGTCGCATGATACAGTCGCCGACGCATTTCGGTGCCCTCAGAAAAATACGACACGAACCGCGAACCGGGCCTTTTATGCCTGAGTCTGGTCATGCCGCTCTCAGAGCGCATCCATAACGTTCTTGCGGTCGATGCGTGAACGCGCCGATGCCAATTGCGGTGATCGCTCGGCGCCGCCGGAGTCGATCTGCAAATTGCTTGATGCCGCAGGCTCGCTGACTTCGTGAGGTGAGCTGTTGTTCTTGAAGTCTTGAGGCGACGCGATGCAAAGCTGATTATCTGGACGGGTGGCGCGTCGGCATTTTCTGCGACGCGCTCGGCACGTTGACGACGCCTCGCGGCTGGCCGATACCCCGTCGATCCGCCGACCGAGCGGTATGGGTATCGCAGCCAAATTTTGCGACTTGCGAAAAGCAGACTGGCTTACACCAGCGTTATCATCGCAGGGGATGGCGTTGCTCGATCACCATCGCGAGAAGCCGCTACTCGCCAATCTTTGCCTGCAGTGCAAAATATCGGAGCAACGCGCGTTTAATTGCAACTTGCGTCTCAACGTCAACTGCGGCCATCGCGTCGGGGGTGTCCTCGATCAGGCGCATAATCGGCGCCATTTCTTCAAGCACCGAGACCGTTTCCTTGACGACGTCGGATACATTTAAGGTCATTGCGTAACACCTCGCCGGTGACATCGTCAGTATCGACGATGCTCGGTCACTGCGGTGCCTTCGCCGTCCTTCCCGTATCTTTATAATGCCGTGCAAGGACTTTCGTTCCGCTTCATGGTTGCAGGTAGCCGACGCCCGGGCTTTCACAACATGAGCTCTCTTTGGCGTGTGCCGCCGATGTCGACGTTCAAAACCCCTTCGCGTCGTCTCGTCATGAGGAAGCCATCAACAGCGTCGCACTACTGATCAAGTCACCGACCGTCACTCCTTCTCACAGATTGCTATCCCGACGGCGAGCATCGCGATCGTGCAGCGACGCCTGTGATCGGCCGCAGCACGCGGAAAAACACACCGGTCGGATCAGAACTTAAACCTTTGATTCAACGACTAAAAAGCGTGCACCTCTCAGCGCACTTGAAGGCGCTCCGATTGCCTTTGAGAATAGGACATGGGACGGTCGGACTTCTCGTCTGTGGGGGAGTGGAACAAGTCTAACCGATATTTGTTGATGCGACGCAAATCACCGCGCCGCAGCGTGACACCGTGGCGGTCGAAAAATTCCAAGATTTGGATCGCTACTTTTCGGCCGTTGTCGAGGCGATCGCGGAACTGCGCCGCGGTGAACTCGCCGTTCGCAGCGTTGCTTGCGAGATCGACGGCGACTTCCAGCATTTCGGCGACGGTGGCGTGCAGAAAAAAGTGGTCATGGGCGACTTCGTGAACTTTGCCCATGCGGCCAACGAGCTTGAGCAATCGACGCATCTGGGTCTCCGGAATGCTGAGGGTTGCCGCGAGATCGCGAACCCGCGGCGGCCGAAACCGCGCTTGCGCGCCCAACAACGGCTTGATGTTCGCCCATGCCATGGCGTCCTGCGGGGTGAGCCGTACCTCGTGACCGGGCGAACGCACCCAGGCGCCATCCAGTTTAAGTTCGCCGGCCTTGGCCAGATCTTGAAGCGCAACCGCAAAGGCAGGCGTGGGTAGGCGTGGATCGAGCTGCAGCCGCAACCGTTCGCGTCCAATGCCGGACAAGTCTGGGTTGGCGGCATGGTAGGCCTCGAGCGTCTCCGTCAGGCTGCGCCTGAAACGGGTCCAGGCGTCCGGCAACAGCCCAAACCCTGGCGCGCCCAAACAGATGATCCGATGCCGCTCGATCATGGCGTCGATTTGCGACGCCGTAAGCGCCCGATCGCGCGCGAACGCCCAAAGATCGAGATAGTGCGGCGCCCGATCGAGCAACGCGACGAGGGCGCCCTCGGCATCGGCGTTGGCCAGCGCCTCGAGCTGCGCTTGCCGATCGGGTGTGCGCCGCTTGCGGGCCGGCGCTCGCAGATCGAGGAAGCGACCGCCGCCGATCGTGCGTTTGGCGCTCGTGTCGCGCAGCACGAAGCGATCGCCAGCGGCGGCGGCAATCGGCCGTTCGAGCACCAGCTGCACCCGGGCCTCGGCGCCGGGTAACACCGATCCGTCGCCGAGCAGAACAATGCGGGCCGCCAGTTCGTTGGCCGCATGGTGCAGGCGTACGGGAGCCCACTGGCCGATCGCCGCAAGCTCGCTGGCAAGCAGCCGCAGAGCGACGTCGATGCGGGTGGTCGGCGCATGCAGCTCGGGATCGAGCACCACGTCGCCGCGACAAACCGCGGCCTTGCTGATGGCATCGCCCGTCAGATTGAGGGCACAGCGTTCGCCGGTCTTACCGCACTCGGCCGGCCGGTTTTGCGCGTGGATCGAGCGCACGCGCGCGGCGAGCCCCGAGGGGCTCACGGTGACCCGGTCGCCGACCGACACTGAGCCCGACAGCACCGTGCCGGTGACGATCGTGCCAGCGCCTGCGAGCGTGAAGCAACGATCGACGGCGAGTCGGAAGCGTCCGAGATCGCGTTGCGCGGTGACGCGGGCCGCGTTGAATAGCCGAGTCCGCAAGACCTCAAGGCCCTCCCCGGTTAGGCTTGAGACCGCAATCACCTCGGCGTTGGCGAGTCGCGTCGGGGCGAGCATCCGGGCAATTTCGGCAACGACGTCCGCGCATCGTGAGGGCGATGCGCGATCGGCCTTGGTGAGTGCCACCACACCGCGTCCGATATCGAGCAGATCGATGATCGCCAGATGCTCGATTGTCTGCGGCATGATTCCATCGTCGGCGGCGACGACCAGGAGCGCGAAATCGATCCCCGTGGCCCCGGCGAGCATATTGTGCACGAAGCGCTCGTGACCCGGCACGTCGACGAAGCCCAGCACCGCACCGTCGGGCGTTGGCAGATACGCAAACCCGAGATCGATCGAGATGCCTCGGGCCTTTTCTTCCTTCAAACGGTCGGTATCAACGCCGGTGAGCGCCCGCACCAGCGCGGTCTTGCCGTGATCGATGTGACCCGCCGTTCCTATGATCACACCTCGACCTCCGATTGCAGCGCGATGGCGCGGCGCTGCGCCTCGGCGATCTGCGCAGCAGAAAGCGCGTTACGAGCCGGCCCGAGAAAGGGTGCGGCCAGTGCGCTACCGGCGTCGCGTGCTCGCAGCAGCCATGCGAGGGCCATCACCGGATCCCGCGACACGCCGGTCCCCAGATGCAGGGCAGCGCCGAGCATCGCTTGACCGTCGGCGTCCCCGCGCTGCGCGCCTCGCCGCCACCATTGCACCGCCTGGACTGGATCTCGCGGCACGCCGAGTGCGTTGTGGAACATCATGCCGAGGCGAGTCATCGCTGACGCAATTCCCTGTTCGGCTGCGGCCAGCGCCCAGCGCCGCGCTTCGGGGTAATCAGGCGCGATGACCTCGCCTTCGAGCAGCATCCAGCTCAGCATGTCCTGAGCGGGTCCATCGCCGGCGGAGGCAGCAGTCCGATAAAGCGCGGCTGCGCGGGCGTAGTCCTGCTCGACCGCTCCGCCCTTGAAATACAGCGCCGCGAGGTTGCGCTGGCCGACTGGATCGCCCGCCTCCGCGGCGAGCGACAGCCAACGCGCTGCCAGCTTCTGATCAGCATTGACCCCGAGGCCTCCGGCGAAGCAGGCGCCGACATTGTTTTGCGCTCGCGCAACCCCGGCCCTCGCCAACGGCCCCCAGATTTCCAGCGCCGCCCGATAGTCCCCGCGGTTCGCCGCGCCGTAGGCGGCCGCCATGCGATCCGCGACTTCTCCCCCCGTGGCGCCGGCGCGCCCCCGCCACCGCTCAAGCCAGCGCATCTGCATGCCTTTGCTGACGCAGGTGAGCGAGATTGGCAAGGAAGCCGTTCTCGTCATCGAGAGCGCGCAGGTCGAGGACCAGCGTCTGATCTTGGAGGCGCCCCAGGACCGGGGTCGGCAACTGGCGCAGGGCCTCGGCAAGGCGCCTCAGATTGCGCCCCGCGCCGCGCTTGCCGGCAGGACGAATCGCCAAGCCGGTGCTCGGGACGGTCTCGAGGGGCAACGCGCCCGAACCGATCTGGCTGGCGCACGCGATCACGTTCAGCGTAAAGGCTCCGCCGACCGCGGCGGCAACCTGCGGCGCCAATCGTTGGGCGAGGTTTTCGATGTCGACGTTGGGGCGTGCCAAAAGCCGTAGAGTCGGCAGCCGTGCTGCAAGCCGATCGGGATCGCGATAGAGCTTCAAAGTCGCTTCGAGCGCCGCCAGGCGGATTTTATCGACCCGCAAGGCGCGCTTCATGGGATTGCGGTTGATGCGCGCAATCAAATCTTGGCGGCCGACGATCAGCCCCGCTTGCGGTCCGCCGAGCAGTTTGTCGCCCGAGAACGTGACAAGATCCGCACCGTCAGCAACCGCCTCGGCTACTGTCGGCTCGTGGACGAGTCCGAACCGTGCGAGATCAATCAGCGTGCCGGAACCCAGGTCATGCACCAGTCGCACGTCCGAGGTGTGCGCAAGTTGCGCGAGCGCGCGCGCCTCCACTTGGGCCGCAAAGCCTTCGATCCGGTAGTTCGAGGTGTGGACCTTGAGAATAAGCCGAGTCCGCGGGCCAATCGCGGCGGCATAGTCTTCGTGGTGGGTACGATTTGTGGTCCCGACCTCGACCAATTTGGCGCCGGCCCGCGCCATGATGTCCGGCATGCGGAATGCGCCGCCGATCTCGATGAGCTCACCGCGGGACACAATCGTGTCGCCGCCTTTAGAGAGGCTATTGAGGACGACCAGCACGGCGGCCGCGTTGTTGTTGACGACGGTCGCGTCTTCAGCGCCGGTGAGCTCACATAACAGGTCGCGCACGTGGTGGTCGCGCTCGCCGCGGCATCCAGTGTCAAGGTCAAACTCGAGCGCGACGGCATCGCGCATGGCCGCTGTGGCGGCCTCGATCGCTGCCTCAGCGAGGAGCGCGCGGCCGAGATTGGTATGAAGCACGGTTCCAGTCAGATTATAGACCGGTTTGAGCCTTCGCGACTCTCGCGCCTCAAGCCGCGCGAGTGCCGAAGCGGCAGCATGCTCGGCGCCGACCGGCGTCCTATCGACACGGGCGACAGCGAGGGTCGCCCGCACCGCCTCGACGACCGCCATGCGTCCAAAGCGGTCGACTGCAACAGTCGCAAGGCGCGTGCGCAACACCTCGTCGACCGAGGGCAGCGCCCGAAGATCGGCATTCTGCGTACTCGGCATGTTCCCAGCCTCAATAGCCGTGCAGAAAGAAATTGACGCCACCGCGCCGATAACCTGCTTCGCGTAGGAGCAGATCCAGACCTAGCGTTGCGACGTCGTCAGCCACCGGCTCGAGCTGCGGATCCTCGTGCTGGTGCAGAATCTTGACGTAGCCGTGGCAGGAATCACAGGTCTCGGCCTTGACCGTCCCCGAACCACCTTCGGTTTGCTGATAAGAAATGCCCTTGGTCGAACCGCACAATGTGCATTTGATCCTTACGTAGTTCCACAATGTGCCGCACAACGCGCACGCGCAGAAGCGCGTGGCCTGGGCTGTTCGCCAACCGACGAGGAGTGAACAGACCGGCAAGCCCGCGCAGACCGGACACCCTGCTTTGCCGATGGGGACGAGGCGATCGGGGCTAAGCTGCGCGGCCAGACGTGCAAAATGCACCTGCAGAGCGGCGGCCACATAGATATGTTCGGCCAGCGTTTCAATCGGAAGAGAGTTTGCCAGCACAGCACGCGCCATGTGTTCGCGCGTAGCGACGTCGGCGTCTATCAATCGTTCCAACGCCACACGCGCGGGGGGCGGCATATCAACCGCGGTGACGCGTGCCAACAACCGTGCGAGCGTTGCGGCAAACACCGGCTCGAACGTGAACTGATCGCGGGGGAGCGGCGGCAGGCCGAACTCGCGCGCGCGCTCGCGTAGCTCCTCGGACGGCGGGTCGGGGACAGGCAGCTCCTCCTGGACGCGATGCTGGGTTTCGGCGAGGCCGGCCAGGAACCGCAGATATTCCCCAAGCTCGTGGCGCGCCCCAAGCGCCACAAAGCGCTGCGCGCGGGTGCGAAACAGACTTAAGGGATCGGGAGGACATGCGAACGGCGGTTTTGCCACCTCCCCGATTGGAACCGGATCGTACCGGGGCGTGCCGGTTTTCTTCATAACGACACCTCACGAACCACACGGGTCACGTGGCATGGTGATGGCCATGCAGCCGCTTAGGGCACCGCCTGTGTACGGCCGTGTTTCGTCTTGCCGGTGACCAATTCCTTTAGCCACTTGCGATGATGCTTCCAGGCCCAGCCGCCAGTCACCGACCCGCGCGTCATGGCCCGGATCGTACCGCGCACCCAGATCGCGGCATAAACGTGGACGATCCACACGCAAATTGCCATGATGGCAGCGATCGAGTGGATCAGCACCGCTATTTGCTTTTGCTCGAGCGTACTATAGGAGAAAAAATACTGATCCCAAATGACTAACCCGCTTGAGATCAGCACGACGATCAACGCTGACATCGACCAGAAGACGAGCTTCTGACCGGCATTGTACTTGCCGACCTCCGGCAACCTCTCCTCGTGGTTGCCGAGCACCGCTCCCAGGCGCGCGAGCCAAGTGAGGTCGACGCTCCTCCAGAGGTTTGCTCGCCAGAAGCGTACGAACAGGGCAAAGAAACTCACGAACAACACCACACCGATCCACGGATGGATCATGCGTGTCATCTGCCCTCCGCCGAACAATCCTGTCAGGAAGAACAGACTTGGATGAAATAGAGCAAGGCCGGAAAGCGCGAGCAGCACCAGGCTTATCGCGGTGATCCAGTGATTGAGGCGTGCCCTCGTCGTGTAACGATCGACAGTAACCGGGTCGCCCGGATGCAGCTGATCACCCGACTCCACGTCATACGCGCTCACGATGTCGACCCCTCTGTCAACCGTTTGGCGTTCTGCTCATCTTCGCGGGTCACACGGTTGGGCCCCTGGACAAGGTGGTGGAGGAA
>Ga0126371_10006461_pt1 | contig 10436 bp, 8 predicted proteins | sample PanSoiMetaPlot_4_FD_110145 | JGI IMG/M metagenome (GOLD analysis project Ga0126371, IMG submission 110145) | Tropical forest soil microbial communities from Panama - MetaG Plot_4 | ecosystem: Environmental > Terrestrial > Soil > Tropical forest > Bulk soil | place: Panama | collected 2016-02-17
CGGTCGCGGCGAGGGCGAGCAGGGCCGTACGGATCTTCATGGTCGTTCTCCTTCAGGGTGTTGCGTGTTGGATTTGAGGTTCGGTCCGAGGGATCGGTTCGGGTTTCTCTACCCAACCGTTGGTCTGCAGCGTGGCCCCGAACGTTCGTCCGCCGCATGCCCAATCGCTCATTCCGTGATGGCCGTCACGGCGAGCCGCCAGGACGCGCGCGGGGGTTTGCCGGCATCACGCCGGGCGCGGGTCAGTCCTGGTCCGTTGAATGCGTGGGCGCCCGCGCGCGCGCCGAGTGAGGGGCCCTCCGCACCACTGCGTCTCGAGAGCCCCCCACCCTGGCCTTCTCCCTGCGGGGTGGAGGGAGAAGGGGCGCACCTGATCCGCCGTTGATCGCGTCCCGCCTCAGCGCGACGCGCGGCGGTCGAGGTCGACGACCTCGGCCTGCCGGCAGCTCGCGCCGCCGCGGCAGGCCTCGACCGCGCCGAGCATCGCGTTCAGCGCCGCCTTGGTGCCCTCCGGCAGCGATGCGAACGTGTTGTGCAGCTCGTCCGGATCGGACGCGAGGTCGTGGTACTCCTTGTCGCCGTCCGCATATTCGACATAGAGGAAGCTGCGGCTGCGCAGCGCCTCGTAGCTCGGCGGGTTGCCGCTGCGCGGCGCGGGGAAATCCGGATCGGCCGTGTCGCGTGCCGGTCCGTGGTGCTCGATCAGCGCCACCGCGCGCCAATCGGCCAGCGTCTGCCCGTGCAGCAGCGGCGCCAGGCTGCGGCCGTCGATGTCGCCCGACGGCGTCATGCCGGCGAGCTCGGCAAAGGTCGGGCACAGATCGATGTTCTCGGCGATGTCCTCGACCGTGCTGCCGGCGCGAATGTTCGGCCCGGTGACGATCAGCGGCACGTGAATGTCGGTGTCGTATGCGGTCATCTTGCCGGGCATCAGGCGGTGCTCACCCATGTGATAGCCGTTGTCGGAGCTGAACACGAAATAAGTGTTGTTTGCCTCGCCGATCGCGGCGACCGCCGCCTGCAGCTCGCCGATGAGCTTGTCGACCGCGAGCACCGACTGGGCACGTTTGCGGAAATCCCGGTCGATCGCCGCCTTGTCGTCGTCGCTGAGCGCTGTCCCGCCGGCGAGCCATTTCGGCGCATCGCGGTCCGCCGCCGCGTCGAACGCGGCGCTGCGCGGCGCGGTCAGTCCAAAGAACGCATCGCCGTCGCGCGGCGCCGGCGTATAGGGCGCGTGCGGCGCGAAGGTCGCGACCTCGATCAGGAAGGGCGTGCCGGCCGACTGCTTGATGAACTGCACGGCGCGGTCGGCGAGCACGTCGGTCAGATAGTCCTGCGGCGCGCTGCCGTGGCGCACCGTCTGGCCGTCCTCCTTGAGCGCGTAGTTGAACTCCGCATAGCCGTTGCCGGCGACCGCCCATGTGCCCCAGCCGGGCGCCGCTGGATCGCGCTCCGGCTGGTAGCCGTTGAGATACTTGCCGAGCATGGCGGTACGGTAGCCGACGGTCGCGAGCGCGCTCGCAAACGTCGCGCCCTCGTGCCCGCGGCTGCGAAACGCCTGATAGCCGCCGTCGGCGCCGGCGTTGCGGAAGATGCCGGTGTTGTGCGGGTAGCGTCCCGTGAAGATCGAGGCGCGCGACGGACAGCACAGCGATTCGGTGACGAAATAGTTGGTGAAGGTGACGCCCGCCTTCTGCATGTCGACGACGTGCGGCATGTAGCGGATCAGGTTCATCGACAGGTCGTCGGTGAGGACGAACACGATGTTGGGGCGCTTGTTTTCGCCGTGCGTCGACGCCGGCTGGGGCGCCTGCGGCGATGCCGGGACGGTGGCGGCGGGCGGCGGCGCCGGCGGCGCGTTCGGCGCGGTGGCGGGCGGCGCCGGAGGGGTTTCGGCCGGCGCGGTCGCGGGCGGGCTCGCCTCGGGTGCGGCCGGCGCAGTGGCAGGCGCCTGCGGCGGTGGCACGCTCGGGGTCGCGGTCGGCGGCGCGTTCGGCGTTGCGGCCGCGGGCGCCTCCGGCGCCGGAGGTGCGGCCGGCGGGCGCTGGCGGAACGGCGGGCCGGGCCGCGCAAACGGCGGCGTGCCCGCCTGTCCGGGCGGCGCGCCCGCCTGGCCGGGCGGCCCGGACGGCTGCTGCCCGAACGGCGCCTGCTGCGGTCCATTGAAGCCGAAATTCGGATTGCGCGCCCGGCACGCCTCGACGATCTGCGGGTCGATCGGCGGCAACGGACGGGTGGCGCGGCGCGGCTGCGGGCCGCCGATCATGATCGGCCGGATGCAATCGACGAACAGGCCATCGCCGGCGCGCATGCCCTGCGGCACGAAGCCGGCCTGCAGGCAGGCCTCGCGGATTGCGATGCACGGCCGCTCCAGCGGATTGGGCTGTTGCTGCGCGGCCGCGCTTCCCGCGATCACGCTCGCGAGGACGGCAATCCAGATCGAATGGCGATGCATGCGGATTGGCTCCTGGATCGGCCCCAGCCGAGATCGTAGTGCGCCCGCGGCCGCCGGTCATCCGCGCGATAGCCGGGAACCCGTGACGCCCGTCACAGATAGGTCGATTGTCCGGCGCTTGGGCGCGGCGCGATCAGACCAGGCTCTTCGCCACAACGAAACCGACGCTCAGCAGCAGCCAGACGAGCGCGCGTCGCAGGGCGGGGCCTGCGGCGCGATCGAGCACGTAGCTGGAGAAAAAGCCGGTCGCGAATACCGTCGCCATGCCGAGATAGAGGACGACATCGAGCAGAATCGTCCAGCGCGCCGTGATCGATGCTGCCCCGATGATGAGCAGCGCGGTCATTGCCGGAAACACAATGACGAGGAGAGAGTCCCGCGCGATTCCCCACGCCCCGCGAAGCGGCAGGTGCGAGCCGATCTCGCCTTCCACCTTGACGAGGATGACGAAGAAATGGGCCACGTACATGGCAAACCCCACGAGCAGGGCTCCGATCGCAGTTTCCGTGTAGCCGAATTCGCCGGGCTGCAACGGCAGCTCCGCCGTCATGATGCCGACGACTCCGTAGAGGGTGGCGGAGAGACGTTGCGCCACGGCCTGACGCGGCTTCGACCAATGCTCGATGGATTGCGTCATGCTGCCCGAGTGCGATCAAAGCTCTTGTCCCGCGAGCCATGCTTCACCGCGCCGATAGAGCGCGTCAAGTTCCGGTCCGATCATCCCGGGCATGTCGAGCTTCACGGTCTGCCCGTTCTTGCTCTGCAAATAGGCGAGGTGGCGATAGCCTTCGGGAAAGCGTGCGAGCAGCGCCGGGTCGAGGCGGACGCTCGCGCCCGGGTCGACCGGCGCGATGCGGTCGCGCTCGTAGATCGGCTGGCGCAGCACGATGCCCCAGCGGTCGGCGCGCTTCTCCAGGAAATCGTAGAAGCGGCCGCCGCACACCACGTCGCACACGACGCCCTCGATCGGACCGCGCTGGGCGATCTGCATCTTGGTCTGGGCGATGGCGCGGTCGCCCCGAAGATCGATGCTGGTGCCGCCCTGGAAGTGCGACGTGCGCGCGCCGCGCGCGAACCCGTGCTGGCTGACCTTGATGAACTCTTCGAAGCCGCCCTGAAACCAGGTCGCCATCATCACGCCGTCGGCGTGCCAGAGCGTGCGAAAATCGTCCCAGCGGCCGGTGTCGCGCCACATCGCCCAGTTGTCGACCAGCTCGCGGATCGCCATGCGGTCGAGAAGGTCGGAGTCGATCGGCATTTCTGGTCCTCATGCGCTTCGCCGTTGCGAGGTGTGCGCACCACGCCGAAGCGATCTCGCACGCGCGACGGGATTGCGTCGCGTCGCTCGCAATGACAGCTTCTGATCACAAGTACCGGAGGGAGCTTGCAAATGGCAAGACTGGACGGCCGGGTCGCCATCGTGACGGGCGGCGCCAAGGGCATCGGCCGGCACTATTCGCAGGCGCTCGCCGCCGAAGGCGCCCGGGTGATGATCGCCGACATCGCGGACGGCAGCGAGCTCGCGGCCGAGATCGCAAAGGCCCACGGCGCCAATTCGGTGACGAGCGCGACGGTCGACGTGAGCGACGAGGCGTCGGTGACCGTGCTCGTCGCCACCACGATCGCGCGCTTCGGCAAGATCGACATCCTGGTCAACAATGCGGCCCTGTTTGCGCCGCTGCAGGAGCAGCCGTTCGAAACGATCGATGTCGCGCTGTGGGACCGCGTGATGGCGGTCAATGTGCGCGGCATGTTTCTCATGGCGAAGCACGTCGCCCCGCACATGATCGCGCAGCGCTACGGCAAGATCATCAATATCGGCTCCGGCACGGCCGCGCGCGGCATCCCGCATATGCTGCACTACGTGACGTCGAAGGGCGCCGTGACGGCGTTCACGCGGGCGCTGTCGCGCGAGCTCGGGGCGCACAACATCTGCGTCAACACGCTGGCGCCGGGCTTCACCATCAGCGACAGCGTGGTTGCGCACAATCCCGGCCACCTGAAATCCGCCCGCGAGCCGGCGATCGCCCGCCGGGCGCTCAAGCGCGACGAGGTCCCGGAGGACCTGGTCGGCACGCTGGTCTTCCTCGCCTCGGCCGAGTCCGACTTCATCACCGGCCAGACCCTGGCGGTGGACGGCGGCGCCAACAACACCTGACGCAAGGCCCGCCGGCGGCACATGGCCGCTCCGCCGGGCGGTTTTGCCCGTTTCCGCCGGGCGCGAAATTCTCTATATAGTTCCCAACGAAACGATCCGGGGATTCCGGCCCGAACGGAGGCACTCATGGCGGTCGCCACGGCAAGCAAACCCACCGATCCCAAGCACAATATTGAGGCCATGCGCGAGGCCTATTACGAGCGCATCTCCAAGTACGACATGGCGCCGCTGTGGAAGGTGATGAAGTCGGTCGTCACCAAGGAGCCGGTCACCCACGGCGTGCCGGCGATCTGGCGCTTCCAGGACGCCAAGGCGCTGGTGCTCGAATCGGGCCCGCTGATCACCGCCGAGGAGGCGGAGCGGCGCGTGCTCATCCTCGAGAACCCTGCGATGCGCGGCCAGTCGAAGATCACCAATTCCATGTTCGCGGGCATCCAGATGATCCTGCCGGGCGAGGTCGCTCCGGCCCACCGGCACGTTTCCTCGGCGATCCGCTTCGTGCTCGACGGCAAGGGCGCCTACACGGCGGTCGAGGGCGAGAAGACGATCATGGCGCCGGGCGATTTCGTCATCACCTCGAACTGGGCGCCGCACGACCACGGCAACGACTCCAATGAGCCGATGATGTGGCTCGACGTGCTCGATTTTCCGATGGTCAACTTCTTCGAGACTTCGTTCGCCGAGCACTTCGATGCGGCGACGCAGGCGACCTCGCGAGGCGACGGCGACTCGCTCGCCTTCTACGGCTCGGGCGTGCTGCCCGACAGCGTGCCGGATCGGCGCGGCGCGAGCCCGGTGATCAACTATACCTATGCCCGCACCCGGCCGATCGTCGAGCGCATGAAGAAGGCGGGCGACATCGACAAGCGGCATGGCGCGCGGGTGCGCTACGTCAATCCGGTGACCGGCGGCCCGGTGCTGCCGACGATGGGGGCGAACCTCGCCCTGCTGCCGGAAGGCTTCAAGGGCGAGCCCTATCGCGCGACCGACGGCACCGTGTTCGTCTGCGTCGAGGGCAAGGGCACGACCAAGGTTGGCGACAAGACGCTCGAGTGGGGCCCGAACGACGTGTTCGTGGTGCCGCCGTGGCAGCGCTATTCGCACCAGGCGAGCAAGGAGTCGGTGCTGTTCTCGATCTCCGACCGGCCCGCGCAGGAAGCCCTGGGCATCTGGCGCGAGGAGCACTGAATCGCGTCCGGATCACGTAGGATCACGTAGTAGGTTGGGTCGAGCGTAAGCGAGATCCAACAATGGCGCTCGGAATCGTTGGGTCTCGCAAGGGCTCGACCCAACCTGCCGCTTCGCTCGCAATGACGATCGCCTTCATCCATGACGCTCCGCACCAGCGCGTCGTCTTCGGCGCCGGCAGCCTCGCGCGCGTCGCCGAGGAGGCGGAGCGGCTCGGCATCGCCCGCGCGCTGGTGATCGCGACGCCGGGCAGCGGCGCGCGGCTCGGCGCCCGCGTCGCCGATCTGCTGGGTGGCCGCTCGGCCGGGCTGCACGCGCAGGCCGTGATCCATGTGCCGCACGCGGTCGCCCAGGCGGGGATTGCGGCGGCGGGCGCGGCGCGCGCCGATGGCCTGATCGCGGCGGGCGGCGGCTCGGCGATCGGGCTCGCCAAGATCATCGCGCGCGACACTGCTCTGCCGATCGTCGCGGTGCCGACCACCTATTCGGGCTCGGAGGCGACGCCGATCTGGGGCATGAGCCTCGGCGAGCGCAAGACCACCGGCCGCGATCCCAAGGTGGCGCCGCGTACGATCGTCTACGACCCGGAGCTCACGGTCGCGCTGCCGGCGGCCGTGACGGCGGCGAGCGCCATGAACGCCATCGCGCATTGCGTCGAGGGCCTGTGGGCGGCCGAGCGCACGCCCGTCACCGTCGCCTATGCGACCGAGGCCATGCGCCGCTTCGGCGCCTATCTGGCACGCGCGGTCGCCGACGGGACCGACATGGCGGCGCGCGGCGAGTGCCTGATCGCGGCTTGGCTCGCCGGCACGGTGCTCACTGGCGGCACCGGCCTGCACCACAAGCTCGCTCACGTGCTCGGCGGCTACAGCCTGCCGCATGCCGAGACCCACGCGATCATCCTGCCGCATGTGGCGCGCTTCAACCTCGCCGACGCCGGCGAGGCGCGTGCCCGGCTTGCCGACGCGCTCGGCAGCACCGATCCGGCCGGCGCGCTCGCCGCGATGGTGGCGAAATTTCCGATTCCCCAGCGGCTGCGCGACGTCGGCTTCGACGCCGGCAAGATCGACGACGCGGCCGCCCAGGTCGCCGCACTCGCCATCACCGCGCCGCGGCCGGTCTCGGCCGACGACGTGCGGGGGATTCTCAAGGCGGCGCTGTAGCCCGCATGGAGCGCAGCGAAATGCGGGGAGGCCGTTCCCGGATTGCGCTTCGCTCCATCCGGGCTACGCTCACCTCTTCTTGCGATAGAAATGCACGTCGACGCGATCCCACACGCCGTTGAGATGATAGGGATCGCTGCGCGTGAAGGCGTCGACGGCGGCGCGGTCGGCGGCTTCGACCACGAACAGGCTGCCGACCGGGGTCTCGCCGTCCTCGGCGACCAGCGAGCCGGCGGTGAAGATGTCGACCCCGTGTTTCGCCGATTGATCGAGGTGGAGTCGATGAGCGCGGAAATGCTTGGCCCGCGTCTCGATGATGCCGGGCTTGTCGATGGCATGGATCACGAAGTGCATGCCGCCTCCCTCATGGGTGGCCGCCTCCCCCGGAGATTGCCGCTCGCAGTGTAATCAATCCGACGGCGCGGCGCGAGGGCGCGCCGCTCCGTCGCAGACGGGCCGGAACCTTTGATGCTAGATTGCATTCGACCCAGGATCGCGCTCGACGATCCGGCGCAAAGACTGCAAGGGAGGAATGGGAATGATCCGCACGTGGTGCCTGGCTTCGTTGATCGCGCTGGCCGCATGGCCTGCACTTGCGCAGCAGCAGAAGATCGGCGCGCCGCCGGAGTCGCTGAACATGCGCCTCGTCGGCGCCAACGACCTGCAGGCACGCAGCGCGTATCAACCCGTGGTCCACCGCCAGGGCGACCGCTACATCGCCTATATCGGCCACCACGGCGGCACGCCGGACGTGCCGAAGCCGATCAACCCGATGTCCGGCCAGGCCGAGTTCAACGGCACGTCGATCGTCGACGTGACCGATCCGGCCCATCCGAAATACCTCAGGCACATCCCGGGCCTGCCCGGGACCTATGAGGAGGGCGGCGCCCAGATGGTGCGCCTGTGCGACGGCAAGACCCTGCCGCACGGCGATCCCAACAAGGTCTATCTGCTGCGCGTCTTCGGCGGCCAGGCTCACGAAGTCTACGACGTGACCGATCCCTCCAATCCGGCGTTGCTCGCGCGCATCGACGGCCTCGTCGACACCCATAAGAACTGGTGGGAGTGCGACACCGGCATCGCCTATCTGGTCTCCGGCGCGCCCGGCTGGCGGGTCAAGCGCATGACCATGATCTACGACCTCAGCGACCCGGCGCATCCGAAGAAGATCCGCGATTTCGGCCGGCCCGGGCAGGAGCCGGGCGCGACCGGTGCAATCCCGGAGCAACTGCACGGCCCGATCTCGACCGGCCCGCAGGGCAACCGCGTCTATTTCGGCTACGGCACCAACAAGGGCGGCGTGCTGCAGATCGTCGATCGCGACAAGCTGCTCAACGGCCCCAAGGAGCCGACACCGGAGAACCTGCGCTATCCGGTGGTGGGCGAGCTCACCATGATGCCGTGGAACGGCGCGCATACGACGTTTCCGATGCTCAAGATGCCGATCGCCGAGTTCGCCAAGGATTCGCAAGGCGCGACGCGCGACATCGTCATGATCGTCGACGAGCAGATCCGCAACGAATGCGAGGAGCCGCGGCAGATGGCGTGGTTCGTCGACGTGACGATCGAGGCGCACCCGATGGTGATCTCGAACTTTGAGGTGCCGGAGGCGAGCGGGCACTTCTGCGAGCGCGGCGGCCGCTTCGGCACCCATTCGTCGAACGAGAGCATGGCGCCGGTCTTCTACAAGAAGGTCGTCTTTCTCGCCTACTTCAATGCCGGCGTGCGCGCCGTCGACGTGCGCGATCCGTATCATCCCAAGGAGATCGGCTATTTCATTCCGTCGATCAGCGAGGCGACCGACAAGCGCTGCGTCAAGGTCGACGGCAAGGACCGCTGCAAGGTCGCGATCCAGACCAACAATGTCGAGACCGACGACCGCGGCTACATCTACATCGTCGACCGCGCCAACACCGGCATGCACATCCTCGAGCTCACGCCGGAAGCGAAGAAGGCGGTCGGGATCGAGTGAATCGTAGGGTGGGTTAGGCGCGAAGCGCCGTAACCCACCAACTGAATCGCAAGTGGCGCCTCAGCCGGTGGGTTACGCGCCTTCGGCGCTAACCCACCCTACGGGCCTTGCCGATCAACTCCACCAGCCGCTGCGGCGACACCGGATGCTCGGTGATCGTCGCGCCGAGATCGCTCAACGCGTCCTCGATCGCGGAGATCACGCAGGCGGTCGCCGGAATCGTGCCGCCTTCGCCCGCGCCCTTGACGCCGAGCAGATTGCGCGGCGAGGGCGACTCGAGGTGCATCACCTCGATCGGCGGCATGTCGGTCGCGATCGGCAGCAGGTAGTCGCCGTAGTTGGTGGTCATCGGCTGCGCCTCGGCGTCGAACGCCATGTGCTCGTGCAGCGCATTGCCGATGCCGTGCACCACGCCGCCGCGGATCTGGCCGTCGACCAGCAGCGGATTGATCAGGCGGCCGCAGTCGTGCGCGACCACGTAGCGCAGGATTTTTACCGCGCCGGTCGCCGCGTCGACCTCGACCTCGCACACATTGGTCCCGTTGGCGAACGCGAGCCCCTGGCTCTGGAAATAGCCCTCGGCCGAAAGCCCCGGCTCGACGCCCTTCGGCAGCGCGACCGCCGAAAACCCGGCGAGCCGGCCTGCGATCTCGCCCAGGCCCACCGCGCGGTCGGTGCCGGCGACGCGCACCCGGCCGTCCTCGAGCGCGAGGTCGGCTTCCGCCGCCTCCAACATCTCGGCCGCGACCTTGAGCGCCTTCTCCTTCACGCGGGTCGCCGCCACGTGCACCGAGGAACCGGCCGTCACCGCGATTCGGCTGCCGATGGTGCCGATGCCGCGCGGAAAGCGTCCCGTGTCGGCCGACACGACGCGCACCCGCGCGATCGGCACGTCGAGGATGTCGGCGGCGATCTGCGCGAACACCGTGTGGTGACCCTGGCCCTGGGCGGCGGCGCCGGTCGCGATCAGCACGTGCCCGTTCGGCTCGACCGAGACCTGCGCGCCCTCATAAGGGCCGAGCCCGGTGTCCTCCACGTAGCTCGCGATGCCGAGGCCGAGACGCTTTCCTTGCGCGCGCGCGGCGGCGCGGCGGGCGGGAAAATCGGCGACCCGCGCCAGCGCGGCGTCGAGGCAGGCGTGATAATCGCCGCTGTCGTAGGTGACGGGCGCGCCGTCGCGCGCCTTCATGCCGGTCGCATAGGGAAACTGGTCTTTGCGCACGAAGCTCGCGCGCCGCACCGCCGCACGGTCGAGCTTCAACTCGCGCGCAACGCGGTCGGCGAGGCGCTCGAGCACGAAGGCCGCATTGGGCCGTCCGGCGCCGCGGATCGGCGAGGTCGGCACCTTGTTGGTGAACACCGCCTCGAGCGTGACGTCGAGCGCCGCGAGCGCATAGGGGCCGGGAAACGGGCCGATCAGCGTGAACGGCAGGATCAGCCCGTACGGCACATAGGCGCCGTTGTCGTGCAGGCAGCGGCCGCGCACGCCGAGCATGCGGC
>Ga0126371_10006462_pt1 | contig 10435 bp, 8 predicted proteins | sample PanSoiMetaPlot_4_FD_110145 | JGI IMG/M metagenome (GOLD analysis project Ga0126371, IMG submission 110145) | Tropical forest soil microbial communities from Panama - MetaG Plot_4 | ecosystem: Environmental > Terrestrial > Soil > Tropical forest > Bulk soil | place: Panama | collected 2016-02-17
AAAAGCCGCGCTGCAGCGCGCAGCTGATTGCGACTAGTCGGCGCATTCCAACAATTGGGCCACTTCCAAGCGTTGCGCCTTTGGACCAGTATTAACAGCTCTACGGGAAGTTCAGTACCACCAGTTTGCCAGCAGGCAGAAGCTTTGCCCCGAGGGAATGCCCAACGCTTGCTTAAGGAAATTTGGATCAATACGCCGATCTTCAAGGATTTCGTGGAATGACAGTACCCACAGGCTACCGCCAATGTAGGATCACCCCGCGCACTCCCAAAACGTCCAAAGGCAAGAACGGCCGACTTGAAAACCGGCCTTAGAAGAAGAGAACACCGGCGACCTCTCTAGAAATTGAGGTGCGCCGCAATCTGCGCGGTGTGCGCATTGTTCGAGAAGAAGGCTTAATAATCGCCGAGTTGGGGTTGCGCGGCTCCAAGAAAGCCGTGCTGACTGGCTCGGTCTGGATCGGGGCGACATCGTGGGCCCCGCCGACAAATTGCGAGTGATTGAACAGGTTGTACGCCTTGACCCCGATATCGAACTGGATTCTCACCGTGAAATTCACACGCTTCACCAGTATGTAGCGGGCATTCGGATTGGTGGCGACCTAGGCCACGACTCTCGCATGCGCCCGAAGAGCAGCTGGTGGCACCGCCCCGCTGCTCGCGATATTCCGCGTCTTCCAGTCGAGTTGCATGGTGTTGCCCTGACCTCCAAAGCTGAATTTCGTGCTGCCGCACTTCGGCGCCGGCTATTTTCGGGAAGCCCTCATGCTCGCCGACCTGTGCCCGAATGTCTACCTGGACACTTCCAGCAGCAATAGTTGGATGCGATTCGAAGGGCTCGACTTGAAGACGGTGTTCCGCCGCGCGCTGGACGTTGTCGGTCCGCGCCGTCTCTTGTTCGGCACCGACTCGTCGTTTTTCCCGCGCGGCTGGCACCGCGCCATCTTCGAGCAGCAAACCGAAGTGTTGGCGGGCATCGCCCTTGGTTCAGCCGACGCCCGCCTGATCTTAGCTGAAAGCCTTCAGAGGTTGACCGCTACCAGACAATCCGCGCACCCACCTGGATAAACCGCGAATTGAGGCTCACCGCGGTGTATTGCCCGAAGTTGGGCGCGGTGACCGAAGGACCATTATTGGCTCCCGCTACTTGTTGGAACGCATGCAGGTTGAAGATGTTGTAGAACTCGCTTCGTAGCTGGAAGTTCACGCGCTCCGTAAAATGGAAGTTCTTATAGAGGTTCCAGTCGAAGTTCGTCTGGCCATTGAGCCGCAGCACATTCCGGCCAAAATTCCCGAAATTCCCAATCAGCGGTTGAGACAATCCGAGGCTTTGAGCATAAGTGCTGACGGCTACACCATTCACGACACTAGTGCCGGTCGGCGCGCCGGCCGAACCCGCCGGTTGGGGATTGTACCCGCTGATCGGTCCGGCCACATTCGGCCGCGTGATCGCTCCAGTCACGTTCCCCAGGTACTGCAACGGGTCTGACAGATTCCCCAAGGTGCCGCCGCCATACGTGTTCACGGGATAGCCGGTCCGGAAGGTACTGATGCCCGAGAACGACCAGCCGCCCAACCCGCCGCGCAGAAACCGGTTCGTAGAGCCGCGGAAGAACGGCATTTCCCAGGTATGGCTGATGCTCAGAACGTGGCGCAGGTCGAACTGGCTCGACGCGTGATTGTTCCGGTTATCATTGGGGTTTTGCTGAGCGGGATTGTCTCCCAACAGGACACCCAGCGGGTCCGAAACATCGTCAAGTGAATGTGCCCACGCGTAAGATACATGGACCCAATAATTGCGGGCGAACCGCTTCTGAGCTTCTATCTGCAAGGCGTTGTAAGAAGAATTTGCCGAAGATTCGTCCAGGTTGACGAAGTTGTATCGCGGATCAAACCTGTTACTAAATGAGAGGTTCGTGTTGCCGCTGAGTCCGGCAACCGCGGCTTGGAATTGGCTGAGCCGTGCCTGCTCGTCGGCAAAACTGGTTGCGGGCGCGGGAGTCGCCGCGGCCGAGATCAGGTTGATCGGACGGGTGCGCGAAAGATAGGTCCCCTTTGTCCCTACATAGCTGACTTTCACGACCAGGTTGCCGGGCAGCTCCCGTTCCAGCCCAAGGTTCCATTGCTGCACCTGAGGGTTATCCAGATTCTGATCGATCGCCGGCGAAATGTTTCCGAAGTTTTTGAAGGTAGAATTCAACTGCCCCACGGATGCGGCCAGCGTCTTCTGCAAATCCGCAGTTCCGGCGACCAGGTTGGCATAAGTGTTGCCACCAGTGAAATTCGCGTTGCCGTTCAAAGAACCCGCATAGATCAGCGGGGGGAGAAACCGCTGGTTGGTGATCGGGTTGAGGAATATGAAATCGTACGCGATACCGTATCCGCCGCGAACCACGGTCTTCCCATCGTCGGTTATCTTGTAGGCGAAGCCGAATCGCGGCGCCGGATTGAGATTGCTATTAAAGGACGGCTTGGCGGTTTGCAGAAGACCCAACGGCCCGGCTCCGGCGGCTCCAAAGGCTGAGTGGTCGTTCAAATTCAGATTGGAAATGAGCCCATTCAGTTCGGTCGGTCCACCCGCACGCTCACCGCGAAAGCCCAGGTTAACGGTCAGCCTGCGGGTAACTTTCCAGTCGTCTTGGACGAAAAAGAATTGGTTGTCTACCCGGTTTTGGCGTACCGAATTTCCGAATTGCTGAGTAAAGGAGCTAGGTTGCCCGGCGGCAAAGGCAGCCCAAGTCGCGAATGTGTACGTGCCACGCACTTGGCTATCGAAAAACGAATCGGCCTCGAGGTGGTACCATTCGAAGCCCATTTTCACGATGTGCGCCCCTCGGTTGATCGTGAAGTTGTCGGTATATTGAAAGGTTCGCTGTTCCCGGCCCTGCGGTAGCACGTTCGACACGCCCAGGCTGGTCACCGAATTATCCGTGAAATTGATTTGCGGACCGAGCGGATACGGAGTTTGTATAGGGAACGACGGTTTACTCTGGCCGAAGCCGAACCGGAACTCATTCACCGCACTGGTTCCGAATATATGCGTCTCGGACAAGGTCGCCTGGCGGGGGTGGTTCGCGCTGGCAGCGCCAAAAAACGGGAGATTGCTGTTGATAAAGGTGTTGTTCGTCGAGTTCGCCAGAGAGTCATAAACGGAGTAACGCGACCATAAGGTGTCCTTGCTGCTGATCACCACATCGCCCCGAACCGCTACTTCCCATGTGTTGGTCAGGTTCGGGGCGCTCTCCGGCAATGTTCCTGTTGGCGACGTAGGAACTTGGTACTGCTTCAACAATGCCAGCGAAGTCGGGTCTGTGACCTGGGCGAGCATTGCCGGCGTGGGCACGGGGGCAATTCGGGGAGTTCCGACTCCCCGGTTCTTGAATCCTTCATAATCAACGTGCCAGAAGTATTTGTTCCGGCCATCGAGCACCTTTGGAATGTACAAGGGCCCGCCTGTCTCGAAGCCGTACGTGTTGATCTTGCTGACGCTCGGATGCCCAGATGTATCGAAAAACCCGCGTGCATTGAGCTTGTCATTTTGCAAATACTCGTACGCTTCGCCATGCAGATCGTTGGTCCCGCCCTTGGTGATATACAGAACCTGGGAACTCGCGTTTCTCCCGTACTGCGCATCAAAGTTGTTAGTGATTACCTGAACTTCTTTAATGGACGAGAAATTCAGGGGACCCAGTGGGCCGCCAGTCCCAGTCACGCTGACGTCGGTCGCGGTTATACCATCGACAGTGATGTTGTTCCCGCGCCCGCGGCCGCCATTCGAGTTGAAACTTCCGGAACCGAGAAACGGATTGTTCTGCGTCACTGGCGCAACTCCCGGCGCAGTCAACGCAAACAGGTTCGGATTGCGGCCGACCGGGATTTCTTGGATCGCTTGCCCTGTCACGGTCGTTTGCAGTTGCGCATTCTGAGTGTTGACCAGCGTCGCCCCGGCTGTCACCTCTATGCTTTGCGAAATCTGCCCGACTTCGAGTCGGAACGGGACGTCCGCATATTGGCCGGTCGACACTTGAACTTGGGTCGTCGACGTTCCGAAGCCAGCCGCATCGACTTTCACCTCGTATTGGCCTGGTGTCAGCAGTTCGAATGTGAACTCGCCATTCGCATTCACTTCCTGTGTTCGGGTTGCTTTTGTCTCGAGATTCGTCAGCGTCACGCCCGCCTTCGGTATTGCCGCACCTGTCGGATCCGACACAGTCCCGCGCAGGCCGCCGGTGATCTGCCCGTAGGCTCCCGACACCACTCCGATCGCCAGCACGCAAATCACAACTGAACGCAAACCGCCGCATAGATTCCGATTCATCTCAAACTCCCTTTTCTCGGTGACGGCTTTCAACTACCTGCCGCGCCTTTGCTGCTTTCCGTGTGTCCGGCTGGCCCGTCTGCGGCCGCGATACACAACTGGAACTTTGATCGAAAAACCGATCTCCCAGGGTTGGTTCACTCCCCAAAGCTCAGCGACTCACACAATCGCGTATGGCCTTAACGGTAAACGATCCCACACGCCTTCCGCAAGCGGATTCCCATACTGCTAACAATCGACAACCGCGACCCGAATTCGGCAGGCTGACACCACTTCGCCCGCCCCATTCTCCAGAAGCATCTTTCTTCGTTATGGTTTACAGTAAAACAAGACGCCATTCTCCGCAAGGGCTTCCGCGCAGATATTACAAACTTGATAGCGATTTCGGCGCCCCCCGTCCGCCACGGCACTGCGCGGGCCGATCCTCCCCGCTCCTGCGGTACGCTGGAACTTCGTTCCATGAGACTTCGCCAGATCGCCGATGCGCTGGGTTGCCGCCTTGAAGGCGACGGCGAATTGGAGATCACAGGCATCGCGGGCATGGAGCACGCGGGGCCGGGTCAGCTCACGTTTCTTGCCAATCCGAAATACGCGCCGAAAGTGCGCCATACCAAGGCTGGCGCGATCCTCGTAACCGAGCCGGTCCCCGGGCTTGCCTGTCTGGTATCGGAAAATCCGTACCTGGATTTTGCGCGAGCTCTTGCTCTCTTCTACCAGCCGCCGCGCCCCGCGCCCGGCATCCATCCGCTGGCCGCCATCGCGCCCAGTGCGGTATTCGGCGAGAACTGCTCGATTGGTCCGTTTGCCGTGATCGGTGAGCGTGTACGACTCGGACGCAATGCCGTCATCCACCCGCACGTGGTCCTCTACGAGGGTGCTGAGATTGGAGATGAGTTTCTCGCACACTCTCACGCGGTAGTACGCGAATTCTGCCGGATCGGGCACCGCGTGATCCTGCAAAACGGCGTGGTCGTCGGCGGGGATGGCTTCGGCTTCGCCAAGCGTGCGGACGGAACCCATTTCAAGATTGTCCAGTCGGGCGTCGCCGTCATAGAAGATGACGTCGAGATCCAAACCCTGACCAGCGTCGACCGCGCGACCGTAGGCGAAACAATTGTTAAGCGCGGCGCCAAGATCGACAGCCTGGTGCAGGTCGGCCACGCGTGCGTGGTGGGCGAGGACAATATCATCTGCGCCCAGACTGGTCTGGCTGGCAGTACTGTACTCGAGCGCAATGTTCTGCTCGCCGGCCAGGTAGGTTCCGCCGGCCATCTCATGGTACATGAAGGCGCGGTCGTGTACGCGCAGAGCGGTCTCGGCTCCGATGTCCCGGCCGGCTCCCGCGTCTCCGGTTCGCCCGCTTTCGCCGCCCAGGAATGGCTGCGCGCGATCACCGCCTTCCCCAAGTTGCCCGAACTCCTCAAGACCGTGCGAGAGTTGAAGAAGAGATTAGAAGAGCTCGATACGCATGCAAAGCCCAACGCCTCCTGACAACGACAACCGGCGCCCCATCGCCTACCTCAATGACAAATTTCTGAACAGCCCAGACGCCCGGGCGTTGCGCATCCTCGCCGAATACCTGGAACCGCTCGCCCACTTCCGCCGCGAAAAGGTTCGCGATACCGTCGTCTTCTTCGGCTCGGCGCGTCTGAGTGAAGACAGTCCCCTGGCGCGCTATTATCACGAGGCGCGGGAACTCGCGCGCATGCTCACACAGTGGGCCGACCAGTTCACCAATAGCACCTACCGCTTCGTGGTCTGCACCGGCGGCGGCCCCGGCATCATGGAAGCCGCCAACCGCGGTGCCCACGATGCCAAGGGCAAAACCGTCGGCCTCAACATCGGGCTTCCCTTCGAACAATTGCCCAACCCGTACATCACTCCCGAGCTGAGTTTCGAGTTCCACTATTTTTTCATGCGCAAGTTCTGGTTCGCCTATCTCTCAAAGGCCCTGGTCGTGTTTCCCGGCGGGTACGGCACCATGGACGAGCTGATGGAACTGCTCACGCTCTCGCAGACCCAGAAGCTGGCGAAGAAAATCTCCATCGTCCTGTACGGTTCCGCCTACTGGAAAGAGATCATCAATTTCGATGCCTTGGTCAAGTACGAGATGATCTCGCCCGAAGACCTCCGCTTGTTCCAGTATGCCGACGATCCGCAAACCGCTTTCGAACTTCTGAAATCGGCGCTTCTGACGCATGCGCTCCAACCCGAGACTCACGAGACGCCTTCTATTTCCAAATCGCGCGATCCGCGTTTTAGCGAAGGCCTGTGAGGCATCGATGTTTCGCCGGACCATTGCCCCCGGAATCGAACTGAAGCTGCTCGAGACCGGTGAAGCCAAGACCCTATTCGCCGTCGCTGACCGGAACCGGGAGCGCCTCCGCCGCTGGCTGTCCTGGGTCGACCAGACGCGGTCCTCCGAAGATGTTCGCATGTTCATCCTGCGAGTACTGGAGCAATACCATTCCAACCTGGGACCCCAGACCGGCATCTGGGTCAACGGTGCCTTGTGCGGCACCGTGGGGTGTCATCCAATCGATTGGTCCAACCGCAATTGCAGCCTCGGTTATTGGATCGACGCCGCTCAGGAAGGCAAGGGAATCATCACGCGCTCCTGCGCTGCCATGCTCGACTATATTTTCGACGAACTCGGCCTGCACCGCGCCGAAATCCGCTGCGGCACCGGGAATGCCCGCAGTTGCGCCGTCCCCGAGCGTCTCGGATTCACGCGCGAAGGAATCGTCCACCAGGCGGAGTGGGTCAACGATCACTGGGTCGATCTCGTAATTTGGGGAATCCTCGAAGAAGACTGGCGCCGCTCCCGCAAGCGAGGTTTGAGATGCCCATGATTCGCCGATCGCTTCTCTTCCTGCTACTGCTGGCCGAAGCCCTGGCCGCCAGCAACGAGGACTGCCTGCGCATTCTGCAGCAGGCCCTCAAGGACAGAAACCCGGACACCCGCAAAGAAGCCGTCGTAGCGTTGAGTCTGGCTGTTTCACGCGGCCCTTTGCTCCCCGAATTGATATCCATGCTAGACGATAAGGATGTGTCGGTGCGGCTCGCAGCCGTAACCAGTCTTGTCGAAGTAAAGAATAAGCAGTCTCATGACGCGCTGAGCCGCGCCCTCGCCGACCCGGTTCCGGAAGTCCGCTTCGCCGCCGCCAAAGCCCTTTGGGCCCTCCACGACCCCCAAGGGGAAGAGGCCCTTCGGGGTGTTTTGCAAGGGGAGACGAAAGCCTCCTCCGGCCTCATCACCAGAGAGAAGCAGCAGGCCGCCCATATGCTGCACACACCCCGTGCTTTACTGCTTTACGTGCTGATCCAGGGTGTTGGCTTCGCGCCCGTTCCCGGCCTCGGCGAAGGAGTTGCCTCTATGCAGGCCCTTCTCCTCGATCCGAAATTTTCCAGCCGAGCCAACGCTGCTTTGCTTCTGGGCAACGACAAGGACCCCGCTGTCGTCGACGCACTGCGCGATGGTTTGAGGGACAAGGATTGGTCGCTCCGCGCCGCTTCTGCTCACGCCCTGGCCTTGCGCAACGATCCGTCGCTCCAAACCGCCCTGGAGCCACTGCTCAATGACCAAAAGCAGGCTGTTCGCCTGCGCGCTGCCGCCGGTTACGTCCGCCTCTCCTCCTTCGCCCCCAGACCGCGAAAGTAGCGCCGCGCACTCCTCGATGATCCCGGATCTAACCCCTTTCGCCCATTGCATTTGAGCGCCTCGTCCGCTACTATTGACTCGCGGGCTGCATCTCTGCCCGGGAGGCTGTGCAAGTGGTTCACTTTCGTCTTTCTCTGGCCGGTCTGATCGGGATCGCGGCTCTAGCCGCGCCGAATTCAAATTCTCCCGTTTCTGTTACGTTCCACAGGGACGTTCTCCCGATCTTGCAGAAGAACTGCCAGGAGTGCCATCGTCCCGGCGAGGTGGCGCCCATGTCGCTGCTGACCTACAGCGAAGCGCGCCCCTGGGCCAAGGCGATCAAAGCCGCGGTTCTCAGTAAGAAAATGCCGCCCTGGTTCGCCGAACCGCAGGGCACCCACACGTTTTCCAATGATCGCCACCTCAGCGCGGCAGACCTCAATACGCTCGTCTCCTGGGTCGACAGCGGCGCGCCCGAAGGCGACGCGAAGGACGCTCCCTCGCCGGTGAAATTCCAGGATGGCTGGCAGATCAAGCCCGACATGGTTGTTGAGATGCCCGTCCCGTTCCAACTGCCAGCCAAGGGCACCATCAACTATCAGTACGTGCTCGTTAAAGGCAACTTCTCGGAAGATGTCTGGGTTTCCGCGGCGGAAATGCGACCGGGCAATTCGAAAGTCCTTCATCACGGCAAAGTCTGGGTGCGGCCGCCCGGATCGCATTGGATGGAAGATGCCGTCCCCGGAATGGCCTATGAAGCCGGCATGGGAAGAAACAGCATCAGCGAAGGCAACGATATTCTCGGCAAATTCAATCCGGGATTAGGCGCGCAGACCTTTGATGTCAACGGTTCCGCCAAATTCGTTCCTAAAGGTTCCGACCTCGTCTTCGAGCTCCACTACACCGCCATTGGCGAAGCAACCACGGATAGCTCCAGGCTCGGCTTGGTCTTTGCCAAGAGCGCGCCCACCACGCGCTACTTTCTCTCGGCAGGTCCCACGGCCTTAAACCTAGTCATTCCTCCGAATGACGGCAATGCCGAGGTCGTCAGCGAAGTCACAGTCGGCGCCGACAACGTGCGCCTCGCTTACGCGCAGCCGCACATGCACCTTCGCGGCAAGGATTTCGAACTTCGCGCCATCTACCCGACCGGCGAGTCCGATACCTTGTTCCAGGGCAAGTTCGATTTCGATTGGCAGCTCGGTTACAACTTTGCCAAACCCATTCCGCTTCCCAAGGGCACGCGCCTGATCGGCATCTCTCACTTCGACAACTCGCTCAACAACAAGTTCAATCCCGACCCAGCGAAAGAAGTCCGTTGGGGTCCGCAGAACTGGGATGAAATGAGCAATTGTTTTGTCGGTCTGCTCTTCGATGTGGATACCGACGCGGCGACCGTATTCCGGGCCTCCGGACCGAGCTTGCTTCCCCGAGGCAATTCCGGTCCAATGCTTTCTGCTCTATCGAAGTAATCCTGTGGGGCAAGTCGCGACCTGTCCATTCGTGTGCCAGACGGTATCGAAATCCGTCTCTTCGACCCTGGTCGCGATCCTCGCGACTGGACCGATGTCATCCGACCCGACCAATGCGCCGTCTTCTTCAAGGATCGCGCCACGTCCAGTTCGGTCAACATCCGTGGCGAACGGTACACTGACGCCGTGGAAACAACCTGCTTCCTCTACGACCACATCGACCACGCGATCCAGTTCTGCGAAGCCAAGGTACGGGGTCTTCCAAACCTTCGCTGCGAAATCTACGATGCCGAAGGTCTCGCCTATCCGCCGTTGGCTGTCATCGTCCACCCCGATTTTCAACACCAGGAGGATTCCGGTTCCTTCTGGTCCCGCCGACGCAAGCTCATTGCCCTCTTTCTCTTCCTGATTTCTCCGCCCCTCATTTGGCTCGACGTACGACGCCACAGCGAGCTGATTCTGCCCACGTTCCTGGCGTTCAATTGCATCCTGCTCGCATTACGTTTTCTCTATTGGGACTTTGGCGTGAAGCATTTCGAGCGCACCCGGCAACAGCGCCTCGAAGCCCATCCCTCCGGGAGAGCGGAGGTGCCTGAACTCAAACTGCTGTTCCTTCAAATGCTGGTTGGTGCTCCTCGCGGCGCGCCTTGCAGCCCGCGCCTTCCGCGCGGTGCGTCAGCCGGGAGTCGTCGGTGAGATGGCGGCCGGTTTGTTACTGGGCCCGTCCTGCCTGGGCCACATCTCGCCTGCTGCGATGAACGCTTTGTTCCCGGCCAGTGGCCTCGGCCCGTTGTACGCCCTGAGCCAGGTTGGCCTCGTGCTTTTCATGTTTCTGGTCGGCCTCGAAGTCCGTACCGGGGCGATCCGCGGATCTGCGCGCTCCATCGTCTTTGCGAGCCAGGCCAGCATTCTCGCGCCTTTTTTGGCGGGCGGAGCCCTTGGCTTCTGTCTTTATCCCACGCTGGGAAATGGGGCCCCAAAGCTGCCGTTTATCCTGTTCCTCGGC
>Ga0126371_10006464_pt1 | contig 10434 bp, 14 predicted proteins | sample PanSoiMetaPlot_4_FD_110145 | JGI IMG/M metagenome (GOLD analysis project Ga0126371, IMG submission 110145) | Tropical forest soil microbial communities from Panama - MetaG Plot_4 | ecosystem: Environmental > Terrestrial > Soil > Tropical forest > Bulk soil | place: Panama | collected 2016-02-17
ACTGTCACGGTACCTCTCAAGTGCCGGTATCTGCTCTTCTCCCAGGGGTACCCCGCTCGCAGCGTATGACGTCTGCGGCCAGGGTACTATCTCGTTACCGCCTGATTCGTCTATTCTCACCTCCACGGGCAGCACTGTCCCGTAACCGGTCACCCATCCGGGCGCATAGGATGGTGCTATCTTGTACGACTGATTGGGTCGCACATAGGTCCCCTCGCTGGAATTAGCCATCTGCCAGGCCATCTTGGGCCAGGTGAGCGCCGTAAGCCTGCCGTCCGGCAAAGGCTTCGCCGACTTCGGTATTCCGGCCATGTGCGGTTTCCCGTCTAGCAGCATATGCTGCGGCCCGGTTATGTCCGCGCTCACATACGTGTTTTTTACCCGCGCGGTCAGCGGCCAGATCAGCTTCTCCGGCAGTGTCCACGCGCCCAGCTGGCGCATGTCAATGATAACCCCGTCGGTGTCAGCCGCTATCCGTGCCCCGGCCGGAATGGAATCGATGAGCCGCCCGAGCAGCACGCGGACGTGTGACTCAACCCAGGCGAGAATAGCCGGATAGCAATTGTCCCCGTCGCCACTGGCTGAGCACTGCCAGCGGCGGCCGTCGAAATCGATGATGGTAGCGGGCACGTTGTCGGTGTGGTCCCATCCTTCAGTCGCCCACCATCCGCGGCGCGGCGCCGGCCCTATCTCGATGGTCTGCCAGCCGCGCTGCCCCCATTTGCCGATTATCGCACGGCCGCAGTGCTTAGCCCACGGGCGGACCACTGCGGGCACCGCGGGGTCGTCTCCGCGCGCTACGGCCATCGTCCATTCCGCCCATGGCTTGAGCTCCCAGCCGAGCCTGTGGAGCCAGCCAGGGCCTATTTCAGCCAGTGCGCCCAGCGCCGCGGCTTCGGCGATGTCCGGGCCGGCCAGGGGCGTCGTGAAGCGCCCGGCGGGGTACCAGACGCGGCCGTCGATTCTGACAGGCCAGCGGGGCGCGTCAGTGTCTATCGTGACCTGCGCTATCACTCCGTGCCGCTGTGAGGTTATCCACTGGCTGTCCACAGCCAGTGAATCGAACGGCGCCATCCGCTCCGCGGGCAGCGGGAAGCTGGCCGCGATGACCGGGTAGGCGCTGGCGAAGTCGAGTTCCGCGTAAGATCCGGCCGGCAGCCTGCCGTGTTTCCACAGTCCGCGCCTGCCGCCGTAGACGGCCTGGCGGTCAGCATCGATCTGCGCGGGGTCAGGGTGAATTGTTATCTTACGGGCATCAATCTTATGCCGCATGGCATTCCACCCTGATGATGATCCTGTAACCGACCATTTGCCGAGATTCTGGCTGTCCCACCAGTCCATGATCTCAAGCATGGCATTGCCGAGCACTTCCACGTCACTGCCGCACCTGGCCAGCCATTCCGGCAGGGGCGCGTCATTGGCAGGCAGGGGCAATTTGACGTCCCCGGTAATGGCGGACACGTCGTCCAGTTTCAGGGGCAGCCATGATCCCGAGTCGGCGAAGGTTATGCGCGCACGGCCGTCACTCATGCGCACGAACGGCGATGCCGAGTCTACCGCGAATTCGGTAACCGACCACCCGAAGCCGGCCAGTGCCGAGGTGACGCCTGATACGGTCAGGTCGAAAGCCAGGTTGTGCGCGTACACCCATAGCGTGGGGTTTTCCCTGGCCCACATTTCCAGCGTTTCAGCCAGCCCTTCGCCGTCTGTCCCCTGAAGCCATTCACCATCGCCGCTCATCTTTCGGCGCGTCCTGCGCACGTTAAGGCGAGCCGACCAGCAGCGCAGTTCGTGCACTTCACGCTCCCAGTCGCCAGTCCAGCGCGTTTCGGTATCGAAGAACGCGACAGCCGGAGGCGTCCACACGGCCTCGTTGGGCCGCAGGTTGTGCACGGGTACCGTTCGCATGATTCACACCGTAAGTATCTGTTCGAGGCTCGTGCTGACGAACGTGAGGCGGTATTTTGCCGCGAGTGCCTGTCCGTCACTATCGATGGCGTCTTTCAGTTCCCCGATAGTACCCGGGAATATGACCTTGAACACTGACGTTTTGTAGTCAGAGCTCAGGTTGCCGTCCGCGTCGATCGTGGTCAGCGAGTAGGTGACATGCCAGATGGGTGCGGTGTTCATTTCCTGCTGGTCGCGCGCCCATGGCGGAATACCCTGATGCTCTGGCCCTATAGTGGCGCTGTCGAGTGCCGACGTGGCTTCGCCCGCCGCATTGATCATGCGGCGGGCGAAACCGTACAGGGTTGCTATGTTCGTGTAGTCGGCGAAGGCGAGATTAATATCCCGGTCTTCTGCGACCTGGCTGACGATCTGTATCGTCTGGGTAGCGGTGTAATTCTCTTTGGCCGCAGCGTAAATCTCTATCCACCAGTCGGCCAGCGTTCCGGCCTGCGATGCGGTAAGTCTTGCCATAGCCGGCCGCCGTTACTGTCAGGTGAAGCAGTGACCCACGGATTCGATGATCATGTCAGTAAGTATTTCGGGGGATGGCGGACCGCAATCCTCATGCCTGGCCACCGTCGCCGATACGATGTGACTGAAGGTCGTGTAGCAGATATCCGGCGACGAGAGGAATATAAGCACCAACGGGCTTGTGCCGATACGGCGCCGGCAGATGATGCAGCGCAGTGCGCACACCTCTAGCGCCTGCTGCGGCACGTATGCCATAAGAGCCTCAGTGAGAATCATCTCGCCATGTTTCCACGACGCGTGCCGCGATTCATCGTCTGGCTGGACTAGATAAAAGCGGTGCCGGCCGGTCGTCTCCTTGTCACTCATGCGAATCACCGCTTTCCCGTTCCGCTTCAGCGGCCAGCTGTTTGGTCATGGCGCCATCGGCGAGTGAGTCGTCGTGAGAGTGTCCGGCTTCCAGCGGCCCGCCCGTGTTGTTTCCGTCCGCGCCGGCAGCGGCATCGCTAATGTCGGCCGGCGCAAACCGGTTAACGAGCGCGTCGGTGAGCGGCATGAGCGTTTCGGCGTTGGCGGTGAAGGCGTCGTCGCTCATGCCGCTTACCTGCTGGCCGAGCATGGTTGCCAGGAATAGCGCCATGCACGCGTCGCCTACTGCTACCGAGTCCCCGTTGGCGAGGTTCGTCTGCATAAGCACGGCGTTTTCCTGCCCGCACAGGTCGCAGGATATTGTCCCGGCCATCACGCACCTTCGCTTTCGCCCATGAATTCGGCTACCTTGCGGTCTATGCGCTCAGATAGCGCGGCATCTACCGCGTCGCCAAGCCGGGTAGCTAGCGGCGTGAGCCCGGAATTCAGCTGCAGTGCCGCGTTGATTTTCTCCCAGTCCTCGCGCGGCAGGTAGACGGGAATATCGTCCGGGTACGGCATCAGAACGGCATCCTTTCCGCTTGCGGCAGGGATGGCTTTCCCGTGAATTTCAGGTGATAGGGCCGGTAGCCTGCCTCGGTCTGCCTCGCGGCCACGACTACCTCGGCATACAGGGGCAGCCATCCGGATGCGTACGCTTTGGCCATCTGTGCGACGCAGGCGATCGAGCCCGTGGTCCACACCTTGCTTTCGCCGGTCTTGACGTCGGTGTAGCCGATGACCAGGAAGATACCCAGTCCGTCGCGGTAGTCAGACGGCCGGCGCTTGACGGTCTGAAGCAAGAGCGTCTTGCCGGCTACCTCATCGATCGCGCTGGACTCCCACGGGTCGCTCAGCTGTTCCCAGCTGGACGCGCTGAGGATGGCGCCGACGATCGAGTCGTAGGCGTCGGTGGTCTCGCCCGGTATCATCATCGCCATCTGGGCGAATACCTGGACGAGCTCGGGTGACAGGGTTAGCCCTACTTCAATCTCCGTGCCTGGTTGTGCTGGTTGTGTCACTGCCTGTCCTCTCAAGGTTGATTGTATCTAAAGTATACGCTTGCTGCGATCGCGGCGCCAGCCGCTATTCGACCGAGTGCAGCCAGTAATTGCACACCTTCGCCGCGGCGTTCGCGTTGTGCAGCTGGATACGGCACTGGTAGCGGGGCAGGGCCAGCTGCGCCGCGAACCGGCCGTTGGCGTCCGACTGGATCAGGTAGAACGCCCCGCCGACACCTTCCGCGTTCGGGTTAGTGCTGTTGGTCACCGTCACCGTCAAGTCGGCTGCCCCGCTGGCCGTGTTGCCGGCCAGCTGCACAGGGCCGCTGTACAAGGGGAGCTCGGTGAAATCGTTGCCGCCTGCCGCCACATTCACATTGCGGAATGCCAGCGCGCCTGACGTCACGTCCATGACCGGCAGCGTATTACCGCTCGCGGTATTAAAATACTGCACGCTACGCCAGTCGTCGCGCGTGTAATTGTGCGACCGCTGGTACACTTTTGTGTTGATCGTGTATTGCATAGCAGCGCTGAAATTCTGGTACTGAATAAACATCTGCGCGCCCTTGACTGGCCCCTTGCCGGTCACCAGGTGCCCGTTGCTGCCCGTACCTGGCCACCAGTACCAGGTTTCCGTGGCCAGCACCGTAGTGCCGAGCGGATCGAACCAGGTGACAACAGCCTGTAGCGGGCCAGCCGCGCCGGCGCCGGACTCGAACGCGTTAACCGACACTTCGTAAGTCGGCTGACTGAAAATCCACGCGCCGCGGCTGAGTACGCTGCCCGCGTTAAGCGGGATGCTGTCGTTGGCCAGCTGGCCGGGAAGGGTGAGGGCAGGCGCGCCCGTGTTCGCTATCGCATCGGCGTGCGCCTGCGGCGCAGTCCAGTCCGGGTAGTCACCGCCTCCGGCCACGCTAGCACCTGCCGCGGTAAAGACCCGACGTGTACGTGGTCCACGGAGAAAAATCAGTCCCGTCACGGGAAAGAACGACCGCCGAGTGAGCATTGCCGAGCGGATCATACGTCGCCATCCCGACATTGACCGGGTTAATCTGCCAGTAACCCTTTTCGCCTGCCGCACCCGTGGCGTACTGCATTCCGCCCGATTCGGCCATGGCAATAGCGGCGGCCAGCTGCGCGTAAACAGGGTTGCCGCCTGCCGCGTCCCACAGGGTTTCCAGTCCGGCGCAGTCCAGCGTTCCGCCGGCAATTCCCGCGCCCGATCCGGACGAGCCGGCAGGCCTGCCGTTGCGGTGATGGCGGACGGCGACAACCGGTCTCGCGGCGGCCGTTGCGCGTTTAGGGACCATCCGCCGCGAAATCCGGTCGTCCGCCAGGCGAAGCCTGAGCACTTCCCCTGGCAGGATAAGCGACGGGTCTGCGCCAACCGTTCGCCTGTTGACAGCGTACAGCAGCGGCCAGCGGTCACCGTCGCCTAGGTACCTGGCCGCGACCGTCCACAGGCAGTCGCCGCGCTGGACGACATAGACGGCCGCGGCCGGCCGGACAGGAGCGGCTGTCCGGCTTGAGTTACCCGTGAGGGTAACGATCATGAGCGCCGCCGCGATCACGGTTTGCCTGCCGGCGCCGGCGGAGCCGCGGGGGCTGCTTTCACTTCGGCGGACACCGCCGCCATCGCGGCGCGCAGCTTGTCTTGCGCTACCCTGGCCGCCTTCGCCTTGGCCAGCACGGTGTCGGTGGTCGGGTTGTCTGGCATCGTCACCTCTCAGGCGGGAGTCTGGCAGCCTCGCGCGGGCTCGTGTCCGCGGCTACGGCAGGCCAACGCTACCACTGCGGGCGGTGCCGCGTCAGGGCTGGCGTCCCCCGGCCTGCTGGCGCCACAGGTTGCGCTCTAGCCAGGTGAGCCGGTCGTTGGTCGCGTTACGGTCATCGCGCATCTGCGCGACCATCTGGCGGTGCGCCTCGCTGTTGTCGTCGGCGAATTTAGTGAACCCGGTCACTATCTGTTCTAGCCGCAATTCTACGCGCGTCCACTTAGCCATCCCGCGCAGCAGCGCGACAACCATCGGCACGATCAGCAGCGTGACAATAGTCAGCGCGACCGAAACCCATTCGAACGGCGTCATCAGCCCCGGTATCCCCATCGCGTCACGTCGTGCCCGGTATAACCTGCGCTTGCGGCGGCGCTGGCCCTAGCGCCGGCTTGCCTGGCAGCGGACCGCCGGCCTTAACCGATAGCAGCGTCCACGCGTCAAATGGCGTATACCCGATGTTTTCCAGCTCAGTCAGCGCTTCAGATGTGCTGTATATTCCTTTTTCCCACGCGTCGACAATCTGTGTCTCGGTCAGCACCTTCACCGATATGGAGTTTTCCAGCTCCCATGCCGCCATGATGCCGTCGATGCTGAGCACGGGAACGTTCAGGGTAACCAGCGCGTTGCGTGCCGTTTCAGGTGTTATCTTCCGGGCCGCGAACAGTGCCCGCACTCGCGCTATCGCATTAGTGACCGCCTCGAACGCGCGCTGAATATCGGCGTAGGCGAGCAGCAGGTCAACCGCGGCAGGAGTCACGTGCAGCGATTCAAGGATAGTGCGCGCGTCGATGTCCGATATCACTCGCGCCTGGTAGGCGGTCAGTGTCGACTGGACAGACAGGCCACGGTAATCCGATATCGCCTGCGTATGAGCCTCGTCAAGATAGGCTGATATGAGCGTTTCGCTCATGCCCTGCTTAGCGAGCAGTACGGCAGCGCCGGCCTGGTCTATGGCGCCGTGCGCCAGCAGCGTGATAACCGTCGACTCTGGCGGAACATACTCAGCGAACCGCTTATATACAGGCGCCCACTTGTTACGCCAGTGCCCTTCCTTGAAACCCTGCTCATACGATACGACAGCGGCGCCCGTCCCGTCCCAGGGAATATACCCCCGGTTGGCCATCTCGATCAGCTCAAGCGGAGTGGGCGCCTCGCCTTCGGTGTTGTAGAGCAGGTCAAAGAACTGCGGATCACCGCCCAGCCTTTCATACAAGGCTACGGCATCGTCATGAGAAAGCTGCCCTTTCAGCAGGGCGTTCAGCGCGTCAACCGGAGTTGGCCACATGCGCGCCAGCACTTTAATCACGGGCGCCCACTTGTCTGACAGCCGGCCTTCCGCGATACCCTGCTCAAACGACGTCGAATCTGCCCCTGTCCCGAATTCTTCTATCGCCCCGCGGCGCAGTGCTTCCGCTAGCTGTTGCGGTCCGGGCGCATCGGCAGACAAGTGCACGAGCGTGGCGAAATCCTGCGGCGTGATACCCTGCTGCGCGGCAGCATGCTCGCCGCTGCCGTAAGCCAGGAAATTGCGCACGACAGCACTGGCCGCGTCGGCCGGCGATATTACCTGCTCAGACAGTTTCTCAAGTATGTCAGTCCACTTATTGTGCAACCGGCCTTCCGCGATACCCTGCTCAAAGGACGTCGAATCCGGCCCTCGCCCGAGCCTGGCGATGATCCCGCGGCGCAATGCCGCTGCCAGCTGGTCAGGGCCGGGCGCGTCGCCGGCCAGATCGGCCATGATGGCCAGCTGGCCGGCGCTCACGCCCTGCGGCGCCGCCTGAGCCAGTGCTTCCGATTCGGTCATATACGAGCGAAGCACGGCCTGAGCCAGGTCCGCGGGCGACAGCCGCACTTGCGCCATGGCGGTGAGCACGTCAAATCGCGTGGCACTGATGCCGGTCTTGGCCGCTTCTGCTTTTCCTGCCGCTTCGGTCATGATATGGCGCGTAACCGCGCTGGCCACGATATCGGCGCTAAGCGCCATTTCCGGATGTGCGCTGTTAACGTCCTGGGCAAGCGCCGTGAACGCGGGGCTGGCCAGTGCGGTGACAACCTGGCTGACCACATTCCATAGCATGAGCTGTTCAATAGCGCCGTTAGCGCCGAATAGCTCACCGATACCGGCCATTGCCCACCCTCAGGTTAGTATGTTCCCTCAAGCGCCGCTATCTCGTCTGTAAGCTTTGCCTTTGCCGCCAGCATGGTGCGCACGTTCTTAACCGTGTAACGATTGTTCGGCACGAACACTGTGCCCACATTTCCTTCTGACGTCTGGAATTCAACCAGCACGCCCAGTACTGGATTAGCCGGGTTGGTGAAATCGTACTGGTCGGGCTGCTGCCGGACCACTGTATATGTGCTCATCGCCTCATCTCGCTAGACGCTTTTCACTGCGCGGGATACCCCGTCGATCGTGTCGTTCACCGCGGCGCCTGCCGTGTCCGCTACCGCTCGCGCCCACAAAGCCGGATCGGTGACGGCCAGGCCGAAAAACCCGAGCAGTGCCGCGTCCACTGCCAGTGAAGTGTACGCCTTCCATGTCCGGCCGGCCTGCTCTACCTCCGGCCCGCCGGCAATCATGAAGTCCGCCCACTGGTCTTCCAGCGCGGTCACGCGCCCCGCCAGCGCCGCGGTCACCTGCCGCAGGTCTTTCGGCCGGGGGTCGCCTGCCAGCGTGCCCAGCAGCCGCGACATTAGCTCGCCTGCCGCCTTGTCGACGCCAAGCCGGTCGATAACCTGAGTAAGCAGCAGTTGCAGCGCGATACGCTCAACCGGGTTCGATGCGCCGATAAAGTCGAGCAGCAGCGTGATAAAGTCGGAGATCAGTGACCGGACAACCGGGTTTTTAGCCGCTATCTCATCGGCAATCCTGGTGATCACCGACACGCGCGCCCTCGTGTTCGAATTATATCCGTCCGCGGCTTCTTTCTCAACCGCCGAATGCAGTGCGGTAACCAGTCGCAACGCGTACGCACGGGCGTTCTTAACGTCGGCTATCCGCGCGGCCCTCTCGGCGGAAACCAGATGCGCCGCGTAGGATCTGGACGCGTAATACAGGCGGTACTCCAGGGCTTTCAGCGCCGCTACCTGCTTTTCCAGCCGGTAGGCGAGCCGGGCTATCACGTCCAGCAGGAATGACCGCAACGGCACGATATCGTAGACGTATACCCAGGCCTTTACCCGCTCTAGCGCGCCCTGAAGGTTTTCCATGGCGCCCAGCACGTCGGAAATCACGTTCAGGTAAGCCGACAGCAGTGAGCGGACCACCTTGGAGATAATGTGATCCAGCAGCGTCGCCAGCGATCCGGTGAACTTCCACAGATTACCCAGCGCGGTGCCGATATCGCCCGGAATGCCGGCCAGGAAAGACCAGGCGTCAGACGCGTACTTCAGCATTGACCGGATAAAGTCCACGACACTCACCTTCCCCTGTACTGAATTCCGGCCCTGGCCGATACCGCACGAGCGCGCGCAGACAGCGCCGGCGCCGCTCCGTAAGTAACATCCGAGAACCATTTCAGCGCATCCGGCAGCGTACCCGAAATACCCGGTTGCGGAGGCGGGCCCGCGTTACCATCCGGGTTAGTGCCCAGCACGGTCGCCACGTACACCATGTGATTAAAGGCTGCCGAGCCGGGTTCCGGCCAGGCCAGGAACGAATACCGGCCGGACGCGTAAATGTTCGCGTACGCCGTATCCCACGGGGCGAAATTAACCCCGCCACCGGACAGGTCAATAGCGGCCAGCGTGTTATAGCCCGGATCTGTCGCCATCGAGAACGACCCTAGCTGCGCGGGCCACGAATACGGTTCAACCTGATACAGCCCGACAGCGCCAGTCGGGGACACCGCCTCCGTGTCCCATGACGATTCGGCCAGCGACACCGACACCCATGCCACCGCGCTTTTATCCGGCCCGCCTTCGGACTTCCACCACGAGGCAACCTGCTGCGCGCTCAGTACTGGCATCAGGGCCTGCTAACCGGACGGTGGGCGGCAGGCGAACCGTAACCGGGCTGAAGCAGGTCAAGGTTAAACGGCGTGACGACGACTGGTTTAGGGCGTATCACGTCGACATAGAATGTCACGTACATCGAATGCGGATGAGCGCCCGTATTATAGCCGGTCACGTCCCAGGCGCCGCTGTCCGGAAGCCTGGCCAGCGACGTACCGTCAGCCGATCCGTCACGGATAATCCATGCGCCTGTGTTGACCGGTATCACCTGATGCCCGCCCATGGTTATCCGCCATCCGGCCAGGCCTGACGGGCCAGGCGGAATGGTCCACTGAATTGAGCGCACTATCCGCACGGGCATTACCGTGGGAATGGTGAGCGGCGCCGCCTGCGGCGTTCCCGCAGGTATCGTCGCGGTGAATTCGTAATGCTCTTCCCCTGGCATTTACGTGCCGTATTCAGCCGGCGGGTCACTGTCATCGTCCGGCCAGCATTCACGCATGTACACGCATCCCGACATCTGCCCCGCGGTTACCGTCACGGTAAGCTGACTGGTTATCTCGATACCCTTATCCGATAGATACTGAGTGTCAGACGTGCCCGGTATCGGCGCTGACTCGCCCACCGTAGTGCCCGCGTCTGCCAGCACCGCCGTCGACGCCGTGCCGATAGCGCCGCTGCCGCCAGTCGTGCCTGTCGCGTCTATCGTAAAAGCGGGCCCGCCGACGATCGCCGGCACGGACACCACGGGCGTGCCTGTCACGCCAACAGCAGGCAGGAACGTGATCACTACCGCGTTGGCGGTGCCACCCTCAATGTCCGCGGTTACCGTCCCGCCGGTCACGTTAGTGACTGTCACCTGGTTGACGCCGGCC
>Ga0126371_10006465_pt1 | contig 10434 bp, 14 predicted proteins | sample PanSoiMetaPlot_4_FD_110145 | JGI IMG/M metagenome (GOLD analysis project Ga0126371, IMG submission 110145) | Tropical forest soil microbial communities from Panama - MetaG Plot_4 | ecosystem: Environmental > Terrestrial > Soil > Tropical forest > Bulk soil | place: Panama | collected 2016-02-17
GCCGCTGGCGGAGGCGCCGGCTCGTCGTCATCTTCTTCTGCGTCGGTGGCGGCGCCCACGATCCTGACCTTGGCCTTGTCATCAACGCCCAGCCCGCCCGCGATCACCACTTCATCGCCGGGCCGCGCTCCGTTAAGAATCTGTACCTTATCGCCGAAGCGGATGCCCACCACCACCGGGTGCAAATGCGCCGTCGAGTCCGGCGTCACCACCAGCACGGCGGTGCCGCCTTCTTCGCCGGGAAGAATCGCCGTCGCCGGCACTACCGCTGCGTTGCGAATCGTATCGGTGAGGATCGAAGCGTGCACCGCCGCCCCCGGCTTGAACTTCTCCCCCGGGTTGGCCGCGGTGATCCACACCTGGATCGTCGTAGTGTTCGGATCGGTCGCCGGGCTCACTACCGTCACTTTGCCTTCCAGTTTGTCTTCGCTGCCCGTCTGGCTGATGGTGGCCGTCTGGCCCAGCTTGATCAGCCCGCCCTGCGCTTGTGGGACGTTCACCCGCGCCACCACGCGCGAAATATCCATCACGGTCACCAGCGGCGCGCCGGCATTCGCCATTTCGCCCGCGTTGAGCGGCCGGTCCGCCACCACGCCGTTGATCGGGCTGCGCACTTCCGAATAGCCCACCTGCGCTTCCGCCGATTGCAGATGCCCGCGCGCCGCTTCCACCTGCGCTTGCGCCGTCTTGATCTGTTCCTCTCCGGCCACGCTCTGCAAGGCGCGCAGATGCTCCTTGGCCGCGTCCAGCTGGCTCTTCGCCTGCGTAAAGGCCACCTCCGCGTCATCCACGTTCTTGCGCGCGATCGCGCCCTGCTTCAGCAAGTCCTGGCGGCTCTGCAGCGTCTTCTGTGCCACATCCAGGGTCTCCTGGGCGGACTGCACATCCGTCTGCGCCTTGATGGTCTGTTCCGGAACGGTTGCCGCCGAAGTCGTGCGCAGAATCGACTCCGCCTGGTTCAGCTGCCCCCGGCTCTCTTGCACCGCGGCCGACAGATCGCGATTCTCCAGCGTCGCCAGCACCTGCCCGGCGCGCACATGGTCGCCGCGGTTCACGTTGAACTTCGCCACCGGCGCGCTGATCTTAGGCATGACACCCGCCTGATCGATCGGAAACAGCACGCCATCGGCATCCACCACGCGCGGGATATTCTCCTGCGTGACCGAAGTCACCTGCACCGGCGCCGGCCCCTCCGCCTCCTTCGCCTCTTCTTTCTTCGCGCACCCCGAGAGCGCCACCGCGAAAGCAAGCGCCGCAACGGTCGTCCACGCGCCGCAATTCCAGACGCGCGCGTGAGCGCGGGGTTCGGCGAGCGGCCTGTCTGGCAACCCCCTTCCTTCTCCCATCTTCAAAACGGCCCCGTCACTGTCTGCAGATTCGCCAGCGCCACGCGATACCGCGCCAGCCCGTCATCATACGCATTGCGCGCCTGGTTCAACGTATTCTGCGCATCCACAAGCTCCAATATGGTAGCCTCGCCGGCTTGGTACCGCAAGGTGTTCAACCGCAGGTTTTCGGTAGCTAGATCCGCCGACTGCCGCAACAGATCCAATTGGTCGCGCGCCGTCTGCGCTTCCTCATAGAAACCTGTAAGATTTCGTACCAATTGCCGCTGCGCCGCCGTTAGCTCGGCGTGCGCCTGCTCGCGCCGGAACTCGGCCTGCTTCACTCTGCTTTTGCGCGCGCCCCAATCCAACAACGGCAGGTTGAGCGACGCCACCAGGAAGTAGCCGGGGGAGGGCACCGGGCCTCTTTCCGGGTTCGCGGCTACCACCGTGTTCCAGCCGATCTGGTTGGCTTCCAGCCCGTAGTCGGCGTCCACGGTGAGGGTGGGTAGGAACGCCTGGCGGGCCAGCCGGATATCCAACTCGGCGCCGCGGAAAGACTCGGTGGCGGCGCGCAGGTCCGGGTTTTGCCGGCGCGCCATGGTCTGCACTTCGGGAAAGGCCGGGAGGGCGGAAGCCAGGTGCAGGTCGTCGACCACCTGAAAATTCTGATCAAAATCGGCGGAAATGAGAACAGTCAGGTCGAGGTGAGCGTTGTCCATGGCCAGGCGGCCGTCCCGCAGAGCCTGATCCTGAGCGTTCACCTGCAGCTGGGCCTTCACCACGTCGCTGTGCGGCGCCTCCCCGCCGCGTTCGAGATCTTGAGTAATCGTCAGGGACTGCTGCGCTTGCATCAGCGCCAGTTGTCCGGTGGCATACTTCCGCTGCGCCACGACCAGCGCGTAATACGCGCGCGTGACCGTCACCCGCAGCCCGCGCCGCGCGACTTCTGCTTTGGCTTGGGCGAGGGCCTCCGCGGCCTGGGCGCGCTGATATCCCGTGCGGACGAGCGTGCCCGGCGATAGATCCTGATGGAAGACGCCCCACTCGCGATAGACGTGGACGCCGTCCTGGGTGACATAGCGGCCCGAAGGAAAAACTCCGTTGCCTTGTGTGTTGAGGTACTCCGAGTGCACGCCCATCGTCGGATAAACCACGACGCGCGCCTGGCGGCTATCCTCGTGCGCGGTCAGGACCGCATTCTGTGCCGCCAAAAACTGTGGCTCATACTGCTGCGCCCGCGCCAGCGCATCCTGTAGCGTCAAGGTCGCCGGAGCCGCCTGCGCTCCGCTCGGCCCCGGCTGCTGCGGCCCCACCAACGCCGCGACCCCGGAGCCCGCTGGCCCCTGTGCCCGCGCCGCCGGCCCGGCGCACGCCAAGCCCACTGCGCCCCAAGCCAAGGATTTCCCGATGACAAGGCAAATCTGCCGCACCGCCCCCTCCTATCATGGATCGCCTCCAGTATATGTCCTTAGAAATGAACGGACGATGAACCAGGGGGTTAGATGTGGCAACGGGAAAAACGGCTCCACCCCCCGTTCTTGAGTGTCCGCCCAGCGGGATGCGGGCGGGCGCGGGCGCGCGCATTTTATTCGGCCCAGACCCGCGGGCGCTGGCGGGGTTTGGGTAGTGGTAGCGAACGCGCGCCCGACAAATCGCGACCACCGGACATTTTAATCGGCCAAATGCTTAAACAAATAATTAAGACCTGTTTATCTTTATCTCATCATTGCAGTTAATGACATTAGCGACAGTGCACGAAAGGGGCACATGGATCGCCTTCGGACTCGCCAGGCGCAGGCCCTGTACAAGGCGATGGCCGACGCACGCCAAGCGCTACATAAGGCCCATGAAAGCTATCAGGCTGCTTTCGCAATCGCCGCAGACACGAACGCGAATCCTGATAGTGCCCACCTTCTTCGGAGGGCCGGCGCAGATTATGGTCAGGCGATCAGCCAGTATTCACACGCTACGATGGCTTGGCTGGCTTTCGTGGATAGGGAGCTACATCCTCGCAAACAATAGTGGTCAAGGACTGCGTGAGGGCGGGCTTATACGCATGCTCTATCCAGCGTGCACGAACGCAACGATGGAATGCGCAACTGCACGCCAAGGCGCGGGGCAAGCCTCTTCAGATTAAAAGCTTCTCATCCTCGTCAAGCGGCGGTGCTATCCCCTTCACCACCAAATCGGCATAGAGATGCATTGTGCGGCTAAGCTCGTGCTGTGCCCAAGCCTCCGCCCGTCTTGCACTCGCAACGGCAAAGGAGCCATCGGCGGGTGCCACGTGGCCGTGCCCTAGTTCCTCCACCGCCCGCATGTGTTGCGCAATCGCGCACACCTGGACGTTCCGAGCGTTCATCACTCTTTTGCCCCAGTACTCTTCCAACTCTTGACGCGTCTTGCCCCCGGCTACCATAGCCACCTCCGCAGGGAACGGCAGGGTACGATCTCGAACATCAGGAGGTTATTTTCTACTTTCCCAAAGACGAAGATGCGCTGGGCGGGGGCAGGATTCATTTTGTTTTTGCGCCGCTCTCATCGAAACCTGTACCCTGTAACCTGTTGATTTTATGGCTCAACACGGGCAAACACCCGAAATGAAGAAATCTGCAAAAACTACCTTTGACTCCGTCAGATAAATGTCCTACCTTGTTAAGCAATTGTCGTACCAAAAGGGGTCCTGTGGATTCTCTGAAAACAGCTCACGCTCATGCACTCCAAAAAACAATGCTTGAGGCGCAGGATGCGCTTCAAGAAGCGCATAAACAGTATCAGTCTGCGTTTGACCTAGCGATGGACACAAGAGGGAATCCAGACACTGCCGTGGCCTTCAGACGTGAGGGGCGGGCTTACGCTCAAGCCCTTTCGGCCTACACTAATGCAACTATGGCGTGGCTCTCGTTTGTAGATAGGCGACTGCACCCCGGGGCTCGGGGAAAGACACCTTCTTCAGATTAAGCCTCAATCTGCCGGTGGGATGTCTCCCTGGAGCAATAGCTTCACCAGCGTCTCTTGGCACCGCACTAAGTCATCTAGGGCCAGCTTCGCGGCACGGTTTGCGTGGGCTAACGCGTAGTTGCCATCGGCAGGTTCAATCACGGCTTTATTCAGCACCTCAATCGTCAGCTTCTGATGCTCAGCGGCCTGCCGGTAGTGGGCTTGCGCTTCTTTGACTCGCGCAAACCACTGCCGTTCAATCTCGTTAAGGTTCCTGCCTCCGCCTGTAGTGTGGCTCATCCCTCTCTGCCTATCCTGACAAATAATTGCAATATTTAGGCAAATCATTTAAATTACGGCGGTTGGCTCTGAATGAGTTGTCATTTTTCTTCGGCAAGATGCGGTGAATAGCGGCGAGACTCAATTTTTTGTTGGATTTCCTAATACACCCCAGCTTCGCTGAAACGGACTCATAGACGCCCAGGACGAAGATGCGGCTTGTTACGGCGTGAGCATTCAGTATGCGCAGGTAATCATGTGCGCCTTGCGCCTTTGTGCGATATGGTCCGGGTCGAAAACAAAATAATGAATCTAGTCGCTGCATCGGGTCATCAACGCTCCCCAACTTGGTTGCACCTTCCGAGTCGAATTGGCAATCAGACGCCGGGGGGACCCCGATGAACAGTTCTCCTGGTGGTGAATCGACAATCACAAGTGATCATTGGGTTTGTCGAAGGCGAAGGAGTTTTACGAAATTCAGCAAACCGGCCGTCCGAGGCGCGGGCGTGATTCGGTGCGAGATTTTAGAGCCGATTAGTTTAGGGTGTCCCTGTCAAGGGGGACTACAAGCTGGGCTTAGAAGTTATGGGTTCGTCAAAAGAACAGACGCTCCGCGAATCTGTGATAGTTGCGCTCAATGCGCTCAAAAACGCTCAGGTTAACTACAGGCGGGCTTTCGGGATCTTGACGGATGTCGGCGCAGTGAATAGCCATGGCGTTGTTGCTCTTCGGCGCGAACAGAGCGCCTATGATCAAGCCGTCAAGCAGTATACCAACGCCGTGAATGCCTGGCTGACGATTGAAGAATTCGGCGCTCGCCGCGCCGTGAAGGCAGGCCCCGACACAGCGGTTCCGACCACCATTCGGAAGGTCCCGAGGAGGCGAGCTGAGGAGCTTGGCACGACCGCTATTGTCGAGGCTTCCTATGATGCCATTATTGGGAAAACTCTGGACGGCACTATCGTGAGTTGGAATCGAGGCGCGGAAAAAATATACGGCTACAAAGCCGAAGAGATGCTGGGGCGTTCCATATCAGAACTAATGCCACCAGACAGACCTGACGAGTTTTCCGCGATCATGAAGGCGCTCCGGCGCGGGCAGCATATCGAAAGTTATGAGACCACCCGCGTCCACAAAGACGGCCACCTCATAGACGTGTCCGTTACTATTTCACCGGTCAGAAACAATGCCGGCATTGTTGTGGGCGCGTCAGTGGTTGCCCAAGACATCACCAAGCATAAGCGGGCGGAAGTGGCGCTGCGCCTAAGCGAAGAGCGCTTCCGCATTGCCCTGAAGAACACACCTGTCGTCGTTTGCACTCAGGACCGGGAGTTGCGGTACACCTGGATCAGTTCGTCCCTCTTGGCTTGGGAACGCCAGGACTTCATCGGCAAGACCGATGCCGATATCGTCGGCGCCGAAGAAGGGTCCCGGCTGACGGCCATCAAGCAGAATGTCCTGCAAACAGGGGATGGAAGCCGCACGGAAGTTGCTATCACCATCGAGGGGGTGCGGCATCACTTTGACCTTACGGTGGAACCGTTCCGTGACAGCACCGGAGCGCTCCTTGGCCTGATCTGCTCCGCGATAGACACTACTCCCTGGAAAAATCTGATCAACAAATTGCAGCAAGCGCTCGAGGAGGTACATCTGCTCAGCGGTCTGCTATCCATCTGCGCTTCGTGCAAGAAAATTCAGGATGAGCACCACACCTGGCAACCTTTGGAGAGTTACATTCAGACCCACTCTGAGGCGAAATTCAGCCACGGATTGTGTACAGAGTGCATCAGAAGGCTCTATCCCGAGTACGTACCGCGCTAATCAGAGCACGCCGAGTTTTCGAAGGATTGAGATTAGCAACTACTGGTTCTTGGGATGCGGTCTTGCGTGACCGAGTCGCCTAGAGACCACGGGATGTCCATATTTGTTACTATTTCCGCCGCACTACACTAGCAAGCTTGAATCGAAATGGTGCTATTCGTGCCGGCTCGCCGGCGCGGATGGCGTTTGCGCGCGCTTCACCGCCAGCCAAATCTCGGCTTCTGAGGCGGACCAAAACACCACGACCTCAAGGAAAAAACTCTCGACCAACATCCCCCACATCCGGGCCATCGCGTAAAGGATCTCCCGCTCCGCCACAATTGCGCAGTAACCGAAGTGGATGACCCCACGCACGTCGCGCGGTCCCCAACCGGCCTGGCGGATCTCTTCAGCTGTCGGCGAGGATGTCATCTCGCGAAGATCCAGAAAAACATCCAGGTTGCTCGGTCGGTCGGGATCATCCTTCAGTTCTTGGAAATGATGCAGAACCTCGCGCAGTGTGACTTCGCCATAACAGCGAGTCCGAATCAGACCGGTTGCCTTATCCAACGTGTATGAAACAGGCATTTGACCTGTCCAACCGCGACCCGCCGGCGCAACTAAACCCACTCGAACCAAGCCTATAGATGCGTCTGCGAAGGGGCCGATTCAAAGTAGTTTTCCAGCCGCCTGCACTTGGGACTGAGCTTGCCCGGGTTCGCCTCGGCGGCCCAGTTGGGTTCCTGCCGCCAAATGCCATAAATTCATAGTCGGCACGGTCGTTATGGTACGATGGATGGGTTCCGACTCCTCCAAAAGTCTTCATGCGAGAGAAGCAGATCAAAGGCTTCTTGTGCCATGTCGAGTTTACGGTGCTGAACAAGGGAGAAAAATGAAAGAGACGGGAACGGTTAAGTGGTTTAATGCCGGAAAAGGTTTCGGCTTCATTCAACGCGAGAATGGGGAAGACGTCTTCGTCCACTTCTCGGCTATATCGGCTAGTGGGTATCGGACGCTCGACGAAGGCGCACGGGTTTCGTTTGTGGTGAAAAAGGGACCGAAGGGCCTGCAAGCTGAGGATGTGAGTCCTGCGTAGTTTGTCGTTGGTCGTTATGCTGCGTGATGCGCCGGGATGTGTCTTCGAACTCGGCGCGCACCTGGCACCGACTCTGGTTCACCAGGAAAGGCGGATTTGTGGCGGAAGTTAGACTTCAGGAAGGCGAAACTCTAGAGAACGCGCTGCGCCGGTTCAAGAGGAAAGTCCTGCAAGAGGACATCATCAAAGAAGTGAAGCGGCATGCCTTCTACTTGAAGCCTGGCCAAAAGCGGCGGGTGAAGCAGGCATTGGCCCGCAAACGGGCGCGGAAAAAGTCACGCCGGGACGCCGAGTAACATCGAAGATCCCGGCTCCCTACCAGTTTCACCTGTGATCCTGCCCGAAATGAGGCGGGCGGGGCCTGCGATATGGCTTCTTCTTGGCCAGTGCGGCCTGTTTCAAGGCCGCGCGGTGATCTGCCTGCTCCTTCATCAAATCCTCGGTGAACGTCACTGCCGTCAGCGAAGCGTCGGAGTTCTGTTTTTCAAGAAGCCGGCGGCAGAGCAAGGGAAGTTCTTGTAAGGCGATGCCATGCTTCCGTAGCAGCCTTACGTCGGCGTCAACCGTAGATTCACTCACGCTTCCGTCATCGTGCTGAACCTGGTACACGTAATAACGGATCCCCTCGGCTTGATGAAATCCGGTCATGATAAAGTCCGTGTTCTTATCACGATGTTGGGAACGGGGTGAAGGACAACGCCGGACGGGCGTGGCGCGCACGGGGAACTCAGGGCGCCAGTCGGAATCCGTATGGTCCGTTGACATCTCGAGCTAGCCTCTGACCACGGCTTGGTTTTTGTTGATCAACCAAACGCGCGCCAACTCTTCCGTCGCGAACCATTGACCGGGATACTCTTTGATCGCCCACTTCCGGGCGCTATGGTTCAGGTACACTGCTCCCAGAAACTGTTGGGTGTGATTGAATACTTCACGGAAGGGCATTTGATCTCTTTCACGGCGGGAATCCATTTCAGCTCCTTTCGATCGCGCAGGGCTTGGAGGAATCGGGCAGGGAAGAGCTTGATTTCGCCCCGAATTGCCTCGGTATTCTCAGCTGGGCGCTGTGCGTCTCGGCTCCCAAACGCGCCTCTGCAATCCGCGCCCGGCCCAGACGTTGCAGCTGTTTCAATGAGAAGGGAATTCTAACGTCTGAACGCACGACCACTCCTGGCTGCTCACTTCTGCAGGAAAGAGGGGCCAGCCGGTCCAAGCGGTTTAGACGGCTCTTTGGTGCCCTTTCACTATACCACCCCCATGCGTATAGCCTTTCGTGAATGTTAAGGAGCGTTGACTCCGGAAATCACCTGCGGGCGTGACCTTTCGTCCCTGTCCGGCGGCATCTTCGGAAACCTGGTGCTAGAATATAAGTGCCTTTTGAAAGTCCTGCAACAACTTGGCCGAGTCCCAGATCCGCCTGGTCTAGCCCGCACGATTGAAAGACAGAAAATAAGGTGTAGATGAAGAATATATTTGTAGGCAATTTGGACTTCAGCGCGACCGAAACCTCCATCCGCGCGCTGTTCGAGCGCTTTGGAACCGTGGACCGGGTGAATGTCGTGACCGATCGGGACACCGGGCGGTCGCGGGGATTCGCTTTCGTCGAAATGAGCGACGCCACGCAGGCCGACCGCGCGATCGCGGAACTGAACGGCACGGATCTCGATGGCCGTGCCTTGAACATCAATGAAGCGCGACCGAAGCCGCAGGGCGGCGGTTTCGGCGGAGGCTCCTTCCGCGGCAACCGCAGCGGCGGTCCGCCCCGGCAGCGCCGGGAGCCTCGCTGGTAAGAGTCAAGCCGCTCGGGGAGGGCCGGGTCGGACCCGGCTCTTCCCATGCACCGCCTGGAGGGCCGAATCGCCGTTATGCGTACTCGTACTTCTTTTCAAAAACGACAAAAAGAAATTGCCCGCGCCGAGAAGCAGCGTGACAAGATCGCAAAGCGGCAGCAGAAAAAGCTCATGCCCAAACCGCAGGCCGAATCCGGCGAAGAACCGGAAGAGGCGTCGGATGAATTGAATGATGGGGCGGACTCGGACGCGGAGCCGGCGGGGCATTCCGAGCCCACACACTAGCGCGCTGTTCATCCCTGCTGTTTCTCGGCCGCGCTCCTATCCGGCCGCAGACCTGCGCAGGGGGACGGTGATCAAAACTTTCCGAACGAACTCGATTTGATCCGGCGTCAGCGACCGGCCCAACAACAGACCTCGGAACGCTTCTTCCTCCGACTTCCCTTGCTGCGTGCGCATCACGTACGTGATGATCGCGAAGTCCGTGATCCCCATCCTTCTCAGCTTGTTGATATCGCCGTTCGGATCTTTTAGGAAGTCGTCTGCCGAGTCATATTTCTTCGGGCACATTCGTGTGAACAGGTTACTCTGCCTTCCTCGAAATTTCTAGTTATCGATCACGCAACTAGGTTATGCCGCGTAATCAAGTTCACGCGACGATTGCTATGAAGATTACAGAAAGTACTGAGAGTTGCGGCTAGCACTATGAATCCAAAGCTTCGGGAGGGAATGCCATACATGGCGCGGCTCCGGACGGTCGTTCACAGATTTTTTCAGAAATGTTTGGCTGAGCCCAAAAGACTTACCGCTCGCCAACCGGAAGAGCTGCCTTTTCGTCTGCTACTGTGAAATCGGAAAGAGGCTTGCGCACACCGAGCAGCCTCGGCGGTTTTCTTGCTGGCCAGCAAGCGTTGCATTTCGGTGGTTCTGAGCTTCCCGTAGAGCCCTCAAAGCTCGTACGGCGGATCCCATCCGTTGAGGAGGTCGGCGGGAAGAACCTGGAACTGGTTCCACAACATCCGGTGGAGTGCGGATAGCTAGTGTCGCCGTCCCATCGGGTTTCAGAGAGTCAAGCATCGAAACGAGGGTTACTGTAGCGCCAAAAAGCGAGACCGCTGGCCCTGTAGATGCGACTCAAACCATTGGGCGGCCGACAACGCACGGCGAAAAGTCCGCGGGATTTGAAGATCTCGTAGCCCGGCCGCCC
>Ga0126371_10006467_pt1 | contig 10432 bp, 7 predicted proteins | sample PanSoiMetaPlot_4_FD_110145 | JGI IMG/M metagenome (GOLD analysis project Ga0126371, IMG submission 110145) | Tropical forest soil microbial communities from Panama - MetaG Plot_4 | ecosystem: Environmental > Terrestrial > Soil > Tropical forest > Bulk soil | place: Panama | collected 2016-02-17
TCGATCGGGGTGAACGCGAGCGCCCTGCTGGTGCACGGCCGGGTCGAGCGGCTGGACGGGGCGCTCAGCCTGCTCGCCACCAGGCTCGAACGGCTGCGCGTCGTCGCCGCCGCCCGCAGCCGCGACTTCCGCTAGTTACCTGTATGTGCCTGGACGGGTCGGCCAGCAACAAGCCAATGAGGGTCTCGGTGACGACATGGGCGCCGACCCGGAAGCCCGGACCCGGGCGCCCGCCGATTGCTGACGCCGCGGCCCATCCCGCGCCCACGACTCGTGCAGCTCGGCCGTGGACACTGTCAGTCGGACAGCAGGTCGACCAGCTCATCACCGCGCGCGGAGCGCCTGACCCAGACGCTTGTCCCGGACCTTTCACGAGTGATCAGGCCGGCCGCGTCCAGGTGATGCAAATGGTAGGTGGCGGTGGTGGGCGCGCAGTACACGGCTGCTGCCAGATCGCTCACGGTCTGCGGTCGACGCAGGGCCTGAAGTATGGCGGCACGCACGGGGCCTACGATCGCTGTGAGTGTGCTGTTGGCCGCGGCCTGTGCGGCTGGTCGTCGCTGCGGAAGCGGGTAGCCGATGTAGCAGACGTCGGGGAGTTCGAAGCTGAATAGCAACCCGTCGCGACCGGCGATCATTGGCACAAGCGCCAGGCGACGCGAACCTACGGAGTACGGGCCGAGTGTGACACACGCGTCACACCGGGCCTTGATTAAGAAGGTGGCGTCGTCGCAGTAGGTGATGCGCGGGTGCAGGGAGTTGAGCAGCGCCGTCATGCCGCCGCGCACTGCCGCGGTGCCGACCCGGCGGATCTCTCGGTCCAGCAGCGGCCCGGCGGCCCGCCACCTCGCCTCGGCCACCGTCCAAATGTCAAGCGACGCATCCGCCATCGAGTTGAGCCAGCGGCGCGGCTCGTCAGCCGCTCCGCGCCATGGTGCCGGCACAGGGCAACCGCCGAAGGCGACTTGCAGCTCGTCGGTCAGCGCCGCGGCCGGCAAGTCTCGCAGCCTGGCGGCCTGGTCGGCGACGGACGCATCGGCGAGCGGCGAGATCGGCGTGCACGAGTCGGGAATCAGAATCCCGCGGTCATGTGCCGCGAACGGTTGTGCGGCGAACCGCGACTGCGGGCGCAGCGCACGGCGGATGGCATCCAGGAAGTCGGCCGGCGCACCAAAAGTATGACCTGAAGCCGCCTGGAGAAGCAGCGACACCACCGACTGCTGTGCGGCCAGCGCGATCGAGACGTTCATCGGCTCTGGCGCGCCCGCACGCATGTAGCCGGGTCTGTGGGCAGATGTCGCGGCGATCGCTCCGGATTCCCCCATGTCTATACCGTGCGCCCCGACGAGCCGCGCTGACTAGCCCGGTGGCGGATCTCGCGCGAGGAGATTCCGACCCGTGACCGGGGTGCCATCCGATCGTTACCTCGAAGATCTTCGAGGTGGTCCTGACAAGGGCGCCCGTCCAGCGAAAGATCGCAACCAATGACGGCCCCAATCGGGGGGAAATGGCCGCCTCGCCATTCCCGGTATGGCCCGATCGGGACGCGCAGATGCTTGGGAAGGAAGACACGTGAATCTATGGAGACGTAAGTTGCGCCTCGCGGCGCTCGCCGGGGCGGGGGTGGTCGCGATGATCGCCTCTGGCTGCGCGTCCACCACCGGATCCGGCAGCTCGTCGGGAGGGACGCCGATCAAGGGTGGCACTGCTACCGTCGCGCTGCCGCCCAGCACGACATATAGCTGGATCTTCCCCTTTTACGACATCGCCAACTCCAGCTCCTACGACGACGAGCAGTTCCAGTGGCTGATGTACCGGCCGCTGTACATGTTCGGCAACGACACGACCACCGATGTGTCGATCAACTACCCGCTGTCGCCTGCTGAGGCTCCGGTGTACTCCGACGGCGGCAAGACGGTGACGATAACCATGAAGGGCTGGAAGTGGTCGAACGGTGAGACCGTCGACGCCGCCGATGTGGTGTTCTTCCTGAACATGGCGCAAGCAGAGAAGTCCATCTGGTATGCCTACGCACCCGGCCTGCTGCCCGACAACGTGGTGTCGTATTCCGCTACCGATCCGAACACGCTGACGATTCACCTCAACGCCGCCTACTCGAGCTTGTGGTACACCTACAACCAGCTCGCCGAGATCAACCCGATGCCGATGGCCTGGGACGTCAGCACGGTCGGCGGCGCGGCGGGCAGCGGTGGGTGCACCAGTGACAGCGCCGCGGACGGTTGGGCGAAGTGCAAGGCGGTCTACACGTTCATGACCGCGCAGTCCTCGCAGGCGAGCACGTATGCGACCAACCCGCTGTGGCAGGTTGTGGACGGGCCGTGGAAGCTGTCGTATTTCAACACCGACGGCAACGTGACCATGGTGCCCAACCCGGCGTACTCGGGCAGCCCCAAGCCGCAGCTGGACGCTGTCAAGTTCGTGCCGTTCACAGCTGACTCTGCCGAGTATTCGGCGCTGAAGAGCGGCCACTCGCTTGATGTGGGCGTGATCCCGAAGGAGGACTTGCCGCTGAAGCCGGCCAACTCGCTGCTACCGGCGACGAACCCGCTCGCCAGCGCCGGCTACACCCTGTCGCCGTGGCTCAACTACGGCATCCAGTACGCCCAGCCGAACTTCAACAACCCGCAGGTGGGTTACTTGGTCCGGCAGCTGTACATCCGCCAGGCCCTGCAGATGTCCATGGACCAGCTTGGCATCGACAAGGCCATCTTCAACGGATACGCCAGCCCGGGTGCCGGCCCGATACCGATGTATCCGGCGAACCAGTTCATCCCTGCCGTCCAGAACGAGAACGGCGGGCAGGGCCCGTACCCGTTCGACCTCGCCAAGGCCAAGGACCTGCTCACCAGCCACGGCTGGTCTGAAGTCAACGGCGTGATGACCTGCCAGGACCCGTCCAAGTGCGGCACCGGCATCACCCAGGGCCAGCAGCTGGCGCTGACCTACGTCTACGCGTCAGGCCAGACCACCACCACCGAAATGTGGCAGGCGATCAAGTCCGACGCCTCCAAGGTCGGCATCGATCTCACCGTGCAGGCCCAGTCGTTCGACACGATCGTCGGCGAGAGCAACCCGTGCACGCCGATGGGCCCCAAGTGCAACGTCCAGGTGTTCGCCTACGGCGGCTGGGGCTACAACGGTCCTGGCTTCGAGCCCACCGGCGAGTCGCTGTTCGAGACGGGCGCCGGGTCCAACTCGGGTAACTACTCCGACGCGAAGATGGACAGCCTGATCAACGCGACTCACACCAGCAACAGCCCGACGGCATTCAGCGACTACGCGACGTACGCCGCGGAGCAGCTGCCGTTCCTCTGGGTGCCAAGCGGAAACCCGTACCGGATCATCGCGGTGACCAACACGCTCAAGGGCGTCGCGTACAACCCCTTGTTCACCATGCTCCCCGAGTACTGGTACTTCACAAAGTAATCCGCGGCAGTTAGCACACCGACGCTGCAATTAGTGGCTCCGCGGTGAGCGGGGGTGCCACCCACCCTCCTGTGGGCTGCATCTCCTGTCCACCGCGGAGCCGCGGGAGATCAAACATTTTCGTGAGGCAGCCCGCACATCTCCCGGGGCGCACGCTCAGGACGGTGGTCGCATGACGGGATACCTGATCCGCCGGTTCGGGCAGGCAGTCATTGTCCTGTTTTTCGTCACAGTGATCACCATGTTGCTGATCCATCTGTTCCCCGGCGGGCCGATCCGTGCCATGCTCGGGCCCCGAGCTACCGTGCAGCAGGTTGCGATCTTCAACCACCTGTACGGCTTCGACCGCCCGCTGTACATCCAGTACCTGAAATGGATCGATCAGCTCGCGCACGGGAACCTCGGGTATTCCCCCAAACTCAATCTGACGGTCGCCGCCCTCATCGCTCAGGACCTGCCCAAGACCATGATCCTGGTGGTGCTGGGGACAGTCGTCTCACTCGCCTTCGGCGTCCCCCTGGGTATGTACCAGGCGGTCAAGCGGTACACCGCTGGTGACTACGTCCTGACCGGAGTCTCGTTCCTCGGCTATGCGACTCCCACATTTTTCGTAGGGCTGCTGCTCATCGAGTGGTTCGCGGTCTCTGTGCACATCTTCCCGCCGGAAGGGCCACAGGGCAGCTCGATCGGCCAGATCCTGTCCGACCCGCAGGCGCTGGTGCTACCGGTGCTCGCGTACTCCTTCGTGCTGTACGCGCTGTGGAGCCGGTACATGCGCTCGGCGGTGATGGACAACCTTGTGCAGGACTATGTGCGCACGGCGAGGGCAAAGGGCGCTAGCGAGCGCCGGGTGCTGTGGGGTCACATCTTCCGCAACTCACTGATCTCGATCGTCACCCTGCTCGGGTTGAGCTTCCCGACGCTGGTGGCGGGCGCCGTCTTCATCGAGGTGGTGTTCAACTATCCGGGGATGGGCCTGGCGTTCTACAACGCAGCCCAGAACGTCGACTTCCAGGTGCTGCTCGGGTTCACCGTGCTGGCCACCGTTGCCACGATCGTCGGGAACCTGCTGGCTGACATCAGCTACGCGATGCTCGACCCGAGGGTGAGGTACAGCCGATGACCATGATGACCCCCCCGCCGTCGGGTTCCCTGCCGGCTGGAGTGGGCTCGGTCGTCGCCGAGCCAGATGCCAGCGAGACGGGCGTCGGGGCCACAGGACTCGATCTTGCTCGGGCCCCGCAGCAGCGGGGCCTGCTGCGGCGTGGCTGGGAGGTGTTCGCCGAGAACAGGCTCGCCCTGGCGAGCCTCGGCGTCGTGCTATTCATGGTGCTGTTCTGCTTCATCGGGCCCCTCCTGTACCACACCGACCAGGTGCACACCAACCTGGACACTTCCCGGTGCTCGCCTTCCGGCAGCCATCCGCTCGGCTGCGACGGGGTCGGTTACGACGTGCTCGGCCGGCTCATGATCGGTGGCCAGACCTCGCTCGAGGTCGGGATCGCGGCGGCCGTCGTCGCGGTACTCTTCGGCACGCTCTACGGCGCGGTCTCCGGATACCTCGGCGGCGTGGCCGACTCGTTCTTCATGCGGGTGGTCGATGCTGGCCTGTCGATCCCGTACATCATGCTGATCATCGTCCTGTCGGTGGCGTTCCACCCGAACAGGCCCGTCATGGTCCTGATCATCGCCTCGTTCTACTGGCTCGGCGTGTCCCGGCTCGTGCGCGGTGAAACGCTGACGCTGCGCACCAGGGAGTACGTGCAGGCGGTCAAGGTTCTCGGCGGCCGCAGCCCCCGTGCCATCCTCCGCCACATCCTGCCCAACGCCATCGGGACCATCATCGTCCAGGCCACGTTCGCGGTGGCCGATTCGATCCTGATCCTCGCTTCCCTGGGTTTCCTCGGCCTTGGCGTCCAGCCACCCGCGACCGACTGGGGCTCGATGCTGGCCGGCGGGCTGCAGTACATGCAGAGCACGCAGAACTACTGGTGGCTCATCTACCCGGCGGGCATCGCGATCATCCTGACCTGCATCGCCTTCAACTTCATCGGCGACGCGCTCCGCGACGCCTTCGAGACACGGCTCCAGCGCCGCTAGGGGGTTTGGTGGCACCGCTCTTGCGGGTCGAGGACCTGCACACCGACATCAGGCTGAAGTACTCGACCGTGCACGCCGTGGACGGCGTGTCGTTCAGCATCGAAGCGGGGGAAACACTCGGCGTTGTGGGCGAGTCGGGCTGCGGCAAGACGATGACGGCATTGTCGATCATGAATCTGCTGCCCACGGGCGGGCGAGTCACCAGCGGGTCTATCAAGCTCGACGGCACTGAGATCACCGGGCTCTCGGAAGAGGTGATGCGCAACATCCGCGGGAACGAGATTGGGATGATCTTCCAGGATCCGCTGACGTCGCTGAACCCAACGATGACCGTAGGGAATCAGATCGCAGAGGCGGTCCGGCTGCACCGCGAAGTTTCCAAGGAGCATGCGCTGGAGAGAGCCGCTGAGGTGCTGGACCTCGTCGGCCTGCCGCGGGCGAAGGAGCGCATCAACGAGTACCCGCACCAGTTCTCCGGCGGCATGCGCCAGCGCGTGATGATCGCGATGGCACTGGCCTGCGAGCCGAAACTGCTGATCGCGGACGAGCCGACAACAGCACTCGACGTGACGATCCAGAAGCAGATCCTTGAGCTGATCGATGACCTGCGCCGTCGGCTGGGCATGGCGGTGATCCTGGTGACCCACGACCTAGGCGTGATCGCTGGCCGCGCCGACCGGGTTGCGGTCATGTACGCCGGCAAGATCGCCGAGTCGACGGGTACGGGCACCCTGTATGCCAACTCTCGTCACCCCTATACCGAGGCGCTGTTCCAGGCGCTGCCCGACAAGGCGGCGGAGACCCGGGAACGGCTGTACTCCATCCCGGGAATGCCGCCCGACTTGACCCACCCGCCTGCCGGCTGCCGGTTCGCGCCCCGCTGCCGGTACGTGCAGGATCGTTGCCGGGCTGAGGAGCCGGATCTGCGCGGCGAGACGGCCGACCACGTGTTCGCGTGCTTCTTCCCGGTTGGCGCGCGAGAGCGCGAGGATCTCAAGATCAGCGCTCCGCCACCGGCGCAGGAAGTCGCCACCCCGGTCGCGCCACGTGCAAACGGTCAGGTGCTGCTCGCTGCCGAGCACCTGGTCAAGGACTTCCCGGTGACCAGCGGCGCGGTGATGCAGCGCCGGACCGGGACGGTCAGCGCTGTCGCGGACGTGAGTTTCGCGATCCGCAACGGCGAGACCCTTGGTCTAGTCGGCGAGTCGGGCTGCGGCAAGACGACGATCGGCCGGCTGATCGTCGGGCTGGAAAGGCCGACCGGGGGCGCAATCATGTACGGCGACCGGGATCTCGTGCGCAGCCGCGGTCGCGAGTACCGGCGGCAGCGCCGCGCGATTCAGTACATGTTCCAGGATTCCTACGCCTCGCTCGATCCGCGGATGCGCGCAGGCGCGATCCTCCGTGAGCCGCTCGAGGTGCAGGGCGTCGGGTCGCGCCGCGACCGGGTCAAGCGCGTGGAGGAGATGCTCGGCCACGTGGGCCTGCCGCAGACCGCCGTCGAGCGCTACCCGCACGAGTTCTCCGGTGGCCAGCGGCAACGGCTCGGGTTCGCCCGCGCGCTCATGCTCTCGCCGACGCTGATCGTGGCGGACGAGCCGGTGTCAGCGCTGGATGTGTCGATCCAGGCGCAGGTACTCAACCTCATGCGCGAGCTTCAGCGCGAGATGGGTCTCACTTACCTGTTCATCTCGCACGACCTGGCGGTGGTGCGCTACCTGTCGAACACGATCGGTGTCATGTACCTGGGCAAGCTTGTCGAAGTAGGGCCGGCCGACGAGGTGTACCTGACGCCCGCGCACCCGTACACCCGAGGGCTCATAGATTCGGCGCCGGTCGCCGACCCGAAGGCCGAGCGGGCGAAGGTCGATGCTGGCGTGCACGGTGAGCTGCCCAGTGCGATCCACCCGCCGTCTGGGTGCCGGTTCCGGACTCGGTGCCCGCTGGCGCAGGAGATCTGCTCCGTGGTCGAACCGCCGCTCCAGCCGTTCGGTGCGAACGGACATCGGGCCGCGTGCCACTTCCCACTGCAGACGCCATCAGAGGCAGAAGGCCAGCAGGTCTGATCCGGGCAGGTCGAGGCAATCTGCTCGAGGTTGCCCGGCATAAGCCTCCTTTTGGGGAGAGCGCGGCCGGGTCGAGCGGCTGGACGGGGCGGTCAGCCTGCTCGCCACGAAGCTCGAACGGCTGCGCGTCGTCGCCGCCGCACGCAGCCGCGACTTCCGCTAGCGCCCCTCGCTCCGACCGTCGCCCGTCTCGTCCTGCGCCCCGCCCGTCTCGTCCTGCGCTTCGCCTGTCTCCTGTGCTTCGCGCAGTGCACGCTCGGCGTCCGCTATGCGCTCGGGCCGCAAGCCCGCCTCCCTGGCCTGCGTTACCGCGTTCGTCAGCAGCTCGATTGCCCGCTCGCGGTGGCCTGCCGCGAGCTCGGCTCCCGCTAGCGCCACCTGCCCGCTCGGAATGCGGCGCGGGTCGCCGAGTTCCTCCCGCAGGTCGAGCGAAAGCTGAAGGTGCCGTACCGCCTCCGACGGCTGCTCGTCCTCGGTCACGTAGTAGAAGCCAACGTGCCGGTGCACCTCAGAGCGCAGATAGAGGTCACCGTCGGAGTCCGGCGCGTAGACCAGCTCGAGAGCCTGCCAGTAGTACGGCATCGCGGTAATCCAGTCTCGGCGAAGCACCTGGTAGACCAGGCCGAGCCCGAAGTGCGCGTGCGCCGCGGCAGCCCGCGCGCCGGCTTCCGCCCAGGCGCTCAGCGCCTGGCGGAACAGGCGTTCTTCGGCCTCAATGTCCTCCGCCGGGACCGTGCCGCCGGTCATGAGCCTGGTGATGTTCTCGCCGTGCGCCACCATGCCCAGCAGATCCAGCGCACGGGCGCGGCCCGCCTGGTCGCCGTCCGCCCCGGCTTTCGCCTGCGCCTGCAGCAGCACAGCCCTGGCCGGTTCGAAGTCGCCGGTGCGAAATAAGGCTTCCGCGAGAGCCTCGTCACCGGCCGTGAGCAACTCTGCGACTGTCTCCTCCGTCACGACGAAGATCGTAACGCCGCCGCGGTCGCGCTGCGCGGCATCGATTGCAGAGACTCATGCCGCGCGACGGGCCTTACGATGAAGCCGCCTGCCAAGCGGCCAGCGACGCAAGCAATGGAGGACAGGGATGTCTCGTCCTTCAAACGAGCCCAATGCGTGGATCGCCCGCCGGGCGTTCGAGAAACTCGGCGTCGGCGAGGACCATGACTGGGATGATGCGCAAGCTGGTCACGTCCCGGTCGAGGGGCTCATGTTCCTGGCAAGGTCTGCGAGCTGTGCCACCGCGTGATCGACGCGGGCCAGGATGCACGCCTGCGGGCGGACGGTAACTGGATTCACGAGGCGTGCCCGATCCAGTAGCTACCTCTGCCAAGAGCGAAAGCCGGCCAGCAGGTCCGCAAGCTCGCTGCGGTGGACGGCGAGCCAGGCGCTGGTTTGCTCGAGCACCCGCAGCCGGTCGATGACCTCGGCCAGCTGAGCCTGCCCCCGTCGCCACCGGCCGGCCCGCCAGAGCGCCGAGGCGACCACGCCCTCGCCCAGCAGGCCTGGCACTGCTGCTGCCTCGGCGCCGGTCATCTCTTGTGCCGAGGCGTATCCCTCGGCCATCGCAGCGACCTGCTGCCACCACCCCGGACCGTCTAGAGCGCCGCATTGCCTCAGCGCGCTCATGAAGTCATACACGCGGGCGTTCAGCCCGGCGATCTCGAAGTCCAGCACAGCCGTGATCTCGCCGGTTCGCTCGTCGGCAAGCAGGTTCGACGCTGCCAGGTCACCGTGGACGACCTGGACCGGCAGGCCGGTCACCGGCGAGTTGGCTGCCTCGCTCGCCAGGGTCTCGAGCAGCCTCGTCAGCTCCGGGTCTACGCCAGCCGCGCTGAGGTCCTGGCACAGCTTGCCCACATCCGGCACGTCCGGGTGTACATGCACGGCGGTCCGCCAGTTGTGCGGGGCGTCCCGCGGCGGTACCGGGGCGAGCGCCTGGCTCAGCATGCCGACGGTACGGCCCAGGCGCCGCAAGGCCAGCTCGCCCGATAGCCGGGGACGTACGCCGGGCAGCCACGCGGTCAGCGTCGCGGGTCCGGCGCTGGTCTCCACGAGGGCCTCGCCTGTCAGCGTCGGTCGCGGTTCGGGTACCGCAAACGGCAGTGCTGCACCCCGGAGCCGGGCCAGCAGCCGGTGCTCGGCACGGACCTTGTCAGCGGTGAGGTTCTGGCTGATCCGGAGCACAAAGCGCGGGCTGTCGATGCTGACGATGAAGTTCTGGTTGTTGGTGCCGTGGTCGGCGGCGGCCAGCCGGGCGTCGGCTGGCAGGCCCCACTTCGCGAGCAAGCTGGCCAGGTCTGTCGGCGCGGCGGTCACCGGTCTTTGCGAGGGTCTACCTCGTCCCTGGCGCAGGCGTAGCGCACGGGACGTTGATCACCACGGGGGCGCCGACGGTGCGGGTGCTGTCCCTGGTCACGCTGAATGGGCACCGGGGTGGCCCGATCATCCGGTATACGCGAATCGGTGGCGCGACGGGGGTAGGTGCGACCGGCCGCGGCCCGCGGCCGACACCGCTCGCGATCACCGAAGCGATGGCCACGAGGATCAGGCACCCGAGCAAAACGCTCGAGACCCAGCGACGGCGCGCCGGTCGGCTGGCACCGAACTGCACCAGGTCGTCGGGTTCATCGCCCGGCAGCGTCATGGCTGATGATTACACGCTTCGAGCCGCGGTAGCCAGAGGCTTGGGCCCGCGCTAGGTCGGAACCGGCTTATTAGTAGAATTCCGACATTATAGAGCGCGGCGATGACCGGACCACTGGCGGTCGCTTTGCCGGGAAGGCGGGGCAATTTGTCTGACCGTGCGCAAAGATGGTCGAACA
>Ga0126371_10006469_pt1 | contig 10430 bp, 16 predicted proteins | sample PanSoiMetaPlot_4_FD_110145 | JGI IMG/M metagenome (GOLD analysis project Ga0126371, IMG submission 110145) | Tropical forest soil microbial communities from Panama - MetaG Plot_4 | ecosystem: Environmental > Terrestrial > Soil > Tropical forest > Bulk soil | place: Panama | collected 2016-02-17
CCCGAGGCTTGCAGGCTTACGATCTGGGAATCGGGGCTCGGGTCCGCCGTTTCATAGGGGGCCTCGGCGACGATGGGAATTTTTCCGGCGAGACCGTCAGTCAAACCTTTCAGATAGTCTTTGCCGAAGTCGTCGTTCTGATACAGGATAGCGATCCGGCCTTCGGGATGGTTGCGCAGCAAGTACTGAGCATAGATGTGCCCCTCGCCCTGGTAGCTCGGCGCCCAACCCATTGTCCACGGGAAATTCTTAGGATCGTTCCATTTGACGGCACCGCTTGCCACGAACAACTGTGGCACTTTTCTGGCATTCATGTATCTCTGGATCGCCGAGTTGGTCGGTGTCCCAACACTGTAGAAGATTAGCAGGACTTCGTCGCTTTCGACGAGTCTGCGCGCCTGTTCGACGGTTTTCGGCGGACTGTAAGCGTCATCATAGGAAATGAACCGGATCTTGCGTCCGTTGATGCCACCTTCGACGTTCACTTTGTTGAAATAGGCCGCGATGGTTTTGCCATTGACGCCGGCAGCCGACACCGGCCCGCTGTAGGGCGCGATATTGCCAATTTTGATCTCGGTGTCGCTCGCACCGGGACCATATCTCTTCTGCGCCATTGCGGAACCAGCCACCATCGTGATGCTGCCGAATACGACGGCCACTGTCACCCATGCCCGGTAGAATGCCATCGCGACCCTCCCAGATTTTTGCTGCTTGCTGCACATTCTACCTACACGATGCGCTTAGCCAGGTTGACCGAGTGTGAAACGGTTCACGTTTTTAGGCTCAAATCCTTGAGGAATGCCGTCGGACCGGTCGGTCCAGCTACCGCTGCCCCGGTTTCCTCGGCCTCTTGCTGCAACCCCGATGCGGCAATAACGCCCGTGAACCCTCACGAAGTCCCCCCGGTAGGGCAGGGCCGCAGAATCGACCGCTGAGAGTCGTTTCGCCGAGGGCCGCCATCAAGAGGAATTCGCGGCCGGTACTATGTCGGGTCTGTCTAATCACCTTTCCGTTCTTTATTTGGTACATCGTAGCACCTCGGGTTGGGGGAGCCGCCGGCATTTTGCATATGGCTTGCCGGGCATGAAACCGACGAGTCAGCCGGTGGCTCCGAATCCCTTCGGCGGGAGGATGCGCATGACCCACCTCGAAGGGGCGACCGAACATGTTTGTTTGGTCGACATTGTGTATGTCGGTAACGAGTGGTGCAGCTGGCCCTTGAAGCCGCAAGGATGGCAGGCGGTCTACACAGGCACTGAATGCCGAAAGGGATTTGGCCTTCCTTATTATAATACGTCAATCCGAGCGACGCCGGGACAGAACATAGAAAAGTCTTCGAATCCGTCGCTCGCCGCGTCGAGCGCCATGCGGGCACGTTCCTGCCGACCGAGTGCGACGGCGTGACCGCGGTGGGCCTCGCTACGCAGGCCATTGTCGCGTAGATGCTGCTCAAGGCGACGATCGAACGCGCGACGCCGTTCGGCGATGGCAGCGTCACCGGTCGCAAAACTCATCGAATCTCGTACTGGCGTCGGCGGCGCGTCGCGCATAGGCAATGGCTTCAACGCCTCCCTATTCATCATCGGCCCACTACCATTCGTCATGCCACCGTCATTACGAGGCATCATACCGCCTTCATCGGGTGCGGGTTGCTCGCCGTCGATCTCGTCTTCGTCTTTGAATTCGAGCGCATCAAGTAGTTCCATCAAACTCGGACACTTGTTGGGCTTCAATGCTGTCGAGGCCGCCTCCACGCCCGGCTTGTCGCTCGTCAGCAGCGGCGGCATTGCTCCACCCATGTTGTTGGCCTGACCGCCCCCATTGGCCACTGCGAGCAGCTGCCCCGGGCCCGGAACCGAGGAAAGAGTAGGGCGTTGGCGATATTCAGAAGAGGTAGATCGATGGCGAAACGACCTAGCAAGCAAGGCGCCGACCACGAAGGGGAGCGCCGCGAAACAGCACTGGAAGCCGGTTTGGAGGGTTCCTTCCCAGCATCCGACCCTGTCGCAGTGGTTCATCCAACCGCCTCCTTAGAGCAGCGTCGAGGCGGATATAGGCTTCGAATTTCCAGCCACACCAGAAGCGATATCGTGGAGCTCAGTGATGGGTCACGGTGGCGAATCTGGCCGGGGGACCTGCCTACAACCTTGAACTGGAAGCCGAATACAGAAATTGAAGTTCACCAGATTGCCGATCGCTTCTGCTCGCACGTGCTGGTTGGTCAATCAGATGGATCGCGGGTTCGCGTCATTGAGGCGTGTAGGGACTGGCCTGTTCGGCAGGTCCAGCGATCCCTCGGAAAAGGCTGAGCGGATGCGTATGTAGGGAGCGGACGAGATTGCCACGGGGCTGAGTGCCGACAGCTAGATGCGCAGGGTAATTTGCGAATTTGTCCGGGAAGGGGTTGCCGCACAGTTCGGCGATTGTCACTCCGCCGCTTTGAGTGCTACCTGAACCACCGAGGTCAGAGAGCAATCGCCCTCCCCCCTGACAGACCCTCGGTGAACTAAGCGCGATGTTTCAAAATCGAGAAGAGGGCCATAAACCTTCGGATCGCAAATAGCTCACGGTTCTAGGCGTGAGCTTGCCTGCCTCCGCTCACCGCAACCCATGAGTTGGTTGCGGCGCGGGCGTGACAGGCCGGACATTTGCTTGAGAAAGCAATCAGACGTGACACTTTTTAAGCGCGATAACGGGCAGTACGAAGATAGAAAGTGTCGCATGCCGGAGTGTCGCCGTCTAAATGAGGCGACCATCGTTTCCCGGACTCGTGATATCGCCGTCAAACGACCCGCGCTCCGGGAGCTATCGCGCGGGTGCCCCTTTTCCGTCTGATCGCAATACTGCTCGCGACCGAAGCGGCCCAGCGATGGCGCACCAGTCGTTCGGAGTTTCCGGTGAGGACAAGTTGGAGCACCACCGGCCGTTACCGCATTGGCGGCCTCCCGCGCCCGCATGATAAGGGTCAACAACCGACGCCGAGGAATGGAGCCCCACGTGCGATGGTGAAGGCTTATCGCACCGGCGGTTCCGTGGGGGCTATACTCTCGATGCGAGCTACAACGGTACCAGCTCCAAGGATACCCGGAGCGTGCGGATGGCCGGCTCTATGTTGGGGCAGCCGACCCACCTTCGAGCGCGCCTTACAACATACACTCAGGAAGAAAAAGGCAGCGGAGGTGTTTACGAGTCTTGCCGAATGTTTCGCTCAAACCGTCAACGATCTCAGCGGGGTGCGTTCGGCGATGTCGGCGAGGTTGACTCCGGCGTGTCGCGCCTCGGTAGCGCTGCCATGCCGCGAGACCGCGGTCGTAACGGTCGGCCGCCGTCGGAGATCGCTGAAGCGCAGAGATCTCAGGCGGTACCCGGTACGGCGACGTGGTGCACCGGTGACGTCGGCGCGGCGGCTGGATTTCTTCAGTGGACGAATCGTGGCGATGGTTGGCGTTGGCTTGCGCGAATCGTCGGCCGGACGAAGCATAGATGACTGCACGCTTGGGCTTATTCTGGCCCGCTGGCAGCTCTGACGGGCCTCTTTTTGGTGTCGTGGTCGCTATAAATGACTCACTGCGCAGTGAACTCGATCGCCCTCGTCTCCGCGGCGCTTCTCGTGGTGCTTGGTCACCATGGCGACGCCGCGAACTTACTGCCGGAGCACGTAGCCAGCATGGTAGACAACCGCGTGGGCCACACGCAGACTAATGAAATAAATGTATCAAAACAGTGCGCGGCGGTTTGCTCTCCTATTCGGCAGTGTCACATTGATCCAGGTTGCCGCGAGAACCAACTAACTTGTCAGCTGTATCGGCTAGGTCACGGTGAGCTCCCTATGATCTGTCGCAAAGTTACGAAATGCGACGAACATTGCGTTGAACTTAGGGCAGCGCCTAGCTCGAATGAGGCGGAACCATAAGACGACTAAGCGGACATACCTGCACCTTGGTCGATGTGTCGTGCGTAGTTGTGCTGCTGTCGGGAATTGATACTTGCACGCCGGTGTTCTGACGGACTGTGTTTTGTGGCTTAGGCAGGAACGATCTTGCCGTTTGTTTTGTGATACGAGATTGTGCTCGGAGCGCGCACCGACGTCAGTCGCAGACTGAGGTGACCAAATGAGACGACGCAATCTTATGAGTCTCTGTTTTCAACAAAATAATACTATGGACGGACTACAATGTTGATTGTCGACCGGTTTAAAAATTGCTAGGTCATGCGTGCTCGCTTGTTCGAGGCGGGAGAACTAGAGGTTTTCGGGCTAGCTCCACTTGCACCCATGCCTTTTTAGGCCACCCAAGGATGTAGCGGCCATGAACCCTAGACTGTCCGTACTTCCTCTTTTCGCAGCTGTCGCCTTGATCCCGAGTGTGCTGGCGAGCGTGGCGCGAGCGCAAGCCCCATCATCACAAACGTACGAAGAGAAGAAGCGCGAGGCGGACTGGCTTGCTGCGCATGAACGGATTTCTGCAAATGATGATAGCTCGAACCCGTCTAAAATGGGGCCTTCTGATCTCGCATACTTAGAGCGTGCGAGAGCGCTTGTGAAGGCAAATGACATTGCTGCTGCTCGGTTAATTTTCACGCGCTTGGCGAGCAACGGCGTCGCGGAAGCTGCGTTCGAATTGGGACAAACGTACGATCCGGACTTCTTACGAACAATCCATATCGCGGGATTAGAGCCGGATCTTGAAGTTGCTCGGCGGTGGTATACGAAAGCGGCTGCACTCGGGAACGCCGATGCCCGAAGCCGGCGTGCAACATTGAAGATTGACATTCGGCAATAACCGGGCAATAGCCGACCCGGACGTTCTCGGACCCGCCGGGAGCTAGGCGCCACATGCGGCCTGCAAAGGTCATTTCGACTCCAAGCGCGCGTGGGGCGGACTGAGCTACTTCTTGTTCGGCGACGGTTGCTGTCGTGCCTCACCCGTTGGCATCACGACTTCAACTCGACGATTTTTCGCCCGACCTTCCTCCGTTGCATTACTTGCTATTGGCTTTTTTGGCCCGAGGCCAATCGCAAGCAGATCTTCGTCTGCAATGCCACCTTGCTTCACCAACCAAGTCTTTGCACTCAGGGCACGACGCCTCGATAGCTCGAGGTTATAGTCTAAACGCCCACGGAGTCCGTGTGACCGATCACACGCACGTGCTCAGCGTGATCGCGCTTGATCAGTTCGGCACGTTCGGCGAGAATATTTACCGCGTTTGGACGCAGTTGGTCGGAATCGAATGCGAACATAATCTCATTGGGAATCTGGGCCATTTCCCCCATGGCCGCCTCTTTCACGCCAAGATCCTTTCTGCGGTCGCCGGCATCTACATTCAAACGGCCAGCAGCCAATGAGGCCAATATGTGACCGCTTTACGTTCTTAGCGAGTCATTTCGCTGCTCGCCGAGCGTATGTGATACAGCATTTCCCATCGCGTGTGAGTGTCGACCACATATCGCTGGTGGTCCTCCCTCTCACCAACAAAGAAACCGTGGACAACCTGGACTTTGGCTTTGAGGTGTTCGGGGCTGTCGAGTACCTTGGTCATGACGCGGATCTGGCGCCCATCGCCGTTTCGCGTCAGGACCCTGATCGGGACGTCCATTCCTCGGTCAGGGTCTACCGTGGACATGACTGTGCCGCGCGTCTCACGTTTGCCCGTTGCAACCGCGGATGCCGGCTTGGGTCATCTCGCTAGGTACCTCGTTTGTTGTTCGATGACCTAGATTAAGCGGAGTTTAAGACTAATGAATGGTGGCTTCTGAAAGGTCAGCCACCGCAACTTCAAACCGAACCTCAATGATCTTCCCGTCATCCACGTCCTGTACATGAAAACCCGGGACGAGGGGGACCCATGTTTTGGCTTGTGGCGTCCCTGCTCGCCCACGCTTGGCGATTGCCAAATCACCAAACACAATAACCAAATCAGCACCATCGCGAAAGAGATAGCACTTGGGATGGGGCAAAGACTTGGTTCTAGTCACCATTACCTCCTTTAGGCGGCCGAATCATCTCCTTCACGTGGCGAACGCTTAATTATATATAACATATTCATTGTGCGACTTGACACGACGTCGAAACGACTTTGGCTTGTTAATTAATAGCCGGGAGCGACGAAACTTGCCGGCTAGCGGACGATCAACCGCCTTCCAAATTCAACACTCCATGCTGTTGCATAAAATTCGCGCAAAGCGCGTGAGGATGAGAGTCCGCTAGTCGACATACCGCGACAAAGCCCGCCCTGCACTAACAAAGAAACGCGAGCGGACAACTGTCCCTTTAGATTTGAGACGGTTGCACCGGTCGCGTACATTCGCAATGACGGGCACACCCGACGCCCATCGCCGTTCGCGTCAAGACCTGATCGCATTCTCCACCCCCTGGCCAGCGTCCATTTTAATCCCGATCGTATTTGGTCGCTTGCAGCAACCACCGGCACCTACGACGTTTACCAGACAATCACCAAACAGCAAGGCAATGATAGAAGCGCAAACTGGGCTTCCCGCGGATGGGCGCCGTATAAAGATAAAAGGTGCCAAGCGGGTCGACCTCCGTGCTCACCAGAGCATCGCGTTCGAGCTGGTCATAAACCTCAAGACCGTTAAGACGCTTCGCTTCACTGTGCCCCATCCCTACTCGCCAACGCCGACGAAGTACTTGAATGAAAACTCAGCATGTCGGCTCTGGCTCAACTGCGCCGCATTGTGGCGTTCCTGCGGATGCCCGCTGTGCTCCAGCGGACTGGCGAATAGTCATCAATCAGATGCGGGAAGGATTGTGTGATTTCGCGGTTCCAGTCAGTCTCAACGGAATCATACGGGTTGGAACATTCACGGACACGGGCGACGGACGAAGCTACTGTCTGCTATTGGAGGTTCGCGTCCATGACCAATTTCTATGGTCCCGCCGTGGGTTGGAATGCGTTACGAGGGCGCCGCCCGTCTCCTCGATTCAACTCCGCGAAGAACTCGGCGAAGGCTCGAAACCGTCGAACCGCGTCTGTGCCTTGGGGATCGGCTGAGGATGACGGCAATCATGCCGTTTGTCGGAAAGCATCGAGGGGCCTTCAGTGGATGAGCGTAGACGTTCGGCTACGATGGCTTGGCCGCGTATCGGAAAGCAATCGATCCAGACTTGGTGCTGATTGACAGCGCACTGTCGCGCTGCTCGACACCAGTGTCTTGTTAATCTTGCGCCGAACCTGAGCCTGAGGCGGCCGAAAATGGCACGACGAGTTCGCTCGAAAGCCGCTATCGGTACCTCCCAGCGGGCTGTGAGCCAAGCGTCCGAGCCCAAGATCGCCTACCAATCGGTCGTACGGAACGGCCCCCAAGGTTCGATGTCGGTCCTCCTGGCAGAATCGAGATTCTCTGCTGGGGCGACCGGGCTGGCAACCGGGGAAGTCCTTTGAATTTGTTGGTGGGAGTTTGGTATGCGATCGGCAACTACCCCTCCGCGCGCCAATCCGTCGGAGCCTTGGTGGATAACGGCCGCGATTAAGGCGACAGTTAAGACCGCGATGAGTGCGACAATTTTCCAGGTGTACATGTTGATCTCCTGGAGAGCCTATATTCATTGATTGATTAGCTCATCGAGGAGTCTTTTGGTGTGACGGACGTCACTCGCACTACGCGATAGTGTTAGTTAACCGCGAGTTTTGCACTAACTAGGTGACCAATTTCACATCCAATTCTTTTCTAATCTGTCATCGATGCCGTTTGGGACAGGCAGAAGGAGGACGCTATGCGCTTCCTATTACCTGCCATTGGCATCATTGTTTTGATCGCAACCGGGTACGCAGTCCAGTTCCATCTCTCCTCAAACCACGTCGCTGAGGCGGGAACAAAACTTGGCATCCCCGTTTACGACCTTCATGCGAACAAACGCGATGTGAAGACGCTGCCGGAGCAAGCGGTACCTCTTCCATAACCGGCGCGGTCGTCGACTGGTCTGACGAGATCAAGGCAAATAGCCCCGTCGGCGTAGGCTAAGAAGGCTGAAGCCTTCGCTGGACCTACCACGGCGGCCAGCGGTGCAGCCAGAAAGGTCGCTGGACTTCTGGCTTTATTCGACTCATGTCGAAACCAATATGCACCGCCCGTTGAATCAAGCGTCCCTGTCCGCTTCGGCCGGCACGTCCCCGCCCTACAACATTGCAAATCGCTAAGTCGCTCCCCCAAGATCGATGTAGCGTGTCGAATCGCCGGGCATAGTTTCATTTGCTCCAAGAATGGGCGATCGTTCACAAGATCAACGTGACTGCGGAAAACCGGCGCTATCGGCCTCGTCGCCCGCACCCGTAACAGCGATTCATAATGTTATACGTCGACCAATATCCCCCGCGAGCGCCGTAGTTGAACCCCACCCGATAGATCGCCAGGGCGCGCTCTTTGTGCTGGTGATCGAGCGGCTTGAAAGTCCCATGCACCGGCCAGGCGAAACTCGGCGACGAGCCCACGAGCGCGATAGCCCATGCAGCCGTGGCCGCAATGAACATGGTCCGCATTCTGCTAGCCGTCCTTCTTCACAATTCAGGAGACGCAAGAGAATGTAGCGATGTTCCTGCACCATCGCCATACCGGCGTGATCACGATTGCGGACCAGAGTAACGAAAGGTCGCGACACATTGGCATTCGCGTAACAATAAACTGAAGACATGTGCGACCTAGCGCGCCCCGGCCAGCGATCCGGGAGCCGCGCAAGAGAGATGACGCGCACCGAACTTCCGACAGCTCCTCGCCGTGCCACAAGTACGGCTCAGGTGGCGAGAGTCTTGCTTCCAGGGCTAAATCTCTCGATCGACCGGAAAGGGACAAGGCAAAATCTGAGGCGGGCCCGGCTGAGGCGTGCGACCGTCCGTCGCGCCCCACAACCTTTGTATTCAGTGGATCCATGAAGGTCCGAGCCACGATGCACTCGTCCGATCGGCGAGGCTTCTTGGAGACATTCTGTGCGGCAGCTTCTTGTCACGCTGCTTGCCGAGGGATGGGAGGTCTCCGCGACAGGACCATCACGCCTTGTGCTCTATGGCGCTGCGCCTATTGCCAAGCACTCCGCCGTGTCGACTCCGCGCCTTCGCGTCGAGTCAGGTCAAGCTCGAAGATGGGGTTGTGCGCTTCCGGTCGCGGCTCGTCAGTATCGTCGCGCCGGGCCCAGCCCCCTGCTCGAGCTCCGCCATGCTCAGATGAAGCGCCCGATGCTGATGGTGAGCCGAACAGAAATAGCGCGGGTGAGTGTGCGGCTCGTCACTCATGCGTTCCGAGAAGGCCTGCGTGATTGGCTTGCCGATCCCGGGCTCGCGCGAGATCAGGACAAAGACCCTCGCCGTGCTTGGCCTGCTCCCTATCGGCGCAAGCGCAGCTCGATCCCCTGTCGTCAACAACCGGCCTGGTCGTCGCACGCAGTCCCTCAAACCGGCTCTGCGTGCCGCTCACGCCCAGCGCCCGCCACACGGGTCCATTCTCGGATCTCTGACGTATCGCCACGGGACTTGAAGAACTGCTGTTCGCCACGGGAGAAGCCAGGGTAGCCGCCTTGGCGCGCGGACGGTTGGTCTCGATCGGTGCCAGCGTTCTCGGCAATCCCCTGGTGGTGCCACGGCAGCCGAAATAATCCTGCTCCGCCTGTGATCGATCGTCCTGAATTGCCATCCCTTCACCCCTTCCCGGCGTGCATACGCCGCAGAACGGTGCGGCGTCGGCAAATCTACCGCACAAGGTGTATGGCAGCCGTACGGTACAACGAGCCACGATCTGCGAAATTCACGCCGATTTTTCTGATTGACCCGGTATGACTACGTCGTGATTATTTCAACGATTTCTTATGGTGGCAGTGATTTTCTGATGCACGCCTATAACATGAGGTATGTGGCAATGCCCGAGGGACCAGCCATGCACGGACGATCTGCGGCGCCACGGCAGGCTCGAACGGTGACGCCCGTTGCCTCTGCGTCCGGCGATCGCGACACCATGGCGGGCCTGTGGCGATGAAGCCCGCGCCGTTTAAGTATGTGGCTGCCCGCTCCGCCACCGAAGCTCTCGGGCTCAAGGCCATGCACGGCGACGAGGCGGCGTTTCTGGCCGGCGGCCAAAGCCTGATCCCGGCCATGAATTTTCGCCTGGCTCGCCCCGCGGTCCTCATCGATATCAATCCGCTGATTGCGCTCGACAGCATTCGCGCGCAGGGAGGCGGCGCGGTGCGGATCGGCGCGCTGACGCGCCACCGCACGGTCGAACGTGACCCGATCATCGCCCGGCATCAGCCGCTGCTGCATGAAGTGTTGCCCCATGTTGCACACCTCCAGATCCGCAACCGCGGCACCCTTGGCGGCAACCTTGCCCATGCGGATCCCGCCTCCGAACTTCCGGCCGTGATGCTGGTCTTGGACGCCAGGTTGCGCGCGCAATCGATCAACGGTGAGCGATGGATCGAGGCGAGCGC
>Ga0126371_10006470_pt1 | contig 10430 bp, 9 predicted proteins | sample PanSoiMetaPlot_4_FD_110145 | JGI IMG/M metagenome (GOLD analysis project Ga0126371, IMG submission 110145) | Tropical forest soil microbial communities from Panama - MetaG Plot_4 | ecosystem: Environmental > Terrestrial > Soil > Tropical forest > Bulk soil | place: Panama | collected 2016-02-17
ATCGCCGTCGTGCCGCGCGGCCGCGCCGAGGATGTGGCGCGCGCGGTGCGGGCGGCGTCTGGTGCCTTCCCTGCCTGGTCGCGCACGGTTCCACGCGACCGCGGACGGCTTCTTGCGCGCATTGCCGACGCGCTCGAGGCGCGCCTCGAAGAGCTCGCCCGCATGATCGCGCTCGAGACCGGCAACGCGCTGCGCACCCAGGCCCGCCCCGAAGCCAAGGGCACGGTCGACATCCTGCGCTACTTCGGCGGACTCGGCAGCGAGCTCAAGGGCGAGACCATACCGCTGGGCGAGCATGTCTTGAGTTACACGCGGCGCGAACCGCTCGGCGTCGTCGGCGCCATCATTCCATGGAATGCGCCGGTGCTGCTTGCCGCGCTCAAGATCGGCCCGGCGCTCTGCGCCGGCAACACAATCGTGCTCAAAGCGGCCGAAGATGCCCCGCTCGGCGTGCTGTTGCTGGCCGACGTGTGCCAGGAGTTTTTGCCGCCCGGCGTGCTCAACGTGCTGACCGGATTTGGCGAGGAATGCGGCGCGCCACTGGCCCACGATCCGACGGTGAGCAAATTGTCGTTCACCGGCTCGACCGAGGTCGGCAAGCTGATCATGCGCGCCGCCGCCGACCGCATCGTGCCGGTGTCGCTCGAGCTTGGCGGCAAGAGCCCTTCGATCGTCTTTCCCGACGCCAATGAAGACTGGGTGATCGACGGCATCATCGCGGCCATGCGCTTTACCCGGCAAAGCCAATCCTGCACGGCCGGCTCGCGCCTGTTTCTGCACCGCGATATTTTCGATCCATTCCTCGATGCGCTCGGCCGAAAGGTCAAAGCACTCAAGCTCGGCGATCCGCTCGACGAGACGAGCGACATCGGCACCATCATCAACGAAAAACAGTTCGCCAAGGTGTGCGGTTATGTCGAGGACGGGCTCGGCCGGCGCGAGGGGCGCGTCGTGATCGGCGGGCTTCCGCCCAAGGAGGGGCCGCTCAGCGAAGGCTACTATGCCATCCCGACCATTTTCGCCAACGCCGCCAACGATTGGCGCCTGGCGCGCGAGGAGATTTTTGGTCCGGTGCTGGTCGCCATTCCGTGGAACGATGAGGCCGAAGCGATTCGCATGGCGAACGACAGCCACTATGGGCTCGCCGCCTATGTCTGGTCGCATGACATCGGCCGCGCCTTGCGCACGGCGCACGCCATTGACGCCGGCTGGGTCCAGGTCAACCAGGGACTCGGTCAGAGCCCCGGACACTCCTACGGCGGCTACAAGGAAAGCGGCATCGGCCGCGAGTTCTCGCTCGAAGGCATGCTGGAGAGCTATACGCAGAGGAAAAACGTCACGGTCAATTTGATGCGCTAGCCAGATGAAGGAGTGCCGTCATGCTGTTCACTATTCCGTCGATCGAGATGCCGAACGTCGATCTTGAAGGCATCATGCGGCGGCTGTTGGAGACGGGGAAGCGGACCCATCAATTGTGGCTGACCGCCGACTCCATGGCTTTTGTCGCGCGCGGCCGCGAATACCGCAGCGAATTTCATGTCAACCCGAGCTATGAGATCCAATACTCGCTGCGCGGCGAGCTGAAGCTGCACTATCGCACGGCGGAGGGCGCCGAAAAGATCGCGGTCGTTCCGGAAGGCTCCTGCCTGTTCCAGCCGCCGCTCGTGCCGCACTCGCCGCGGTTTGCGCCGGATGCGTTTCAGCTTGTCATCGAGCGCGCCAGAAAGCCCGGCGAGATCGACCGCTTCTACTGGTTCTGCCCGCAGTGCGACCATTTCCTGCACGAAGAGAACTACGCCGTCGACGACTATCGCGCCGATCCGGTGACCCAGGCCTATCGGAATTTCTACGACTCGGAAGAATTCCGCACCTGCAAAAAGTGCGGCACCGTCATGCCGGCACCAGCGTCGCTCTGATGCGAGGTTTCTAGAACTTGACAAAATCCAGCGGTCGCCCGTCGAAATCGAAGACGATCCAGGCGTAATGGGCCTGCACGGAATCCTGTACGCGGTCCCGCAACCTGACCTCTATGGCATGCGCGCCGGCCTTACGGACGAACGGGTGGGCGCCAATAGTCAAGCTTTCAAGATAAGCAGGCCCATTGCCGGCGAGTCGCCTCATGGCTTCGTTCTCGATCCCGGCAAGTTTCTTTTCATCCAACGCGGCGAGATCGCTTACCGCGAAACGCGGCCCCATGGCGTCAAGCGAGAAGGAGATCGAGGCTCGCGCCACCGTGTCCTGGGAAAAATCGTAAGTCGCCGGCCGGCCGCCATTTGCCGGATCGTCCACCGTGATGCGGCCGCCACCCTCCTCAAAAACCAGAGAGGCTATCTTTGCATCTCTGCCGAACGTGCCTGACACGCGCGCAATAGCGGACGCCATGGTTCCGGCGTCCAGCCAATTCAGCTTCGGCCGGCGGCCTTCCGGGAGCACGACACGCGCGATAACACCTTTTAGATCCGCGATTACCTTGGTGCGTTCGCCCGTCGGCTCGACAAGCTCGACGGTCCAGGCAAGCACCGGCAGGCCCGGCTGCTCGGACGACTTTGCGACGGCGAGGCTGACTATCTTCGCATTCGGCAGAGCGGCCCGGACCAGCGAGTCGCGGGCAAGTTTGCCGATGATAGTCCAATCGATGTCATCGACCTTGAATGAGGCGGTCGTCGCGCTGTCCAAGCCGACCTCAATGCGGGGAAGACGCCGCTGCAGCCCGTTGAGGTCCCACGTGAAGGTCGTGAAGGCAGGGAATGTGACCCCGAGCTGCGCCATGCCGGAATCCCGAAGATTGGTCGAAAACGTGACGATCTTCGGCTCGATGCTGATCTTGGTGAGGACCGGCTCGGCGCTTCCGTTGACGCGGAATGCAGTGGCGGCTTCGGCCGCCAATGCAAGGTTCTCCACGATGTTCAGGGTCCGCGCCCGGCGGGTGCCGCTGAGGTCTGCTCCCGTGATGGTGCCCCGCGCAGACGCATAGATTGTCGCCCGTTCGCGGCCGCTATCGACACTCAATGTCCAGCGTACATCTCCACTGGATGGATTCGGCAGAATGAACAGCTGCCGCTGAATCTCGATGCGAGTCACCGCTGCGGGGTCGTCCAGCGCCGCCCTCGCAAGCGCCGATTGGATTACTTTTGCGGTGGCGGAAAGGTCGACACTCTCGAGGTCGAACAGATTTGCTTCGAGATCGGGGTTGATGAGCGTCGGATCGACCGCTTCTGGCCCGGTCAGTCGCTTGATGGAAATACTGTTCAGATAAGTGACCGTCCCGTAACGCCAGCGGTCGATATGCCGGCGAGCGTTGGGATCCTGGGCTTCAACGGCGATGCCGTTGCGATCGATTTCGATTTTCAGCACGCGCGCATGATCACCGACCTTGCTGCGCAAAATCGATACCGCAATATCGAATGCGGCGGGATCGTCCAGGTAATGCGCGCTGGCCGTGGGCGCCCACAGTGCAATCGGCACCAGCAGTGCAATAAAGGCAAACCAAGCGCAGGGACGGCCTGGCAGACGCCGTTGCGTGCCGAACATCAAGCCCCCTCAGCTCGTCATGGTCTCAGCACGCTTACCGCCAGCTGGCAAAGCTCAAGCCGGTACCGGTGCCGGCGGGGGTGCGGTAGCCGGGCACGTAGTCGAACCAGTCGAGGTCGAGATGCTCGCAGGCACCGGCGACGCCGACCCAGTTGAGGATTTCCGAGCTGCCGGAATTGAGCTTGTTGCGCGGCAGGTTTTGTAAAAACGCGGCGTCCTTGTCGGCGCAGGCTTTCAGGATGGCGCGGTCGAATTCCTCGTCGACCAGAAAATGGCTCAGGCCGCCGGAGGCGATGATGCCGACCTTGGCGTCGCCCGCAAAACTTTCGACCGCCGTGCGGATCGCCTGACCAAGCTCATAGCAGCGCCGCGGCCGCGGCTGGTTCGGCGGAAAATACGTGTTGAGAAACACCGGCACGATCGGGACCGGCTTGCCGGCATCCATCAGGCGGCGGTGCACGTAGGCCATCCCGTGGCCCTCGCCCTCGCCCTCGCGCATGCGCTTCGACGACGCCGGATCAAAACCGTGATCCATCAGCCAGTCGATCAGATGCATCGCCAGCTTTGCGTCGACCGGATAGGCGCGCGGCGCATTGTCTTCGAAAAACGCCTGCCGGTTTTTCACGTACCATTCGGGAAAGCGGCGGTGGTACTGCTCGTGCTGCTCGTTGCTGTTGAGGATGGTATCACCGTAATAGATCGCAAAGGTCGGCCGCGCGTCTTCCAGATAGGCTTCGTCCTGGTCGTCGCTCATGACGATAAGGGCGTCGAGACCGGCGTCGTTGAGAATGCGGGAAAGCCGCGCGGTGGCGGCGCGCGCCTTGTTCTGCCGCACCGCCAGTTCGGCCGGCTGCACCATCGCGGCCATCTGCGGATCGGCCTTTTCCAACAGCTCCGCATAGGTGGTGGGCCGGCCTTCCTTGTCGCGATGCTTGATCTTTTCGTCGGTCTCGCGAAACCGCAGCAGCGTCTCGTCGGAGGCGAGCAGCATCGGCGTGTGCGACGTTCCGAGCCCGAGCACGATCTTGGCCATCTGCAACTCCCTGACCTGGCCCGAGTTGGCGGGCTTTGCCGGCATCGTAGCACATCGCCATAGCGCCGCGGCAGCGTGCACCTGGACAAGCGCAAGCCGGAATGTGAGCTTTCACCCTCCCCCGCAGGGCCTGCTGGGCGAGGGTGAAGAACGCCATGCTGACCATCCTGTTCGACGGCGTCGCCTACGGCATGCTGCTGTTCGTGCTGGCTTGCGGGCTGTCGGTCACGCTCGGGCTGATGAACTTCATCAATCTCGCCCATGGCGCCTTCGCTATGGCGGGTGGCTATTGCACGGTGGTGCTGGTCAACCGCATCGGCGTGCCGTTCGCGCTCGGTCTGCCGCTCGCCTTCCTGGTGACCGCCGTGCTCGGCGGCCTGTTCGAGCGCACGCTCTACGTTCACGTCTATGCCCGGCCGCATCTCGACCAGGTGCTGTTCACCATCGGCCTCGTCTTCATGGCGGTGGCGGCGACCGATTACGTGATGGGCTCGTCGCAGCAGTTTGTACGCATTCCCGAGGCGCTGTCCGGCCAGTTCAACGTGTTCGGCATCGGCATGGGCAAGTACCGCCTGCTCATCATCGTGGTGTGCGGCGTGCTCACCGTGGCGCTGCAGCTGATGCTGGCGAAGACGCGGTTCGGCAGCCGGCTGCGCGCCGCGGTCGACGACCAGCGCGTGGCGCGTGGGCTCGGCATCAATGTCGGCGCGGTGTTCGGCATCACGTTCGCGTTCGGCTCCGGGCTTGCCGGCCTCGGCGGCGCGCTGGGCGCCGAAATCCTCGGCCTCGATCCGACGTTTCCGCTCAAATACATGATCTATTTTCTGATCGTGGTGACGGTCGGCGGCACGTCGAGCATCACCGGGCCGTTCCTGGCCTCGATCCTGCTCGGCATCGGCGACGTTGCCGGCAAGTATTATGTGCCGAAGCTCGGCGCCTTCGTGATCTATGCCATCATGATCGTGGTGTTGATCGTCAGGCCGCAGGGCCTGTTCGCCCGCGGCGTGGCGCGATGACGCCGCTTGCCGCCGACATCGGGCAAAAACTCAAGCGCCGCGGGCGCTGGTCGGCGCTCGAGATCGCGTTCTGGATCGTCGCCTTCGCCAGCATCTGGCTGTTGCCGCAGAAACATCTGATCCTGACCGAGACCGCGATCCTGGCGCTGTTCGCGCTGTCGCTCGATCTGATCCTCGGCTACGCGGGCATCATCTCGCTCGGCCAGGCGGCGTTCTTCGGCACCGCCGGTTATTTTGCCGGCCTGGTCGCCAAACACGGCATCATCGACGAGCCGGTGCTGGCGCTGATCTGCTCGGGCCTTGTCGCCGCCGCGCTCGGCTTCATCACCAGCTTTCTGGTGCTGCGCGGCTCGGATCTGACCCGCCTCATGGTGACGCTCGGCGTGTCGCTGATGCTCGGCGAACTCGCCAACCGCTATTCCGACATCACCGGCGGCGCCGATGGCCTGCAGGGCGTCACCGTGGCGCCGGTCCTCGGCCGGTTCGAGTTCGATATGTTCGGTCACACCGGCTACACCTATTGCCTCATTGTGCTGTTTGTTTGTTTCCTGATCGCGCGGCGGCTGGTGTATTCGCCGTTCGGCCTGTCGCTGCGTGCGATCAAGGGTAATGCGCTGCGCTCAGGTGCCGTCGGCATTCCGGTCAATGCGCGGCTGGTCGCGATCTACACGGTGTCCGCCTTCTTTGCAGGGATCGCCGGCGCGCTGCTGACCCAGACTACCGCGTTCTGCTCGCTCGACGTGCTGTCGCTGGAGCGCTCGGCCGATCTGCTGCTGGTCCTGATCATCGGGGGCACCGGGTATCTGTACGGCGGCCTGATCGGCGCGGTGATCTACAAGTTCATGCAGGACTGGATCGCGACCTTGACCCCGCAATACTGGCAATTCTGGATCGGGCTCCTGCTGGTCGCCATCGTGCTGGTCGGCCGCGACCGCATGGCGGCGTGGCACCAAGCAGCGCGCGCCGCACTGGGCCGGCTCGGCGCGCGCACGATCAAGTGGCGGCCGGCGCTCGGCGCTGCCGGCGCGGCACCCGGCGGACGCTGAGCATGGCGATCCTCGAAACCATTGGGCTCGCCAAACGCTTCGGCGGCATTGTCGCCGCCGCCGACGTGACGCTCGCCATCCAGCAGGGCGCGCGCCATGCGCTGATCGGGCCGAACGGCGCCGGCAAGACCACGGTGATCAACCTCTTGACCGGCGTACTCAGGCCGACCGCCGGCCGCATCCTGCTCCATGGCCGCGACATCACCGCGCTCGATCGGTATCAGCGGGTGCGGCTCGGCATGGCGCGCACGTTTCAGATCAATGCGCTGTTCCTCGATCTCACCCCGCTGGAAGCGATTGCGCTCGCAGTCTCTGAGCGCCTCGGTCTTGGCACCGACTGGTGGCGCCTGGTCGGCAGCAAGGGCGCGGTCGCCGACGAGGTGGCCGAGATCGTCGAGCGCTTCCATCTCGCCGACGTCATGGAAGCGCGTACCGCGACCCTGCCCTACGGCAAGCAGCGCCTGCTTGAGATCGCGCTGGCCTTCGCCTGCCGGCCGCGCGTGCTGCTGCTCGACGAGCCCGCCGCCGGCGTGCCGGAGGCCGAACGCCACGAGCTGCTTGCGACCATCGCGGCGCTGCCGGCCGACGTCACCGTGCTGTTGATCGAGCACGACATGGATCTGGTGTTCTCGTTTGCCGACCGCATCTCGGTGCTGGTCAATGGCGCGCTGTTCGTCGACGGCACGCCCGAGGACGTGGCGCGCGATCCGCGGGTCAAGGCGGTGTATCTTGGCGAGGAGCTCGATGCCTGATCTTCTCGCCATCGATCAGCTATCCGCGGGCTACGGCGAGGCCGTGGTGCTGTCCAACGTGTCGCTGTCGCTCAGCGAAGGCGAGGCGTTGGCGCTCCTTGGCCGCAACGGCATGGGCAAGACCACGCTGATCAATTCGATCGTCGGCGTCACCCGCTATTTCAGCGGCACGATCGCGCTCGACGGCGCCGACATCACGGTCTTACGCCCCGATCAGCGCGCCCATGCCGGCATCGGCTGGGTGCCGCAGGAGCGCAACATTTTCAAATCGCTGACCGTGCAGGAGAACCTCACCGCGGTGGCTCGGCCAGGACGCTGGACCACCGAAAAAGTCTATGCGCTGTTTCCGCGCCTCGCCGAGCGGCGGCAAAATCTCGGCAACCAACTCTCCGGCGGCGAGCAGCAGATGCTCGCGGTCGGCCGCGCGCTGGTGCTCAATCCGCGGGTCATGCTGCTCGACGAGCCGCTCGAAGGTCTGGCGCCGATCCTGGTCGAGGAGCTTTTGGTGGCGCTGCGCCGCGTCATCCGCGACGAAGGCACCTCGGCCATCCTGGTCGAGCAGAACGCCAAAAAGATCCTCGGCGTCACCGACCGCGCCATCATCCTGGAGCGCGGCGCCATCGTGCATTCCGCCGCCAGCGCCGCGCTCGCCGCCGACCTCGCGGCGCTGGAGCGGCATCTCGGCGTCACCGACACCGGCCCGCGCCGCGGTCGCCGGAGTGCCAAGCCATGACATTGCGCCCATTACCGAAATCTCGTAATGACCGGCACGAAGCGAACACCACCTGCGTTGATATGATGAGGGCGTGCGTTCGGGGCGGCGCGCGCGAGGAAGGAGCATTTGCATGACCGGAATGCTGGAACAGGAACTGCCCGGGCTCGGCCACAACAAGCCGTCCGACGAAGACGCCGACGCCATCAAGCACGCCAAATGGGAGCGCTGGTCGCGAAAGCGCACGTTTGTGCGCGCACTCGAAGGCACCTACAGCCATCTCTACAAGAAGCTCTTGGAGGAGCCGCGGGTCTATTCGTCCAAGGATCACGCCTGGAAGGGCGGTCCGGCGATGTACGGCAAGCACATCATCTCGCCGCAGGCCGTCAACATCGTGCAATCGATCGAATCGCACATCGAGTGCTATGCGCCGCTCAATGCCGGCCAGAAACACGGCCACCTCAACAGCGCGGTGTTCTACGTGCTCAAGGGCCACGGCCACGATGTCCATGACGGCCGCTACATGAAATGGAAGGCCGGCGACGTGATGCTGGTCGAGAACGCCAGCGTGCATCAGCATTTCAACGACGACGACAAGGAATCGGCGATCCTGCTGGTGTTCAAGGCCAAGCCGCTGTTTCTGTTCATGCACCTGTTGTTCCAGAAGATGGTCGAGTGGCCGACGGATTCATTGCCGCCCGGCATCACGGAATTCCACCCCCCGACCGAAATCTGAGTTGAGAGAACCAACGATGTCGCTGTTCGAAGACAAAGGCCCGTCGCTGTCGGGCGCCACCCAGGCCGACTTCCTCGCCACGGCCATCGCCGAGTCGGAAGCGTTCCGCACCGACTACGCCACGCTTCCGAACGTCATCAAGGCCGAAGACATGCCGTGGGAGCGTTCGCCCGACGGCCTGATCAAGCACCTGGTCAACAAAAAGATGCACACCCGCGAGTGCTGCATGGAAGCCTACATGCAGTTTCTCAAGGACGGCGAGCGCTCCGGCAAGCACCGCCACATGTGGGAAGAGCTGTTCTTCGTGGTCGAAGGCTCCGGCTACGACCTGCACTGGGACCTGAAGTGGGACTGCCTCGACGCCTTCAAATGGGAATGGGCCGACGAACCGAAGAAATTCGAGTGGACGGTCGGCGATTACGTCTACATCCCGCCGTTCACCATGCATCAGCACTTCGCCAAGCCGGGCGAGGAATGCCGCATCATCGTGATGTCGAACCGCATCGTCAAAGACATGGGTTTTGACTGGTACGACCAGGTCGAACGCGCGCCGGGATTTTAAGCGTTCGCTGATCAGATGGTGTCGGCTTGGCCTCTCAAGGTCGAGCCGGGAATCGATGCCCGCGTGGCGCCCTGATGGCGACGACGTCGGCCACGCGCTGGCCACCGGCACGGTGCCATCGCACTTGCACGCGCGCGCCGACCTTCACCTCCGACCACGAGCCCTCCGCCCCGCCGCGCAGGAACCGCGTCTTGTCGGTGACGTGGTATGTCCAGGCGCGGTGGCGGCGCGCTGCCGCGAAGGTACGGGCGGCATCGTCACGCACAGTTACCGTGCCGCCGCCTCTGGGCGACCCATGATACGCGGGCGCGGACAATGCTGGCGAGACGGCGAGGGTCGCCGCAGCGACGAGGCCGAGCTGAAGAAATGATCGCCTCGAATGCATCGTTTTCTCCCTGGCGGTTCGGCTGACATCCGGCTGGCGGCAAATCCGCCGTGAAATCTTCGCGAGCCTCTTTCAATCTATCACGAGCCATCAGCCTCGATCCAGAAGGGGACGCAATCATGCTTAGCGCGTTCACATCCGACAACTGTTTTGATATGACCGCCGCATGTCGACGGTGCTTCGCTGGCCGATCGTGGCAATCAAGCTGCTGGTCCAAATTCTGGTCATCGCCTGGACCACGCTCGCCATCTATTTTTCGAATCTGCCGTGGCCGGCGCTGCGTTTGGCACTGGCGGTGGCGTTTGCAGCGTTCGCGATCTGGGCGTTCTGGCTGTCGCGCCGGCGCGGCATGCCGGCGGTGGCCGTCGCGCTGGTGCTCGCGATCGTGGCCTGGTGGCTCACCATCGCCCCTACGGGCGATCGCAACTGGCGCCCGGAGGTTGCCGTCATGCCGCGGGCGTTCATCGACGGCGACCACGTGCGCCTTACCGGCGTGCGTAATTTCGATTACCGCAGCCGCAACGACTTCACCCCGCATTACGAAGAACGCGAGGTCGATCTCTCGCACCTGACCGGCTTGGACTTCTATGTGTCCTACTTCATGGAAGGGCCGGTGGCGCACACCTTCGTGAGCTTCATTTTCGACAACGCCGCGCC
>Ga0126371_10006471_pt1 | contig 10427 bp, 9 predicted proteins | sample PanSoiMetaPlot_4_FD_110145 | JGI IMG/M metagenome (GOLD analysis project Ga0126371, IMG submission 110145) | Tropical forest soil microbial communities from Panama - MetaG Plot_4 | ecosystem: Environmental > Terrestrial > Soil > Tropical forest > Bulk soil | place: Panama | collected 2016-02-17
AAAGCTGACCTGTCGGAACTTCGGCGGCGGAATCACAGTGCTGCAATTCACGAGCATCACAGCCATCAAAGTCAGCGGCCTCACCAAGTCCAACTTCTGACAAGTCGGCCGATCACGACGGCTCGTGCAGCGACTGGAACTGGTCGATCAGCGGCCACATGTCCTTACCCATCTCGACTTGAGTAAGGAGGATGCCGACCGTGCCGTCCGCATCGACGAAGAAATCGGTACCCAATCCGCCGGACCAGCCGATGCGGCCCCGCTGTGGCCCTTCTGTCTTCACGGCCACGCCGAAACCCCATCCCGTGCCGTCCCAGAACCCCGGGAAGAAGCTATCCGGCGTCTTGCACGCCGCCGGCACTTGGTCGCGGATCATCTGCTGTAGGTGATCAGGCGAGATCATCGGTTGTCCGTTGACTCGCCCTCCGTCCGCAAGCATCCGGGCGAAACGGTGGTAGTCCCGCGCGGTGGATACGAGCTCGCTGTGGCTGACGTCGAACGGCGGCGGCCCTGCGTAGAAGCCGCCACCGGCAGGCTCGATCTCCACGAGTCCCTCGTCACCGTGCCGGTAAGCCGCCGGCAGCCGGTCCAGCTTGCTTTCCGGCACCCACAGTGCGGTGTCGGTCATCCCGAGCGGCCCGAAAACTTGCTCGGCCAGATGCTCACCGAGAGTGCGACCCGTCACTCGGGAGATGAGGATGCCGAGCACGGCAAACGAGTGGTGATAGCGCCAACCGTCTCCCGGCTGGAACGCCAGCGGAAGTTCTGCCAGGCGGCCCAGCCACTCGTCAGCGCCCAGCGCCGGTGGCTCCGGACCAGCCTCGGTGCCGTTAGCGGCCATCGCCTGCTGCAGCGGCGAAACCTGGAGCACCATGCCGTAGCCGGAGGTATTGGTCAGGAGGTGGCGAAGGGAGATGGCGCGGCATGCTGGCACGCTGTCGTCGAGTTCAGCGGTTGGACGGCGCAGCACCTCGCGGTCAGCCAGCTCCGGCAGCCAGTCCACCAGGCTCTGGTCGAGCTCGAGCTGCCCCGCCTCCACAAGACGCAGCGCCGCGACCGACGTAATCGCCTTGGTCGTGGACTGGATCCGCACGATCGCGTCCTCGCCCATGGGACTGCCACCGATCGACGCGACGCCCGCGGTGGCTAGCCCGACTGTCCCGGAATCCAGCAGCGCAACCCCGCCAGGAATCGCGCCGGAGACAACGTGACGATTCAACAGCTCCTGCAACGCCGTGCTCACCTCGGCGATCGTGCCACCCTTGACACCGACGATCAAGCCCGCCCACATCGCGACCAGAGGCAGGCGACGGACAGGCCGGTCGGCCACCGGGCGTGTCCAGCGATTTTCTGTTTCGGGAGTGGCGCAATTGGCGCCAATATTTGCGCGACTTGCGAGCGGGCAAAACGCCTCTGACGGCCGACTGAATTAGCGCTGGCTAGTTGCCGCTATTGGTGTCAGAATCAGGACGGCTGAGACTGGCGGGGCGTGGCCTTGCGCTTAGTCGTCGGGGCGAATAACGAGCGCAGACTGTCGCGTGCCGGTGAGGTCCGCGTGGGGAAATTAGCACCTGCTCGATGGCAATTCCGTCTTTCCGGCGGCGAGCATGTCGGTCCAGACAATGGCCGGGTGGGCCGACCAGGTGATTACGCCGCTCCTGGCTGAGACGGATGAGGAGACCGATGAGACGACACCGAGTCGTGATCGTTCTGGCCGGTGCTGCGGTGTTGTGTGCCGCGCCGGCCGCGGTCTCGGCGGCACGGGCCGCCCGGGTGGCCGGATGGCACATGGCGATCGAGGTGCCAGGCTTGGGGTCGCTGAACGCAGGCGGCGACGCCGGGCTGACCTCGCTGTCTTGCGGCTTAGCGGGCAACTGCGCGGCCGCCGGATTCTACGGTGACGGTTCAGGTCACCGGCAGGCGTTCGTGGTGAACGAGCATGATGGCAAGTGGGGCACCGCAATCGAGGTGCCCGGGTCGGAGTCCCTGAACGCTGGCGGGCTGGCCATCGTCACCTCGGTGTCATGCGCCTCCTCGGACAATTGCGCCGCCGGAGGGTTCTACACCGACGGCGCTGGGCGCGAGCAGGCGTTCGTGCTCAGCGAGAGAAACGGCAGGTGGGGCACGGCTAAGCAGGTGCGCGGAACGCGGAAGCTGAACAAGGGCGGGCGAGCGTGGCTGGTCTCGGTGTCATGCGCCGCGGCGGCCGACTGCGCGGCCGGCGGGTTCTACACCGACAGCTCCGGTCATGCGCAGGTGTTCGTGTTGAGCGAGAAGAACGGCAGGTGGGGCAAGGCCCGGCAGGTGGCCGGGCTCGGCGCGCTGAACAAAGGCGGCGATGCCGGGCTGGGCGAGGTCTCGTGCGCTGCAGCGGGCACCTGCGCGGCGGCCGGGGCCTACCGTGATGGCTCAGCTCACCTGCAGGGGTTCGTGGTCAGCCGGACGAAAGGAACGTGGGGCAGGGCGATCGAGGTGCCCGGCCTGGCGGCTCTGAACGCGGGCATGGATGCCGCGGTCCTCTCGGTGTCATGCGCGTCGCCGGGCAACTGCGCGGCGGCCGGGACCTACCGCGACAGCTCCGCCCAGCCACAGGCGTTCGTAGTCAGCGAGCGGGACGGCACGTGGCGCTCGGCGATCGAGGTGCCTGGCTTGGCGACTTTGAACGTGGGCGGCAATGCCAGCGTGATCTCGGTGTCGTGCGTTTCGGTCGGCAACTGTGCGGCTGGCGGGTACTACACCGACCGCTCCGGTGACGCGCAGGCGTTCGCGGCCATCGAGAGGAACGGCAGATGGCGCAAGGCTAGGCAGGTGCCCGGGTCGGGAGCACTGAACAAAGGGAATGCGGAGCTGACCTCGGTGTCGTGCGCCTCGGCGGGCAACTGCGTCGCCGGCGGGCTCTATACCGACGGCATGCAGCACTTCCAGGCGTTCGTGGTCAGCCAGACAAACGGCATCTGGGGCACGGCGATCGAGGTACCGGGGTCGGCCACCCTGAACCAAGGCGGGTTCGCCACGGTCAGCTCCGTGTCGTGCCGTTCTGGGCGCGACTGCGCCGCCGGCGGGACCTACCGCGACAGCTCTGGTCGGTTCGAAGCGTACGTAGTCAGCCATACCTAAGGGCGGCTCGTTCGGAACGCGTCCACCGAGCACTGACGACAGTGCACTAACTCATTCGTAGTTCGTCGTTCGCAGCCGGATTGCCCAGCGAGAAATCCGCTTGTCGCCTACCCCCCGGCCAATGCATTGGGAAGCCGCTCGCGGTGTCCTCATCGCAGTCGAGTCGGGCGTATCTACATGGCTGAGATTCGCTCTGTATTCCATCAAGCGCCTGTGGGCTGCTGGACGCTAACGGCCACGCCGAACGAGGAGTCACCATGACTATCCGCATCACCATCGATATATTCAGCGGGCGGCCAAATCCGAGCGTCGAACTAGACGACCGTGAGTCCGCCAACGTCCTGGACCGGCTCATGCCCGAACGGCGGCTGGCCGAAAACGAGCCCGGCTTGCCCGCAGAACCCACGCTGGGATACCGAGGTCTGGTGGTCGAACAGATCGGAGAGCGCAGAGAGGAGCTACCAGAACTCTTCCGAGTTGTCGACGGCGACGTGTTCGGTCGCGGGCTCGCTCACCGTGCCCGCGACGAGAGAGTCGGGGATTATCTGATTGGCGCCGATAGCCCGCTGCGCCGCGCCAATGTGGACCAGACCGTCATGGAGCGCCTGCCCGAGGAAGCCGAAAGGTTCCGCGACATCCGGCGAGCTTGGCCAATCGAATTTCCGCCCATCCCGTTTTGGCCGCGCTGCTGCCGCTGCGGGCCGATCTACGAGCCAGGTTGGTGGAATGTGCCGTCCCGGCAGCCATTCAATAACTGCTACAACTACGCGACCAATTACCGCACGGACACCTTCGCCCAGCCAGGGCGGGCAGCCGGCGCTATGTATACGTCGCTGTCGTGCGGATCGGTCGGGCCTGCCGCGGTCGCCGACGACCTTATCGATACCCCCGACGCCGATAACGCTTGCCCAACCGTAGGCGACCTGGTGGCCATGGTCATCTGGCCAGACGCGGACTTTCACTGGTACCGGAAGGGACGCAACGGCTGGTGGTCACACAAGCGCGGCGGTACGCCTGTGACTAACGTGGACAACTCCGGGAACTACATCTCAGATCCACGTTATGCCAACCGTGGACCTTACATTGATTTCTGCACGTTTCATGGTTGTCATGCATGGACACATCAAGATCAGCTGACTGGCTGGCTAAGGCGCTAGTCTTCTCGGGCCGCCCGGATCCAGCCTGGGCGGTCCCCGGCAGCGTTGCCGAAGAACTGCTCCGCCTGTGGTCGGAACTACCCTCGAGCACGGACCGGCAGCCCAGCCCTCCAGCGCTCGGGTACCGAGGATGTTTGCTCGAAGCGCCCGATGGCCGTACCTGGGAATCGTTCGGCGGCCAGGTGACCCTCAAGGACGGCCAGACAACAGAGTCCCGCGGTGACCCCGGCCGCAGTTTCGAGCGCCAGCTACTCGCTACCGCGCCAGCCAATACCCTGCCCCCTTTCTTCTCCAATTGATGGTTCGCGCTTCCTTAGCGATGCCAGCGAGGGTCCTAGCTGGTTGCAGAGTGCGGGCGGGTTTCCGGCTAGGTCGCCGGGCTGTTGAGGGCAGCGTCAGCCGCAGCTCGGGCCGCCGCGGCCAGGTCGGGCGGGATCGGCCGGATCGCCGCGATCTGCCGGGCCTCGGCCGGGGTCCGAGCTCCGATAATCGGCTGGGCTCCCTGAGCCAGCACCCACCCGGCAGCTAGCGCGCTCATGGACAGGCCCGCCCCGGACGCGAGAGCGGCAAGGTCTCGGCGCAGCGCGGCGAGGTCCAGCACCGCGGGATCCGCCCACCGCAGGCGACGGCGCAGATCGCCGCCGGTCAGCGCAGCCGCGTCGAAGCCGTCGGCGAGGAACCCCGACGCTAGCGGGGACCAGGCCAGGAACGGCATCTGGTGTTGCCTGCACCAGTCCAGCACCCCGCTGGTCTCGGGCGCTCGGTGCAGCAGCGAGTACTGGTGCTGCACGACGCTGACCGGGCCGACGGACAGCGCTCGATCCATTAGCTCGACGGAGTGATTAGACAGCCCGGCCGCCAGTACGTCTCCCCGGTCGATAAGGTCGCAGATCGTATGCCAGGACTCCTCAATCGGTATGCCCGGATCAGGGTCATGCAGCTGCAGAACATCGATAGCCGGGCAGCGCAGCCGCCGCAGGCTCGCTTCCACGTCGGCGCGGATCACTGAGGCCCGGTGGTCGTCATGCACCCGTCCGTCGGCTGCGGTGACGTCTCCGCACTTGGTCAGCACGACCGGCCGGGACGCCATCCCATCCAGCGCCGAGCCGACAATTTCCTCGGCCCGGCCCCAGCCGTAGAACGGCGCGGTATCAATCCAGCCGACACCGGCGGCGACCGCCGCGCTGACTGCCGCGGCCGACTCAGCCGGGTCACTCGGGCCCCAGTCCAGCTGCCACCCCTGACCACCCATCGGCGCGGTGCCGAGTCCGGCGCCACCGGGCAGCACAAGCGCATTCACCATGCCGCCATTGTTCATCCCACGTCGACCGGTCACCACCGACGGCCGCGACAGGGCCACTATCCATCGCGGCCATCTCTCGAGCTGTCTAAGCCGACAATTTGCCAGCGGCACCACGCAAGTCCTCTGCAGTTGAGCCCCGCTCAGGCCTGCGGAGGCAGGCAATCCTCTGGCGCGGCGAATGCTAAAAGAGCGCGACACCGGTAAGTGCGGCCAGCCGATCCATCAGCTGGTCCTGGAATGCCGGGTCACAGGCTTCTGCGGCGGGCTTCTGTCGCTGTCGGTGGTACCAGTAGCCGCCGCTTACGGTCGCGGCTGCTTCGTTGCTGACGGCGAGCCATGTCTGCGTGAGGTACCCCAACTCCAGATCGCCCGTTGCTGCCGGGCCGCCCATCTTGGTCGGGACCCAGCCCGGATCGACGGCGTTGCTCAGCACCTCCGGCCAGGCGCGCGCGACAGTCAGCGCGAGCGCGGCTATCTGCAGCTTGCTCTCAGAGTAGGCCTGATGGGCGTTCCACCGCCGGCTAGTCCAGTCGATATCTGGCAGGGACCCGGCACCTGCGTGATGCAGTCCGCTGCTGAGGTAGATCAGACGATCCGGACGATCGATCAACGCGGTGAGCATGTAGGGGGAGAGGGTATTCACTGCAAGGGTCTTAGCGTGGCCTTCGGCGGTCGTTGCGCGGGAAGGCTCAAGGAAGACGCCGGCATTGTGGATGACGGCGTCCATCTGGCCGATGTCGTTCACTTGATCGGCGAGTTCTCGAGTCTCTGGCGCGCTGCTGAGGTCACCGATGACGAGTCCCGCTGCGTCTGGGGCGAGGTCACGAAGCGCCGCCGCCCGCTCGAGGGTGCGGGCGTGGAGAACAACGTCATGGCCTTCACCCATCAGGACACTGGCAGCGGCGCGGCCCAGTCCGTCGGTGGAGCCGGTGATGAAGACACGAGACACGGCATCATTCTTCCGCCGGAGAGTGCCGTGCGGTTGGCGGTGCACTCGGATTGCTACAGCGCAGATCAAGGAACCATGCTTGGCGCCAGGAGCGGCTGACCACCGACATCTGCCTGGCCATTAGCCACCAGCCAAGCCAATGCCTCGTGCAGGGCGCCGAGCGAGGTGTACCGCGGCGCATAGGCGAGCGTCTGTCTGGCGCGGGCAATGCTGGCCGCGATGCTGCGCCAGGTGTGCTGGCGGGTGGCCTCAGAGTGCTCGGGACCGACGCGTCGGTCGAACTCTGCCCAGCTGACAAAGTCGAGCACTGGCTCACGGCCGAACCACTGTGCCACGCCGGTCGCCAAGCCGCGAAGTGTCATCGCCTGCTCGGCAACGACGTGGAAGCTCGCCCCGATCGCAGTCGGCTGGGACAGCACGAGCTCGAATGCTTGCGCCACGTCGTCGGCGTGTACGTGATGCAAGACGCCCAGCCCGTGATCGGGCAGCGCGAGCGGACGGCCCGTGGCCAGGCTCGTCCAGACGAGGGGATCCAGGTTCCCGGCCGGGGTGATGACTGGCCACCCCGGCCCGGTGATGTGACCTGGATGCAGCACGACCGCAGGGACGCCGCCCGCACGCGTCTCGCGGTGCAGCAGCGCTTCGATCTCCGCCTTGCCCGTGCCGTAATCGCCGTAGGCGGTCCGGGGCTCATCCTCGGTGACCGGCACCCGTTCCGCCGGACCATGCACCCAGATCGTCCCGCAGTGGACTAGCAATGGAGGCGACGGGCGCAGTGCGTCGATGAGTTGCTGCGCCGAGGACGCAGTGAAGCAGATCAGGTCGATCACGACATCCGGTCTCAGCGCGGCGACTCGGGCACCGAAGGTGCCTTCAGCGTCCTCCGCTTCGCGGTCGACGGTAACTCTGGTGACCGAATCCCACGATGGGCTTGCATGGTATGGATCGCGCGTACCGCGACTCATCGCAATTACCTCATGACCGCCGTGCACCAACCTCGGCACGAGATAAGTACCGATATGCCCGGTGGCTCCGATAATGACGACGCGACTCATGCTCAGCGGTCCTTCCACCACGGCTGCACGCTGCGCCATCCTCGCACGGAACCCGGTCTGCGTCCGGCTCCCGATGGGCTGGATGCAATGACCACGACCCCGGGATCGAAAATCATCCGAATCTGGTGATCAAACTTCATCGGCCTCGCAACGATACTGGGCGCATCGGGGTCGACCAGCCTTCGTCATCGCGAGCCGCCTTACAAACGCCAGACAGGAGGCACATCAACCATGAACGTCGCACTTACCGGTGCAACCGGATTCATTGGATCTCATATCTTGACAGAGCTGCAACAGCACGGGCACGACGTGACGGCGCTCGTCCGCGACGACGCCCAGGCAGACCACGTCACCGCCGCCGGTGCCACGCCTGAGATCGTCGACCTGTACGACACGCAGGCGGTCGCCAGCATGCTCGGCAGCGCTGACGGTGCTATCCACACGGCAAGTCCGGGCGATGCCAGCAGCGCGAACATGGATTCCGCGGTGGCCGACTCAGCGATTGCGGCCTTCGCCGGCACTGGTAAGCCATACCTGCACATCAGCGGCGATTGGATTTACGGGAACAACACAGCTATCACCGAGCAATCGCCTATCGATGCACCTGCGATGGTGGCCTGGCGGGAGCCGATCGAACGCCGCGTGCTGGACGGGGAAGGCATGCGTGGAGTGGTGATCGTCGGGGGGGTCGCCTATGGCGACGGCGGCGGTGCGGTTCCCGGGGCGCTGCTCGGTTCCCCGCGCGACGACGCTGGCAACCTGATCATGCTAGGCACCGGGCAACAGCACTGGGCCACGGTGCACGCTGGCGACCTGGCCGACTTCTTCCGGCGTGCCCTGGAAGACGAGTCAGCTCACGGCCGGTACGTCATCGGCGATGGAGACGACCCCACAGTTGCGGAGCTAACCGAGGCGGCTGCAGTCGCCGTCGGAGCTTCTGGCGCGGTCCAAGGTTCCGACGACGAGGCCAGGGCCCGCCTCGGCGACCATCTCGCCGAAGTCCTGCTTCTCGATCAGGGTGTCGATTCGACGAAGGCCCGAAACGACCTTGGATGGTCCGCGTCTCATCCGTCACTGGTGGACGACTTGCGGCAGGGCAGCTACCGCAAGTTATGGGCGGTCACTCGCGAGCCGAATCTACGGCGGCGCGTGCTGACTCGGCTCGGCGTTAGGGTGCTGATGTGATCCTGGTTGCTGACTACGACCCCGCCTGGCCGGTGCGCTTCGAGCAGTTGCGCCGTGAGTACGCCGCAGCGATGGCGACCGCCGGGGTTCCGGTTGTGGCGATCGAGCACGTTGGCAGTACCGCCGTTCCGGGGCTTGCTGCTAAGCCGGTTATCGACTGCGACATCGTGGTCGCCGGCCCGGACGTCGCCGCGGCGACACAGGTCCTGGCCGGGCTAGGATTCAGGCCCCTGGGCGAGTTGGCCATTCCGCTGCGGTGGGCATTTAAGGAACCCGAGCGGCTGGCTCCGACAAACACCTACGTCGTTGTTCAGGACTGTCTGTCGCTTCGTAATCACCTCGCCGTGCGGGACATCCTGCGCTCCGACGCTGGCTTGCGCGAGCAGTACGCCGCCGTCAAGCGCGGGGTCGGTGCGGTGGCCGCGAACATCGACGAGTACGGCCAGGGGAAGAACGCGATGGTGCAGCGGATTCTCGCGGCAGCTGGCCTGACCGCTGCCGAGCGAGCCTCCATTGATGCCAATCAGGTTCCCTCACGCGACGAAGTCCCGAGATAGAAATGAACAGTGGGAGGTCCATCTTGTTCGCCGACCACCTGACGCAGATGGGAACGAACGCAGCTTCGGGCCGACGTCGAAGGTAAATGAATCGTCTGGTCCCAGTCGGTGCGGTTAGCTCTTGCTCAGGCTGATGGTACGGCCGACGTTCGCGGCAATAGCCACGCCATTCGTCCCAGGCGGGCCGATGAAAGCCAGGTTCTCGTCCACTGCCTTGACGGAGACCCTGAGGCCTGCGTGCGGCGACCTGATTCCAAGCGCCTTCAGTATTTGTAGTGGCGGCTCTGACAGGCCGGAATAGGTTGCTGACGGCATCCGCGCGCCCGCGGACAGTGCCGTCCAGGTCACCGTGTCAATGGTGAAGAAGATCACGGCGGCCCCGTCCCCGCCCGGCAGGCCGAGCGCGTACTCCGGCAGGCCAACGGCCGCCTGGCTGTCGGTGTACTTCCAACCGTCCGGCCGGGCGCCTGCAGCGGCGGCGTGCTCTAGGCTGACCAGTCCTGTCGTATCAGTGCCAGCCTTGAACTTGGCGCGCTCAGCGCCCGTCCCGCTGTCGTTCAGATACTGCGCATACGCAGCGGGTAGCTGCGCGGGCTGGATAGTTAGGGACGCTCCCGATCCAGGTACGGTCTGCGTCGTCGCCGCGGGGGCGAAGCCGGCCGCGACCAGGTCGGGCATCAGCTGCGGCTGAGCGCTCAGGTCATAGAGCTCCGCGGTCTCCTGCCACGGGGCTCCAGCGGCACGCTGGACAAGCACGAACAGTACGCCGTGCTTGGTGGAGCTGCTGCTGCCCCCTGCCACGAACCAGCGCGGGTAGCTGGTCAGTTCCGGTACCAGAATTCTCGTGTCGGTCACATCCGCGACCGCTGGACCGGTGAGGCCATGCGAGGCCGTGAGAACCTGCAGCTCCGGTCCGGTGGCGAGCCGGCCGATGTCAGCAGGATGAGCGGACAGGTCGGCGAACTGCGGCAGGAACGCGGTGAAGGCGCTATACGCCTGCGAGGTTGTCAGCTGGGAGTACGCCCCGTGGCCAGCAGACTTGGAATGGGCCGCCGAACTAGTCGCTGGCGCCGAACTGGTGCACGCCGCAAGCATGACGAGCAG
>Ga0126371_10006472_pt1 | contig 10427 bp, 6 predicted proteins | sample PanSoiMetaPlot_4_FD_110145 | JGI IMG/M metagenome (GOLD analysis project Ga0126371, IMG submission 110145) | Tropical forest soil microbial communities from Panama - MetaG Plot_4 | ecosystem: Environmental > Terrestrial > Soil > Tropical forest > Bulk soil | place: Panama | collected 2016-02-17
CCCGCCCTGGAAGACAAGATTGTGCAAAAGGCAGCGGTAGAGTTGCTCACAGCCATCTATGAGCAGGATTTTCTGAACTGCTCCTACGGGTTCCGTCCTGGACGTGGTGCACAAGACGCGCTGGACGAGGTCGACCGGGTCATGTGGCGCGAGCCGATCTCGTGCGTCCTTGAGTTGGACATCACCTCCTACTTCGACTCCATCGTGCGAGAACAACTCATGGAGATGATTGAGAGGCGGATAAGCGATGCAAGCATCCTCAGACTGATACGGAAGTGGATCAACATAGGAGTCATCGACGACGGACGGTTGCTGGTGAGCGAGACGGGGACGGGGCAGGGCCAGATAATCAGCCCGCTCCTAGCCAACATATACCTCCACTTCGTGCTCGATGAATGGTTCGAGCGGGAAGTGAGGCCTCGCCTCCGTGGCAACGCGTTCGAAATCCGATACGCCGATGACGCCGTGATCTGCCTTCAATATCGAGAGGATGCCGAGAAGGTACTGCAAGTGCTTGCCAAGAGATTCGAAAGGTTTGGACTGACCCTCCACCCGGAAAAGACGCGGCTCGTGGCGTTTGGGCATCAAACCCTGGCGAGAGCGATCCGGATGAGGACCAAAACCGAAACTTTCGATTTCCTCGGCTTCACACACAAGTGTGCGCGAAGCCGGAGAGGGAAGTTCATGGTCCATGTCAAGACGATGAAAAAGCGCCTAAGGCGATCCCTGCATAATGTCACCGAATGGTGCCGAGCCCATCGACACGACCCCGTGAACAAGCAGCAGGCCACCCTCAACGCGAAACTTCGCGGCCACTACCGGTACTACGGACGTCCGACGAACTACCGAAGTCTCCGGAAGTTCCAACGGAGCGTCCAACGTACCTGGAAGAAGTGGCTAGGACGAAGGTCGCGGGGAAGGGGCCTGACTTGGACAAAGTACGAGCAAATCCTTCAACGCCACCCGCTCCTACGTCCCAAGATCGTACGACCTCGGACCAGAACGGCGAGTCATACCTGAGGAACCCACTGGGGTAATTCCGCGCGGTGGGATCTGTGAGGGGGGAGGATCCTACGGCACCATGGCGAACCTAAGCGGGCACGCAGCCGGAAACGGCGGATACAGACAAGGGGACCCTACGGTGTCGTTCGATTCTCTCCTACTCGGCCGTCGGCATCATTCGAAACCCGCTACGCGCCATCGTCCTACCCGCCCGGCCACGGTCCGTCGCGGTCGCACAAGTGGGCACCTCGGTGCGGCGCACTTGATGACTGTCACCTCACAGGAAGCGCCTCGTCCGCTGCAGACAGATTGTTCATGAGGCGTGGTTTCCACGCAAGAATCAGACCTTGAAATGGAGGCGGCGGCTGGGCCGTGAATTGGCTGCATAGAGGTCCTTCGGAGAAAGAGATGGATCGATATCCACTCACATGACACGTGCCCGCACGGTCGGGCCGGGTCTACACGCAGAGTCCACATCCTCGGGACTTGACATTAGAAATGGAGTGGATGGCCCAAGGCCTTGAGCGAGGCCTCGACAAAGGCCTCGCTTTGCGTCGGATGGGCATGAATAGTCGCGGCGATATCCTCGAGCCGTGCGCCCATCTCAAGCGCCAGGGTGAACGAGGCCGACAATTCCGCAACCTCGGCGCCTACGGCCTGAAGGCCGAGGAGGAGATGATTATCGGCCCTCGCCACAACGCGAATAAAGCCGCCCTCGTTTTCAAGCGTCATGGCGCGACCATTGGCCTGGAACGGAAAGAGAGCCGCTTTGATCTCGATGCCTGATGCTCTCGCGGCTTCAGGCGAGAGGCCGGCGCTGACGATCTCCGGATCGGTGAAGCAGACGGCCGGCACGTAGATCTTGTCCCAACAGCGTTTATGGCCGGCGATGATCTCGGCTACCATATGGCCTTGCGCCATAGCGCGGTGTGCGAGCATCGGCTCGCCCGTGACGTCGCCGATGGCATAGACGCCACGCATCGAGCTGCGGCATCTCTCATCTATGCGGATGAAGGGGCCGTCGCGATCGAGATCGATGGCCTCGAGGCCCCAACCCTCGGTGGCCGGCTTGCGGCCAACCGTGACGAGGATCTTGTCGGCCGCAAGCATCGTCGTTTTCCCGTCGGCCGTCTCCACGGAGAGCGCGTCCTTGGACGACAGTCCTTTTGCCTTGGCGTCAGTCAGCACTTCGATGCCCAGCTCGTGCAGGCGTTTGGCGACGGGACGCGTCAGCTCTGCATCATACTGCGGGAGGACGAGAGGCAGCGCCTCGACCACGGTGACCTTGGCACCCAGTTTGGCGAAGGCGGTCCCCAATTCGAGCCCGATATAGCCGGCACCCACGACCACGAGTTTGCTCGGCACTTCGGTCAGTGCCAAGGCTTCGGTCGAGGAGATCACCCTGCCGCCAAAGGGCAGGGAACGCAGCTCGATCGCATCCGAGCCGGTCGCGATCACAACCGCCTCGGCGCGGATCATTTGCGAGCCGATCTCGGTTTCGACCTCAATGGTCTTGCCGTCGCGAAATTTGGCCCAGCCGACCACGACCTTGACCCCGGCCTTCTTCAAGAGTCCAGACACTCCGGTCGTGAGGCGGCCGACAATGCTGTCCTTCCAGAGCATGGTCCGCGCGAGATCAAGCGTTGGCTTCTTCGCGGAAATGCCGAGCGGGCTCTGCCCAGCAGCCATCCGCGCGAGCTTCTCGAATTCCCCCGCCGCGTGGATCAAGGCCTTGGATGGAATGCAGCCGACATTGAGGCATGTCCCGCCGGGCTTCTTCGCCTCGACCAGCACGGTGTCGAGGCCGAGCTGTCCGGCCCGGATGGCGCAAACATAGCCGCCCGGGCCGGCACCGATGATCAAGAGCTTGCAGGTGATCTCTTTCACTGGGCTTAGTCTTCCATGAAGATCAGGGCCGGCGTTTCTAGCAGCCCTTTGATGCGTTGCACGAAACGAGCCGCGTCAAAGCCGTCGACCACCCGGTGATCGAAGCTCGAGGACAGGTTCATCACCTTGCGCGGGATGAATGCGGCGCCATCCCAAAGCGGTCGGATGATGATCTTGTTGACGCCGATGATGGCAACCTCCGGATGATTGATGATCGGCGTCGTGACCACGCCGCCCATGGGGCCGAGCGAGGTGATGGTGATGGTCGAGCCGGTGAGCTCCTCGCGCCTTGCGGTGCCGGCCCTCGCCGCGTTGCTCAACCGGGCGAGCTCCGCTCCGCAGTCCCAGAGATCGAGTGCCTCGACATGCCTGACGACGGGCACCATGAGGCCCGCGGGCGTTTGCGCCGCGATGCCAATATGCACGCCGGCATGCTGGTGCAGCACGCCCGCCTCATCATCGAACAGCGCGTTCAGCTGCGGCTGCTCGGTGACCGCCCGCACCAGGGCGCGCATCAGGAAGGGCAGGAGCGTTAGCTTAGGCTGATCCTGCCTGCGCTGCTGGTTAAGGGTTGCGCGCAGCTCCTCGAGCGCCGTCACATCGACCTCGTCGACATAGGTGATGTGGGGGATGCGCGCATTCGCGACCGACATCTTCTCGGCGATCCGGCGGCGCAAACCGACAAGCTTGACGTCCTCAACCGCGGTGCGCGGTATGAGGTCATGAGCTCTTGCCATTCTCGGTGCGCGGGCGAAGAAAGCGTCGAGATCCTCGTGAGTGATACGGCCGGCCGGTCCGCTACCGGGGATCTGGCGCAGATCGACGCCGGCCTCGCGGGCCCGTAGGCGTACCGCCGGAGAGGCGACGGGCTTCTCACCCTCGGGACGGGGTGCGAAGCCGACGAAGCCTCCCGCAGCAGTTGCCCGGGCGGTCGGCCTTGGGATGGGCGCCGACTCGGAAAACGTCGCTTGGGTAGGCTCTGGCGTCTTGTCAGGCGGCGGCTCGTGGGGTGGGGTGGGGGACGTCCTTTCGGGATCCAGCATCTTCGCCTCGGGCGTGGTGTACGCCGGTTTGTCGCCGAAGCCGCTATCCTCGCCGGCGGTCTTGAGGCGGATGAGCTCGGAGCCGACAGCGATCAGATCGCCGACATTGGCGCCGAGCCACAGCACCTCGCCTTCGACGGGGGAAGGGATCTCGACCGTCGCCTTGTCGGTCATCACGGCGCCCAGTAGGGTGTCCTCCCGCACCAGATCGCCGACCTTGACGTGCCATTCGACGAGCTCGGCCTCGGCGACACCCTCGCCCACATCGGGCAGCTTGATCACGAACTCCCCCATGTCACTGCTCCATGATCTCGAGCAGCGCGCGGCCAAGCCGCGCCGGACCTGGGAAATAGTCCCATTCCTGAGCATGCGGATAGGGCGTGTCGAAGCCCGTCACCCGCCGAATGGGCGCTTCGAGATGATAGAAGCAGGTCTCCTGGACGAGAGCGGAAAGCTCCGCGCCGAATCCAGAAGTGAGCGTCGCCTCATGTACGATCACGCATCGGCCGGTCTTGCGCACCGAAGCCTCGATCGCAAGAAGATCGAGCGGCAGCAAGGTACGAAGGTCGATGATCTCGGCATCAACACCGGTTTCCGCGGCCGCGGCCATGGCGACATGCACCATGGTGCCGTAAGCGAGCACCGTCACCGACGTCCCCTTGCGCCTCACAACCGCCTGCCCGAGCGGGATCGCATAGTGGCCGTCCGGAACCTCGCCGAGCTCATGCCTCGACCAGGGCGTCACGGGCCGGTCGGGATAGCCGTCGAAGGGCCCATTGTAGAGACGCTTCGGCTCCAGGAAGATCACTGGATCCGGATCTTCAATTGCGGCGATGAGCAGGCCCTTGGCGTCGCTGGGGTTGGAAGGCACCACGGTCTTAAGGCCCGACACGTGGGTGAACAAGGCCTCGGGGCTCTGGCTGTGGGTCTGCCCGCCGGAGATGCCACCACCGGTCGGCATCCTCACGACGATTGGGCAGGTGAAGTCGCCATTGGAGCGATAGCGCAATCGCGCCGCCTCCGAGACGATCTGGTCATAGGCCGGATACATGTAGTCTGCGAACTGGACTTCGACGCAGGGCCGAAGCCCGTAAGCAGCCATCCCGATCGCAGACCCCACGATCCCGAGCTCGCTGATCGGAGTGTCGAAGCAGCGGGTCTTTCCGTATTTCGCCTGCAGGCCTTGGGTAGCGCGGAACACCCCGCCGAAATAGCCGACATCCTCGCCGAACACGACGACGTCCTGATTCACGCCCATCATCACATCCATGGCGTCGCGGATGGCCTCGATCATGGTCTTGCGCGGCATGGCCTAGACCCCCGCCTCCTGGCGCTGCCGGCGCAGATGCGGCGGCATCTCGGCATAGAGACCCTCAAACATGTCGCGGACCGAGGGCTGGCCGCCCGCGTGCAGCGTGCCATGGCTCTCGGCCGCCTTTTGAGCGGCGATTACGGTGTCGAGGATCTCGGCCTCGGCCTGCTTATGCCGCTCCTCCGACCAGGCGCCGCGCACGATCAGGTGGTTCTTGAGACGGATCACGGGATCGCCCAACGGCCACGCATCGGATTCGGTCTTAGGCCGATAGGCAGTCGGATCATCCGAGGTCGAATGTGCGCCGACGCGGTAGGTGACATGCTCAATGAGGGTGGGTCCGAGATTGCGGCGCGCTCGCTCGATCGCCCATCTGGCGACGGCGTAGACCGCGAGATAATCGTTGCCGTCGACCCGCAACGAGGGGATGCCGAAGCCGAGGCCGCGGGCCGCGAAGGTAGCTGAGCTGCCCCGTGCCATGCCTTGAAAGGTTGAGATCGCCCATTGGTTGTTGACGATGTTGAGTACGACGGGGGCCTCGTAGGTCGAGGCGAAAACCAGCGCCGCGTGGAAATCCGATTCGGCCGTCGATCCGTCGCCGATCCAGCCGACGGCGATCTTGGTGTCGTGCTTAATGGCCGAAGCCATGGCCCAGCCGACCGCCTGGATATATTGGGTCGCGAGATTGCCCGAGATAGTGAAGAAGCCATGCTTCCTCGAGGAGTAAAGGACGGGGAGCTGGCGACCTTTCAGCGGATCCATCTCGTTGGAGTAGATCTGGCACATCATGTCGACGAGCGGATAGCCGTCCGCGATCAAGAGGCCGGCCTGGCGATAGGTTGGGAAATTCATGTCGCCGGGGCGCAGAGCTTTGCGGAAGGCACAGCTGACGGCCTCTTCGCCCATATGCTGCATATAGAAAGAGGTTTTGCCCTGCCGCTGCGCCATGAGCATGCGGGCATCGAAGGCCCGCATGGTCATCATGTGGCGCAAGCCTTCGAGCAGCTCGGCGTCTCCGAGGAGACCGGCCCAGGGGCCGACGGCTTCGCCCTTTCGGTTGAGCACGCGGATGATCGAAAAGGCGAGATCGCGGATCGAGGACGGATCGGCAACCACTTCGGGACGCCCAACGGATCCTGCCTCAGGAATCCGCACGCCCGAGAAATCGGGGGTGCCGCCCGGCCGAACCGCCGGCTCCGGGACGTGCAATGCCAAGGCGCTGTGCTCGGTCATGGGCGTTCTCCTATTGGGCCGCGGCGACGAGGCCGAGGGCCGGATGGGCCAATTCGTTTGGTGATTCCCACAAGTCGAACCGTTCAGCCAAAGACGCCGAAGGGCGGCTCGTCGAGGCGGCGAAGAAGGTGCAGGGGCAAGAAAGCGGCGTATCCTCGTTAGTCGTCGCGCTTGGCGAGCACAGCCGATCCGATCAAGATCGAATCCTAAGGTGTCGAGAGCGATCGATACATACATTCAACTAACCGTGCTTGCCCGCGAATGGTTCAATAAGTCGAAACGAGAGGTCGAAGCCGGGTTTTGGTATTTTGAATAGAGAGCGCTCTCTGCGTCCTTTCGCCTTGCCGCCCTGGTCCATCAGTTGGGCTTCCGGGTACTTTATGCACTGCAATATCGTTTAACGCGTAAGTCAGTCTTGAAGTTTTTAGTCGGCCGACGATTGTCGGCGAGCCGGCGTAGCTCCACTGAAAACGTCAATCGAAACTCTCTAGCATATCGCAATTTCGTTTGCTGCACTTCATGACTTGTGCCTTTCTGAGGATTCAAGATGTCAAGGGGCCTTCCACTCTTCAACATGCTCCAGGCTCCTTCGTCGAGTTCGGCGAAGATGACTGGCCAGCCAATGCGGTCAACTCTCGCCAGCCAGTTCGGCAACGATGAGTGTGCAGCTCAATTCAGGGACGAAAGATCGCGCCAAGGTCACATTGTCGCCTGTCCTTGCTCCGTCCTCACGGAGCGAGGGCCCCTGGAGTAGAGTGACGTATGTCGCTTGCATGGCGGTGCTCCACCGAGCAGGTGGCCTCCGACACAGAACCGGGGACCGATGCTGCCGCGGAGAGCACGAAGGATGGAGGCAAGCCTGATCACACGACGCGCATGCTGGGAGCAAGCTTAACCACCCTGACATCAGGGAAGGCCCTGTCTGATAGGCCAGCTTTGGAGCCGTCCTGAGGGAAAACCCGCCGTACGGAATCTTAGGGCGGACGATGGAGACGTCGGCATCATTCGAAGCCCGATACGCGCCATTGTCCTACCCGACCGATTTTGAACGGACCATTGGTCCTCCAAGATATCTGCGTTCCTGGTAAAATGAGTGGAAAAAGGACCGATTTCGCTCAAACCCCGATCGATGGCCGCAGGGGCTCAGGCCGCCCGACGTTCGTAACGACAATGCGGGCTGCTGACCTCAGGAAATGCGACGATCTTGCCAACCGATGGCGGTTGGATGCGGCGTCGCGTCCTATCTCGTTATTTTTGCCGATATCACAGGAGAAGAACGCATCTCTCACCGAGCAAGCATTGTCCCGACGCCGGTTAGCGAGCCGTTGGCCAGCGCGGCTTTTCTGTACGGAACGGGTTCCTAACTGATTGATTTTGCTGATTCGGTCGGGGATTCGAACCTTTGCCTCCGGAGGGCAAAGCCTGTTGCCCAAACAGCGAACAATTTCGTGGTCGGTAGCAGAAGAGCGACACTGCGGGCGACGAAGATCAGAGGAGAAGCCCGCTGAGCTCCATTTGCCCGCGAAATCGAGTATCTGTCACTCGGTCTGTCGCTCCAGTCAGGTCACACTCACTCCCGCATGGAGCGCAAGGCACATGTCCGAGGGATGCGTCGCAATACAATGCTCGCTGGTGCCGAGGATCGCGTGCATGCGGTTGATGCCACCGATAGCGGAGCAGCCGCTGCCCGGCTCGCGCTTAATTGCACGGCGTGCTCGTATCGTAAAAATAGAGGCAGCGCGTCCGCTGCAGCAGGTTGCCACCGCGGTCCTAGGTCGAATTCAAGCGTGCATCACTCCGCCGAAATGGTTCATCGCGTCTTCTTGTTCCGGTGCTCTGAGCCTCCTCTACCGACCGAGCGGATTAGACTTTAGTCGTACTCCTCAGAGACATCTCGATGGGCATAATCGGGCAGCAACATGGTTGCCACGATGCTGGGTGCGGGCCCAGGGGCGACGATTAACGCGAGCTCGTAGCCGGGCGATGCCCGCTATCGCATAACCGAGTGGTAACGTGTTCCACGATCAATGTTGCCAAAGCCAGCCCATTGCCATGATTTGTCCACCGCGAGATTGATTGGCCATCGGAGCACGCCATGAGAACGCCATGACCTGGTGCGCTATGGCTGCCTGGTGGCCGTCGCGGAGCCCGCGTGCGCGAGCAGGTTGCTAGCCACGCCATTGCGACGGCGGCCGACGCCGTTAAAGTCCAGCATCGCTGGCGCCCGTCAAGTGTCGCCGCGAATCGGTGTATTCTTGGCGCTAGTGCAGGGTTCGATCGGGTGAGACGGGAGGGGCCATGCGTGACGTCGACTCGAAGATTGTAGGATTGCCGGCGCGTATTCTCTGCGCGGGCGTAGTGCAACCGATCACGATGGCAGCGCTGCTGTTCGTAGCGTCCTCGGCCTTGGCGCAAGAGAACCGGGGCACGGATCAGCAGCGCGTCGCCTGCACGCCCGACGTGTTGCGACTATGTTCCTCGGAAATTCCCAACGTTGATCGCATCGTGGCGTGCCTGCGGCGGGAAAAATCTCAGCTGAGTGCCGGTTGCCGTCAGGCCTTCGAGATCGAGGCGACCGCATCACGCACGGCCCTCAACAACGGTGCCGGACCGCGTCACGTTCCGCGACGTCGCGTTGCGCGGCATCGCTCGCCCGAGGAGCATGAAAGAAACGACATGCGCGAATAGGGCGCCAGGCACTGTTGCCGCCCCGGGTGCGCTCACAGCCAGCGACCGGCGCAGATACGGAGAAGCCTGGCGGAGGCGGCGCAGAGCCCCATTACAGAGCTCGTTAGCGTGCTGTCCCGGCGGCGGAACCCAACTGTCCCTTGGAAGAACGATCTCTTTTGACGCTGAAAGAATATGCGAGTGAACTTTGTCCAAATAGACGAGGTTCATCAGCTGACGAACGTGATTGTTGATGTTTGCGGAAATCTCGTAGACCGGAGGGGCATGCCGTGGAACGACTGCCCGACTAAACATCAATCCCGTGAACGGTGCGAGTGGCCGCGCCAAGCGCCGGAGTGCGGAACCGTTAGGGATCCTCGTCGGTTGGAAGCCCGGGATGGATTTGGATCCAAACGATGATCAATGATCTCTGGTACAAAAATCCCGTAATCTACTGCCTATCGGTTGGTACCTTTATGGATGCGAACGGCGACGGCGTCGGGGATTTTTCGGGGTTAATGAGACGGCTCGATTACCTTCAGGGGCTTGGGGTAACTGCTCTCTGGCTAATGCCGTTCCAGAACTCGCCTGGTAAAGACGACGGCTACGACATTTCGGACTACTATGGTGTCAACCCCGCATACGGCACCATGGGCGACTTCGTCGAATTCGCCCATGGTGCGGAACAGCGCGGCATCCGCGTAATCATCGATCTGGTGGTCAACCACACGTCCGACAAGCATCCATGGTTCCAGGAAGCACGACGCGATCGCGCCTCGAGGTACCGCGACTGGTACATCTGGTCCGACCGGAAACCGCCCGACGCTGATAAGGGCATGGTGTTTCCCGGCGTGCAGAAATCGACCTGGAGCTATGATGCCGTGGCGAAAGCGTGGTACTTCCACCGCTTTTATGACTTTCAACCAGACCTCAACACCTCGAACCGGCAAGTTCAGGCCGAGATCCTAAAGATCATGGGTTTCTGGATCCAACAAGGCGTTTGTGGTTTCCGCATGGACGCGGTTCCATTCGTCATTGCGACCAAAGGTGCGAATGTTCGCAAGCCGGTCGAGCAATACGATATGCTGCGCCTGCTGCGCGAATTCCTGCAGTGGCGAAGGGGGGACTCCATCATTCTTGCCGAAGCCAACGTGACACCAGACACAGACATGAAGTATTTCGGGAAGGCCGGGGAGCGGCTGCAGATGATGTTCAATTTTCAGGTTAATCAGAACTTGTTCTATGCACTCGCCACCGCGGACAGCCGGCCGCTTATCAGGGCC
>Ga0126371_10006473_pt1 | contig 10427 bp, 12 predicted proteins | sample PanSoiMetaPlot_4_FD_110145 | JGI IMG/M metagenome (GOLD analysis project Ga0126371, IMG submission 110145) | Tropical forest soil microbial communities from Panama - MetaG Plot_4 | ecosystem: Environmental > Terrestrial > Soil > Tropical forest > Bulk soil | place: Panama | collected 2016-02-17
CAGTTCGAGGCCGATGCTATGGCAGCCAAGGCCGCGCGGTTTAAGGGTAAACGCCGGTCATCACTGTTGGCTATCGCTGAAGCAAATCGAGTGTTGATCGCCATCCTGAAAGCCGAATGGGATGATACGGAAGAGGTCTAGGACCCGAACATCGGACAATGGTCGTCTACTACAATAGCCCCCGCAGCGATGCGCGCCGCGACGCGCAGCTCAGCAGTGTGCTGTGCGTCCTCAGCCGTGCCAACGTGGCCAGCGCCGACGAGCCGATCGCCATAAAAGACCACCCAGCCGTGTTTGCCGTCAGGCGCGACCCACATCCACGCTGACACGCCGTCGTCGTCGGCTGTGGCGCGATGGTAGACGCAGCCGGACCAGGTGAGGTCACGACACGCAACAAGTGTGTGTGGCCGAAACCTATAAAGCCGTTAGATGGTCGTGGCGCGGATACGGTATTTATTAAATACTCAGATGGTCCGATCGAGAGTGAACGTGGAATTTTCGATAGTGAAGAAGCAGCGGTGAAATTGCATCCTACAGGGGACGAGGGAATGCGGCCTCCAAGGATGCTGGCGAGATGATTGATATCTCGGTGTTTTCTGGCGGCGTTTGCCAATCGCGCGACACTTGATGGCTTGGGGCGCGGACAGCCGATCGACGCAAATGATCCGGACGCCTTAACGGTTATATATTGTTTTACGATCGCCGCATTCGCCTTTTTGAGGATCGCGATGAAAACCCGATTTGCTTCACCGAAGTCAACAGTGATGACTGGCGCTTATCTCGAAACCGCCCGGCGTCGGCTGTCATAGCATCGGCCTCGAACTGAAGACGCGAATGAGAGCCAAGTTCGAACCGCGTCAGATTGATTGATCGGCCTCCGCGGATTCGCCCGTCTAATGTCGCGCCCCGTCGACAGTTCGTCGGAGAACTCGTACGAAGTTGCGCACAGCACCCCAGGGTACCTTCGTGTTGCTTGCGGGATGAAGCGCTGCCACAACCTCGCTATCCACCAAGCCTTCCGAATCGTGATTAGAGCTGTAGTCACTGCCATGACTACCGCTATCCTTTTTAGCCATCGCTACCCCTAAAGGCTAAGCATTTCGTTCCATTCACTTTTGTTGCGGTGCGTCATGGCCTGCGTCAGTAGGGTCACCGCTGGCGGGTGTCCCTTTTTTTGTGCGGCCTGATCAGCATTCTCGGTTCCGAACACGACTTTGACGTCGTCGCTCCTGCCGCAACGGGATCGAATCGCTTCAAGCGATCCGGAACCTGTCTGCCGAAATAGCGCTCCTCGACAGCTCGATGCCGATTGTGTCGGGAGTTAACGGTCTGGCGTCCGCAATATCGGAAGGATCCCACACTCGGATAGTCCCTCCTCGCTGCGCCGACGGAGCTGCCAGCGATTTTCGCCATCGCCACGGGCGCATATGGAGCAGTTTCCACAAATGTGCGACCTGAGGTCTTGGTGCATTGGATTGCGGCGGGTGGCGGAGGGATGTCGACCGTCGTTGCGGTTGCGGCTTGGAATCTGTCAGCGGCAATACGTTCGCGACACCCACGGAGCGCGAACGTCAGATTGTAAACTTGGGGTGTGTCAAACAAGGAGGCCGGGTGGCGCCCCAATCGCAAAAAAACAATGCTGAACTCTGTGACCCCCGATGATGCGGCCCAGGCTGCCGCTCGCAATTTTCCAGACCACACATATGTATGACAAACGATATACCCATTCTTTGATATGTGAATCTACATTGAATCGTCATAAATTGCAGGGCACCTTACGATTGCGAATTTCCGGAACGCGCGAACTTGGCGCCCAAGCCAACCACGGCTGGCGGTTCTAAAAGCGTCTAGAGCGCGTCATGATTGTGGAGGATAGACGGACACGAAGGGGAACACCGTGGAGCTAGGATCTCTAGGATCGATCGGGACGGTTCTTATCGGCCCCAATGCCCTGCTAAGGGAAGGTGTTGCGCACATTCTCACTGGCGCCGACTTCCGAATCCTGGCTTCGGCGGCCTACATTGATGGCTCAATCGCCACCTTGCTACCGTCCCACGAAGCTATCTTGCTCATTATCGAGGCTAGCGATTTCGACGGTACACTTAGCCAAATCGAGACTTTCAAAGAGCAGTGTCCTGAGGGACGGGTCGTCGTCCTGGCCCATCAACTGCACCTGCCCGAGATGGTGCTCGCCTTTTCGGTTGGCGCTAACGCCTATTCGGTAAATGTGGCAACGACGGGCGTATTCATCAAAACTCTCGAATTGGTCATGCTTGGCGAAACGATTCTGCCGCCGACGCTCATGAAGCTGCTGTATAACAACGAAAGTACGTCCAACGACAGCAACGAAAAGCTCCAATTAAGTCCTGACAAACAAAGACATGAAGATCATACCAAGAATCGCACGCGAGATCTTCCTGGTGACGGCAGTGGCAACGATTCCGATGCAGACGCGTTCGAGGGCGCACTACCGAAGATGGACAATGACGGCTCGCATTTGTCGGCGCGACAAAGGCTTATCCTGCGTTGCCTGATCGCGGGCGACCCTAACAAGACTATTGCGCGCAAAATAAACGTCTCAGAGGCGACCGTAAAGGTTCACGTCAAGGCGATTCTGCGTAAGATACGGGTCCATAACCGCACGCAAGCCGCAATATGGGCAATAAACAACGGCTCGGTCATTCCGGAGGGGCTAGACCACCCGTCTGCTGTGCCGCCTCAGAACTTGGTGGAAAACTTGGCTGCTGAACGGGTTCCACGTCCAGCACAGGACTCGCCATCGTCTCTCGATTTCAAAATCGAAGGTGCGCACAATAGCCACATTCGCCGACAACAACAATGTCGTCCAGAAAAGTTACCACAAACACACTGACTGGTCGGTTCGCGAGTCCACGCGATCTCGCGGCCCGTGGCGGCGTGGCAGAGCGGATCACGCAGGACGAAGCCCGCGGCTGGAAGATTGAAGCCTTGAGGAACTCCAACAGCGCCGCGCAGGGGCCGTAAAAGTTACCTCTAAGAACACGGACATGGACGAACATGGTCTCCGCGCAAGCCGCCGCCACATCGTAAGCGGCTAAAGTCCGCGTCCAGCGCGGGCCGCTGCCGCGTCGATCGCGGAACCGGCGCCCCCCGCCGTCGCAGACCGCCTCATCCCACGCTCAGACAAGGTGCAAATTCCAAGCTGCCATGAAATCCGACGCTGCCGTCAGGAACGCTGCGGTCGATGGCCCAGAGTATTAAGCGATGCGGCCCGCTGCGAACACGCCATCGGGACAGCCTGCCCCGTACGACCCCGATCCTTCGTCGGCTCGAGCCACCGCCGTGTCCAAAACCGTAGCCGCGAGGGCGGCGGCGATGATGTTCATTCGAGTCGCGGCATGGCTGGCAGTGTTGACAATCATTGTTCTTTCCGTGGTCCCCGGCAACTTGCGTCCTCATGTGTTGGGCAATGATTACTTTGAACATCTTGCCGCCTATTTCATCGCCGGCGGCTTGTTAGCTGTTGGCTTTCCGTGTCCAATGCAGCAGCTGGCGAGCTGGAGCCTGCTGGCGACGTGCGCCGGCGTCTTGGAACTCCTTCAGCGATCGATCCCGGATCGCACGGCAAGCATCGGTGAGTTTGCGACTGGCGTTTTTGGCGCGGGGCTTGGCATTATGGCCATATTTGTCATCCGACAGGCTTTCGGCCGAACGAGCGCGTTGTCGCCGTAACGCAGCTACCGCTCGGTTGAGGCAAATAGAGAATTTCGGCTGGCCGCCGCCTTTTCGTGGACTGGCGAAGGCCATCGCTAGGCTTTCGCCCAGAGTTCGAGCTCAGACATCGCGATTTTCCGCCGCGGCCTCAAGAGAGCCCTCCGTTGCACCTCCAGCCCGCACCGCGACTGACGCCCTAATAATGCGCCGGTCCGCTTGGACTCATGGTCTTCGCTATGTGATGAACGCGTTCTCGCGACGCACCAAACCGCTCTCAAGTCGCTCACGCCACCACGCAATCGTACGTTTGATACCCTCGGCCAGGTCGATTGTCGTTCGCCAGCCAGTGTCGGTGCGCAGCCGGCTGCTGTCCGCCAGCAGGGCGCGCACCTCCGAGGCGGCCGGGCGCATGCGCTCCACCTCACGTTCAATCGGTCGTTTGCTGCAGTTTGTGAAACGGATCACTAGGTCGACAACGTCCATGATCGTTACACCATTGCCGCTCCCGGCATTATAAGAACGGCCGAACTGAACGTTCGGGGCGGTTCCGATGGCAAGAAATGCCTCGGCGGTGTCCTCGACGAAGGTGAAATCGCGAATCGGCGTGGTATCGCCAACAAGAATGGCAGCGCATGCCGGGTCAAGCGCCTGCCGGATGATCGTGGGGATCACGGCGCGTTCGCTCTGGCGCGGCCCGAAACTATTGAACGGGCGCAGGATCACAACTGGAAGATCGAATGAGCGGGCGAAGGCTTCGGCCATCATGTCGCCGCCGATCTTCGAGGCAGAGTAGGGCGATTGCCCCTGAAGTGGATGCGACTCCGCAATCGGCATTGTGATCGCCGTGCCGTACACCTCGCTTGTCGACGTGTGAACCACCCGCGCGACCCCGTGCTCGCGCGCCGCCTCGAGGACATTTAGAGTCCCCAACACGTTAGTTTCGACGTAAGACTGCGCGGCCGTATAGGAATACGGAATGGCTATTAGAGCAGCAAGGTGGAAGGCGATTTGCTGCTCCCGCATGATGCGGCGCACGAAAGCCGGATCACGGATGTCGCCGCGTACTGCAGTGAGCCTGGCGCGAACCACTTCGGGAAGATCATCCAGCCAACCACAATGGTCAAAAGAATTGTAAAGACCGAGTGCGGTAACCCTAGCGCCGCGACGCACGAGTTTTTCTGTCAAATGTGAGCCGATAAATCCGTCTGCACCAGTGACCAGTACTTTGAGGCCGCCGTAGTCCACGCTTCACTCCTCACGCTTTCTGCAGCAAGTTGTCCTTCTGGGCATTTAAGAGTGAAATCTGCATTGCCGGCTCTTGCGGATCCTGTTGATCGAGCCACCTGACCAACATCGCGTTGAACTTCCTGGGAAACAAGCGTACTCCGAAAACCACTAGCACACTCCTAACGATCCATCCGATATCCGCCGCAAATGTTCGATTTGGAAAATAAGCGAGGTCGATCTGGGCTTTGATTGGAAACAAAACCTCCCGATAGAATTCCTCTGGATCGCACGCCTCCGGGAACAGGGAACCTTCATCTCTGAAATACACCTGATTAGGCCCAAAAATTCCCGGTTTATATTCCAACACACCTCTATAGTCGCGGACAATGCAATCAGCAAAATGTAGCGATTCCGGGCGCGGACCCACAATGGACATATCGCCTTTCAGGATATTCCAAAGCTGCGGCAACTCATCGAGTTTTGCGCTTCCTAGAAAGCGGCCAACGGCGGAGAGACGCACATCACCCCTTACGGTGACCCCACAACCGGCAGCGGCAATCCGCTTATGAAATTTGCGAAACTTATAAATCCGAAAATGTCGTCCCAAGAGACCAAGGCGGACCTGTGAAAAAATAATAGGCCGCCCACTTTCAACCCATATGGCCACAGCGACAAGCGCCATGACAGGAGCAAGAATAATCAAGCCTGCGCCAGCGACTATCAGATCCAGCATCCGCCTCACTGGGACCACAGTTTTGCGCAGCACTGGATTGGCCGCCCTACTCTGCTGAGTAAGCGTCATACAAGCTCCTGACAATTTCTAGCGCTACAATACGCCCGCGAGAGCACTAACAACGTGCTCAACCTGCCGTTCATCCATTTTCGCGTGCAAGGGAAGCGTCAATTGGCGTTGTGCAAACCCTTCTGTCCGCGGCAACCGCACCGATGGAAAACGGTGCCGATAGAAGGAAAATCGATGAGCTGCAGGGTAGTGATTTGAAGTCTGAATTCCGACATCTCGCAACCCATCGATAACCGCTTGCCGCTCCACACCTTCAGGCAGAATAATCGACATGATATGACATGACGTCGCCCGCCACGACGAAGTCGGCCATTTTTTGAATGGAAAACCAACATTTGGACAGCGATCTTCCAAGCAGTGCGAATAGAATTGCGTTAGCTTCCTTCGCTTTTCGTTCCATTCGGCCAGCCGTTTCAATTGCGCTAGGCCAACAGCGGCCCTCAAGTCGTCCATTCGATAGTTGTAACCAAGCATCGTGACATCATAACCTACCGTGCGCTTAGAAAACCGCTGAAACGTGCCACTTGTCATTCCATGATTGCGCATTTTCCTGATTTTCTCGAGCACGTCCCGATCTGGGGCGATGACCATTCCGCCCTCCGCAGTCGTCATGTTCTTGTTTCCGTAAAAGCTGAACGCTGCCGCGTGTCCAATTGTACCGACCCGGTCCGCACCAGCGGCATGCGCAGCATCTTCAATAAGCAACATCCGCTGCGAGTCTGCTAAATCGCGCCACGCATCGCGATCGGCCACGTAGCCTGCGTAGTGCATCACGATGACAGCCTTGGTCTTTGCTGTGCACCTAGCGGCCGCATCATCACGGGATATCAAGGGCCAATCATGAGACTCAATGTCCACGAACACCGGGGTGGCACCCACGTAAAGAATGCAGTTGACTGTGGCCACAAAAGTCAGAGACGGCACCAGCACTTCATCACCAGGACCAACGCCCAATGCCTGGAGAATCAAATGCAGGGCTGCAGTGCAAGAGCTCACCGCAACGGCATCTGCTGCACTGTGTTGCTCTGCAAATGCTCGCTCCAATGCCTGGACCCGGTCGCCCATGGTAATCCAACCGCAGTCGACGACCTCCGACAAAGCCTCCTTCTCTTGCGAGCCCAAAACCGGTTCCGCAACAAGCAGCATGATTTTAGTTCCTCGAGCTCGGTCATAACATCCCGGCCCCGATTGTTGGATGAGGTCAGGTCAAGTGCATCTAAACGATCCGGCGACTCTTTCTAGGCTGCGGCGACCATATCAAACGCCGGGGGTTGATCGTCCCAGCTAAGCTCTTGCGCTTTTTGGAAGTCCTCGGCCCTTCCGACATCTAACCACGTTCCATTGTGTTTAAACGTGCAAACTGGTGCACCTCGATCCAGCATACAAAGAATAAGGTCATCGAACCCAAACGGCACGCCGGATGGAATGTAGTCGAGCACTTGGGGCTCCATACAATAAATACCCATACTCACAAGGTGGGAAAGGATAGGCTTTTCCTTGAATTGGGTAACGCGACCAGCCTGATCTTCGATTAGGCCAAATTCGGTTTTGATCGTCCTTGTCATTGCTGCGACCGTTAGGACGCTGCCGAGTTGGCGATGGCAGGTGACAAGACCTTTCAGGCTGAGATCTGTCAGAACGTCGCCGTTAATGACGAGGAACGTGCTGTCCAACCGATCGCGCAGCAAGCTCAGGGGCCCGATGGTGCCGAGAGGCTCCTTTTCCTCTGTGTAGTTGATGAGCATGTCCCATTGCCGCCCGTCACCGCAGACTGTGCGGATGAGGTGTCCGAGATACCCGGTTGTGATATAGATCTCCTGTGGCCCGTTTCTTCGCAGCCACTTCAACAAAAGCTCCAGAACGGGCGTCGAGCCGATCGGCATAAGCGGCTTTGGTAGGATAAGTGTATATGGCCTCAAGCGAGTACCTTTTCCCCCACACTGAATGACCACTTTCATGTTGGTCTCCTTAATAGCCGCCTTAGGCCCAGCCAGTTCAATCGACCGACTCGTACTGCGCGGATTGCTGAGGCCGCTTTTCAAGTGTATTGCTTGGTAAATCTCTGATTAGTGCACACCGGCATCGTGCCGAGGTAACGTCCTGGTCGTCACACGGCGCCGGTTGAGGCCCTCGTCAGGTGGACCAACATCGTCTCGCTCGCATCCTCGCTCACAACAACCGATCTGAACTTCCCGTCGAGGCGGATCCTTTACTCCATCCGCCGATTTGTCGCTTGCCCCGAAATTCGTCACTGGCGCGAGGGAGCTTAGCGCCGTGCGTGCTGCATGAGTGCGACTAAACCGTGTTATTACTAGAAAGCGCCACGGGAGGCCATTTAAGCTAGCTACCAACGCATCAATTTGCGGTCGAGCTGGCCGAAGCGAATGAAGGTGGACGCGGCAGCTGAGCCGGTCGACGCAGCCGGCACAACGCGGCGAGCCGTTGGGGGGAAGAAAGACAATGTGGATATCGTCGATACCCAACCGGGTATACCCAACATTTACCCCCGATTGGTTGACCCCGTGATAGCGATCATTGGCAATCAGACCAGTCCTTCTATCAGCTAACGCAGCGGGCGGCGTTCTTCCCAATAGACCTATGAGATTTGTTAAATATTCTCCGGGAACCGCCTTGAAGCGTCTCCATGTTGCAACCTGATCAATTACCTTTGACCAATTCATGTAAGCAAAGAATACATCGGGACCGGGCCCTACGCTGGGGGTCCCCGAATGGATCACTGCCAGCATCGTGAATTTTCTGCCCGGACTGCAAGCGCAGAGACATCGGTTTTCGCGATTGGCGTTTACAGCAACCGCGCGAGCAGCGCTGCGCGCTGAGAACGGGAGCCCATCTATGAACATCGGCGAAGTCGGCTCGCGCCAGCTTGGCGCGCTTATAACCCACCACATTGTGCACACCGTCGTGCCCTTCTGGACGAAGCAGTCAACAGGCAAGCTCTTCTTCGAGGATCTGGTGCAACGACGGGAGGATTGGTGACTATCCCCCGGCAAAGCCGGGGGCCTTACAATTTGAGCCGCTCAAAGCGGCTGTTTGCGGGTCGCTGGCGCTCCCCCCAATTGGTCCGAGGCTGGAAGTGCTGCCTTCAACCCTTACCATGACGACTGCGCCTCGGACGTTGCATGGCCACGTGGTCTGGCCTAACTACGATACTTGGTCCATCGAGCTACTTCCCCGCTCGTGTGCTTTGGCGGCTCACGGTCGGGAGCTTCGTCGGTGGACTACTTCTATATGTCAAACTCTTGCTGCGTCCTCGGCAGAGCCGGGGGGCCTCCCTGGGTAGGCTAGGACCCACAGTCTCTTAATGCTCAACTGTCGCCTCTTGGGCCGACAAGCCCTGACGGTCGCGGACAACAGGACGGGTTTAGAAAAGACACAGCCCAAGCGAGTGTGTTTTGGCTGTTGACGAAGACGCGCTGTGACACAAGCAATACTCACAAATGGTATCTTGTTGCCAGGCGGAACAGGAGCCAAAATGGTTGCAAGCGTTAACCAAGCACTGCCTTGCAGCGCGTTGAAAATTGCGAGCTATGTCAAATTGCCGACGTTCGACCACGCGGTTAAAGGGGCTTTTGTTCGCGCTCGTAGTGCCGGCGACGTCGGCCTGTGGAGCGTTGGCGTTGGAAGAGCTGTCGACGGCTTCGATCGTGGTTACGCCGTCGATGCCTCGCCCACCCTATCTGCAGCCGGTCGCGGACCCAGTATTCAGGACGCCGTTCACCCGCATCACGGATCCTGGGCAGGTACTCGGAAGGGGGCTCTCTTGCACCCTCGCTTATTGTCGGCATCGTTATTCAAGTACGCAGGCTTGGAACGCGGATCAGAGCCTGTTGGCGATCACAAACGGCTGTAACGGTTTCTGCTTTCTTGATGGCAGGACGTACAAACCCGCCTTTCATCGTCCCGTGGACCATGACTGCAAATGGCACCCGATCAATCCCGCCCTCATGATCTGCGTCTACGTCAATGGGATCTACACCTGGGAGCCACGGAGCAACGCGACCACGGTTGTCTACGCCCCCAGCACCTACACCAAGATTCAATTCGGACCATACAAGGGAAATCCCTCCCGCGACGGCAATCGACTGGTGTTGCGTGCCACAAATAGTGCAGGTGCACTTGTGGCCTTTGCTTACGACCTTTCAGCAGGGACAAAGTACCCTGACATCAATCTCGCGAATCTGCGGGGCACCAATGCATACTGCGGGATTTCGCCTTCTGGAAGATATATCTACTGTTTCCAAGCGACAGAGGATGGAACTGAGGTCACTTACATCTTCACGGTGGAAGGTGCGCAAGTCCAGCACTGGACAGAGCATCACCGGCCCGGTCATGGCGACATGACGATCGACGCCGACGGGAGTGATGTCTACGTGGGTGTCAGCAAGGCAGATCCAGATAAGTGGCACATCATAAAGCGCCGGCTTGAGGATGGGAGGGTCACTGACCTGGTGCCGGCCGGTTATGGCACTCACGTCTCCACCCGCAATATCAACCGAGCTGGCTGGGCATTCGTAAGCTACGAAGGCGCCTATTCCAAAGTGATGGACAGCCCCGGCTGGGCGCCGTTCTATCAAGAGGTCGTTGCATTGCGCATCGATGGGAGTGGAGAGATACGGCGCGTCGCCCAGGATCGCAATGTTAAGAGCGACTACAACAGCGAGACCCACGCCTCGCCGTCGCCCGA
>Ga0126371_10006474_pt1 | contig 10426 bp, 9 predicted proteins | sample PanSoiMetaPlot_4_FD_110145 | JGI IMG/M metagenome (GOLD analysis project Ga0126371, IMG submission 110145) | Tropical forest soil microbial communities from Panama - MetaG Plot_4 | ecosystem: Environmental > Terrestrial > Soil > Tropical forest > Bulk soil | place: Panama | collected 2016-02-17
AAAAACACCCAATCCGGCTCAGGAGGCTGCGGCTGCTTCGGCCGTACGCAATCAATGAGGGAGCGCGAACGCAGCTTTGAACTCGATTGGTGGCTTCTATTTATCGTAATGGCCATCTGCTCCGTGGGCCTGCTGGAAATCTATTCCGCTACGCACAACAGTTCCCTGCACGGCATGCAGTGGAAACAGTTGGTCTGGATCGGCATCGGCTTTGCCGGAATGCTTGTTCTCTCGCGGCTGGATTACGGTGGGTTGCTCGACCAGAGCCTTCTACTGTACCTGTTTTCTCTCGCCGCCTTGGCAGTGGCTTTGGTAGTCGGCAATAAGCACTTCGGCGCCCGCAGGTGGATTGTCATCTGGGGCTTCGATTTGCAGGTGTCAGAGTTGGTAAAGTTGATTATAATCATTGTTCTGGCCCGCTACTTCAGTGAGGTGCGGACAGAGCGATTGACGCTCGCAGATTTGGTCAAGATTGGTTTACTGGTGGGCGTCCCGGCGGGGTTGATTTTGCTTCAGCCGGACTTGGGAACGGCGATGGTTCTCGTTCCCGTTGCGATCGCCGGGGCCTTTCTGGCCGGCATTGATTGGAAGCACGCCGCAGGCGTGCTCGCGTTGGGAGCAGTCGTGGCAGTGGTCGGATGGAACGGACATTTTCTCAAGCCATACCAGAAGCAGCGGTTGGCCACCTTCCTTAACCCCGAAAACAGCCCTCGCGGAGCCGGCTACCAGATTTTGCAATCGGAGATCGCCGTAGGTTCTGGCGGATTTTGGGGTACGGGTTTCAGCAAGGGCAGCCAGAACCAATTGGGTTTTGTGCCTGTGCGGTATTCGGACTTTATTTTGGCCGCGTTGGCGGAGGAGCAGGGTTTTTTCGGCGTGCTCATCACGCTGCTTTTATATCTCGCTCTGCTGCTTCGTTTGGTAGATAACGCCCAAAAGGCGAAAGACCGCGCGGGAATGTTTCTGGTGATGGGCGTGGCTGCAATTTTCGCGTTTCAGGTTCTTGTAAACGCGGGAATGGTGATAGGCTACATGCCTGTGACGGGCATTCCTCTGCCATTCATGAGCTACGGGGGTTCGTCGACGATTTTTGGATTTTTGGCTCTGGGCCTTGTGATGAATGTGCGAACCAAGCGCTTCGTCAATTGAACCAGAGTAAGCTATTACCCGGACGCGCAAGGCGCGCCGGAAATCACATTGGGAGAATAGAGGAACGCATCGGACGAGGGACGCTTATGATCAAACATGAAAATTCCCTCCGTGTCAGCCCGGCTTCGCCGGAATACTCGCGTGCCTTCGTGCACTGCGCGGCTGCATTCCGATGCTCCGTGAGGAGTTTTCATGGCAAAGGAAATGGTGGTCTCAGCGAACCCGCACGAAACGCGGGTCGCGATACTCGAAGATGGACAGCTTTGTGAAATTTACGTTGAGCGGGAAAAAGAATTTGCGTTAGTCGGTAGCATATACAAAGGACGAGTTACCCGCGTGCTTCCCGGCATGCAATCGTCCTTCGTGGATATCGGCCTCGATAGCGACGCCTTCCTCTACGTCAGCGATTTCCTGCAAGAAATCGAAGACATGGATCACGACGGCGAAGACCACGGCTCTGCCCGGTCAGCCAAGCCTTCGAATCCGTCGGCCAATGAATCCATGGCGTCGGCCCCTATGACCGCGCTGCCCGGCGAAACCATCGGCGGAAACGGTGGAGCGTCCAGTAGCGAAGAACCGCACGACAACATCGGCAATCGCGAACATTACAACCGCCCGTTCTCGCGAGAATCTCGTCCGCAAGGCGACCGCGGTTCCTATGGCCGCAGAGGTGGGCGAGATCGTGGTCGCGGTGGACACGGACGCCAAAGTGGTCGTAGTGGACGGGATCGCGGACCCGGCGGTTTTGGCCGTCACGGGCGCGAACTGCCGCAATCCAAATACGCTTCGCATCGGCCCTACGAGCCGCCCGAAGCGGGCAGCGCAGAACCATTCGAGCCCGTGCTTCTTCCCGGTGAGCATATTTCCTCGGCGAAGCACGAGCCGGGCCAGTCTGCTGCGGCGGAAACCGGCGCTGAGACTCATTTGGAAGACTCGTCGTTTGCCCACGCCGAACAGTACGTGGAAGAAACCACGAGCTTGCCCGAGGAACATTCCGCCGAAATAGAAAGCTCCGACGCCGGCTCACCAATCGGCTCTGAATCCGAATCTTCCTCGCAGCTTCCTGGCGAACAAATTTCCGGCTCTTCTGCTTCAGCGCATTCAGAAAGTGCTGACCGCGCACCCGCGCCCTATCAGCCGCGGTTTTCTCGCGATTCCCGCGGGCGCGATCGAGGTCGTGGTGGCCGTTTTGGTCGGGGCCGTGGAAATCGCGGAGACGACCGTCGCGGGCATCACCGCCGCGAACACGGCAGCACTGAAACGCCATCCGGCTGGATCACCAGTCTCGATCCGCTGCCGGGCGAGTCCCTGTCCAAAGCCAAGGCCCACGAATCAGCAGCATCCGAGCCTTCTGCCGCGTTTTCTCCCGCGCATGAAGCCGTTTCCGAAGCGCCGCTTCATCTTCACGACGAAGTTGTCGCTGAGCACGAGCATTTCTCGGAGGAAACGACTGTTCCTTCAGCCGAAGCGGTTCGCGCCGAAGAACATGCTCAAGAGCATATCGAGGAAGAACATATCGAAGGCGCTTCCCTCGAAGCGCACCACACACCTGAGCTCACCGAAGAGGAAGCCACTGCCTTAGCCGAACACGTCGCCGAAGCGCAGCAAGAAGAAGCCGAACGCGACGCCGCCGAGCGCGCCGAAGCCGCCGCCGAATCCCTAGCCTATTCTGCCGACGTCGAGAGTTATTCCGCCGACGTGGAAACGCAAAAAGAAGCACAAGAAGCCGCCGCAGAGTCCGACCTCGAAGATGCCTCCTCCGATGCGCAGGACGACGAAGAGGACGAGGACGAAGAATCCGACGAACTCGGCGCATCGGACAGCGAAGGCTCTCTAATTGCCGACGAAGCCGATGAGGCGGACGAACCTTCCGAAGTCACTCTCGAAGAAGCTGAAGCCGCCGCTGAAGAAATCGAAGCCTCCGAAGCAAACTCGCACGACCAGTTAGCAGTAGCCGCCGCAGCGGGCGAACCATCATCCGCACCCACCGAAGCTCGCATGCACTCCGACTTTCGTCCCCGCATGCAGCGGCCCATGCGCCGTGGAGGGCGCGACCGTGGACGCGGCGGCCGTCGCCCATTCCATCGCCGCCCTCAGCATCGCGGCCAGCCCCGTCGCAATCAGCTCATCTCCGATCTGCTGAAAGCCGGCCAGGAAATCATCGTCCAGATCGCCAAGGAACCCCTCGGCAAAAAGGGCGCTCGCATCACCAGCCACATCGCTCTGCCCGGACGCTTTCTCGTTTACATGCCCACGCTCGACCACACTGGCGTCTCGCGCAAAATCGCTTCCGCCGAAGAACGCTCGCGCCTGCGCCATCTCGTCAACGACGCCAAAGGCTCCGCCGGCGGCGGCTTCATCGTCCGCACGGCTGCAGCCGCTGCATCGCCCGACGAAGTTCGCGCCGATGTCGAATTCCTCACCAGCACTTGGGCTCAAGTCAAGAGCCATTCCGAGGAACGCAAAGCGCCGTCGCTCTTGCATCGCGACTTGAACCTCGTCGAGCGCATCCTCCGCGACTATCTCAGCTCCGATTACACATCCATCTGGGTGGACACCGAAGAGGAATACACAAAGATCCTCGACTTCGTCAGCCGCTTCCAACCCGCCCTCGCCAATCGCGTGAAGCTGTTCACCAAGTCCACGCCGATTTTCGAGGAGTTCGGCATTCAGCAGGAAATCGACAAAGGCCTGCGCCCGAAGGTCTGGCTCAAGTCCGGCGGCTACATCGTCATCAATCACACGGAAGCGCTCGTCGCCATCGACGTAAACACCGGCAAATTCGTCGGCCGCGGTTCCAATCGCCTCGAAGACACTATCGTTCGCACCAACATCGAAGCCGTGAAGGAAATCGTCCGCCAGATTCGCCTGCGCGATTTGGGCGGCATCATCATCATCGACTTCATCGACATGGAAGAGCGCCGCAATCGCGACAAAGTCATGGCCGCGCTCGAAGACGCCCTTAAAGCCGACCGCGCGCCGTCAAAAGTGCTGCGCTTCAACGAATTCGGCCTCGTGGCCATCACTCGCAAGCGCACCAAGCAGGCTCTCGAACGCACTCTCTGCCAGCCGTGCCCGTACTGCACCGGCTCCGGCATGGTGAAGTCCGTTCCGACTCTCTGTTACGAAATTCAGTCCGAAGCGCGCAAGATGGCGCCGGAAATCGAAGCCGCCAGCCTCACTCTCCGCGTCCATCCCGAAATCGCCAAGGCCCTCAAGACTCGCGAATCTTCATTGATGGACGAGCTTGAGAAGGTCACCAAGAAAAGCCTCATCATCCAGGCCGACCCCACTCTTCACTGGGAGCAGTACGACATTTATTGAAATTACTGAACTGTAACATCCACATGCGATTCAATAGGGTAACACGCTGGCACTAGCTATACTGCGGTAAAGGAGAAAGCCCGTGCCGCCAAGCCCTATGCAAGTCCTAATACTCCTCGCAATCGCTTTGATGCTTTATCCCATCGCCCGAATACTCCGCCGAACAGGGCACAGCGGTTGGTGGACCCTGGTTGCGCTGATTCCTGTGGTGAATTGGATTTGCGTGTGGGTTCTTGCTTTTGTCCATTGGCCAGCCGTCGATAAACCGCGGGCGTGACGATATGAACAAATGGCAGATAGATTTGTATTATCTCGATAGGATAAATTCCAGCATCACAAGCGATTGGAGATACTATCGCGTTCGGCCCATTTATGGAATGCACATCGAGACCTGTGAGGTGGAGTTTCCTTCGCTGAAGGACAAGGGAGTGCCAACACAGCATCCGTTTATTGTAGGTCTGGCCTCAGCTCACGATATAAAAGGGCAGCATCTCAAGGCACTGGGCATCGACCAAGAGCGCGCTATTCTGATTGGCCTGGCGGCTCGCGAAGACGAACACTAACATCCATCGGGTCGTTATTCATTGGAGGCGGGTGACCCACATAACTGCGCGAATTACACTATCGAAGGGCACGCACGCTCACCCACACACGATTTCCATAACGGTAAACGAAAAACAAGTGGGTGGCGGGTGGCACAGTTAACGGCTGAGAATTAAGTCAAGAAAGTAGCGCCCACGCCCATCCACACACGATGTTCATAACGGCTAAACGAAAAATACGTGGGTGTCGCATCCTTTGCGCCGTTTGCAAAGGGTGCGGATTTCGTCCCGCCAATCCGTGTCGAACCCCAGGTCAGTGTTCCGGTATTATTGTTGCTTCGCTTTAGTTCCGCCCTTTTTGTTCCTCGCCGCCAATCGCACCGCGCCCTTCAGCAAGTCCCGCAGCGCGTCCGGATGCACCTTCGGCAGCCGCACCAGCACCCACGGATACTTCAAATAATGGTCCGTGATGTAATACGTCTCCGGCTCCGCGCGCATCATCTCCTCTCGTTCCTCGAACGTCGTACCCACCACCAGCGACTCGCCATCCTCTTTCAATCTCGCAATCAGTTTCCCGCGCACCTTGAACGCCGCCGTCCCGTACGACGTGCTTTCCTCCACGCCATCGAGCGCCATCGCCATCTTCCGCACGTCCTTGAACGTCATCGCCATATCTGCCGTCGATCCGCGAAACCATCGTACTTGCAAGATACGGTCAGTTCGGCGCACCGGCCGAAACCGCCGATTCCGCAGGGGCTTCGTCCAGGTCCACTCGGATCCCGCCGAAGCGTTTCGATGTGATGTTGTATATTGCCGACATCAACCCCGCTCCCAAAGCGCCGGCGACTCCATAAACAACTGGGCAAATCACCACGAGCACAACCGCAATCAGCGCTCCGCTGAGTCCCGCGAATGGCGAGTTGGCTTGGTCTTGCGATGCAAAAAGGCCAAACACCGCGCCAATCGCGAAGAAAATCCCGAGGATAAGGCCGATGAGACCGTAGATAACTCCCGCCAGCTTCATCACGGAAAGCACGTCGAATCGGCGTATCACTTTCATGTTTTTCCCTCGTTTTGGAATTTCGGTGTTCGGAGAATAACAGCAGTGCGGCTCGTCATTCAAACGGATGCGAACCGTGCCCACACCGGGAAGAGAATAATTCAATCGCTCATTCCAGCCGCCTGCTACGGGCTTCGTATTTGTAAGGGCACGGCTTTAGCCGTGCCGAACAAGAATCTCCAACGTTTCTTCTTTCCTTTTGCGCTTCTTCATTCGCGCAAGGTATTCATTGCACGTTCTTTACACCCCGACACAATTCCGCGCACGCTTTTAACTTGACCTTTAGTTAACGCTATGGTACACACTAGCTTCGGCTGAATGCTTCAGCCGAAGGGGAAAAGCGTGAACGAAGGGAAGTAGCCGCGGCGACGCGGCTTTTTCCATTTATGGGGGTCAAACGGGCCACATTTGGCCCTATTGGGGCGCCCCAAGCGAACGGATGGCGAATTCTAATCGCTTAATCTATGAAGAATTAGAAATCGATGCAAACTGCTGAAAACAAACGACCGGACTCATTTCTAATCGCTGAATTTTGCGATCTTTTCAGAACCCATTCCCATTTCCGCACACTCCATTTACAGGGCTCTGGAGTCCTCGCCCAGGTCACACCGGACGTTTCGGTTCAGCTTTTGCCTTCGCCTGCTAGCCACTCGTCACTAGCCACTGGTTTTTCAATTCTAATCGCCAGACCCCTGGATTATTAGAAATGCGCCTAACTCACACAAAACAAACACTCGGACCCGTTTCTAATCGCCAGTACTTTCGCATTTTCCCAAGCTGTTTTGTCCGTTCCCATACAACTGCTTCCGCGCCCAAGCCCCGCGCAATTCCTTCCGCCCCAGCGGAGGCAAGCGTCCGCGATCCCTATGCTATGATGGTTTGTAATCCGAATTTATCCACGAGGAGCGGCCTTTTGTCAGCACGAATACTCGATGGGACGGTGATCCGCGACCAAATCTACGCAGAACTCGCTCAGGAAATCGCCGAGCTGCAATCTTTGGGCGTTCGCCCGGGACTGGCCGCGGTTCTCGTCGGTGATGATCCCGCATCCAAAATTTATGTTCGCAGCAAGATCGCTGCCTGCCAGCAACTCGGCCTCGGAAATGTCCACCTCACGCCTCCCGCAAATACCACCACCGCCGAACTCCTGGCTATCGTGCACGAACTCAACGCCCGTGACGACGTCGACGGGATTCTCGTGCAGCTTCCGCTTCCTCCGCAAATTCAAGCGAAGAGAATCCTCGAAGCCGTCGATCCCGCGAAAGATGTCGATGGTTTTCATCCCATCAATATTGGCAGGCTCATTGAAGAACGTCCCAGCATGGTCGCCTGCACGCCGCTCGGCGTGATGGAAATTCTCCGCCGCAGCGGAATTTCCGTTGAAGGCGCCGACGCTGTCGTCGTCGGCCGCAGCAACATCGTGGGAAAACCCATGGCGCTTCTGCTTATGCACGCCGACGCCACCGTCACCGTTTGCCATTCCAAAACGCGTGACCTGCACAGATACACTCGCGAAGCCGATATTCTGATCGCCGCGGCGGGACGCCCCGCGCTGATCGTCCCCGACGACGTTCGGCCCGGCGCCACCGTGATTGATGTGGGCACAACGCGCATCACTGATCCGCGCCAAGCCGAAAGAATCTTCGCGCATTTGCCCGAGCGCCTCGAAAAATTCCGAAAGAACGGGTCTGCTCTCGTCGGCGATGTCCATCCCGACGTTGCGCAAGTGGCTGGCGCGCTTACACCGGTTCCCGGCGGCGTCGGCCCGCTCACCATCGCCATGCTCATGAGCAATACCGTCAAAGCGGCGCGGCTCCGGCGTGGTTCCCGTGCGCCGGAAACCGTTGCCACTCCGCGCTAACTATCGATGCTGACCGTTGGATTCACCGGTGGAATCGCCAGCGGCAAATCAGTCGTCGCTCGCATGCTTCAGGAAAGAGGCTGCCACGTAATTGAAGCCGACCTCGTCGCCCACGAATTCCTCAAACCTTCGAATCCTGTTTCACAGCAAGTTGTCGTGGAATTCGGCCCGCAAATTCTTGATGCGAACGGCGCAATTGACCGCGCCAAACTCGGCGAAATCGTTTTTGGAAATCCCGAAAAACTCGCTCGCCTCAACGCGCTGACTCATCCTCCGGTGCTGAAAGAAATCGCCCGCCAGCTCGCGGCCATCGCCCAGGAAGACAATTCAGGGATCGCCGTAGTCGTCGCCGCGCTGCATATTGAAAGCGGTTACTACAAAACTTTCGACCGCCTCGCCGTCGCATGGTGCACGCGCGAACAGCAACTCGCGCGCTTAATTAATCGCGGTCTCACTTCTGAGCAGGCTGAACGCCGCATCGCCTCGCAAATTCCTCTCGATGAAAAACGCCGCCTCGCCGATGACGTGATCGATTGCTCGCGCACCATCGCTGATACGCAGCGCCAGACTGAAGAGTTACTCGCCCGATGGAAACAGATTTCGAAGTAGCGCAACCATGAGCAAACCAAAACCTGACTATGGTCTCGACGCTCCTGCAGTATGTCGCAATTTGTTCAACGGCGGCCTCGCAGCCTTAGGCATTGGCGTTTTTATGGCGCTCTGGGGTGAACGCAACCATTCCGGGGCGGTTTCCGGCATTGGCTCCTTTATCTTCAATGCGGGAATCGGATGCCTGATCGGCGCGGCCTTGATGTTCGCCAGCAGCCGCTTTGGCAAATTGCGCGCGCGCGATCGCATCCTCGACAGGCTCAATCTTTCCGGCGACGAAACCGTGCTCGACGTCGGCTGCGGCCACGGCCTTCTTCTGATCGGCGCTGCGAAACGTCTTCCGCAGGGCCGATCTGTCGGCATCGACTTATGGTCGCAGGTCGACCAGGGCAATAATTCTCGCGAAGCCACTCTTCGTAATGCCGTGTTGGAAGGAGTCACCGAACGAGTCGAGGTCCGCGACGGCGACATGCGCAAATTGCCCTTCGCCGATGCTACGTTTGACGCGGCTGTCGCGCACTTTGCCATTCACAATATTCCCAGCCACGAAGGCCGCCGCGAAGCAATTCGCGAAATCGTTCGCGTCCTGAAGGCCAATGGACAGGTTGCGCTTTCAGATATGAAAAGTGTTGGACTCTACGCGGACGAGTTGCGCAAATCAACTATGAGCGGAGTCAAAATCTCATGGCCGAGTTTTTGGACTTGGCCTCCCGCTCGCACCGTCACCGCTCGCAAGCTAGTCGCCGCGAAATGAAAAATCTCTAGGCGTTCCACTCGGCGCGTATGCGTCCCCGCTCTGCATCACTCAATACAAACCAACCTTCCGCAACGTCTCGTACGTGTTCAAGAGCCTTCTGCATTTCCGCGTGTTTTTCTTCCATCAGTTCGCGCGATGCATCTGCCGGCACGTAAATCGTCGGCGCGACCACAGCAATCGCGCGCGTGAACAAATGCGGCACCTGAAATAGGTCCCACGACTTTTCAAACGTCGTCGCGTGCTCCAGTCCAATGTGAAACAGAAAAATCGGCTGCCCGGTTTTTCGCGCCAGCATCACGGGGCCCGGCTTCGCGATATAGCGCGGCCCTCGCGGACCGTCAATCGTGAACGCAACGTCGTGTCCTTCCTTCAGCCGTTGCGCCATCACCACCAAGCCCTTCAACCCGCCTCTCGACGAACTTCCCTGCGCCGTTCCAAATCCCAAACGCTCGATAACCTTCCGCGTCCATTGGCCGTCAAAGTTTGTGGTGTTCATCACCACGACGCCGCGGTTCCGCCACCACCACGTAGCGGAAAAAATCGACCGGTGCCAGAACGCTCCGATCAGATGTTCGCCGCGGCCGTAGGCTCGTTGCGCATGCTGCCAGCCGAGCACTTCAAGCCGCAGCGTCGGGCCAATGGTGCGTATCGCCGCCCACACGAGCCACGCGACCACCGGGATTTGCATCCGGCGCCAGCGCGAAAGCTGCGGCAGGCGCGTGTCGTAATGAACGCCGACAGATTCCTCCACGGAGTCGGCTGGCTGTGCGGCGGGTTCGTTCATCGTCGTATAGTATAACAATCGGAATGAGAGACCTGATGGCACTGCGCCCGTGCGGGCTACAAAAATGTCTCAACCTCTACATCGTTTTCGTCGCAGTGTTGTTTTACTGTGGAATTTTTTCTGCCGTCGCTTTCGCGCAAACTCCAGAAGCTTTCACGGCACTCGGCCAGATTACGGGCGAGCAGGTTTCTGTCAGCGGCCCGTCGCGTGCCGTAGCAAATAGCTCTGAGCGCGAGATCGAATTCAGCAGCGGCGACTCGATTGTTGTCTTCTCCGGCAAAGCCCGCATCGAATTCATGGGTGGCGGTGAAGTGGACATTTGTGGACCCGCCAAGTTCAC
>Ga0126371_10006475_pt1 | contig 10426 bp, 9 predicted proteins | sample PanSoiMetaPlot_4_FD_110145 | JGI IMG/M metagenome (GOLD analysis project Ga0126371, IMG submission 110145) | Tropical forest soil microbial communities from Panama - MetaG Plot_4 | ecosystem: Environmental > Terrestrial > Soil > Tropical forest > Bulk soil | place: Panama | collected 2016-02-17
CGAGGCTAACTGGCTGAGCTGCTGGCGGAAGTAGTCGACGGTCTGACGCAGGCCGTCCTCGAGTTCTACGGCCGGCTTCCAGCCCAGCAACTCCACGGCGAGGCTGATATCGGGCTTGCGCCGCACCGGGTCGTCTGATGGCAGCGGCCGGAACTCAATCGCAGACTTGCTGCCAGTGAGTGCCAGCACCGTCCTGGCCAGGTCCAGCATCGTGAACTCACTCGGGTTGCCCAGGTTGACCGGCCCCGTTGTCTCGGGCGGCGAGTTCATCAGCGCTATCAACCCATCCACCATGTCGTCGACAAAGCAGAACGATCTGGTCTGAGTGCCATCTCCGAAGACCGTGATGGGCTCTCCGCGCAGTGCCTGGACGATAAAGCTGGACACGACCCGACCGTCGTTTGCCAGCATGTTGGGTCCATAGGTGTTGAAGACCCGCGCAACCTTGATCGGAAGGCTGTGCTGGCGGTGGTAGTCGAAGAAGAGCGTCTCCGCACAGCGCTTGCCCTCGTCATAACAAGACCGCACCCCGGTCGGGTTGACGTTTCCCCAGTACGACTCGCCCTGCGGGTGGACAGTCGGATCGCCGTAGACCTCCGATGTGGAGGTCAGCAGGATGCGTGCCCCAATTCGCTTGGCGAGGCCGAGCATGTTGATAGATCCGTGGACGTTCGTCTTCGTCGTCTGAACCGGATCCCGCTGGTAGAAGACAGGCGATGCGGGACAGGCCAGGTGGTAGATCTGGTCGACCTCGACGTAGAGCGGGAACGTGATGTCGTGCCGGATTAGCTCAAATCGCGGCTCTTGAAATAGATCCATGACGTTACGTCGGCTGCTGGAGTAGAAGTTATCGACCACCAGGACTTCGTGGCCCTGGGCGAGGAGTCGGCGGCTGAGGTGCGAGCCGATGAATCCAGATCCCCCCGTGATCATGACCCGCAGCGACGTGTCTGACGGAATAATCTGCGGCGTGTTTTGAGCCACGAAAACACCACCCCTAAATACCTTCTACTGTCTTAAACCAATGAAAAGGTAAAGCCCTGATTCTTTACTACACATTTGCTTCAGAGCCGCTCTTGTAGTGTTGCCGTGTGAAGCTTTCAATCCTGATGCCCGTCTACAACGAGCGTGCAACTCTGGCCTCCGCAATTAAGGAGGTTCTTAACGTAAATTTCCCGTGCGAGATAGAGCTTGTGATAGTCGACGACGGCAGTACCGACGGGACGAGGGATCTCTACCCATCGCTTGGCCACGATCCGCGGGTCATCGTGCACATGCACGACCGTAACCAGGGCAAAGGTGCCGCAGTCAGGACGGCCGCCACCCTGGCGACAGGCGACTATGTGGTCATGTGCGACGCAGATCTCGAGTACGATCCGGCCGATATCCCGGCACTCCTAGCACCGGTTCTGGGCGGCGACGCTCGGGTGGTCTATGGCACCCGGAGTTTCGGGAGCCATAACGCTTACTCGCTGCTCTACGTGCTGGGCAACAAGGGCGTCACCATGTTTGCAAACGTGATGTTCAACAGCTACATAAGCGATCTGGAAACCTGCTTCAAGCTCATGCCAGCCGACCTCTACCGAGAGCTCGATATCCGCGAAACAGGATTCGGGATGGAGGCGGAGATCACCGGCAAACTGCTGAAGCGACGGATCCGTCCTTATGAGGTGTCGATCACCTACAAGGCGCGCAGCCGGGAGGCTGGCAAGAAGCTGACGTGGCGCGATGGAGTGGAGGCGCTATGGATCCTGACGAAGATCAAGGTGTCTCGCCGACCCAGAACGCAACACCGCTTAGGCTCCTTCCGGCTTAGCTTCGTCGTCGCCGGTCCATAGCGCCCGCACGGAGTCGATCGTGTCGGCCTCGGATGGATCCTTATCCGGCCGGTAGCGCAGCACCCTGGCGAACCTGAGGGTCACGCCGCCCGGGTACCTGGTGCTTGCCTGTACTCCGTCGAATGCGATCTCGACCACGAGCTGTGGCCGGACCCGGACCACGCCGCGGCGGGTATCGCCGGCTGGCGCCGGGTCGGCAAGCTCGAGGAGACGCTCGGTCTGCCAGGTCAGCAGCGCGTCGGTGAGGCCCTTGAAGGTTTTCCCCAGCATGACCATCCCGCCGGTGACCGGGTCGCGGGCGCCGAGATGCAGGTTAGATAGCCAGCCCTGCCGGCGGCCGTGCCCCCACTCAGCTGCCAGCACCACGAGATCCAGCGTGTGCCTGGGCTTCACCTTGATCCACTCACTGCCCCGTCGGCCCGCGCCGTATAGCCCGTCGATCGATTTGACCACTACGCCTTCGTGGCCTCGGGCAATCGCAGTCGCGAAGAACTCCTCAGCCGCCGTAACATCTGCCGTCACGAGCCGCGGGATGACCAGATCCGGCGGGGCCATATCGGTGAGGCGCTGGAACCTGAGGCTGGCCGGCTCGTCTAGGAGGTCTAGCCCATCGACGTGCAGCAGATCGAACAGAAACAGAGTCAGCGGCACTTGCTCGCGCCATGCGCCACCCTGACTCGCGGCGCGCGCCGAGGTGACCTGGAACGGGCGCGGTCGGCCGTCAGTCCGGAGCGCCACGGCCTCACCATCCGCTACCGCCACCGAGGCACGCAGGCTCAGCCCGGCCGCTGCGATCTCAGGTACGCGTGCAGTGATGTCATCGAGCGTCCGCGTGAAGACGTTGACGTTGGACCCGTTCCGGTGGACCTGGACCCGGATGCCGTCGATTTTCCAATCGATCGCAGCAGGTGAGATCCGGTCCAGGGCGGCGGCAATCGTTGGTTCTGAAGCCGCGAGCATGGGCCGTATCGGCCGCCCGACCTGCAGCGAGACGGCTCGTAGCGCGGCTGCGGCCGCTGCACCATCGCCGTCGGCGGCAAGGGCGGCGACCGCAGCAGCGGGCAGGGAGCCGCTGAGTTGATGTGCTCGCCGCACTTCACCGGATGGCACGTTTGCAGCCCGGGCGATCGCATCGGTCATGACGCCGTCCAGTGCGCCCTGTCGCAGTTCGCCGGCGACCAGCCGGACCAGGAACTGACGTTCCGTCTCCGTCGCCTGACCGAGCAAGCTAGCGAGCAGGCTCCGTCGCTCAGCCTGCGAGCCTTGGCCCGCCAGCTCGCCTATCTTGCCTAGCGCGGCGTCGGTCTCGGCGAGCGTAAGCCGGGAAGTGTCCGGCGGTGCAGGCAGGGTGGTCGCGGGCGCAGCACCGTAGCCGCCCATGAGGTCCGTGAGCGCAGCGTAGCCGACGCCTATCTGCCGCTGGGTAAGGTCTCCGGACAGGAACGAGACGGCGATCCCGATCTCGGGTGCGGGGACCTCGCGAAGCAGCCGGGCTATGTGGTCGATCTTGGCCAGCCGCCCTGGCGACGCGGCCACGTCGGCCGAGGTTCGCACCACGCAGTCAAGGAGCATCTGAGCTACAGCCAGCCTTTCCGCTCGGCGATCTCGACAGCTTCGGCCCGGTTCCTGGCACCCAGCTTCTGGATCGCCGACGAAAGGTGGTTACGTACCGTGCCGTTGGACAAGTACAGTCGCGCGGCGATGTCAGCAATCGCATCGTGACCTGCGGCGGCGGCAAGTACCTCGGTCTCCCGGTCGGTGAGCGGGCTCTCGCCCTGGGCAAGCGCGGCCGCGGCCAGTGACGGGTCCACAACTCGCTGACCGGCGGCCACTTGCCTGATCGCGGTGGCCAGGTCGGCGGCGGGTGCGTCCTTGAGCAGGAAGCCGCTCGCGCCCGCACTCATCGCGGCCCGGAGGTAGCCGGGGCGGTCGAAGGTGGTGACGATGACGACTTTGCCGCTGAAACCAGACTTGGCTAGCTGACTGGCCACTTCGATCCCGCTTGGCCCTGGCATCTCAATGTCAAGAACTGCGACATCCGGCTGGTACTTGCGCCCCATAGCGATGGCCTCGGTGCCGTTCCCTGCCTGCGCGACTACCTCGATGTCTGGCTCAAGTTCCAGTAGCGCCACCAAAGCCTGGCGGACCATGGTCTGATCCTCAGCAATCATGATCCGCACAGTCACCTGCCTATTCTCACGCCTGCGGGCTCAGCGGCAGGACTATGCGCAACAGGAATCCCTGTGGCTCGATTGCTCCGGCTGCGAGCTCGCCGCCGAGGCTGCGGATTCGCTCGGCTAGGCCGGCTAGGCCTGAACCGGTGAATGCGGGCCGGACGCGCCGGGTGATTGCGCGCCCGGCGGGTCCGGTCGTCGGTACTGGTGACACCTCGCCTGCGGCGCCGCCCTCGTCCACCGCGGCCGGCCCGTTGTCGCTGATTTCCGCTATCACGGCTGCGTCGTCTCTGGTTACCCGGATCGCCACGTGCGTGGCCCGAGAGTGCCTGACGACGTTGGTGGTGCCCTCCCTGACGGCCCAGGCCAGCGCGGCATCCACTGGCTGTGCTAGGCCATCGGTGTCGAGAGCGGTTATGTGGCTGGCGATCCCAGCTGCGTCGAGCAGTTGCCTGGCTGCGACCAGCTCCCCTGCCAGGTCTGGCTGGCGAAACCCAGCCACCGCTTCGCGCACGTCGGAGAGTGACTGTCGGGCTACGCCTTCGAGCTCGGCTATTTCGCGTGCCGCTCTGGCTGGATCCGCGGGCACAAGTCGTCCCGCTAGCTCGGCCTTCAACGTAATCAGCGACAGCGAGTGGCCGAGCAGGTCGTGCAGATCCCGCGCAATGCGCAAGCGCTCCTCGGCAGCCGCCGCTCTCGCCAGCTCCGCCCTGGTCCGGCGGAGCATCCTGATCGCATCGGCTCGCCTGGCTGCGCTATAGGCAAGGAATCCGGCCAGCAGTGCGACAACCGCCACCGAGAACGTGGTGCCCCAGGTGTAGTGATAGACCGTGGCAACCACGAGGCCGGCGATCGCGCACGCCGCCGAGCCTGCGATGGCCGGCCACGGGGTCCGCCCGCTCCGGCCGCAAACGGCGGCGGCGATGGCGAGCGCCGGTACCCAGTTTCCGTCTTTGCCGCCGAGTACAACCAGGCTTATCGCCAGCGCCACGATCACCAGCAGAGCCGCCCAGGGGGTGCGCTGCGGGTCGAGGTCGGCGGCGTTCAATTGCCATAGCACCAGGGCAACGAACGGGACAACGGCCGCGACCTGGAACCAGCCCGCCGCGATCACTGGCCTGGAGAGGACGTGTACCAGCGGCTCGACCGAGATGATCACGATGATGACGCTGACAATGGCCCGGCGCTGGACTGCGCCACGGGCGACGAGCTCTTCTGCCGCGTCAGGCGACTCTCGGGTCATCCTCCCAGGTTAGACAGCAGGAAAGACCCCGACATGTACTCCAAGTCAGCTCGCGCGCATGACGAATGTCACGCATGCCAAATTTGGCAGGCACCGCGTGGTGCGACTGCCTTAAGCTGCGGCCGCCGGGCTCTTCGCCCTAACTAACCATCGCGCCCAGCGGCCGCGCTCAGGTTGTGGGCGGATAGCCGTTCGCTTCGGCGTCCGGCGCCGTCGGCTCGGCGGAGCTGTATCCGTCCGTCATGCTGCCTGCCGAAGCGGCAGGCTCTGCCGGGCTTGCCATCGGAGAGCCGGCCGTGATCCCGTTGCCGTTGCTGCGCCGGTTCCGCAGCGACACCGCGGCTGCTGCACCGGCGGCGGTCAGTACCACCGACCCTGCCACCACCCTGGCCTTGGTGATCAGGCGACGTTGCTTCGGCTCAACGTAGTCGATCTTGTGGGCAGCCGTGATGAGGGCATCTGAGATCATCGGCGCGATGTTCTCGCGCACAGTTACGGCGGACTGCTCCAGCCACGGAGCCGCCTTGTGCCTGGCCGCGCCGATATACGGCATGGCCCACGCCACAGCGACATCCGCACCCTGCTTTACCGATGCGCCGGCGGTCTTAGCGATCGGGATCGTCTGCTGCGCGGCGATCGTTCCGGCATTCTTGGCCGCAGGCACGGCCTGCTTGGCGATCTGCGCTGCCTGTTCGCTGATGCCACTGCCAGCTCGCTGGTTCTTGCTCAAAAGGGACACTAGACCTCCCGAGATTCGTTCCCCCCGCAAACCCTGTTCCCCGCGCAGCCTGGGTCAATCACGCAGCTAACCGGCTCGGGGCAGGAGGAAGCAGGCGGCTGACCGTGGTGGACGGCTAGGGTGCCGTGGCGGGCGTGGCAGGATTCCTGGTATGACAAACACCTTGACCGCGACGCTGCGGACCAGCCGGGGGCCAGTGGTCGTCCGGCTGTTTCCTGACCACGCGCCGAAGACAGTGCGGAATTTTGTCGAGCTTGCGGAGGGCTCCAAGGAGTGGACCAACCCGGAAACGAGGCAGCCGAGCCAGGCCCGGCTCTACGACGGGACGATCTTCCATCGGGTCATTCCGGACTTCATGATTCAGGGCGGAGACCCGCTCGGCACCGGGACCGGCGGTCCTGGCTACAAGTTCGGTGACGAGTTCCACCCAGACCTCGCGTTCAACCGGCCGTATCTGCTGGCCATGGCCAACGCGGGCCCCGGCACGAACGGCTCTCAGTTCTTCATAACTACGGCGCCCACGCCGTGGCTCAACGGTAAGCACACGATCTTCGGCGAGGTCGTCGACGGCTCGTCAATTGTCGACGAGATCAGCCGCGTGCAGACGAGCCGCGGCGATCGGCCCGTTCAGGATGTGGTGCTTGAGTCCGTCGAAATCGGGCGCGCAGACGGCGAGTAGACGGAACTTCCTATGGCCACCCCCGAGGGCCAGGCCGAGCGCCCAGCCCCGACCTGCTACCGGCATCCAGGCCGGCAGACTTGGGTGTCTTGTGTCCGATGCGGCCGCCCTGCCTGTCCTGATTGTCTGCGCCCCGCCGCAGTCGGTCATCAGTGCGTCGAGTGCATCAGCCAGGGTAGCCAGGGCGCCCGCCGGCCGACCGGCAGGTTCGGCGGGACGGTCTCCCGCACGGCCAGGGTCACCTGGACGATCATCGGCCTGAACATCGTCCTTTACGTACTTCAGCTGGCCCATCCGAGCCTCGCTCAGGACTGGGAGATGCTTGGCGGGGCAGTAACTCCAAGCGGCCAGCCGGTCGGAGTGGCGGCCGGCCAGTGGTATCGCATGATCACTAGCGCGTTCCTGCCAGGAACGGGCGGCCTCGGCATCCTGGATATCGCCCTGAACATGTGGGCGCTGTATATCGTCGGCCCGCCACTGGAGCGACTGCTCGGATCGGTCCGCTTCCTAGCGGTCTACCTGGCCAGCGCCCTCGGCGGCGCACTGTCCTACTACTTCCTCGTGCAGCCCAACAGGCCAGCCCTCGGGGCCTCCGGCGCGATCTTCGGGCTCTTCGGTGCCTGGTTCGTGCTGGCCAGGCGGCTTAGATTCGACTGGCGCCCGGTCGCCGTCGTAATCGCCGTCAACCTGGTTCTCGGTTTCGTTGGCTCGGCGTACATCGCCTGGCAGGACCACCTTGGCGGTCTCATCACCGGCACTGTCCTGACTGCGGCTTATGCATACGCGCCCAGGAAGCACCGAGGGCTCATTCAGCTCGGGGCGACGCTGGTTGTGCTTGCGCTCATAGTGGGCGGGGTGGTACTGCGCGACTACCAGCTCGTCCACAAGGTCATGTTGTGGACCTGACCTCGGCTAATGCCACTTCGTGGACAGCACCACGCCAGCCACGAGGAAGACGAAGCCTACGACGAGGTTCCAGGCGTGTATCGCGCCGATCGGCAAGCTCTCCTGGCTGACATAGAAGATCACGATCCACACCAGGCCAACGAGCAGGCAGCCAAGCATCGTTGGTGCTAGCCATGGAGGGCTGACCTTGGCCTTTGCTGACCGAGGCGGAGGGGTGTAGACCGCCTTGCTACGGACGCGGGACTTCGGCACGGTCGTCTCCTGACGGGCTTGCTAGCTCAGGCGCGCGGATGCGAGCACGCCTATCGCCGTAAGCGTAGTAGGTCCGGCTGGGTGCCGCGATCAGCTACTGCGTGGGCGAGCTTGATGACGGTGACGGGGTGGGGGACGGTGACGAGGAACTAGGTGACGGGGACGGGGATGGGGATTGCTGCTCCTCGACATAGATCGTCACCTGGCCTCCGGGCGTCACCTGGGTGCCCGCGTTCGGGCTCGACTGGCAGACATCTCCCACCGGGTACGCGCCCGCGAGGTTCGCCGGGCAGGCCGCGGTGGTTACGGAGAGGTGATACGGCGCACCCTCGAGCAGGGTCGTCGCAGAGGCTTGCGACATGCTGACCACGTTCGGCATCGACAGCGAGCTCACCGGCACGAAGAGCGTCACGATCCCACCCTTGGGGAGCTGGGTGCCCTGCTGCGGCCGCTGGTTGAAGACCACGTCAGGCGGAGTGCCAGCCGGCGCCGACTTGCTATGCACGACCTTCCACTTCAGCCCGAGCTGCTGCAGCTGGCTTTCCGCGGTGCCTAGTTGCTCATTGACCAGCGGGGGCACCGCAACCGTTGCGTTCCCGGTGGAGTAGACGATGTTGACCGAACTGCCCCTGCTGGCGGTCGAGCCATAGGCCGGACTTGTCGAGATCACGTCGTTCTTGGGCACGGACGTCGAGGCTTTCGGCGTTTTCGTGCCGATCTGGAAGCCCTTGGCGGTCAGATCTTGAATGGCCTGGTGCAGCGACTTGCCCACCTCATTCGGCACCGCGACCCCGCCGCCGCCACCAGTGAGGAACTTCACCCCGAGGATGGCCGCGACCAGGACTGCGATAACCGTAAGGATCGCTACCCATGGCCAGATCTTGCGCCTGGGACGCTCGCCATCGAGCCCAGTTTGCTCTGGCCCGTATGCGTACGGGGGGATGGCCGCGGTGCGGCCGACCGTCTGGGTCGCCGCGCCCATCCGCCTGGTGCCATAGGTCTGCGTGTTCATCGGCGCGGCGAGCTGCGCTCCCGACAGGGCGCGCTGAATGTCGTTGCGCATCTCCCCGGCTGACTGGTACCGATCGGCCGGGTCCTTTTGCATGGACTTGAGCACGATGGCGTCCGCCCACGCCGGAACCTCGGGATCGACGCGCGACGGAGGTATCGGGTCTTCCTTGACGTGCTGATAGGCGATGGCCACCGGTGAGTCGCCGGTAAACGGAGGCCGGCCAGTCAGGAGCTCGTAAAGCAGGCATCCGGTGGAGTACAGGTCGCTGCGCGCGTCCACTCGCTCGCCCCGTGCTTGTTCGGGAGACAGGTACTGTGCGGTGCCGATGACCTGCGCTGTCTGGGTCATCGTCATCTGCGAGTCGGAAACAGCCCGAGCGATGCCGAAGTCCATGACCTTGACCTCGCCGGTCCTGGTCAGCATCACATTGCCCGGCTTGATGTCGCGGTGCACTATGCCGTTGCGATGACTGTAGTCCAGCGCCCGCAGCACGCCATCGGTGATTTCCGCTGCCCGCTCTGGCAGCAGCCTGCGGTCATCGCGAAGCAGGTCGCGAAGCGTACGGCCATCCACGAACTCCATCACGATGTACGGGACCGGCGTCCCGCCCATCATGTCCTCGCCGGTGTCATACACCGCGACGATGGACGGGTGATTCAGTGACGCGGCGGACTGCGCCTCGCGCCGGAAGCGGGCCTGGAACGTCTGGTCCCTGGCAAGGTCATCACGCAGAGTCTTAACGCCGACGATTCGGTCCAGACGGATGTCGCGTGCACGGAAAACCTCGGCCATGCCCCCTCGCCCGACTATGCCGTCGAGCTCGTAGCGGCCACCGAGAAGCCGTGGCTGAGTCATATCTCGCACTTACGTTACCGTCCTGGTAATCGAGGGCTGCCGCCACCAAGGCAGGCCCAGGCGGCAGCCTTGCGCCTGGGATATCCGGTTACTAGTGAGTCCTGCGGTCTCGTGGCACCGCATGGGATGCATCATGACTGCGCCGCCAGGTAAGCCTCGATGACCTTCACCGCGATCGGCGCGGCCGCGTCGGCACCGAAGCCGCCGCCCTTGACGATCACGCCAACCGCGATCGGATGCGGGCCCGGCACAAAGCAACTGAAGACGGCGTCGTTTGTGTTTGAGTTGTTGACGCCGTTTTCCGCCGTTCCGGTTTTGCCGTAGATCACGATGTTGTTGGCGGCCTGCGCGCTTGCCGTGCGGAACGCAGTGCCCGCCGGGTTCTGCGTGACCTGGAGCATCATCGCCTTCACATTGCTTGCCACCTGAGGCGTGATGGGTCGGTCGAGCACCGTCGTGGTCGCCGACTGGATAACCGAAAGGCCAGGCCCGAGGATGCGACTGACCAGGTACGGCTTCACCAGCGTGCCGCCATTCTCGATGGTCGAGGCGAGCATGGCTTCCTGCAGCGGGGAGACCTCGTCGTTGTACTGCCCGATGGCCGAGAACGCGGTGAACGACGGATCGTTGTCCGGGATCTTGGGGAACGAACCCGGAGTGACCGGGAACGGGATGTCAAAAGTCTGGTTGAAGGCGAACTTCTCGGCATAGCTGCGCAAGGTCGGGGC
>Ga0126371_10006477_pt1 | contig 10425 bp, 11 predicted proteins | sample PanSoiMetaPlot_4_FD_110145 | JGI IMG/M metagenome (GOLD analysis project Ga0126371, IMG submission 110145) | Tropical forest soil microbial communities from Panama - MetaG Plot_4 | ecosystem: Environmental > Terrestrial > Soil > Tropical forest > Bulk soil | place: Panama | collected 2016-02-17
GACCCGATAAAGCCCGCAATTCCTGTAATGAGATAACGTGCCATAGCTCTTCATCATAACGAAAAAGATCTGGCTGTCAGCGGGGAGCCCCGGGTACGACCGTAATGTCGCCACCGTCAACCGAGAAAAGTAATCCTTGCGATGAACCTGCCATTGGGACGCGCAGCAAAGCACAGAATGCCGCTTCAGCGACTCGACGCCTGGCCTTTTCGGAGAAGCTGCAGAAATTCTTCACGACTCAGAAGGCTATGGGTCTGGAAGAAGTCGACCACAGCCTGCAATGCAACGTCAGGGCTGGCGATGGCCACGATGGAAGGATGTCCCTTAGCGACGTGCACTCCTGATGCGGAGTTGGCAGGAGCCGCGGCGGTCACCAGCGACCGAACCATCGCCTGCAACTCGCGGTCGTGTTCTGCTGAAACTTCCCGGAACGCCACCCCGATCCCGAGGAAGGGATAGCTGACCCGGACTTCGCCTTTTACGTTGACGCGAAATCCATTCAGCCCGAGCACCAGGTCCACCATCGCCCCCACCGGAAACGTTGCCGTCATCTCGATGTGGCAGCCGTGCACGCTCAGATCGGTGAAGGTTCCCCAGGTGCGCACATCGGTACCACCCACCCGGAATTCCGCGCTGCCTTCGCACTTGAAACGAGGAGCCCGCCGGCGTTCGCTTGGATCCGGCTTGCTAGCAGTGCTAGCCGACTTCAATTCAATCGAAGAAACCTGTGCCGGGACGAGGAGAGGGTCTTGCGCGACGGCGGACGCGGGCTGATCTTGCTTTGAGGTTAGATCTTCTGAACTTGGGCGAGCCTGGTCGTGATCTGCCTTCAGACGGCGCAGATAGTCGGCACCTCCAGCGTCCCATTCCGGCTCATTGATGCCGTAGTTCCAACTCATACCACTCCCGGTAGCATAGTCTGCTCAAGACTATTATCGAGAGCAGAGCGCTGCCGGCAGCATCACCAAAGTAGTGATCGATGGAATGGAACAGCGAATTATTTCCCCTTAGGGAACGGTTCGGGAATGGGAAACGGCCATCTCTTCCACCGCCGTTCGTATCTGCTTCCACAGTTCGTCGCGACCCACGCCCGTCTTCGCCGAAAAAGGAAGGATCAGCGCGTCGGGGTACTTCTCCTCGAATACTCGCAATGCATTACGCAGATCGTTCCCAGACAGCCGGTCGCTTTTGGTGGCGACGATCAGAAACCGGCGCCCGATCGCGCTCAGGAATGTCAGCAATTGTTGATCGCTTTCCTGGGGAGGGATGTTCGAATCCACCAGCGCCAGGCACAACGCCAGCGTAGGCCGGTCTTTCAAATACGGATCGATAAATTGCGGCCACTGCGCCGAAACCTCGCGCGACAGCTTGGCATATCCATAGCCGGGCAGGTCCGTGAACAAAAACTCGGGCCGAGGCTTGCCCGCGATGCGCAGCTCGAAGAAGTTGATCGCGCGTGTCCGGCCCGGTGTCGAACTCGTCTTCGCCAGCTTCGTGCCGACGAGAGAGTTGATCACGCTCGATTTGCCTACATTGGAGCGGCCCAGGAATGCGATCTCCGGCAGCCCTGGAGCAGGGAAGTGGCTTACATCGCTGGCCGACAACAGGAATCGTGAGAGAACGCGCACACGTTAGTGTGGAGGTTCCAAGCCGAAGTTGCAAGTGGACCGGTTCATGGGATCGTCGCTATAAACGTGCCACGGAGGTTCAAATCGATGCGATTCCTTGCAAGTTCGTTCCTGTTCATTGCGTCTCTGTGTCTCGCCCAGATGAGTCCGGAACAACACACCATCAACGTCATTGGAGACGCCGAGGTGAAAGTCGTTCCTGACCGCGTCACCATCATGTTTGGTGTGGAGACTCGCGACAACAACCTGGCGATCGCGAGTTCAAAGACGGATGCCGCGGTGAAGCGCGTGATCTCAGCCGCACGGCAAATAGGGGTAGACGAAAGCGATATTCAGACTGATTTGATCCAGGTGAGCATCGCGTACGATGAGAAAGCCCACGGAATAATTTCGTACTACACCACAAACAAAGGGATTCAGGTCGTCCTGAAAGACGTCAGCAAGTTCGAGACGTTGCTTCAGGCGGGTCTGAAGGCGGGTGCTAACAGGATTGATGACGTAACCTTCGCCACCTCCGAAATTCGTAAGTATCGGGATCAGGCGCGCGCGATGGCGGTGAAAGCGGCGATTGCGAAAGCCCATGATCTTGCTACAGCTGCGGGCGTGCACATTGCCGACAGGCCATTGAATAGCAATTCCTCTTCTGGTGGAGGCCTCTTCTACGGAATGGGACGAGGGTACGGCTACGGGACCCAAAATGCAGTGCAGAACTCCGCTGGAATGAGTGGTGGTACCACCGAGGGAAGCGTGGCGTTGGGCAAAATCAGTGTTAATGCCACGGTCGAGATGATCTTTCAGATCGAATAGAACATCTATTTCGGACAGGACACGCCCATCACCCCAGCCCTAACGGGTGCTTGTCGTCGTGAACCTCGGCCTCTTTGACAGGTTTGTATTTGTGCCAGAGATGCAGGGCACCGGCGATCGCCAGCCCGAGCAGCACGCTCACGGCAAAAAACAAACGGTACGCGGGCAAGCCGATCAGCAGGACAGCCACGATCAGGATCGCCGCAAATAATCCGGTTCTTCCCGGAAACAAGCTCCCTAAGCGATTCCCGGACGCCATAGAAGAACTCCTGCTCATATTCTAGCCGGACTTGGTCGCCCGTCGCTTTCGGGACCTGAAGTTCTGCCCAACAAACCCGTGCAACCTCCGAATCCGATCGTCGATCTCCGCACATCCCCAGAAATTTCGCGCGCCACTCGATCAAGCCGCTTCCATTGCCGCTTCCTCGCTCGTAGCGTAATCTTTCCAGTCCGGGACCATTTGCTACGTGAGAAAGATTCTCTTCATCGCAGTTCTTTTGCCGGTCATCGGCGCATTGGGCTGGTGGTATTTCCAGGAGAGAGCGCTTCCTGACTACGGTCCTGCATACCGGGAGTACGCTTACGTCACCAATGGAAAAAGCAACACCGTCACCGTAATTGATCTGCGCACTTTTCAGCCGGTGAAGACGCTGCGCGTCGGTAGCGAGCCCACCGGAATCGCCGCCAACAGCAAGAAGAACGAAATCTATGTAGTGAATACCGGATCGGCCAACGTCAGCGTGCTCGACGCCGAGAGCAACCAGATCGTCGCCACCATCGGCGTTCACGGGCGCCCTTATTTCATCGATGTCTCTGACGACGGAAGGCGCGCCTACGTTGCGAACTCAGGCTCGTCCAATGTGTCCGTCATTGACCTCGAGAAGCGCGTGCTGCTTGGCAATGTACGCGTGGGCGCTTCGCCTGGCCTCGCGCGAGTCACCCCCGACGGCGCAACCGTCGTCGTCAGCAACCGCACCGACAATACGGTTTCACTCATCGATGCCCAAAAGCTCGTGGTGCGAGCGATCATCCAGGCCTGCGCGCAGCCGGAAGACATCGCCATCATGCCCGATTCCGCGAAAGCCTTCGTGGCCTGCACTGGCTCCGCGCAAGTCGCGTCGATCGATTTGAAGGAAGGCAAAGTTCTTGCCCTGCTCGATGTCGGAAAAACTCCTGTTCACCTGACGCTGAAGCCCGACGGGGGCGAACTCATCGTTACCAACTTTGACGCTGATAGTGTCTCGATTATCGAGACCACGACCAACGAAGTCGGCGGCAGCTATTTGATCGGTACCCGGCCTGCCCGCAGTATCGTGTCCGCCGACAACTCGCGCCTGTACGTGAGCAACTTCGGCTCAAACAACGTCGCCGTGTACGACATCGACTACGGCAAAATGGTCGACACCATTCCAGTCGGCAGCCAACCTGACGGACTCGCGCTGTCGCAGAGCCAGAACTACCTGCTCGTTCTCGATTCACAATCGGGAGACGTGACCGTTATTCAAAAGCGGAAGCCGCGCAAACTGGAGCCCAGCGAATATTCGCTGCTGACGATGATTCCGGTGGGCGTGCAGCCCAATAACATCGTGGTGAAGTCGTTTCTGTTGAAGGGGCCCGCGCGGAAGTAGCCAACAGCTTCTGAGCACCGAGAGGAATTGAACGAGCGACATATTTCGGTGGACATCTCCACCCCCGCTCGCTTAAGCTGAGTCTTCAGAACACAACGCCCGTGCGCAGCCTTGCGCGCGGGCGATTTTTTTTGCCCCGAAAAGGAGCGTCCAAATGGAAGCAGTCACCTATCGTAACGAAGACGCCATCCGCGAGGTGGTGGAGAACTTTGAGAGCTGTGTCTACGCCCCGGAAGAATTCATCCACGCCCGACACCTGACGGTCGCAACCTGGTATCTGTGCACGATCCCGGAAGACGCCGCCCTGAAGCGCATGCGTGAAAGCCTTCTCCGTTTCACCGCACACCACGGCAAGCAGGCCTATCACGAGACCATCACCCGCTTCTGGATGCAGTTGCTCGCCGAGCATCTCCGCCGGCAAGAGCCGGAGCTTACCGATGTCCAGAGAATCAACGACGTTGTCGCGCGCTATCCCAAAGAAACGCTCTTCGACTATTACTCGCGCGACCGCGTGATGTCGGATAACGCAAAGAGGGAGTGGGTTGAGCCTGATCTGTGTGAGATTGGTATCCGGGAATCGCTAATATAGAGCTTGGGAAAGAATCTCCTTCCCAAAATCCAACTTACTTTCCCAGTAACTCCAGCACCGCCGCAGTCTCGACCATGATGCCCGTCTTCAAACTCGGCTCCTCGTCCGGAGCAAAAAGCGACGAGTGCGGGCTGGTCACTGGTTCTCCGCTTTTTTGCGCCGCGTCGAACTTCGCCGGATTCACCGCGCCCAGGCTCAGCATGACCGAGGGCACACCGGCCTTGCCATATTCGGCGAAGTCGTCGCTGGCCATCAGCGGCTTGCCTTCCACCACGTTGTCTTTGCCCAGCGTGTTCGCAAGCGCGCTCACGACGCGTTGCGTCGTCGCAGGATCGTTGTAAACGGCGCTCACTCCTTCCACGACCGTGACCGTCGGCTTCTTCTGCGCGCCCGCGACGGCGGCCTCTCCATCGACGACGCGCTCGATCGCCGCCAGCAGATGCTGACGCACGTCGTCCTTGTACGAGCGAACGGTCAACTGCAGCTTCACCTCATCCGGAATGATGTTGTTCTTGGTGCCGCCATGAATCGTGCCCACCGTGATCACGCCCGGATCTAGCGTGCTCTTCTCGCGGGAGATGATGGTCTGCCAGGCCAGAATTGTTCGCGCCGCGATCACAATCGGATCGATCGTAAGTTCCGGCGCCGAACCGTGCCCACCCTTGCCGTAAATCGTGACGTCGACCGAATCGGCATTCGACATCGCATATCCCGAAACGTACGCCACCTTGCCGGCGGGCGCGTAGTTCGTGTCGTGCACCGCGAACACGTAATCGGGCTTAGGAAAGCGCGTGAACAAGCCGTCTTTCAGCATCGCCGTCGCGCCCATAATCCGCTCCTCAGCCGGTTGGCCGACGTAGATGAACGTCCCGTGCCAGTTGGCTTTGTTCTGCGCCAGGATCGCCGCCGTTCCCATGCCCACCGACATGTGCAGATCGTGTCCGCACGCATGCATGATCGGTACCTCTACTCCCTGATCGTTGTGTGTCGTCGCGTGGCTTGCGTAGGGAAGCCCAGTCTTCTCGAGCACCGGAAGCGCGTCAAGTTCGGCTCGGATCATCACGGTCGGCCCCGCGCCGTTCTTCAGAATGCCCACAACGCCCGTTCCACCCACACCCGTTGTGACGTCGTAACCCAGCTTGCGAAGTTGATCGGCGATCTTCGCGGCCGTCTTTTCTTCATGAAGAGAAAGCTCGGGGTTGCGATGCAGATCTTCGTAAAGAGTCTTCATCTGGGGATAGACCGCGTCGACCTGCTGTTCCGATGGCGCACGCCCGGGATCCGCAGCGAGGAGAGACCTGGCAAGAAAAAAAGAGAGAACGAGGAGTGAGAGTTTCATTGAAATGATTTTCATGGGGAACCTTGGGACGGCATTAAAACACGCGCAGACAGGTAATCGGAAGAGTCTGTATTTGGTCTCAGTTCCGCTCCACACGAACGCCCAGCTGGGGACACACGACTGTCCCGAGTACCGGCCCCCACGCGGCTGAAAGTCGTTACGCTTTTGTTGTCGCGCTAAGTTGGTCGAACGTGCTCGCCAGATCGGCGGCAATAGCAGGAGCTTCCCGGGTCTCGATCTGGCTGCGCTGCATCATGTAGACCAGTTTGCCATCGCGCAGAATTCCAATTGACGGCGACGACGGCGGATACCCGGTGAAGTACGAACGCGCCCGCTCGGTGGCTTCCTTGTCCTGGCCCGCGAACACACTGTAGACGCGGTCGGGCTTGGCCGAGTGCTGCAGAGCCATTCGCACTGCGGGACGCATGCGTCCTGCGGCGCAGCCGCACACCGAATTCACGATAATCATGGTCGTGCCCGGAACTGAGACGGCGCGATCCACGTCCGCCGCGGTGCGCAGTTCCTGCACTCCTGCTCTGGTTAACTCTTCGCGCATCGGGATCAGCATGAGTTCGGGATACATGTACGGGCTCCTTTGAAATAGTGCGATTAAAATAGTGCCATAAAAAACACTATCACGATTTGGATGCGCCAGATTACACGCTCGACGCATCCGAAGTTGTAGCGCCGGCGTCCCGCCGGCTGTCCGGCGGGCATCTTGCCGGCCGAAATGTCCCGCGCACGCGGGACATTCCTTTCCCCGTATATATTGAAAGCGCCCCATGCTACTCCAGGAAAACGTCGCGCTCGCACCGCTCACGACCATGCAAGTCGGCGGGCCCGCGCGTTTTTTTGTGGAAGCGATCACGACCGACGACGTGCGCGAGGCGGTCGCCTACGCGAAATCGCGTAAGCTGCCTTTGTTTATTCTTGGCGGCGGAAGCAATCTCATCGTCTCCGACGCGGGCTGGCCGGGCCTGATGCTGAAGGTCGCAATTCCCGGCGTCAATCACCGCCACGTCCACGGAACCGCCTACTTCGACGCGGGCGCCGGCGAAGACTGGGACGGCTTCGTCGCCATCACCGTGCAGCATCACTGCGCAGGCATCGAGTGCCTGAGCGGAATTCCGGGGAGCGTCGGCGGCACGCCCGTACAAAACGTCGGCGCGTACGGTCAGGAAATCGCCGACACGATTGTTTCTGTCGTCGCGCTGAACCTTGAGACCGGAGAAGAAGAAGAATTTGAAAAAGGTGAGTGCGGCTTCGGCTATCGCACCAGCGTTTTCAATACGGGCGCGAAAGGGAAGTACGTCATCCTGCGTGTGAGCTTTGCCGTTGTCCACGGCGGCGAACCGCGCCTTACCTACGCCGATCTGCAGAAATATTTCTCGAACCATAACGGCAAGCCGACCCTCGCCGAAGTGCGTGATGCGGTGCGTCAGGTCCGCGCCAGCAAAGCCATGCTGATCACCCCCGGCGATCCCGACAGCCGCAGCGCAGGTTCGTTCTTCAAAAATCCGGTACTTTCCGCGGAGCAATTCGACGAACTGAAAAAGCGCGCCGCATCTCGCAAGTTCGAAGTGCCGAACTATCCAGCGCTCAACGCGCAACACAAAGTCTCGGCTGCATGGCTGGTCGAGCAATCGGGATTTTCGAAGGGCTACGCCAACGGACGGGTCGGAATTTCGCGCAAGCACGCGCTCGCCATTGTGAATCGTGGCGGAGCGACGGCAGCAGAGATCGTGACCTTCAAAGACGAGATCCAGCGGCGTGTCAAAGAGACCTGGGGAATTTGTCTAGAGCCCGAGCCGGTGTTCGTGGGATAAGACAACGGTGGGTTGATTCACGAAGTGTTCCCCGTGGCTCAGCTTCGCGGGACCGGCCGCCCCGATCCAGACGCTGCGGGGGTGGTGGACCCGCAGCTAGCTCCGGAGACGCTGAGGGACCGGCCCCGGCGACCGCCGCCACCTTATCTATCGGCCAGTCGCGCCGCTTCCTTGAATATGTCCACGAACATCTTCCGGGTCAGCTTGCCGGTCTGCGTGTTCTGATTCGACGGATGATACGAAGCCAGAATGATCTTCCCGTCCGGCAACGCGTACTTCGCCCCGTGGCCAAACTCATATAACGCGCGTACCTTGATCAGACCGCGCCGCTTCAGATAGTTCAGATAGGCATCGAAGCCAATCTTCCCCAGCGCCACAATCACCTTCAACCGTTTCAGTCCCTCGATCTCGCGAACCAGATATGGCGCACAGTTCGCCAACTCTTGCGGCAATGGCTTGTTGTCGGGGGGAGCACAGCGCGCCGCCGCAGTGATGTACAGGTCGCGCAGCTGGAGGCCGTCGTTCCGATCGATCGCCAGCAGTTGATTGGCGAAGCCCGTTTCATACAGCACCGGGTACATGAAGTTTCCAGAAGCGTCGCCTGTGAAAGGCCGCCCCGTGCGGTTCGATCCATGCGCACCCGGCGCCAGACCCAGCACCAACACGCGCGCGTTGGGATCGCCGAAGCCCGGAACCGGTTTCCCCCAATACTCCCAGTCGCGGTAGGCGCGTCGTTTCTCTCGCGCGATCTGCTCGCGGTAGGCCACCAGCCGAGGACACTTCGTGCACGAGATCACCTCGCGGTTGAGAATCGTTAGCCAGCGGGGATCAGTTGTCAGTCGTCCATCTCCGGTCGTCAGGAAGGTCGTTGGTCCTTGGTCGTTGGTTTCTAGCGCGGTTTTGATGTTTCAGTCGTGATCGTAACATCCGCGAATTCTGTTCCTTTGTCGACCGACGCGGTCTGGTCCCGACCTCCATGGGTGGACAAACCACTATCGCCATGGTTGCCGAGACGCCCCGTGAGCATCTTGCTAGAGAGCGCCTTGCCAACGACCAAGGACCAACGACCAAGGACCAACGACTCTCGTGACGACCGACAACTGCCTTTCCCCGACCCTTCGCGTTTGACGCTAATCTCTCCCTGTCTTTACACTGAATTGTCGCAAAGCGGGGCGGCTTGACCCCGCCATTTGTCCTGTTTTCCTGACCGCAGGAACGCCGTAATCTGAAAGGTGTCCTCGTGAGCCCCACAGAAGCAAAAGAGACTACGAAGCGCGAGATTGCCGTTGAGGTCCCCGCGGCCGAAGTTACGCGTGAGACCGAAGCGCTGATCCAGAAGTACCAGAAACTCGCCCGTCTGCCCGGTTTCCGCAAAGGACGGGTACCGGCCTCGATCATCCGGCAGCGCTTCGCTGAAGACATCAAGACCGACGTCGTCGAGTCGCTGGTCCCCCGTTATTTCCGGCAGGAAGCCGACAAGCAGGGACTGGTCCCGGTCTCCCAGCCGCGGGTATCGGACCTCCATATCCATGATGGCGAACCACTTCGCTTCAAGGCCAGTTTCGAAGTCCTGCCCGAAATCAAGATCGAGGGTTACAAGGAACTTCGTGCCGACCATCCCGTGATCAGCGTCACCGACGAGGAGGTCGATCAGGCGTTGAATCAGTTGCGCGAGCAGCACGCTACCTATACGGCGATCGAGGGCCGCCCGCTGGCGGACGGAGACTTTGCCCAGGTCGCGCTCGATGGCAACCCGCGTGCCAGAGAAGGTCAGCCGGTCCATATGGATGATGTGCTGGTCGAGATCGGCGGCAAGAACACCATGCCGGAATTTACCGAGAACCTCCGCGGAGCCTCGGCCGGCGAAGACAAAACCTTCGAAGTAAAGTATCCCGACGATGCTTCTGACAAGCGCCTTGCCGGTCAGACTTTCGACTACACCGTCAGGGTTTTATCGCAGAAACAGAAAGCATTACCCGAACTCAACGATGACTTCGCGAAAGAGCTCGGCGAGTTCACCGGCATCGACGACATCAAGAAACGCATTCGCGAAAACCTGGAAGCCGAAAAGAAACACTCGGCCGAGCACGAAGCCAAGGACAAGCTGGTTGCAGAACTTGTGAAGCGGAATGACTTCGAGGTGCCGGAAGCAATGGTCGACCGGCAGATCGATGTGCGGCTAGAACGCGGGCTGCGCGCCCTGGCGGCGCAGGGCATGCGCGCGGAAGACATGAAGAAAATGGACCTGAACCGCCTGCGCGCCGGTCAACGTGACCAGGCGGTGCAGGAAGTGAAGGCAACTTTGCTGCTCGACAAGATCGCCGATCTGGAAAAAGTGGAGGTCAGCGAAGACGAAATCGATCACGAGATCGAGGCGCTCGCAGCGCAGACAAAACAAACGTCGGAAGCGGTGCGGGCTCGATTGACACGCGATGGGGCGCTGGATAGGATTAGGAACAGAATCCGCTCCGAGAAGACCCTCAATTTTCTGTATCACCAGTCCGCGTAGTTGCGGATCACTTTCGATCCTCCCTCGCAAGCGAATTGGCAGTCGGGGCAGGAGTGTGGCAGGTGAACTTGAACGATCCAAAGATGATGCTGGTGCCGA
>Ga0126371_10006479_pt1 | contig 10422 bp, 6 predicted proteins | sample PanSoiMetaPlot_4_FD_110145 | JGI IMG/M metagenome (GOLD analysis project Ga0126371, IMG submission 110145) | Tropical forest soil microbial communities from Panama - MetaG Plot_4 | ecosystem: Environmental > Terrestrial > Soil > Tropical forest > Bulk soil | place: Panama | collected 2016-02-17
CATGCCGCAGAAGCCGAAGGCGCTGTCGCCTTCGATGGCGACGACCGGCTTGCCGCTGACCGTCGCGGCGCCGACGGCATAACCCATGCCGATGCCCATGACGCCCCAGGTGCCGCTGTCCAGCCGATGCCGCGGCTCCTTCATGTCGAGGATGTTGCGACCGAAGTCGAGCGTGTTGGCGCCTTCGTTGACGACGTAGACGTCAGGACGGCTGCTGAGAGCGCTGCGCACCGCGCGCAACGCGCTCGAGAAGTTCATCGGCGTCGGGTCGGCGTTGAGGCGCGCGGCCATCTTCTCGACGTTCTTCTGCCTCTGCTCTGCGACGCCGCTGAGCCAGGCGGCCGACGGCTTGATCTGGCCGGGCTTCATCATGGCGAGGAATGCCGCCATGGCCGATTTGATGTCGGCGACGACCGGCGCCTCGATCGGCCGGTTGCTGTCGATCTCGTGGGCCGCGATGTCGACCTGGATGAAGCGCGTGTTCGGATTCCAGGTGGGCGGCTTGCCGTGCGACAGGAGCCAGTTGAGGCGTGCGCCGACCAACATGACGACATCGGCATTCTTCAGCACGAAGGAACGCGCCGCGGCGGCCGATTGCGCATGGTCGTCGGGCAGCAGGCCCTTGGCCATCGACATCGGCAGATAGGGGATGCCGGTCTTCTCGACGAACGCGCGGATGTCCTTGTCGGCCTGCGCGTAGGCCGCGCCCTTGCCGAGGAGGATGAGCGGCTTCTCGGCGTTGCTCAGCAGATTGAGGGCGCGCGTGACCGACTCCGGCGACGGAATCGAAGCCGGCGAGGGGTCGACCACCTTGAACAACGACTTCTTCGCGGCCGACAGCTCGAGCGACGAGCCGAGCACCGCCGCGGGCAGGTCGAGGTAGACGCCGCCCGGCCGGCCCGACGTCGCGGCGTGAAGCGCGCGGGCAATGCCGACGCCGATGTCTTCGACGCGATTGACGCGATAGGAGGCTTTGGCAAACGGCTTGGCGACCGCCATCTGATCCATTTCTTCGTAATCGCCCTGCTCGAGATCGACGATCGGGCGCTCGCTCGAGCCGCTGATCAGGATCATCGGGAAGCAGTTGGTGGTGGCGTTGGCGAGGGCGACAAGGCCGTTGAGGAAGCCCGGCGCGGAAACCGTCATGCAGATGCCCGGCTTCCCGGTAAGGAACCCGGCGATCGCCGCGGCATTGCCGGCGTTCGCCTCATGCCGGAAACCGTAGACGCGCATGCCTTCGGTTTGCGCGAGGCGCAACAGGTCGGTGATCGGAATGCCGGCGACCGTGTAGATCGTGTCGACGCCGTTGAGTTTGAGGCCGTCCACCACCAAGTGAAAGCCGTCGGTGATCGCTGCTGCTGCGTCCATTTCCATCGCCCTTGTGAATTTTTCCCGTCAGCCCGGAGCGGCCCTGTGGGCCACGCGTCCGGCCGAATCCCCCGTCTTCAATACAGCGTCTTTGAATACCTCAAGCCGTTGGCCGTCAACCCTTGTCGCGCGCACCGCTGACGCATAGTGCCGGTTATCCCGGCCTGACGCGTGCCGCGACGCATCGCCGCGGAGCGGTGTTGGTAAAGCGACCGTGTCGTGATGACCAAGGTTTTGGTTCTTCGTGAAGCTCTAAAGTCGACGTGTCCCGGCTCGCGGGACGGCGCGTTTATAGGACGGCCCCGGCCTGCCGCCTAGCAAAATTCCTGGCCCATCCTCGCCGTGATGTGAAAGACGCCGGATCGGAAGGGCTCAAGCAGCGGTCTTGATGGGCTGCGACGGCTGGACGCACCGCTTTTGTGCGGTCGGCGGCATCGTGTTGCTCGGACCGGCACCGCGCACGCCGTAGGTCTCCGAAACTGTATCAAAGCGGTACAGGGCGCGCGTTGGTCGAGCATGTCTTCCAGGGCTCGCCGACGCCCTAAAATTAAACGATGGCCAACCGACGATTTGAAACGGGCAGCCTTGTTGTCTCGACGCGTCTTTAACGTTTCGTTAGTTTGCGGTATTTAAATACCACATACCGAGTCTTGCGAAATTGCTGGTCTACCACGGCCTCGGTGGTGAGCGCCGTGTGGCTGTACGCAAGGCTAGCCGCGACAAACCAATTGACTTTAGTTAGCCCTGCATAACTAAATAGTGCTCAGGTATGCCACGGCGGGTGCCGGGCAGAACCAAGGAAACTGGCGATAACCTGGGGAGGAAGATCGAATGTCACAAGCTTCATCAGCGACCCAAGGGTCGTTCACGACGACGCGATGGACCCAGCTCATTCTGGGTATCATCTGCATGTCGGCCGTGGCCAACCTGCAGTACGCATGGACGCTGTTCGTTGTACCCATCACCACGCAGTTCGGCTGGTCCAAGGCTGAAATCCAAGTCGCTTTCACCATTTTCATTCTGTGCGAGACCTGGCTGGTGCCCATCGAAGGCGCCATCGTCGACCGCGTCGGTCCGAAGTGGATGATCCTGGCGGGCGGCATCGGCACGTTCCTCGCGTGGCTCATCGACTCCCAAGCAACCCAACTCTGGCAGTTCTATGTTGGCGGCGGCTTGGCCGGCTTCGCGGGCGGCGCCGTGTACGGAACTTCAGTGGGCAACGCCCTCAAGTGGTTCCCCGATAAGCGCGGCCTGTGCGGCGGGTTGACCGCGGCGGGCTTCGGTGCGGGCGTGGCGCTCACGGTTGCGCCAATCCGCGACATGATCAAGTCGAGCGGCTACGCGCACACCTTCCTGGTGTTCGCGATCATCCTGGGCGGCATCGTCGTCATCTGCTCGCAGTTCATCCGCGCTCCGCGCGCGGAAGAAATGCCGCCGATGGACAAGATCAAGACCCGTCAGGGCGGCGAAGATCTGCCGCCGCAACAGGCGCTCAAGTCGCCGATCTTCTGGACCATGTATGCCATGTTCTTCCTGGTCGCGGCGGGCGGCCTCATGTCGGCGGCGCAGTTGTCGCCGATCGCACATGAGCGCGGCATTGCCGACACGACCACGACGTTCCTGGGCATCACCGGTCCGGCGATCGTGATCGCACTGAGCGCACACAGCATCACCAACGGCGTCGGCCGGCCGCTCAATGGTTGGATCTCCGACCATATCGGCCGCGCCAACATGATGTGCATCGCCTTTGCCATCGAGGCCGTAATGCTTGCGTTGTTCGGCTTCTTCGGCAACACGCCGGTGATGTTCATCATCACCGACGCGCTGGTGTTCCTGTTCTGGGGCGACATCTTCAGCCTGTTCGCCGCGACGGTGGGTGACGCCTTCGGCCGCAAGTACGTGACGGTCAATTACGGCCTCATGTACACGGCGAAGGGCGTGGCCTCGCTGTTCGTGCCGCTCGGCAACGTGTTGACCCACATGACGGGCAGCTGGCATGCGGTCTACGCCGTTGGATGCGGCATGAACGTCCTGGCGGTCCTGCTGGGCTTCTTCATCCTGCGGCCGGCGATCAACAGCCGTCTGAAGCTCGCCAGCGAAGTCGCGCCGGCCGGTGCGGTCGGTGCACGGGCGAGCCGCTAACTGCGGCGTCGTCGAACGAGAAACGGAGGAGAGAAGCGGAATTCGGACACGATGACACGGTGAGAGAACTAGGCCGCTGGCCGCGGCCGACCCCCTTGTTCTCGCCGGGTCGTTGAAAGGGATCCCGCTCCTTCCTCCGTCCCGTTCCCCGGCCAGTCGTCCGGGAATGGTTCAACGGCAGGCGGAAGTAGGACGCCCGAATGGCCGGTTCGCTTCAATCTCTGATTATCGTGGGTTTGATTTCAGCCGGAGGGCTCGCCCTCCGGCTGATTTCGCTTTTGGGGCCGGCGTCGGTCGCTTGGGCGATCACTGTTGCCGTCGGCATCGGCACCTTTGCCATCGCCTCGATCCTGCTCGGCGTCGGTATCGCAATCGCGATGCTCGGCATGATCTGACCGCTGACACGGCATCCGACCGTCGACACGGCGCACCGCCCGGCCGGTTCAAACTCACCCAGAGACTTGGTGCTCGCTCAGTCCGCCGTGGACGGCGACTCCACCGCGCTCGCGGTCGTCTTCACCCGGAACTGGATCAGCGTGTCGCGCTTGCGTTCCTGGCGGACGACATGGGCGCGCACTTGCAGAAGATCGCGGCGCGCGACCAGACCGACGACGACGTCGTCGTCGCGCCGGAGGACCGGTACTCGGCCGACTTCGGCGGCTGCCATGCGGTCGGCCAACTCGCCGACCAGCTCGTCTTCATAGCCGGTGACCAGCTCGCGCTCCGCGATCAGGTCGCGCAAGGTATGGCCCGCGGGCCAGCCCGCCATCGTCCAGCGCAGCGCGTCGGAACGCGCCACCATGCCGACCAGACGGCCGTCGGTATCGACCACCGGATAGCTCTTGTGGCGCGACGATGCCTCCGGTCCGGTGAAGAAGGTGATCGCGTCGCCAACGGGCATGTCGGCGGCGAGCGTGTTGACCGGCGTCGCCATGATGTCGCCCACGCGCATGGTCTCGAACGGATCGACGATATACTCGCGCATCACGTGATGGCCGCGGCGCGCCACTTTTTCAGTGAGAATCGAACGCCGCAGCAGCAGCACTGTCGTGGCGTGTGCCGCGATGCATGCGACCGACAACGGCAGCAGCGCGCCGACGTTGTGTGTCAGCTCGAGCGCGAAAACGATGGCGGTGAGGGGCGAACGCATTGTGCCACCCATGATCGCAGCCATGCCGAGCAACGCCCACAGTTCGACGTTGCCGACCGGCATGACGCTGCCGAACACGGCGCCGACCGCGCCGCCCATCATCAATAACGGCGCCAGCACGCCGCCGCTGGTGCCGGAGCCGAGCGCCACCGACCAGATGACGGCTTTGACGACCAACAGCCGCATGGCGCCGAGGTTGCTGACATCGCCGTGCAAAAGCGCGGCGATGTTGTCGTAACCGACGCCAAGGGCGTGCGGTTCGATCAGCCCGCCGACGCCGACGACCAAGCCGCCCACCATCGGCCACCACATCCAATGGATCGGCAGCCGCTGAAAGAAATCCTCACAGGCATAAACCATTTGGGTGAGCAGGCCGGACGCCAGGCCGGCGATGATGCCCAGCACCACCGCCAGAAACAGTCCGAGCGTCGGCAGCGCAGCGCTTGTCGCCATCGGGAACAGCGCGCCTGCGCCCAAGAGCCAGGGGCGCCAAGCCTGGGCGACGATCGAAGCGACGGCGACCGGAATGAAGCTGCGCGGTTTCCACTCGAACAGCAGCAGCTCGACCGCCAACAGCATGGCCGCGATCGGCGTGCCGAACGTCGCGCTCATGCCGGCTGCGGCGCCCGCGACCAGCAGCGTCTTGCGCTCGGCGTTCGACAGCGAGAAGAACTGGCCGAACAGGGAACCGAAGGCGCCGCCGGTCATGATAATCGGACCTTCGGCGCCGAACGGGCCGCCGGTGCCGATCGAGATAGCGGACGACAGCGGCTTGATTACTGCGACCTTGGCTTCGATCCGGCTGCCGCCGATGAGGATCGCCTCCATCGCTTCGGGAATGCCGTGGCCGCGGATTTTTTCCGAGCCGAAACGCGCCATCAGGCCGATAACGAAGCAGCCGGCAACCGGGATCAGCACCGAGATCGGGCCCAGCGCGGTGTTCGAAATGATGGCCGGCGCGTCGCTAAACTGGCCGTGATATGCGAGGTTGGTCACCAGATAGATCAGGTGCAGCAGCGCCCAGGCGGCGAGGGCGCCGACGGTGCCGACGACCAGCGCCATGGCCACCAGGATCAGCAGCCGGCGATCTGTGGTGAAATCGCGCAGCCGGTCGACGGCGTCGGTGGCGTGAGGGGTGTGCGACGGATGATCCGACGGCGTGTTGCTTTGCATCTGCGAGATGATTTTTGAGGGAGCGGTTGCGACAATGTTCGGGGTTATATCGCAATGCGACATATCATAATAGGCCATCGCCACGGCTGCGCATAGATGTCGCGCCGCCGTGGTTAAATAAATAGACAGGTCGCCACGCTGTCTTGGCGCCGGCTGAATGTCGCCGCTGGTTTCTTCTCTTCAGCGAATGTGCTGCGAAGTACACCGACCGGACCGCGCGACGGAGCCAGGTGCGGCTCACGGTCGAAAACTTTTCGGTAGGCAACAACGCGACCATCAGCGATCGCGCGATCCGACTCGCCATCTGACATCGCGACGCGGTTCGTGCGGCCGTCGGTTGCACATCACAACGAGTTCGCGCAGCTCGCGCCATTGTTGCGTGTTTTGTTGGACGAATTCGGCCGCCGTTCTAGGCATAAAACCAAGACAAATCATAGCGTTACAAGGCGCAAGCGCAATTAGTTGACTGTAGGCAACTATTGGCCTAGAACGCGATTGTGTGGTGAATACGCCAGCTCCCTGAACCCCGCTTCGGCGGGGTTCTTTTTTTTACGAAATCAGCGTTCGGATTTGGTGGCGCCGGCTCGGCCGGACACGCGGCTTATGTTTTGCCGAAGACGCGGCGGAAGATCGCGTCGACGTGTTTCAGGTGATAAGCGTTGTCGAAATGCTTCGCCAGCGCAGCCGGTTTGATGTGCTTCGACACTTCGGCGTCGGATTTGAGCAAGTCGGCGAACGCGCCTTTGCCGTGCCACGCTGCCATGGCGTTGCGCTGCACCGCCTGATAGGCGGATTCGCGGCTCATACCTGCTTGGGTCAACGCCAGCAGCACACGTTGCGAATTCACCAATCCGCCGAGGCTGTCGAGATTCTCGCGCATACGCTCCGGATAGACGACCAGCTTCTCGACGATCTCTGCCGTGCGTGCGAGCGCAAAGTCGAGCGAGATTGTTGCGTCGGGCGCGATGACGCGCTCGACCGCCGAATGCGAGATATCGCGCTCGTGCCAAAGCGCGACGTCCTCAAGCGCCGGGACCACCGCGCCGCGCACGAGGCGCGCCAGGCCGGTGACGTTCTCTGACAGCACCGGATTGCGCTTGTGCGGCATCGCGCTCGAGCCCTTCTGGCCGGGCGCGAAATATTCCTCGGCTTCGCGCACCTCGGTGCGCTGAAGATGACGGATTTCGAGCGCCAAATTCTCGAGCGAACTCACGATCACGCCCAACGTGGCGAAGAACATGGCGTGGCGGTCACGCGGCACGATTTGGGTCGAGATCGGTTCGGGCGCGAGACTAAGCTTCTTGGCGACATATTCCTCGACCGCCGGCGCGACATTGGCAAAGGTGCCGACGGCGCCGGAGATCTTGCAGGTGGCAATCGCGGCGCGTGCCTGCACCAGCCGTTCGCGGCCGCGCGCGAACTGCGCATAATGGCCGGCGAGCTTGAGTCCGAAGGTCGTCGGTTCGGCGTGGATGCCGTGGCTGCGGCCAACGCATAGCGTTTTCTTGAATTCGAAGGCGCGCCGCTTGAGCGCTGCCAGCAGCCGGTCGAGATCGGCAAGCAGGATGTCGACTGCCTGCGTCAGCTGGACCGCAAGGCAGGTGTCGAGCACATCGGACGAGGTCATGCCCTGGTGGATGAATCGCGCCTCGGGGCCGACATGCTCGGCGAGGTTGGTCAGGAAGGCGATGACGTCGTGCTTGGTCTCGCGCTCGATCGCGTCGATGCGCGCGATCTCGAACTTGCCTTTATCACGTAGCGCTTTGGCCGCCGATTTCGGCACCGTGCCCTGTTTGGCCATGGCGTCGAGGGCATGCGCCTCGATCTCGAACCAGATGCGGTAACGGTTTTCGGGCGCCCAGATGGCGCTCATTTCCTTCCTGCTGTAGCGGGGAATCATCGGTTCGCGGCTCTCCCGGCACGGGATAGCCCAGGGACCGCTTCGGCGCAATGGCCGTGCAGCCGCGCCCGGCGGCTGGCGGCGGGCCGATCAGGCGGCGACTTCGCGGGCCTTCCACATAATCCGCTCGGGCGGCAGACGTACGGCAATGGTGGTGCCGGCGCCCTTGACGCTGGCGATTTCCAGGCGGCCGCCGTGCAGCATCACCAGGGTCTTGGCAAGTGGGAGGCCAAGGCCGGTGCCGGCGTATTTCTTGCTGATCGCACTGTCGACCTGGCCGAACGGCTCGAGCGCGGTCTCGATCTCCTCGGGCGTCATGCCGATGCCGGTGTCGGCGACCGCGAAGCTGAAACCCGATACCGCGTCGAACGTGATCGAGATTTTGACCTGGCCGGCCTCGGTGAATTTGACCGCATTCGACACCAGGTTGATCAGGATCTGGCGTAGGCGCACGGTGTCGGCGCGAATCAACGGCGTGTTCGGCGGGATGTCGGTGGCGAGCTCGAGGTGCTTGGCGACAGCCTGGACGCGCATCGCCGCCACGCTGTCGTGCACGATCATCGCCGGGTCGACCAATTCGTCGCGCAGCTCGGTCTTGCCGGCTTCGATTTTCGAGATGTCGAGCAGGTTGTTGATGATCTGGAGCAAATGCTCGCCGGCTTGGAAGATGTCGTGCGCGTAATTGGCGTAGATCGGCTTTCCCGGACCCATGAGGCCGTCTTTGATGATTTGCGAAAAGCCGATGATGGCGTTGAGCGGCGTCCGAAGCTCGTGGCTCATATTGGCCAGGAACCGGGACTTCACTCGATTGGCACGTTCGGCTTCTTCCTTGGCCTCAAGCAACGCCACGCGCTGTGTCAACAACTCGTCGTTCACCTTCGACAGGGCGTACCAGGTGACGCCGTAAGCGAGGACGACGTCGTTGACGATGGGTAGCAACAAGAACGCCGTCGCCTGCAGCGGCGTCATGTGCAACAGGTCGGGCGGGCTCGTCCGGGTCAGGATCAAGACGATGCGTGCGCCGAAAAGCATCGTTCCGAAAATGCAGGTACCGATCAGCAGGCGCTCCGGGCCCCAGCTCGCCTTGGCCTTCGGCCATAGTTCAGCGCCGCTGAGCCACAGCGCGAGCATGAGAAAGGTGGTAAGGACCAGCAAGCGCGCTTGTGTGTCCGGCTGCGCATAGGTGAAGTAGAGGAAAAACATCGCCAGCCCGGCAATCAGGCCCGCTTCGATGTCGCGGCACGGCGTTTTGCCGGCCATGTAGCGCGTGCCGCGCCAGAACAGCACGATGGCACTGCCGAGCAGGCAGTTGGCTAGCACGATACTGAAGAGTTCGGGGACGTAATTACGCAGGCTCAATCCGACGAAGCCAGCGGCGAGCATCCCATAACCGGCAGCAAAGCTGCCGACGACGGCGCGATGGCGCCGGTTCGACATCGCAAGAGTTCCGAGGACCGTCGCAATCCCGAGAAGCAGCGCAGTGCTGATCGCGCTGAGCGTATGGATGTCGAGTTGCACGATGGGGCAGGTTGATGGTGGCTGCGGACTCCGAACGCGCGACTGCGAACCGATCGACAGCCGCGTGCTTAACATACTATGCCGGCGAACTCGTAGGATTTGGTTAACGAGTCACGCCCTTTTCGGCGCCGATGGTTAGCCCAGGCCACGACCGTGGCGTTCGAGCAGGCGGGTGCGCGACATCCAGACGAACCGGCACGGGTGCATCAAATGGGCGTGGCCGAGCCCGGCCGGATTGAACGCCCACAGCAGCATGGCGATCAGGCAAGTCTCGCCGAGTTCATGCAGCCAAGCGCCGGCCGAGTGGGGGATTTCGACGACGGTGTCGAACCCGCAGCCGGCGAACGGCGCCTGCAACAGCCGGCCATCGAATCGCAGGCAGCCGCGCAGGGCGACAAAATTCGGCGTGTGGCCTGCGCGTGTTTCGGCCGCGAGCGTGCGCAAGCTGTTGCGCGCGCAGCGTGCGGCGGCGGTTGCCCAACGCAGCGTCACGCCGCCGGGCGGGATCGCGGGCACGTGCTCGTTCCAGAGGTGCAGATCGAGAAGCGGGTCGCCGGCCCGGATCGAAGTGCCGTCGGACAGCGTGAGCGCACGCGGTGCGATGGCTGGCGCCACGCGCAGGATGCAGTCGGGCTTGGCGGTGAATTCGACGATGCCGTGTTGGCGCCGCAAATAGGCGTCGAGCCGGAAAATCGGACGGCGCAGCCAGCCACCCGCGGCGCGCGACGATGCGGCGCCGGAGGCGACGGAACCGATGGTCAAATCTTCGCGCATCCCGCCTCGAAGGGCTATCCGCGGCCGCGATCGGTCGGAATGTCGATTCATATTGGAACACCTCCGACGCCGTCGGATCAATCCCCGCGACAACCAGGCGTTGAGCGCGATTTGATCACGGGACTTTGAGCCAAAGCCCGTGCGCGTCGTCCTGGCGGAACCTGTCCACCGGGTTTAGGATTTTGATGCGGTGACCGGTGTTGACGGGAGGACTGTCATGGCGGAAACCATCCGTAATCCGATCGAATGGGGTATCGACCAGTTGCGCCATGCCGCGGCTGGCTTCGAGGCGGCGGGCCGCGCGCTGGAGCACGTCCCGGTAACGCTGCATTCGCCGCAGCCCGTGGTGCGACGTATCGGCCTCGCCGATCTGCGCGATACCTTGATCCGCGGCGCC
>Ga0126371_10006480_pt1 | contig 10422 bp, 11 predicted proteins | sample PanSoiMetaPlot_4_FD_110145 | JGI IMG/M metagenome (GOLD analysis project Ga0126371, IMG submission 110145) | Tropical forest soil microbial communities from Panama - MetaG Plot_4 | ecosystem: Environmental > Terrestrial > Soil > Tropical forest > Bulk soil | place: Panama | collected 2016-02-17
GTCCCGCAGGAGTAACAGCGATGCGATATCGGACCTTAGGAAACTCGGGGCTGAACCTGTCGACGATCGGGCTCGGATCGTGGCTGACGTTCGGAAATACTGTCGAGCGCGAAACGGCGCGTGCGTGCATTCTGCGCGCGTGGGAACTCGGTGTGAACTTCATCGATACCGCCAACGTATACGCTCGCGGCGCCGCTGAAGAAACGCTGGGGCCGATCGTCGCCGAGCTGGAGCGCGGCGAGCTGGTGCTCGCGACGAAGGTGTACTTTCCGATGGGCGACGGCGCTAATCAGCGCGGCCTCTCGCGCAAGCACATTCGCGATCAGATCGATCGCTCGCTCGCGCGTCTGCGCGTCGACTACGTGGATCTCTATCAATGCCATCGATTCGACGTTACAACGCCGCTGGAAGAAACGTGCGAGGCGATGAACGACGTGGTTCGCGCCGGAAAAACACTGTATTGGGGCGTTTCTGAGTGGAACGCCGATCAGATCGCCGGCGCGGTAACACTGTGCGCGGCCCGCGGATGGGCGGTAGCGATTTCGAATCAGCCGCAGTACAGCGCGTTGTGGCGCCGGATCGAGGGGCGGGTGTTGCCGGCGTCCCGGCGGTACGGCATCGGTAACGTCGTGTGGTCGCCGCTCGCAATGGGGATTCTCAGCGGGAAGTATACCGATGCGTCGCGGCCGCCGTCGGGATCGCGCGCGTCGAGCGCCTACAAGGAGATGATGGAGGATTACTTCCTGCAGCCGGTGCTCGATGCGGTGCAAGCGCTGCGGCCGTTGGCGGAACGTGCGGGCTGTACGTTGAGCCAGCTTGCGCTAGCGTGGTGTTTGCGACAGCCGGAGGTAACGAGTGCTATCGTCGGTGCTACAAAAGTAGAGCACGTTGAGGAAAATGTGTCGGCGGCGGACTTGGACGTGGATCCGGCAATTTTCGCCGAGATGGATCGCGTCCTAGTTCCGGTTGTCCCGAACGAACCTTATTTAGCGTAACTCGCTGAGCTGATTCGTTCAGGTCTAGGAAGCGAAGGCCGGCGTGTACTACGGTACACGAGGCCTAAGCTGACAACGAGTTGGGCGAATCAGTTCCAGCGGGTTGGGCCCCAGCCGGAGAAGCTGGAGTGGCGAGGTGCGACTTCGATCACACGCGTGAACGAGAGCACTGGGGTTTCTTCCTTAGCGGCGGTAACTTTTTTCCGAGGGGCTTTCATCGTGGTGTCCTTCCGTACTCATCGTACATCATCACCTACGGAAGCGCGATGACGTTTGTTTCACGTGCCGGCGTCGGCCCCGGCGTGGAAGACGTACTTCACGATGAGCCGGTTGATGGTCGCGCCGGCAGCCGGACTGCCGTAGTTCACGTACAGCTCGTTGCCGCCCCGAAAGCGTTCGTGAAACGCAACCGCCAGATTGTTGCCGATTTGCGTCGCGAAGCCGCCGTAGCCGTTAATGTCGCGTAACGCCACCGTAAACGTGCTTTCGTCGCTGAGATTGACTGCCACCGAAACGCTGCGCAGCCACTGCGAATCGAGAACGCCTGTCGTTAACGAGCGCTCGTACGTGCCGTCGTAAGCCAGGCCCAACGTGACGATGCGAGCGACTGGGCGGGCGGTCGATGCGGTGAACAGGTGAACGTAGTTTCCGCCGAACGGTCCCCAGCTGTAATTGACGTCAATCGGTGACGGCGTGCCGTCGCCGTAACCGATCGGAATCGAGTAAAGATTGTACGGCAGCGTCTCGCCGTCGCGATAGCACGGATAACCGGTGAACGTCGATTCGTAGGAGATCGGTCCGCTGCAGCCCGGCCCTTGGGGAATGCCGTACTGTCGCAACTGTCCCACGGCGACGCCGGCGCCGTCGATCGAAAAGTTATTTTTGAACGTCGTGTTCAAAAAGACTTGCGTGTCTGCTTGATGCACCGCTCCCGTTTGATCGATGAAACGATCGACCGCGGTAAACAGGCTCCAGTTCTTGATGCCGGGCGTCGAGCCGTTGAACTGTAGGAATGCCATCGGCCCGCGAACGTCGGAGATGGGCGTGTACCCGTCGATTGGGTTATAGTTGGGCGCCGTGTCCATGTAGCTGGTGAAGATTTCCCAGTTGGGTTTATGGATGTCGGCGCTCACCTGTGAAAAATCGGCGTGTCCCTGCGGGACCCAGCTGCCGTTTTCGAATGCGTGGTCGACAAACCAGACCAGCCCGTTGTGATAGTTGCGTCCCTGAGCGCCGACTTCCATCGTGGAATCGTTGCCGGAGATGCTGTGGTGCGCCAGCACGCCGTCGCTCCAGTAATAGAACGTGCCGTCCGGCAGCGCGTGCTCGTAGCCATACGCTTCGTCCGCGAACGTATTGCCGGTGGTTTGATCGAAACCGCGAAACGCGAGTGCGCCGAAGCTCTGCTTGCCGAACGTTCCTTCGGTTTTAGCTCCCCAGTCGAACGGCCCGATATCCGGCGAGTAGAAAATGAGGTTGGGTGCCGTCGTGATACCGCCGCTGGGAGTGCGCGATCCCGAAGACGCGTTGATGAAGTTGGCGCCTTGCGCGAAGAACGGCCGGTACTCGATGAGCTGCCGTTGGAACTCTTGCGGAACGATCGTCTGTTGGTCGATCTCGACGTTGGAAAAATCCGGGTTGGCGGTGCCGACGAAGCTGATCGTCCGCGTCAGCGGGATGCTGACGTCGACTCCGTAGTTGCGGACTTGCATCGGTAAAAACGTTTGGTTTGCTTGTTGGAAGAGATCCCGGTCTTCGCCGATGCTCGCTAAGCCGTAGATGTCGGCTCGCGGCTTCGGCTTGCCGCCGCCGGCGAGCTTGATACCGGTCGCCGACGGCCAAAATCGCGTGTCGTTAAAGGTCGGCCAGGTGCCCGCCGGCGCGTCTTGCATGATGCCGTTGAAGCCCCAGGCGTAGTGCTCGCCACGCGCGGCGACGGCTCGCACGAACTGGATGTGCCAGGTTTGTGACCCACCGATTTTCAGAACGGACAGCGGGATGACCATGACGGCGTTCCAGTTGCCGCCGGAGACTTTCGCGGCAGCTTGCCAGCGCGGGCGGAAACGAACGTTCTCGTTAGCTTGCTCGTAGCGAACGCCGCGCGGCGTGGCCTCGAAATAATAGGTTTGGCTCCCCGCGCCGCTCGTATCGATGCCGATGCCCACGAAGTCGTCGATACCGAACCCGCTGTCGTTGGTCGACTGGGTGGCCGTAATCGGCGTCCCGGCTTGGGCGGCTTTGAAACCCACGTAGAGGTTCTTGTCGTCGTAGAGCACGTACGCGGTAGTTTCGTGCTGCGCCGGCGACCGGGTGGTCACGTTCACCCATGGCCCCTCGCCGTTGGGAACCGCGCCCGCCGCCCACGCCGGGTCGCTCAGCGACGGATCGAGCGGTAAGGGGTGAGGTGCGCGGGCCATCGGAAACGAAAACTTTGCCGGGACAGCGGCGTATATAGGGGTAGCGGAGAACGCCACCCCGACCAGCGTCGCGAGTACGAAACCGGCAGGTTTCATCGGTATACCAGCGTCACTCGCACCTGGGGGCGACGTCCTCAGAAAGCCATCAAAGATTTATGGAGCGCGTGATGAGCGTCTACGAATTCGGACCGTTCTTGCTCGATTCCGAGCGCTTACTGTTGCTGGATCGAGGCGAACCCGTATCGCTCGGACCAAAAGTTGTCGAGACGTTGCTCGCACTCGTCGAGCATCCCGGCGAAGTGCTTACGAAAAGTGCGCTGCTCGATCGCATTTGGCCCGAAGGTTACGTCGACGAGGCGAATCTCGCCCAAAACGTCTACGTGCTGCGCAAGACGTTGCGCGCGCGATGGGACACCGACGCGATCGAAACGATACCGCGCCGCGGCTATCGCTTCACCCGCGAAGTCGCTCGCCGCGAAGAGCTGCCGCTGGCCGAGCCCGTCGTCGCACCGAAGCGGCGCCGCCCGGCTTGGGGATTTGCAGCGGCCGCCAGCGTAGCGATCGTACTCGTTGCGACGCTGCTTACAGCCGCATTCGCGCCTCACAGCGCGCCGGCTCGGACCGCGCTTTCCCCCGAAGGCGGGCGCTTGTACGAGATCGGCCGCTATTACTGGAACACGCGTACGCAAGACGGCATGCAAAAGAGCCTGCAGTATTTTGCGCGCGTGATCGATAGCGATCCCCACAACTCGCTCGGATATGCGGCGCTCGCGTCGGCGAACGCGATCATGGCGGATTACGAATACGGCTCGTCTCCGCCGAAGACGTATTACGCACGCGCGCAAGCTTACGCGCACAAGGCCCTTGCGATCGATCCGAGTTCCGGCGAAGCGTACGCGGTGCTCGGCATGATTTCGTCGATGCGGTACGCGACGAACGAAGATATGGCAAAGGCGCTCGATCAGCTCGAGCACGCAATAGCGCTCGACCCTGGAAGCGGTCCCGCGCACGAATGGTACGGCGTAGCGTTGTTGGAGCGTGGGCGCTTCAACGACGCGTACGCGCAGCTGCGGACGGCTGCCGATCTCGATCCGCTGTCGGTCGCGACGACGTCGTGGCTGGCCAACGCCGCGTATCGGGAACATCGTTATGAAGACGCGATTGCCTACGCCCGCGAGACGCTCGATCTCTCGCCGGAGCGTCACGACGCCCTGCAGACGTTGGGCTTGGCGTACGAAGCGCTAGGGGACCGTGAACGGGCGCTCGGAGCGTACCGGCAGTTCGCGCGGAACTGCGGCGATTGCCGCGCTCAAGCCGCGGCCTTAATGGCGGGACTCTTCGCACGCTCGAATCGCATCGCCGACGCGCGCGCCGAACTCGCCATCGCACAAGCGCATCCCAAGGACGTCTCGCCCGACGATCTCGCGGTAGCACTCGCGGCCATCGGTGAACGAGCAACGGCGCTCTCGCTGCTCAGTCACTCGCCGCACGATTTCACGCGTGCCGAGATGGCCAGCGATCCGCGGTTCGCCGTTTTGCGGGCCGATCCGCGCGTCGCGCAAAAGATCGGTATCGGGTCTTAGTTCGTTCCCGTCGCGCGGGCGACGACGCGTTCGACCTTTACCAGCCGCGTCTTCGTCCAGCGGTCGTGCAGAAGCACGCGCCGTTTGAATAGGCTCAGCGGAACGATCAGCCACCAAATGAACCCGACGATCAGGTAGCGCCCGATCGTACGCATGATGCCCGGCTTGTGAAAATCGATCGTGACGACGCGCAGCCCGGTAATCATCATCCCGAACGATTGTCCAGCGACGGCAACCAGCAGCGCGAGATAGACCGGAAACCAGAACGGAAAACCGAGTCGCTGCAGCGGCGCCATGAGCGAGTCGAACGTCAGCGGAACGGACCCGTTGCCGAGATCGATCATCGGTCCGGTATCTTCGCTAATCATCAGCGGGCCGACGCGGAACGGCGTTTCGGTTGGTCTCGGTGAGGGCGTCTCAGTCGGCGCCGAGGTCGGCGCAGCCGTCGAGTGCGCTCTCGTCTGCGTGCCGCGATCTCTGCCTTCGATATTAATGGTGCCGCCGGGATATTTCACGGAGACGTGTCCCGGTCTCACCACCGCCGTATCGGAGTCGTCGCGGTTTACGCGCGTGTTGAAGACGCTTCCGCCGAACGACGTGATGACCGCGGTGACGACGACGGCGTCGATGACGTACGCTGCGAAGCGGCGCCACCAGCCCGCACAGTCGCGCTCGACGACGGTCGTCGTTCCGGGTGCGGCTATTGCCGGCGGCTCCTCGTCGCGCTCGCGCTGGAACCACGCACGTGCCGCTTCGTATGCCGGCGTCATCATGAATGCCCGAAGCGACGCAATGCGCGTCGTCGCGTACGGTTCGCTTCCCAGCCAAACGCCCCAACGGAAAATCGTATCCGATTCGATCTCGACTTGCTGCTGCGCGAAAACGTCGAAGTCGACTTTGCGCGCGAACTCGTGAAACGCGCTGACGCCCATCGCGCGTATCGCGGCGTCGATGGAACCGCAGCACAGCAATCCGACCTTGTCGCACGTCATCGTGCAGCGCCGCAGCCAGGCGCCGAAGATCATCGAGATGATCGGGTTTTCGTTGCCGTTGACGCTCAGCAGCGAAAGAAACCGCGTGTGTCCGGCGGCGATGTGACCGAGCTCGCGACCGACCGCAAAGGCCAGCTCGTCGTCTTCATATACTTCGATCCAGTGGCTGGACAGCACGAGCGAATACGGTTCGCCGAAACCCAGCGCGGCGACCGGAACGAAGTTGTCCTCGCGCACGAACACGAGCGGCATCGGAATATCGAGCGCGGCGCACGTGCTCTTCACGATCGAGAACACGCGCGGATACTGCGACTCGTGCACGCGCACGCTCGAGCCGAGCAGCCGCCCGCGTGCGAGCGTTACGTACACCATCGCTACGACGATGAACAGCGCGACCTGCGACGCACCGATCGATTCGTGCAGCACGAAACCGATGAGCAGTGCTGCCGGCAACGCGAGGATAGCGGTCGACCAGAAAGCTACACGTTCGCTTGGATCTCGTAGTGAGTTCCGGCCTTCGAAGAGAGGTTTTGCCACGACGGGTGGGGTTTGGTGGGCGTCGCCCCTTTGTCATCCTGAGCGTAGGCCCGAAGGGCCGAAGTCGAAGGACGGGCGCATACCCCCAACGCCGCTGCCCCACCCAAAAGAATTTTTCGGGGAGGGGGTTGACGGCGGGGCGGGGATCCACTATTGTACTAGTGTACTAGTACGATAACTGATTGGTACTAGGCAGAAAGAAAGGATACCAACCGATCATGACACGCTTCACCAGCAATCGCCCCGAGGCCGAGATGGCCCGCGAATCCCGTACCCCCGTCCGTCTGCCCGAGCAGATGACGTCCGGTCTCTTCCAAGGCTGGGGCCCGAAGTTCTAAGGTACCGCAGCTAAGATGCCGGCCGTACTCACGGTCGATCCGCGCAGCGGAGTGCCGATCTACCTCCAAATCATCGAGCAGGTCAAACGATCCGTCGCTCTGGGGATCTTGGAAGCGGGCGAGCAACTCCCAACCGTCAAGCAGTTAGCGCTGGATCTGACCGTCAACCCAAACACCGTTGCGCGAGCGTATCGCGAACTCGAGCGCGACAGCGTCATCGAGACTTCCCCGGGACGGGGATCGTTCGTCCGCGGTAACGGTGTAGCGTCTTCGGCGAAAGCCGCCGCGAATGACGTCGCCCGCGACGCTCTCGACGCGGCCTTACGCGAAGTCAAATCGGTCGGACTCTCTCGCAGCGACCTGCGCGAACTCATCGATGCCGCCGTCGACCGGTGGTTTCCGGAGGATCAACAGCAGCTTCCATGAGCACGATTCAGATTTCTCACCTGCGCAAGACGTACGGAACGTTCGCAGCCGTCGACGACCTTACGCTGGAAATTCCCAGCGGAACCGTCTACGGGCTGCTCGGGCCGAACGGCGCCGGCAAAACGACGACCTTCAAATGCATGCTTGGGCTCGCGCGCGAGAGCGGCGGCAGCGTCCTTTACGACGGAAAGCCGCTCGTGCCCGAAACCTTCGAGCGCATTGCGTACGTTCCCGAGCGCAGCGTCCTGTACGAATGGATGAGCGTCGCCGAGCACGTCGAGATGAACCGCCGCGCCTTCGCGAAGTTCGATCCCGCGCGCGCCGCCGAACTGTTGGCGGCCTTCAACATCGATCAACGCAAGAAAGCCCGCGCGCTCTAGAAAGGCATGCGCACGGCCGTGATGGTCGCCTGCGCCTTCGCACGTAACGCCGACATCTTGATTCTCGACGAACCTACGAGCGGACTCGATCCGGTCAACCAGCGCCACGTGCTTAGCCTCATCATCAACGAAGCGGCGCGCGGATGCACGGTCTTGTTCTCGTCGCATCAAATCGGACAAGTCGAGCGCGCCGCCGAGCAGATCGCGGTCGTCGATAAAGGACGTCTCGTGCTGCAAGGCGCCGTCGACGACTTGAAAGCCGATCGAAAAATCGTCGAAGGAATCATGCCCGACGCCAACTATCCGCTCAACGGCATCGCCGGCGATCCGCGCGTCTTACGCACCGATCGCACCGAGCGCATCGTGCGGCTGCTCGTCGGCAGCGATGCCGATGCAGTCGCTGCATCACTCTCCGCAGCCGGCGCAAGCGGCGTACGCATCGTCGATCTCAACCTCGAAGACATTTTTCTGTACGCCGTCTCGCCCGATGAAGCGACCGCCGATGTGGTCGCTCAGGAAAACGCGCAATGAACTACGTCGAGTGGCGCCGCGTCCTAGGCTGTCTGAAGTGGACGGCGATCGTTCTGATCGCTTGTGTGGCGCTCGTGCTGTTCGCTCGGTTCAGCTACCTCGATATCCGGCCGCACGCCGCCGGATTCTCCCAAATCTATCTAAATAGCAAAAATCTCGCTGAGTTCGAACGCGAGTCGTCCGAAACGCAGACCACACTTTCCGGGGGCATCACGCGAACGACGATCGACAACGCCGCAATGGGCATTCGCGTAACGATCGACGATCACGGTTACTGGGGCAAGCACGTCGAGATCTTTGAAAAGACGCCGCCGAAATACGCGCACGCCAACAAGATAAGTTTCGGCGACATCCACGGAGAGCGCATCATGGTCCCCGGCGGCAGCATCGTGAGGATCGACGAAGGCTCGCTGGTTCCGGAAGATCTCGGTTACTACTTCGTCTTCGCATGCTTGGCGGCGCTGATCGTGGCAACGATCTTGGGCGCGCCGTTCGCCCGCGAAAACGAAGGCCACCTCGAGCTGGCTTTGACCAAGCCGGTCTCGCGCGTCAATCTCGCACTGCAGACCATCGGTGCCGACCTTGCCGGAATTACCGTCGCGTGGGCGATGACGGTGGTTTTCCTCATCATCGGTCACACGATTTTCGAAGCGCCGAACTTTGTCTTCGGACCCGGCGATGGAATGGCCGCCGCATTGGGCTTGCTCGCCGCGTTCGGATGGTATGCGATGCTCAACGCCGCGACCGCGTCGATGAAGCGCGCCTACGGCGGAGTTCTCGGCGTCGCGTGGCCGGTCGCGATCGGCATCGCCGGCATCTCGCACGCGCCGTTGGGCGATGGTCCCTTAGGTAGACTCGTTCACGGCGTTGCGGGGGCGCTCACGAAAATCTTCCCGACGTCGTACGCACACTTCACCTTTATGACCGGCATGGGGTCGGAAGAGCACCGCCGGGCGCTCGCGGCCCCGCAAAGCGACCTCATTATTCTGGCTGTTCTCGCTCTCGTTTACGGCGCGCTGGCCGTCTATCAATGGCAGCGCGTGGAGGCATAACCGTCATGGAAATCCTGGGAACCAACTTCGTACTTTCGCTCGGTGCCTGGAGGCTGCGTTTCGTGCTCGCGATCGAAGATACCGACGCGCAACCTGCGCCAAGGCCGCACGTCCCGCATCGCATGCGTGTCGTTCCCGAAGACGAGTACGTCCGCTAAGATGGGCTATGTCGAGTGGCTGCGCGTTCGCGGCTGTTTGAAGTGGACGGCAATCGTTCTGGGCGCACTGTTCCTGATCTGCGCAATCGTTCGCGTGGTGCTGATCGGGCATCAGAACTATCTCGGATGGGCGCTTAGTCTGGAATCCGATCCGGGCTCCAAGGTCACGCAGACGACGCTTCCGGACGGAGCCCAGCGCACGGCGATCGACGATCCGCTCAAACAAGTGCGCGTCGTCATCGTCGATCGCGGCTCGAGCGGCAAACACATCGAGATCTACGACTACTCCGAACGCGGCCTAACCACCAGAGATGCCATGGATCTGGGAGCCGTTCACGTCACGGAGCTGCCGTCGAAGCGCGGCTCGCTGACGGTCGTCGACACTAACGGCGAAACCGACTTCATAAACTACATCGTTAGCGGCGCATTGGTCGCGTTCATCGTTGCAACGATCCTTGGCGCCCCGTTCGCCCGCGAAGGCGACGGCCATCTGGAAAGCGCGCTCACCAAACCCCTCTCGCGCGATCGATTTAGCGCATTGGTTCTCGGTATCGATATGGCGGGTATTGCGGCGGCGTTCGCCGGCGCAATCGTCTTTGCGATCGCGGTACACGCGCTGTTCGAGCTTCCGCATATCATCTTCAACACGCGCGACGTACTCGCGCTGCTCGTCGGTATCTTGGCGCCGCTTGCCTGGTACGCGATGCTTACGGCAGCGACCGCTTCGATGCGCCGGGGATACGGTGCGATCATCGGCTTTGCGTGGCCCGTCGCCGGCATCGTGGTGGCACTCAGCTACCTGCGTCCCGAGGGCAACCCGGTTCTCACCGTCGTGCATGCGATCGCGTGGGTCCTTAGTTTCATCGATCCGCTGACGTACACGAACATTCACGGCCAAATACTCATGGTCGACGCCTCCGGTCATGCAACCGTCGGCTTTGGATACGTGGGACAAGTGATAGCCTTAGCGCTGCTCGCCGCGGTATACAGCGTAATCTCGATGGTGCAGTGGA
>Ga0126371_10006482_pt1 | contig 10421 bp, 5 predicted proteins | sample PanSoiMetaPlot_4_FD_110145 | JGI IMG/M metagenome (GOLD analysis project Ga0126371, IMG submission 110145) | Tropical forest soil microbial communities from Panama - MetaG Plot_4 | ecosystem: Environmental > Terrestrial > Soil > Tropical forest > Bulk soil | place: Panama | collected 2016-02-17
CCCATCCACCCTCCCGGCACGTCGGGCCGCTAAGCGCATTTTTACCCGGCACGATGCCGCGATCGATCGAGGTGACGGCGCCTATCTCCGCCCGCGGTTTGGGCGACTGGCCGGGCGGGCGCGCCGCCGGGCAGCGACTCGGAACCGTTCGGGTTGGTTTTTCGACCGAGAAGTTGCGTCTCCGGCTGGCACGCACTCTGCGCGGCGCGTTCGCTGTGGCCGCCCTCGCGCTGCTGGCCCTGCTAGTTGCGCAGGTCCGTCAGATTCGCAAACATTTGGCGCCGCTGAAGCAGCTGATCGACTTCACAAAAATCGTCGGCAAAGGTGACCTCACCCGTCGTGTCAGTCTTCCCGGCGTGGAGGAAGTCCGTAATTTGGGAGCCGCATTCAACCAAATGTTGGATGAACTGCGTACTTCGCAAGAGTTACGGCTGCGCGCGCGGGAGGCCGAACAGGCCAACCGGCTCAAGAGCGAGTTCCTCGCCAATATGAGCCATGAACTCCGCACGCCCATGAACGGTGTACTCGGAATGATCCGCTTGTCACTGGGCACGGAACTGAGCACGGACCAGCGTGACTATCTGGAGATGGCGCGGACTTCCGCCGAATCGTTGCTGGTGCTGCTGAACGATATCCTGGATTTCTCCAAGATCGAGTCGGGGCGTCTGGAGTTGGAGGCGGTGGAGTTCCCAGTGCGCCAATGTCTCCAGGACGCAGTGCGTACGTTGACGATCAGCGCCGAGGAGAAAGGCCTGAAGCTGATCTTAGAAGTGCATCCAGCCGTTCCCAGGCTCCTAGTTGGAGATGCGGGCCGTCTGCGCCAGGTCCTGCTGAACTTGATTGCCAACGCTGTGAAATTTACCTCGACGGGCGAAGTCAGTATACGTGCCGAGTCGACAACGCCGGCGAACGGTGAGATCTGCGTGCACATTTCGGTAACTGACACCGGCATTGGAATTCCCGCGGATAAGCAGACAAGCATCTTTGACGCATTCCGCCAGGCCGACAGCTCGACTACGCGGAAATTCGGAGGAACGGGCTTAGGGCTGACCATCAGCTCGCGGCTGGTAGGGCTGATGGGCGGCCACATCTGGGTGGAGAGCCAGCCGGAGCGCGGCAGCACGTTTCACTTTACGGTTCGAGCCAGTATTCCCCGGCAAGCCGACGCCGGCGCGGAGCATCGCCTGGAATTCATTCCCGGCGCCAGTCAGGAGCCTGGGACAGTTGCGGAGCCGCTCCGGATCTTGGTGGCGGAAGATAACCCCATAAACCAGAAGGTGGCCTCGCACCTGCTTGAAGGGCAAGGCCACTCCGTTATCCTGGCGGCCAATGGCCGTGAAGTGCTCGCCGCATTGGACCGCGGTTCGCCGGACCTGATTCTGATGGACGTACAAATGCCCGAGATGGACGGGATAGAAACAACCGCGGCGATCCGCGCCCGGGAACGCGATAGTGGCACCCATGTCCCGATTGTGGCGATGACCGCGCACGCGATGTCCGCTCACCGCCAAAAGTGCTTGGACGCCGGCATGGACGGTTTCATCGCCAAGCCGGTGAACCCCAAAGAGTTGTTCTCGGCCGTGCAGGCAGTTGCTCCGCGGCGGCTAATCCGGTAATTGGATAAGCCGCCGCCCGCCCAGCGCGGTACGGAAGCCATAGAGAGCCAGCAGCGCGAGCAGAATCACCGGGACCGCCGCCGCTCCCGCATACCAGGCCGAAAAATCGAGCGTGTGCGGAAGCCGCAAAGCCGCTTTTGTCGCGTAAGCGAAGATCGCCGCGATCAACCCGAACCGCAACATCACGATTGTGAGAACCGCCAAGAGCGCGATTTCGAACGGCAGATCGGAAACTCGCATCCCGCCAGGCGCGAAATCGATGACGCCCACCATCGCGATCGCTCCCAGAACGGCCAGCCATTCCTTGCGCAATACCACCCGCGCCACAAAGAGAACGAAAAAAATCAGCAGGGTGTTCGTCACTTCAGCCCCGAAGGCGAGAAACAGAGCGCTGATGGTGGGGCCGACTCCTGTAAAGACAAATAGAGCGCCGGGGAAAAGCGGCGGAGACGAGGGGCTCCGCAACGCGGACTGGAGCAAGTCGAGCAGCCCGAGCACGGCACCGATACCCACCGAGTACAGCAGATCGCGGCCCACCAGGGGATCGCGCCAACCCTTGACCGTGTAACGACTCCATGAAATCATGGTCTGCGGCCACCGCCGCCGGACCCACGGCTCAAACGCGAGGTACAGTACCCAAACCAGGAATCCATTCGTGGCGCCATTGTTGGCGGCGACGCGCCAGAACGTGTCAACCTCGGCCGCAGAGGCGGTATGGTGAACACGTAGGAAGTAGGCGCCCGTGTACCCGGCCCAACACCACACCGCCATCTTGGTGGCGCCGCGGAGGTCGGACTTGCGGGCGCGGAAATTCAGCCAGGCTGCGATGCATGCGCCCACGATAAACAAGTACAACATCACGATTTTGGCAATCTGCCCGCTCGATACAGGATTTGCACCACGAAGTGGCACCGTCCACGGCCCGATGATCCGGAACGAAACCGGGAGGCCGCGCCAGGAAGCCGCCTCAACCCGCATCGCGCCCGAGGTCCACGCGGTGCGCTGGTCCCAATTGGCCTCGGTAGTCCATTGCGGCCCGGTAGGCTGGAACCGCGTCATATCCAGACCCGCTGCCTGAAACAGCTTGCTCCAATCGTACGATCCCGCGGATGCGGGCACCTCGACTTGGGGCGGAATCGCTTCCAGTTGCCGCAGTTTCCCTTCCGGGCTCAACTGCAGACGAATCATCCGCGGCAGTTCAAACGGCGGATCGTTGTACGTGGTCTGAACATTGAAGCCGCGTTCCGCGAGCAGCGGAGAGGGGCTCTCGCGATACCAGAATGTGACCAGCGGAGGTTCGCCCGCAGCGGGATTCTTCCAACGCGCCGTGGCCTCCTCGGGGTGCCGCCCGAGATAGCCGCGATACTCATTGTCGTAGCCGTATCCCCAGTAACGGTCGCCGGGCCGCGCAGTGTACCCCAGGTTTTGCAGCAGAGATCGCGCGTCATGCGCCAGGGCTTCGGGCGGATTCTCCAGATGGAGAGCTTCGGTGATCTGCTGCGAGGGCGCAAGTAACGCCACCGCCGCCAGTCCCGCCAATGCGGCTGCCAGCCATGCCACCGCAATCTTCGGATTCAGCCCCTCGGTTTCTCCGGCAGCGGCGATGAGTTCCGGCGACGGCGTCTCCCCGGCAGCGAGCGCCGCGGCGAGTGGATCGCCTCCGGGCAAAGCCGCGGCGATTGAAAGCGCCGATGCCGGCCGTTGCTTTGGGTCCGGCGCCAGACAGCGTAGGATGACCCGCTCGACCGCCGGATCCAATTCCTTTACCAGCGTGGTGAGACTGACGGGCGCGCCGCGCGCCTGCAGGTCCATCAGTTCCGCCATGGTCGCTGCTTCAAATGCCCGTCTTCCGGTAAACAGCTCGTACAGCACCAAACCCAGCGCGTAGATGTCGCTTTTGACGGTGACTTCGGTTCCCGCCAGTTGCTCCGGTGACATGTAGGCCGGCGTGCCGCTGCGAATATCGCCGCGCACTTGATCGGCGAGCCCGGCCAGCCCGAAATCCATGATGATCACCTGGCCGCGACGGTCCAGCATGACGTTGGCCGGCTTGAGGTCGCGGTGCAGAACGCCGCGTTCGTGGGCCGCGGCTAGGCCGGCGCACACTTTGCGCGCAGTTTCCACTGCTTTGTCCACCGGGAGCCGCCCGATGCGCCGCAACAGCGAGGCCAGGTCCTCACCGTCCACGTACTCCATGGAGATGTAGTGCTGGCCTTCCACCTGTCCGATGTCGTAAACCCGGCAAACGTTGGGATGCGTCACTTGCCGCGCGACCCGCACCTCGTTGTAAAAACGCGCCAGCGCGCGTTCGTCGCGCGCCAGACTCTCAGGCAAAAATTTGAGCGCCACCGCCTGGCCGAGCGTGAGATCGGTCGCCCGGTAGACTTCGCCCATGCCGCCGCGTCCCAGCAACCCGGCGATCCGGTACCGCCCGGCCAGCACGGTGCCGGGAAGAAACCGGCCTTCGTCTACGTTGCTCGAAGAGCTCAGATGCTGCGCCGAGGGCCCAACCGCCATAAGTGCGGTCTCGGCGGAACTGGCGTCCAATCGCGCCGCGCACCAGGGGCAGAAGGTACCGCCCCCGCCTTCCCGCCCGCACGACGGACATTTCACCGTGGTGGCCATGGTTCCAGCCATTTTGGCAGTGCCGCATCCAACGGCGCAACTCGCTTCAATCGGGCAATTGGATCAGCCGGCGCCCGCCGAGAGCGACGCGAAATCCGAACACGGCCAAGAGCGCAATCAACATCAATGGAACGATCGTCAACCCCAAGTACCACGCATTATGGTCAAGCGTCCGCGGAATGACGAGCAGGACTTGCACGACGGCATCGCCAACCATCGCGGTGAGCAGCCCGAACCGGAGCAGCACCACCGCCCACACAGCCGCGTTGGCTACCGGAAACAGGAACGCCGTCCAGGAATTCACTGGATAGTTCGCGGTCAGGGCCGCGATGGTCACCAGGAAGGCCAGCAGCGCGATCCATTCCTTGGGTAGAATCACGCGCAGGACAAATAGAACGAAAAAAATCAACAGCGCATCCACGAAGGCCCCCACCGAGGCAAGCACGTCACCGAGAATGTAGCGCAAGCCCGACAGCGCTTCGAGCTGGGGAGTTTGCGGCTCGACGAAACTCGGCTGCACCGTCAGCGAACCAAGGACGGCCAAAGCCACCAGCGAAGCAAACGCGACCGCATACAACAGGTCGCGGCCCACCAGCGGATCGCGCACTCCCTTCACGGTGAACCGGCTCCACGAAATCATGGTCTGCGGCCAGCGCCGCCGCACCCACGGCTCCAGCGCCAGATAGAGAACCCAGCCCACCGCGGCATTGATTCCCGCGATCGCCACCGACTTCCAGAAGCCGGCTAGTTCCGCCTGCGTGGCCGAATGATGCATAAAGAGAAGCCGCGACGCCGAAGAACAAGCCCAATAAATGAGCGCCAGCCGGTTGGCGCCCCGCAAATCGGCTTTCCGCGCGCGGAAGTTGAACCACGCGATACAACACGACGCGATCAGAGTGGTGTAGACCACAATCAAATTCAGCAACGATTGCCCGGCGGTGCCCGGCTTCATCCGCTCGGCAACGCTCCAGGGCCCAATGATCCGGAAAGAAACCGGGCGGCCGCGCCAGGCCGCGGCCTCGATGCGAAGCGGCCCGCTCGTCCATGCTCCCCGCTGATCCCAGTTCGCCAGAGGTGTCCATTGTGCGTCGGTGGGCTGAAATCGGCTCATCTCGAGACCGGCCGCGGCAAACAGCCGGCCCCAATCGAACACCGCAACACCATTGGACAGCGCTTCCATCTGAGGCGGCACCACTTCCAACATGCGCAGCTTTCCGTCCGGGTCCATTTTCAGGCGCGCCATGCCGCTGCCCTCCATCGGCGGATCATCGAACAGGACTGTGGCGTTCGTGCCGCGCGCTGCCGTCAGCTCCCAGGGAGCCTCGCGATACCAGAACACCACCAGCGGGGGTTCACCTTGCGCCGGATTCTTCCACCGGGCCGCTGCTTCGGCCGGATGCCGCTTGAGAAAGTCGCGGTAGTTGTCGTCGTAGGCGAAACCATAGGCGGTGTCGGCTGGCCGCGCCGCGTAACCCAGATCGTGAAGCAGTGTGCGCGCATCGCGGGCCAGGGCATCGGGCGGATTCAGGAGCGGCAGTTTGGCAGTGAGGTCCTGCGACGGGGCCAACAGTGCGAACGCGGCGACTCCGGCGAGTGCGGCCACCAGCCAGGTCACGGCGACGCGCGGGCGCAATCCTTCCGTCTCGCCGGCGGCGGCCACCAATTCGGGCGAAGGTGTCTCCCCGGCGGCCAGTGCCGCCGCCAGCGGATCGCCGCCCGGCAGTGCCGCGGCGATGGCCAATGCAGAGGCCGGCCGCTTCTGCGGATCGGGCGCGAGGCAGCGCAGAATCACGCGTTCCACTGCCGGGTCCAGTTCCTTAACCAGCGTGGTGATGCTCAACGGCGTGGCCTTCTGTTGCAGGTCCATCAACTCCACCAGCGACGCGGCCTCGAACGCCCGCTTGCCGGTGAACAATTCGTAAAGCACCAACCCGAGCGAGTAGAGGTCGCTCTTGGTAGTTACCTCGGTTCCCGCCAATTGCTCGGGCGACATATAGGCCGGAGTGCCGCTGCGAATATCGCCGTGAACCTGATCGGCCAGCCCGGCCAGCCCGAAATCCATGATGATCACCTGGCCGCGGTCGTCGATCATGATGTTGGCCGGCTTCAGGTCCCGGTGTAGAACTCCGCGCTCGTGCGCCGAAGCCAAGCCGGCGCACAATTTGCGTGCAGTCTCCAAGGCTTTGTCCACCGGTAGCCGCCCGATACGCCGCAACAGCGAAGCCAGGTCTTCGCCATCGACGAACTCCATCGAAATGTAGTGCTGGCCTTCCACATGACCGATGTCATAGGCGCGACAGACATTGGGATGCGTCACCTGCCGCGCGACCCGCACCTCATTGTAGAAACGGGCCAGCGCCCGTTCGTCGCGCGCTAGAGCCTCGGGCAAAAATTTGAGCGCCACCGCCTGGCCGAGCGTGAGATCGGTCGCCCGGTAGACTTCACCCATACCGCCCCGCCCTAGCAGTCCCGCGATCCGGTACCGGCCGGCTAACACGGTGCCAGGCAGGAACCGGCCCTCGTCCACGCTGCTCGAAGAGCTCAGATGCGGCGCCGAAGGCCCGGCCGGCATGAGCGCGGTCTCTGCGGAACTGCGGTCCAAGCGCGCCGTGCACCAGGAACAAAACGTGCCTCCCGCGCTCTCCCGCCCGCACGACGGACATTTCACGGTGGCGGCCATGGATCACCTATTTTGGCAGCGCCGCCTCGCTTGCCGCAACACCGGCTTAGAATCGACATGATGGCCTCTTCCTGGAACGCCGCGCTCTATCAAGGCAGTCACGCCTTCGTGTGGGAGTATGGGCGTGACCTGCTGCAGTTGCTCGCTCCGCACGCCGGCGAGAAGATCCTGGATCTCGGCTGCGGTACCGGCCAGCTTACCGCGGAGATTGCGCGTACCGGCGCGCAGGTGACCGGCGCCGACAATTCAGCCTCCATGATCGAGCAGGCGCGGCACAATTTCCCGCAGCTTCGCTTCGAACTGGCCGACGCGCGATCTCTGCCCTTCCAACAGGAGTTTGACGCCGTGTTCTCGAACGCCGCCCTCCATTGGGTTTCGGATCCGGATGCCGCGGCCGCCAGCATCGCCCGAGCCCTGAAACCGGGCGGACGCTTCGTGGCCGAACTCGGCGGAAAGGGCAACAACGCCGCCGTGCTGGAGGCCGCGTTTCAGGCCCTGGCGGATCTGGGCGTGCCGGAAACCGCGCGTCAAACTCCGTGGTATTTCCCCAGCGTCGGCGAGTACGCGCCCGTGTTGGAGCGAAACGGGCTCGAAGTCACCTTCGCCGCATTGTTCGACCGCCCCACCCGGCTCGAAGGCGGCGCTCACGGCCTGGCCGATTGGATCACGATGTTCGGCGCGAGGCTGACCGCGCCGCTCCAAGCGGATCTGCATCCGGAATTCATTCGCCGGCTCGAGCGGCACGCAGCGCCGCGGCTGTTGCACGACGGCGTGTGGACTGTCGATTACCGCCGGCTGCGGGTCGCCGCGAGGCGGACGGGCTGAAAAACGCCCACAAAGATCGTGTCTCAGCGCACTCTTGCGGCAAGACGTGTGGTATATTTATTCATTACAGAGAATAATTATCCAATGCCCAAATCGACCCGCGCCGGTATCGTCGGGCACCGCGGCTACAGCGGAGCCGAACTGGTCCGGCTTCTCGCCCGTCATCCCCGTGTTGAGCCGGTCTTGCTCGAACACCGCGAAGATCATCCGGGCGTACCAGCTATTCGGAATCGCAAAGGCCCGCTTTCGCTTCCCTGCACCGCCGAAGCCGTCACCGGTGCGGGCATCGGCCTCGTGTTTCTGGCGACCCCCCCCGACGTTTCAATGGAACTGGCTTCCGCGATGCTTGACGCCGGAGCCCGTGTCGTCGATCTAAGCGGGGCCTTCCGGCTGCGCACTCCAGAGAATTATCAGGCTTGGTACAAGGAGCTGCACACGCAGCCGGCTCTGCTGGCCGAGGCAGCGTATGGGCTGCCCGAATTCTGCCGCGACCGGATTCCGCAAGCCCGCCTCGTATCCAATCCGGGCTGCTATCCGACTGCCGCGAACCTGGCAATCCGGCCTCTGGCGGAAGCCGGTGTGATCGATCGCTCTGCCGGTATCATTTGCGACGCGAAGTCCGGAGTGAGCGGTGCGGGGCGCAAGCCTTCCCTCAAAACCAGCTTCTGCGAAGTCACCGAAAATTTTTCGGCCTATTCGATCCTCAAGCACCGGCACGTGCCCGAAGTCCTTCAGATTTCCGGCCTCACGGAAGGCGAGTTCAGTTTCACGGCGCAATTGTTGCCGCTCGACCGCGGCATTCTGGAAACGATCTACTTCCGGGCGGTGAATGCCGACAGCGCCGACGCACTGCTCCGGATTTACGAGAAGCGTTATGCGAACGAGCCGTTCGTCCGCATCTATCACGCTGGGCACATGCCCGACCTGCGGGGTGTGGTCCGCACCAACTTCTGCGATCTCGGCCTTACCTTGGATGCGAAGACCGGGCGCGCCGTTGTCGTGAGCGCTATCGACAATCTCGTCAAAGGAGCCGCCGGCCAGGCAATCCAGAACATGAACCTGATGCTCGGCTATCCCGAAACCGAGGGTCTGCTGTGAAGCTTCTGGTCAAACTCGGCGGCACTCTGCTCGATGCGCCGGCATCGCGCGAGGCACTGGCGGCTCAAATCGCCGCCGCGCGCGCCGAAGGTATCGAACTGGTGGTCGTGCATGGCGGCGGCAAGCAAATGACGCGGTATCTCTCCGAGCGCGGCATGGAGAGCCGGTTCGTGAATGGCCTGCGGGTCACCACGCCGGAAACTCTGGATGCGGTGCTCAAGGTGTTCGCCGGCAGCGTGAATCATGAGCTGGTCGCCAGCTTGAACCGGGCGGGCGCGTCCGCGGTCGGGTTGTCCGGCATCGATGCCTTTTTGGCGGAAGCCGAGCAGCTGGATCCGGAACTGGGCGCCGTAGGACGCGTTACGCGCTCTAACGCGGCGTTGCTCGATCTGCTCACCGCCAATCACTACGTGCCTGTGGTGGCGTGCGTAGCGGGCGATCGCCAGGGTCACGTGTATAACGTCAACGCCGATCAGATGGCTGTAGCGTGCGCCGCGGCGTTCAGCGCCGCGCAATTGATCTTCCTTACCGATGTTGAGGGCGTGCTCGATCAGTCTCGGCAGATCCGCGCCGTGTTGACCGACTCGGAAAGCGAACGCCTCATCGCTGAGGGCGTCGCCACTGGCGGGATGCAGGCTAAGCTCGACGCAGCGCTCGCGGCCTTGCGCAAAGGCGTCGGGCAAGTTCGGATCGCGCCCGGCGCCGCCAACCAGGTGCTGCGGCGGCTTCTTGCAGGCGAAGCCATCGGCACCCGCATTGTGCTCGGGGAGGGGAGAGCCGCATAGCCGGCGCCGGCCAGGCGCCTTTCTGGAAAACCATCGCGCGTGATTGGACGTGGCGCCTGAGTCTACCGATGCTGTAGATTTCCTCAACAGGCGCTGAGCCGGTCTATGACCTTCGTCTGAGCCGGATCTATACGTACACCTGCCGATTTCGCAAGGAGTCTGAGCTTTCCCCACAAATGGGGGTGTTGAATGCCTCCCCAAAAGACCGGAGAGATTTCCGACACGGACATCCGGGAATCCGTGTAGAATCAGGTTGAGGAGAATCAAACCTTAATATTTTGATTCTCAATCTTGCGAGGCTACCATGAGAGCGCAAACGGTTGATGTGAAATCCTCAACTGGCAGGATCCTCTGCTGCACGGTGTTCCGGCCGGGTGGCAAGAAACTACTCGCCAAAGGCCACGTGATTAGCGATGAAGATGTCCGCATCCTCGAATCCGAGGGCATGGAGACCATCTGGGTCACCGAACTCGAAGAAGGCGAAATCGGCGAAGACGATGCCGTTTGCGCAGTAGCCAGTGAAATGGGCTGCGGCAGTTTTGAGATCCGGCTCGCCGCCGGAGGCCGCGCCAACCTGGTAGCCACCGAGAACTGCTGCGTCCTGGTGGATGACGAACTCCTCAAGCAGATCAACTGCACCTCGAGCGTAGTCATCGCCACCTCCTTGAATTTCAGCTACGGCGTGGCCGGCCAGCGCATAGCAACGGTGAAGAGCGCCCCGTTTGCGGTCGCTAAAGACCAGCTGGACGCAGTCATCGGTATTCTCAAGGAGCGAGGCCCGATCCTGCAGGC